>Ga0070729_10001513_pt1 | contig 35030 bp, 31 predicted proteins | sample tdDd472_FD_66725 | JGI IMG/M metagenome (GOLD analysis project Ga0070729, IMG submission 66725) | Marine sediment microbial communities from the Atlantic coast under amendment with organic carbon and nitrate - tdDd47.2 | ecosystem: Environmental > Aquatic > Marine > Coastal > Sediment | place...
CGAACTCAGAAGCTAAGACTCTCATCGCCGATGGTACTGTGCACAAGAGTACGGGAGAGTAGGACGCCGCCAAGTCCTTTTTTCGCTCTGTAAGGGATAACCCTTACAGAGCTTTTTTTTGTCTAAAAATAATGGGTGGATTTAACGAAAATGGCAGCAGTAGGGTGTGTATCGAGTAGTAGTTCATCTCCACGACTCGATAATAAGGTAGATTTTGATAAGGGGTTTGATGCTCTTCTTCAAGAGATGAAGTCACCGATGAATCACGATGCTCTAGAGAGGCAGATTCGCTGGTGTATACAAACCTTTCGTGAGCTGAACGAAGCAAAAGCGGCATACGATACTGCTTCTCTTCCATCTTGGATCGACGTGGCAATACGAACGATGAGAGGAACCCACAATTTTCTTTGGAAAGCTTTCGATAGTTTTCGAGCAGTTACATGCCTGTCGAAGAGAGTTATCACGTTTGAACCATCAAGTGTTACTTTTCTTCAGATGTACAAAGATGATGTAAAGTCAAGCTTGGGTAAGGTGTTAGGCTTTGGCAGAACTGCAGAGGTAATAGAACTGAAGATTGCAGATAAAATATTCGCGGCAAAATACGCCAGCGACACCGATCTGAGTGGAAAAAAAGCGTCTTATGATGAAATGAAATCGACGCACACATGTTTCGAAACTGAACAAGTCTTTGGCATACTGTGTCCTCCTTCAGAGCATGTACTACGCCCTCTTTGGTTTGCTAGGTCTAATGGGTTGCCAGTCATTGTCTATGAGAAAGCAGAAAAAACATTAGCCGATCATCTTCTGAAAATTGAAACAGAAGATGAGTTAGATCGTATTATACCGCAAATTCTTCGAGGCTTAATCCATTTAGAGAACCATCCAGTCGGAGCGATTGTTCATAGGGATTTAAAAGCGGATAACGTACTCATTTTTTCTGGAGGAAGGGTTAAGCTTGCGGATTTTGGATTAGCAGATGTTCATGGAAAAAGTGTAGCACCGATACCATCATATTGGCGTCCCCCAGAGCAATTTCGTGCGAAAGCTGCTGCTGATAAAGCAGAAGATGTGTGGGCGTTTGGGATGCTCATCTTAAAAATACTCACATTCAATGACTTTTCCAAACGTATGAAACTTGATGATATACGAGATATTGCGAAAGTGATGCAGGAAGTTGATTATCTTTTAGAAAAAGAAAAGAGTCGTGTTGAAACACTTGATCCATCTGGTAAATTTCGTTCAGCTCTTTGGAAATGTTTTGCTGTAACTCCTGAGGAGAGACCTACCTTCTCTCAATTATTAATTGATCTCTCTCCACCAAAAGTAGGATCTAAAAGAGGTTCTGGCGAAGACCTAGCATACGAATCTAAAGAAGGTGACATCGCAGCAGCGGGTGGCGGTGGTGATTCAGCATCGGCGGTGGGAGCAGGAGTACCAGGAGTTGGAGGGAGTAGCTCGTTGGCTGCACCCGGGTCTCATACACATGATATCGCACTTCAAATCGCTCGTCAGTTCGTAGAGAATGATAAAAAAAGGCGAAGAGTGGGATCAAACTGATTACAACCATTCAAATAAGATAGTGATTGTTACATAAAGAGTTATTCTTGGTGGCAATGGAGAGAGGAAAACGCCTGATTCCATACCGAACTCAGAAGCTAAGAATCTCATCGCCGATCGTACTGTGCACAAGAGTATTGGAGGTTCTTTTTTCACTCTATAATGGATAACCTTATAGAGCTTTTTTGCCTAAATAGCTCAATGAAAAGGTTCTGCTTTCATCTGAAAAAAGAGCTTTAGTTCATGATTTTTGATTTACACAAAGAAACGGTAATGAAGTACCATTGATGGAAACCTCTCATTTTCCATCAGATTTTGAGAGAGGAGATCCCGCTACACAAGAAATAGATATTTGTTCCTTTGAAATTATAGCGTTTGAGCTGGTAACAAATTCCAATTTTTATAAAACTGTCAATCGCTTCTATGGTCTCTATACAGTTGAAAAAATAGAAGCATCTCTCGTTATAGCCTGAGGAATAGGCGAAAAATAGAACGCTAGCCTATTTGATCCATTAATGAGTTAGCATTTTGTATTGCAGATAATACATCTGTCGTTGACTCACTTTGACATATGTTTATCGCATTTTCAAGAGCCTCAAGTGCTTTTGTAGCCGGAGGCTGCACATGTTGAAGCTGTTGTAGAGCTGAAGAGAGATCATTTTCAGCTTCATTACGATTATTGCCTTGCAATGCAGCCATTGCCTTACTAGTATAGTGCTCAGCTTCAGCTATATATGATAAGTTGTTGTTGCCGCCATATTGGGGTATATGGCCGCCACCGCCGATTGGTTGAATCATAACATTCTCCTGCTATCCTATTCTCATATTTTACTCTGATTCCGAGCACTTTGTAAATTAAATAATTTAAATCGTTTATGTGTTGAATATTAAACTGCTGTAAATTAGAGATTTGCTTATCTGTATGTCTACTCAACAGCGATATGGGCGTGGGCCAGCTTGGCCCAGAAAGGAAGTTTCCAGAATCTTCAATGAAAAAGAAGGAGAAGGAAGTAATAAAAGCAGCGTGTGCAGTTGGTGTTAGAAAGTAAGAATGTGTAAACCTTCTGAGAAAATTGAATCTGAATAAAAAAATATTAAGAATTTAAAACTGGAAATGCATAGGATATACCGATCACATTACATCTCAATTGATTATCCTTAAAAAGTAGGGAAAAAATTGATGGTATACGTGCGGGTAATTTGAGGTTCATAGAGAAAAAATTCTCTAGGAGAAAACTATGGCAGCGGTAGCAGATCCAGATAAAACGCAGTTTTCAGGGGCGCCTGGAGTGGAATTATGTGTTTTTTGTAACGGGTTGATAGAAGCAACAAGAAAACCAGTTAGTCAGCATTGGTTGGGTAGGATGGTTCGGGAAATCCCAAAAGAGCTCTCGGTAGATGTATTAACCCTCTCTGACGAAGAAAAATACGCCTATAAAACAATGAGTCTCGCTCTCCCTTTTTTCGAAAAAGCAAAAAATGCTCTAGAGTCTACTCTCAACAGTACAACGATCACTTTTGAACCAGAAACAACAGAAATCTTGGTTCACACCAGTAAAGGGGAATCCTTCAAAGTTCATGAGACGATTGGTAAGGGTACTTATGCACTCGTCGATAAAGTATCATTAGGGAGTCTCCAGTTTGCAGCAAAATATATTCGGCGTGAAAACTCTCGTGTGGGAAAGTTCGGCCCGGGGCGATTGTCAAAAGCGGAAAGTACCCTTGAAAAAGAACTTAAAGTAGGTTTACTAGCTCACCATTCTGATCATGTGACGAGGCCACTTTTGTTACTCAAAGATCCAAGGGGCTCTCCAGTTCTTATTTTTCCTTTGGCAACAGAAACAGTTGATAGTTTGATTCCTAAACTTATAAAAGAGACGGTTCATACCATCTGTTTTTCTTTTCTCCAAGGTCTCAAAGCTTTAGAAAAACACCCTTTTGGACCCATTGTACATAATGACTTAAGCTGCTCGAACATTTTGGGATGGAATCGTAAAAAATTCACGATCAATGATTTTGGATTGAGTGAAAGAAAAGGGGCTATAATTTCGCCGCTTTTTGCGTTCCATCAATCTCCAGAACACCATAAAGACACACTTAAGGTAGATGCATCAATCGATATCTGGTCTTTTGGAGCTATTCTCCTCCAGCTTTTCACAGGTGAGAGTTTTAAGCATAACATTAAAATAGAGGAATTTTGCACTGACGGCGGCATTTTACGCGTTAGTCAAAGCCTCATAGATAAACACTCCAAAAGAGTAGATGAGTTAGATCCCACGGGAGAACTGCGAAACATTATGTATAAATGCCTCGAGTTTGATCCTAAAAAAAGACCTTCTCTCGACGAGGTTATCGCGGATTTTTCTGCAATTGATGGTGTTTCGACAGGGGGTGCTGCCGCTGGTGGAGGTGGTTCTAAAAAAGGTGATGTAGAGAGAAAATCTCCAGAATTCTCATCAGAAAAAAAAGAGGAGGAAGCAATAAAAGCTGCAACTGCAGCAGGTGATGGAAAGTAATGGTAATAGAGGGGCAATCAAAGGCATCCGTTAAAAATTAGCTAGGAGAAAACTATGGCAGCAGTAGCAAATGCACCGAACACAAAGTCTTCAGGGGCGCCTGGAGCGGGATTATGTGTTTTTTGTAACAGGTTGGTAGAAGCAACAAAAAAACCAGTTAGTCAGCATTGGTTGGGTAGAGTGGTTCGGGAAATCGCAAAAGAGCTCTTACAAGTGGATGTAACAGCCCTATCTTCCGAAGAAAAAAATGCATATAGAACAATGAATCTTACCGCCGCTTTTTTCGAAAAAGCAAAAAATGCTTTAGAATGTACTCTCAAAAGTACAACGATTACTTTTGAACCAGAAACAATAGAAATCCTTGATCACCTCAGTAAAGGGGAATTCTTCGATGTTCATGAGACGATTGGTATGGGTTCTTATGCAATCGTCGCTAAAGTATCATTAGGGAGTCTCCAGTTTGCAGCAAAATATATTCGGCGTGAAAACTCTCGTGTGGGAAAGTTCGGCCCTGGGCGATTGTCAAAAGCGGAAAGTTCCCTTGAAAAAGAACTTAAAGTAGGTTTACTAGCTCACCATTCTGATCATGTGACAAGGCCACTTTTTTTTATCAAAGATCCGAAAGACTCTCCAGTTCTTATTTTTCCTTTGGCAACAGAAACAGTTGATAGTTTGATTCCTGAACTTACAAAAGAGACGGTTCATACCATCTGTTTTTCTTTTCTCCAAGGTCTTAAAACTTTAGAAAAACACCCTTTTGGACCCATTGTACATAATGACTTAAGCTGCTCGAACATTTTGGGATGGAATCGTAAAAAATTCACGATCAATGACTTTGGATTGAGTGAAAAAAAAGGGGCTATAATTTCGCCCCTTTTTGCGTTCCATCAATCTCCGGAACGGCATAAAGACACACTTAAGGTAGATACATCAAGCGATATCTGGTCTTTTGGAGCTATTCTCCTTGAGCTTTTCACAGGTGAGAGTTTTCAACAAAACATTACAAAAGGTGAATTTTTGACTGACGGCGGTATTTTACGCGTTAGTCAAATCCTCATAGATAAACACTCCGAAAGAGTAGATGGGTTAGATCCCACGGGAGAACTACGAAAAATTATGTATAAATGCCTCGAGTTTGATCCTAAAAAAAGGCCTTCACTCGACGAGGTTATCGCAGATTTTTCTGCAATTGATGGTGTTTCGACAGATGGCGCTGCCGCTGGTGGAGGCGGTTCTAAAAAAGGTGATGTAGAGAGAAAATCTCCAGAATCCTCAGCAGAAAAAAAGGAGGAGGAAGCAATAAAAGCTGCAACTGCAGCAGGTGATGGAAAGTAGAGGTACTACATAGTCAACTAAAAGTATCAGGTAAAAATTAGCTAGGAGAAAACTATGGCAGCAGTAGCAAATGCACCGAACACAAAGTCTTCAGGGGCGCCTGGAGTGGGATTATGTGTTTTTTGTAAAAGTGTGGTTGAGGGAACAAAAATACCGGTAAGTAAGGAGTGGTTAGGGAGAACGGTTCGAGAGATGGACTGGCGGGTCTGGACTGCAGATAAGGGGAGCCTCACTCCGGAAGAAAAAAACGCACTTGTAACAATGAAGCTTGCCTCTCCGTTTTTTAAAATGACAAGGGAGTCAATACGAACAGCTCCAGATGGGACAACGGTTACTTTTGAGCCAGATACAACTACAATCCTTGAGCTTTTAGAAAAGGGACATTTCTTCAAAGTTCATGAAAGAGTGGGAGATGGGGGGTTCGCGTACGTCAATAGAGTATCTTTAGGTGACCGTTTGTTTGTTGCCAAATATATTCGTCATGAGCACCACACATTGGGGCGATTAAGCGAACATCTGATAAAAAAATCGAAGCACACTTTTGGTAAAGAGTTTCAAGTTGGAATACTAGCGAGTCCTTCTGACTATGTGACAAGACCACTTTTCACAATAAATGATCCAGAAAATTGTCCGGTCCTGATTTTTCCATTAGCAACTGGGACAATAGATGAACTCATACCTAAACTTACGAAAGAAGATCTTTTTACAATTTGCATGTCGATTGTAAAAGGGCTGAAAACCTTGGAAAAACACCCACTCGGGCCTATCGTACATCAAGACTTAACAACTTTGAATGTCTTGAATTGGAATGGAAAAAAATTCACGTTGAATGATTTTGGTGTGTGCGAAGCGAAAGGGGCCAGAATACAGGCACTATTTTCAATCTATCGATCTCCACAACACCTCAATTCTACCATTACTGTTGATTCCTCAATAGATATGTGGGCAGTCGGAGCTATATTGCTTTTACTTCTCACGGGGGAATGTTTCGAACATAATATTAGTAGAAGAGAGTTTGCTGTAGAGGGTGGTGCTGAACGTGTTACAGAGGCACTTATAGAAAAACACGCTGATAGAGTAGGGGGCTTAGATCCAACAGGGGAAATACAAAAGATTGTGCATAAGTGCCTGCAGTTTGACCCTAAAAAAAGGGCGTCTGTTGATGAAGTTTTGATGGGTTTGGAAGCGATTGGCCATCGGTATTCAGGTGATGATCATTTGGCTTCGGCTGCAGCAGGTGGTGGAGCATCAAAAGTGAAAGAAGAGACACCATTATCTGTAAGTCCTCTCTCCTGTGATGTTAGCGTTGGTAAGCCTGGCATTGAGGGGAAAACTCCAGATTCAAGAATGGAAAAGAAGGAAGAGGAAGATGTGAAAGCTGCATGTGCTGCTGGTGACGGGAAGTGAGAAGCTAAATTAAAAAAATTATTAAGAAATTCAAGCTTTTAAAATCAGAAATAAATAGGATGTATCGCTCAATCGTCTGGTAGGGATGGAAATTTGATTACAAGGAGACAACATGGCAGCAGCAGCAACAGGCAAAACGGACGAACTTACCCCCTTATGTAAAGGTATCATTGATGGGATAAAAACACCCGTCGATGCCGAGTGGTTAGGTAGGACTGTCAAAGTACTTACCCCCATTAAGTCCAATTTTTTTACGCAAATAGCATTGAGAACGTTTCAGATGGCCCACACAGCCTTACTTGGTGTCGAGGGAACTACGGGACTAAAAATAGAGTTCGAACCGGAAACAGTAGAAATCCTTCATGGAGTATCTAAGGGAAATAGGTTTAACTGGGAAAAGGCAAAGCGCATAGGAGCAGGTGCATTTGCCAAAGTCTTTTTTGTTTCTGTGGGAGATAAATGTGTTGCAGTGAAGAGAGCAAGACGGTTCGAAGCAATAACGAATCGCCGCTTTACACATGGCGAAGAGAGGGAGACAATAGAGCAGTTTGAAACAGAATTTCGGATCGGGATTCTTACCAAAAACTCTCAATATATCATGCGTCCTTTGTTTTATATATTGGACGAAGACTCGCTTCCACTCATAGTATATCCTTTGGCACAATCCTCTCTCTATCCAATCTGGAGCTCACTCACAGAGCTCCAAGTTTCTACAATTTTTCTCTCGGTTTTACGTGGGGTACAAGAATTACAAGACCATCCAGAAGGTCCGAAAGTTCACGGTGACCTTACCCCCGCGAACGTACTTCGATGTTATGATGGAAAATACAAAATCCACGATTTTGGAATATGTAGTAATGCAGGGGAAAAAATACGACCGCTATCATCTGTTTGGAGGTCTCCACAGCATCTCTCTGCAGAAATGACAGTAGATCCTTCTGCTGATGTGTGGGCAGTTGGTATACTCGGATTCTACCTTTTGACTTCGCTCTCTTTTGAGAATAAAATTTCTAGGGACGAATTTGTAAATCCCGATGCCTTGAACGCATTTTTGGATAGAGCATTTGAGGGTAGTAGTGCTCGAGTGAATGCGCTCGATCCAACGGGAAAGCTTACAGAGATAACGAGAGCTTGTCTCACCTTTGACCCAAAAGAGCGACCATCAGTAGATGCGGCACTAAAAGAAGTTGAAGAACTTTTGGGAATCAGTTCAGGAGGAGATAAAGTGGTGTCTCCTGATGAGGTCATACTAGAAGCCGCAGGCGGCGGCGGTGCAGCTGCAGCAGCCTCATGTACACATGGATAAATAAAAAATATGGAGACGCGGTAATGGCAGCAGCAGGCAAAACAAACGAACTTATCCCCCTATGTCAAGGTATCCTTGATGCATTGCAAAAACCTGTGACATCTGTTTGGATGGGAAGACAGGTTACGCTCATCGAGGGTTTAGATGCAAAATATACGCAGCAAGAAAAAGGCTCGTGTGCTGAAGAGAATGCGTTCAAAGTCATGAAGGAAGTATGTACGCTATTCAGTCTATCAATGAGGGCTTGCACGGATTTGGAAGATACAACGACCATAGTAACTTTTGAGCCAGGAACAAGACAGTTATTTCAGGCTTTAATGAAAGGGTTTGACTTCAGATATATTAGAAACATTGGAAGCGGATCCTACGCGCGTGTGTGGGAGCTAGTTGTGGGAGACCAGTGTTTTGCAGCGAAGGTTGTGAGAAGGACAGATAACTGTCGAAGAAGGCTCAGTGATGTTGCGATAAATGATACTATTAAATCCTTTCGAAGGGAGTTTAAGGCAGGAATACTCGCAGAAAGTTCACCCCACATCACAAGACCACTTCATTGGCTAAACACATCCTCAACACCTATTCTTATTTTCCCTCTTGGTATAGGGGTTGTACATCAATATCTCCACAAGCTGTCGGGTAACGATGTCATTGCAATTGTTGTCTCCGTATTCCGAGGCTTATATGCACTCAAGGCGCATCGGGGAGGAGCAATGGCACATCAAGATATAACAACACTAAATATTCTGCTCACTCGAGAGGGATATTGGACTTTAAATGATTTTGGCTTTTGTGAGCGGGTTGGAACACGAATACGCCCTTTAGCCTCTATATATCGATCTCCTGAGCATCAATCGAAAGAAATGCAGGTTAATCACTCAACGGATGTTTGGGCTGTTGGATGCATCATGCTCATGATGCTTACAGGGGAGAGTTTTGCAAAAAATATCGATAGGAGAGACTTCATAAGAGAAGGAGGGACTGAAAGGGTTGTACACGCCTTGTTGCAAAGAAATGAGAGGCGAGCACGTCGCTTAGATCCTACGGGAATGATCTCAAAGCTTATGATTGAGTGTCTCGCGTTTGATCCAGCTAAAAGACCTACGATTGAAGAAGCGCTTGAACATTTGGGACTAAGCAGTGAAACGTTAGACCGGGCCAGTACAATAAGCAATGAAGGATCAGTAGTAGATGAAAAAAGTGAAAGAAAGGAATTCGCACTGACCCCTAAAAGTGAACGAAGTATTCATCTATCAAATCCTCGAAAAGAGGAGTGTGCAGCGGGTGGAGGGGCAGCCGGAGCAGGGAAATAAAAAAAATTTATTTATTATTGTGTCTTGTGGCAAGCTGCGGTTGTCAAAAAAAAATTTGGAGTAAAAAAGTGGCAGCTTCAGGACTTTCAACACAGGGTGAACAACTTCATAAAACAACCGATCATATCTTTGAGGGAATTAAAGCCCCAGTTTCATACGAATGGCTCACTCGTACGGTTGAAATGTGTACCGGTATTCTAGAAGGAGTAGAGGTTGAATCACTTGAAGAAAAGGACCGCGGCGCATACCGCGTAGTACAACTCGCAAAGCCGTTTTTTCAAGGCACTATTACCGCACTCGAGATGATTTCTGATATGGATAAAAGGGTAGTAAAGTATGAACCCGATACAAGCACAGTTTTCAGAGAGTACCAAAACGGAAATGAAAATGGCGATGCTGAGGTGTTACTGGGTGAGGGAATGTTTGCTGAGGTATTTCGAGTTCAGCAAGGCGACCATACCTTTGCAATGAAAGTACCCAAAGTTCCTGAAACGGGCGATGCCTATAGCGATGTTCTTCTAGATCGAGAAGAGAAAAAAGCACTCAAAGCAAGTTTTGTACGCGAGTTTCAACGCACGCTCCTTCTCTCTCCGGATGGGAATATTATGCGCCCTTTGCATGTTGGTTCAGGTGGTGATGGAGAGGTTGCTATTATCTATCCAGAGGCTCTAGGAACTGTTCGAAGGTGTATGGCTAGTGGATTGACGCAGGAGAAAGTACACGCAATATGTCAAACGACACTCCAAGCACTCTTGGAACTTCAGCATCACCCATTAGGACCTATTGTCCATCGAGGAATACGACCAGAGAATATTTTGGAGTTTGAAGGAGGGGATTTCAAACTTGCACTTTCGGGTTTTTCTTCAATGGCTGGTGAAGTTTTGCGCAAGCCAATGATGTGTTGGAAAGCTCCAGAATATTTGGATGCAGTTGTTGCTGACAGTTCACTCGATGTGTGGGAATTTGGAACTATGCTTCTGGAAGTACTGACAGGAAAGACGTTTGATGGGATTGCATTTGATACACTTCAGGAACAAGAACAAGTTTCAACTTTTATCGCGGAGTACTTTGAGGAAACAAGTGAATCACTTGCAAGGCTTGATCCGACAGGTTCGTTTCAGAAAATCGTATTTGATTGTCTAAAAGTAGTAAGGGGGGATCGCCCAACTGCCGAGGTCTTGTTAAAGTGTTTGCCCGACGTCGTTGCTGCGAGTGGAGCTAGCGGAGCTGCAAGTGGGGGAGGCAAAGGGTAAGGAGCTACCGGGTAAAACTTATGGAGCTCTTCCACCACCTCCAGCGGCACCACCTTCATCAAAATGGTCTCTTCGAAATCCCACTTCCCGTGCAAATACCCTATGAGCTACCGCATCAACTCTGCGTGAAGTTTCTTGCAGACCAGAGGGTGTAAACAAAGGGTTTTTGAGTAAGTCATCTGCAGTCGGTCTTTTATCGGGGTTTATTCTCAGACACTGGGCCATGATTTCTATGAGTTCTCCTACCTGTCGAGAGCGTGATACCTGCGTGATCGACTGAAGCAGTATATCAACAGGTCTTTGACTGTGAAATTTCTCGCTCATAATAAATCTTGAATGAAAAGGGACGTTCCCACCGGATAAAACTTCAAAGATTACAATACCAAACGCCCAAATGTCAGAAGCAGTATTTGCTGAATCCGGGAAAGCCAATTGTTCGGGTGCAACGTAGTGAATTGTTTTCCCTCGTGTTTTTTGTCCTGTAGCCGATGCAATGCCAAAGTCGCAAATTGCTACTTTATCATCCTCGTTTAAAATGAGTACATTATGAGGTTTTAAATCTAGGTGTGCTAAGCCAATTCTTTCCTTTCCCTCGTAATCTGTAACTGGCTGGTTATGTAACGCTGATAACCCTTGAAGTATTTGGTGCGCCATCGGAACGAAACGATCCCCAGAAAGCTTTTTTGCGCGGATCTCGGTTGAGAGATCGCCTAGGGCCTCTGGAAGGATGAGGGAGATTTTTTCTATTTTGTGTCCTCTTGTCCATTCAATATGAACCCTGTCGCAGTGTAAAAGATGGGGAGACCGAGGGATTGAAAAATGCGCTCCGATTTCACAAAGAGCATGTTGGATCCTTTTTTCTCGAATTCGTTGTAATTGCTCTGTAGAACCTCGGTCCTCGCGTTTCAAAAATTCAAAATGTTTTACTACGAGCCTGTGGGAGCCAATATGTCCTCTATTAACAAATCCAAATCCACCTTGAGCAAACGGTTTTTCTGCTACGTAAGGCCGCTTTTCAATTCTGTTTCGGAAATATTCCTGAAAACGATCAGGAATATGAAATTCTTCAGGAATTATATACACTTGATTACTACCTAAAACATGCCGAACGGATTCCAGGAAATTTAGAACTTCACTTCGAACAGAAAGAAGGGTTTCTACATCTTCCTTACGTACAACTCCAGTTCGTACCAAAGTATTGATGTGCGTTAATCGGGTCTGCTGCTGTTCGATAAGAGTGTGTGAGTCTTTCCACGATACTCTTTTAGGGAAGCCTGCGATTTCACTCAGTAGAAGAGCTGTCTCGTATTCAAATGGCGAAAATTCAGGATCCTCTCGTCTTGGACTTTGGATGGGCAAGGAACGGTCAGGGCGTGCGGGCCTTTGGGGTAGTCTCATATGCTCTGTGGAAGTTGGACCGGATGATGCAACATGGGAGGTTGTTCTTAAGTGTGCTTTGTCAGAACCTGATCGAGAATAATATGCGCCCCCTTCTTCTAAAAACTCCCCCTCGCTTTCTTTCATCGGTACTGTGGGGACGTGGTACATAGTTGGGATAAATCCTACCAAATCGTCAGCCGTATCCTCTTCAGAAGGAGGTTTTCCTGCTCCACTTGGAGGAGAGCGTAATGCTCCCGCAGCGGGAGTAAACCGGGAACCATCAATTGGTTGAGCGCTCCTCGGGTCGATTGCTCTTGGGCGTGGAAGTTCAATTACGGGTCTTTTTCCTGCAGAAGGAGCGGGATCCGAGGGAGGAGCTAGACTCACTGCTGGCGGAAGAAAATCGCGATCCTCTTCCTCGTGACAACAATCACAGCAACACCAAAATAGCCCTGCTAATTCTCTACCAATCGTTCCCATAAATCCCTCCATTTACCCCATTAAGTGTACCTTAAAGGAGGAAAAAATAGTAGGTAGAAGGGTTTTTTGGGCAAAAAAAAACCCTGCCTCGAAACGAGGCAGAGCAAAATGTGTGGTGGAGGGATAAATTCTTGTGAACTAATCACTTGTGTTCACATGCCGGCCCAGTTATCATTCTGGGGCGTGATGAAAACGCAAGGTTTCCTTTCCACACTCTCTCACGAGGAGAGGCTCTCTAAGGATCGGCTTATTATCGGTGAGCTTGTCTAGGAAGGACCACTCAGGTTCAAGATTCGTTCCGATGAAGCACTTAATCCCTTTGCTTATAGTATAATTATAGCACAAAAAGAATAACTATGTCAAATAATTATTTTAATTATTAATAATAAGAAGGTTATAATTAAGTATTTTGGGATATAAAAAAGCCTCTGTAACTTATTCAGAAACAGAGGCTTAGTGTGGTGGAGGGATAAGTTCTTGTGAACCAAATACTTGTATTCACATGCCGGCCTAGTAAATGCTCAAGGAATGTCTATCCTAAGCCGTGATGAAAACGCAAGCTTCCCTACACCTCTTATCCCTTAAATCTTGAAAAGGTCTCGAGGCCTTTTATAACATTATAGCATAACAATTATTTTTAGTTAAATTATTATTATTATAATATGTTTTAATTAATTGTAATTCAGGTAATTAGAGTTATTCCGGATTGAAAAATGGGAGAGCCAAAAGCTCTTCCGCGGTAGGTCTTTCGTCTTTGTTATGCTTAAGACACTGAATAATAACTTCTTGTAAATGACCGTCGGGGTCTAGAGCAGATGTTCGGGAAGTAGCCTTAGCGAGCTCCGCCTGAATATGCGCATCGATGGTGCTTTGGCTACTGAGTACTGTACAAGCGTCTATTACTTCCTTTGTGATTGGATAGCTTCCTGTGAGAGCAACAAAACAGAGGATTCCAAAAGACCAGATATCACTTTTACGAGTAGTGTCTCCAGTCTTATATAGACGCTCAGGAGCGGCGTAGAACTTTGTTCCGCCTATACAAGGAACCCCTTCGAATTGTGCGAGACCAAAGTCACTAAGGTATGCTTGGTCTCCTTGGATCAAAATATTCTCAAGCTTAATGTCATTGTGGATGATTTTTCTCTTGTGCGTCTCAGAAATTCCGATAAGTGCATCTCGGATGAGTGTATGTAGTCTCGTTTTTGTAATCCCTCTTCGAAATATAAGGTGTTGAAAATCGTATTCGGCCCGCTCGAGATAGAGTATTCCAGCTCTTGTTGTTATTCGAGCAAAGTAGTGGGGAATAACATGGGGTGCTTCACTTAATGCGATGAGTTTCTGTACTTCATTCTTCAAAAAACGAAGGGCTCTTACTTGAGCGTCAAGGATGCCTGTTTCTGGAAGCGATACAGACTTCCGAACCATTGAAAACTCATCACCATATGTTATTATTTGGACTTTTCTAGCAGCGGTTTTAGAAATAATTTCTCCCGAACTCAGCTCGCTGCCTGTTAGAATTCGTAATGCAAGTTCACCCGTTTTTGCGTGCAGTTCCAAAAGCGTTGGTGCTTCTCGACGGTCTAATGATGCAATAATGGTTTCGAGGTAGTTAACTAAGAACTGAGATGTCCTTGCAAGTCGAACTACGGTTTCTTTGCATGTAACGAGTGCTTCAGCTTGCTTTGGTGTCAGAGCTTCCATTTTGGAGGATGCTCGATGTTCATCAAGGGCCAGAATAAGTCGACTTCTGGTTGAATTCAGTCGTTCAACATGAGCGAGTTGTGTTTCAAATCGAGCATAATGTTCCCTAATCAAAGTGTGAGAAAGTTTAAGAGGAAACCGAAGCAATCCACGAAATTGTGTTTCAAACTCTTTTAGTTGTGCGAAAAATCGTTCAGATCTAGTAGACAAAAGATCACTTTTTACCCGCTCTCCTTCAAGAAGAGGTAACCGAGGAGGAAGCGACGGTGGCATGAAGCTTGCTCCAGAACCAGATGCTGCTGCAATGAGGGAATCCTCTTTGATTTCAGGAGCGCCTGTCGCTCTTTCGACAACTTCTTCTGCTGTTGTGCATTTTCCGCACTTTTTTCCATCAAGTCTACACATGCCATCTTTCATCATATGGCATACATCGGGGAAAGAGGGGGCGCTCTCTTCTTTTTTTACCGATCCTGAAAGAAGGTCTATTCTTCTTCCATCATCGCCGCCTTGCTGTATAGATGAAACCTGACTCATAAAATTCTCTTTGTCTAAAACGTGGTGCACGATACCGTTGTATGGAAAGTGCATTGAATTTAATGTTTACGATATCTTAACAATTTATTCAAAAAAAAATTTATATGTTTGGTAATTTTTTTTGTGACGGAAACCTAATTCATACTCAAGTAGCGTCCTCTCTTCTTTTTGATGTTTCATTTCAAAGAGGGTATGGTGCATTTGAGCTACTGCGAACCTACAACGGAGTTCCATTTGAACTTGGGATGCACCTGAAGCGTTTGGAGAATAGTTGCAAGCTGCTCTCTATTCCTCTTGAATTTGAACTTGAGGCTTTGCGGGAGCATATTGAGTCGTATCCATACAAAGAGGATCTCTGTATCCGGATCTATGTTACGGTCGGCTCAGGGGTGGGTACGGGGCATGTGTATACCATATTCGAACCCATTACCCATTCGCCGAAATCCTTTTATCAGGATGGTATTGCTGCAATCACTACGAAAGAAAGTCGGTTTCAGCCGGAATGTAAATCCACAAACTACATCGCGTCCCTACATGCACTTCGGACAACTATGTACCCAAATGTCCAAGAGGTTCTTTTTTTAAATAGCGAAGGCTACATATTGGAGGGGGGAACATCGAACATCTTTGGAGTCATTGATGGAAAGCTTTATACAGCTCCTCATGGCGTTCTCAAAGGAATCACACGTTCGACAGTCTTAGACCTTTTTCAAGGTGAGGTTGTACAAAAATTCTTCTCAATTGATCAACTTGATGAATGTTTTTTAACAGGGTCGTTGCGTGAGGTAATGCCGATTACAAGTGTTAATGGAAAACCTATTCGAGAAGGTATTGTGGGGCAAAAAACAAAAGAAGTCATTTCCCGTTTTTCTGCATATAAAAAAGGGTATGCAACACAACAAAAAACAATTATCTAAAAATTTTTTTTGAAAAAAAATAAACTAAAAACGTATTGAGTGAGATAGAAGAACGATTCAACGCTGTACTCAAAACGTGAAAGTGCCAGCTCCTTTCTTTAGCCGTAAAGAAAAGGGCGAATCCATTGGGTGGAGGGCATCTTACAGAGTCGGGTTGAGAATAAACAAAATAAGATCCCTATCGGGATAAACGAGGAAGGTAAACGAATGGCACTTGCACATACATCTAAACAACTTGCAGAAATGCTAGAACAAGTTTCTCATGACTTAGCAAAAGCTATGAATGGAAACTCAGCAGCTGCACAACGAGTACGTACTGGTACTATTAAGCTTGGTAAACTAGCAAAAACTTTCAGAAAAGAGTCTGTAAAAGCTGGAAAGTCTCCTAAAAAAGGCGCAAAGAAAAAAGTTGCTAAGAAACCTGCTAAAAGAAAAGCAGCGAAAAAGACTGCTAGAAAAGCAGTTCGTAAGCCAGCAAGAAAAGCTACGAAAAAAAGAACTGTTCGAAAAGCAGCAAAAAGAAGAACTACTCGCAGAAGATAAGACTACTAGCTTTTTCAAAGTAATTAAAAAGCCGCTCTTATATTTTAATGAGCGGCTTTTTTTCTAAAAAAAAATACCCCTTATCTTTACTAAAACCGCTTTTCCTTGATATACTTATTCCCTTTAATTGAAGGGAATCGTCTATGGCAGGCACGAATATTGAAGTAGATTTAACGAGTTATTCAAAAAAAGGGATTGCTCGAGGAACTGTAGGCCCCAAAAAAGTTGAAGTTCGAGGGGCGCTTGTGGGTGAGCGCGTTGATGCGACCATCATCAAGAAGCGAAAAGGTGTCCACCTCGCTCAACTCGAAACGGTAAAATCGCCCTCTGTCGAGCGTCGGAATGCGCCGTGTCCCCATTTTCCTTCCTGTGGAGGCTGTAGCTTCCAAAACTTAAAATATCCATCTCAGCTTAGTTATAAGCAAAGCGTAATTGAAGGGTTGTTTGGAGAGTCCTTGCCTATCATCCCATGCGATGATGAGTGGGCGTATCGAAATAAGATGGAGTACACGTTTTCAGAAGACAAAGAGGGGACTAAGTACCTTGGATTGATAAAAGCTGGATCAAAGGGTCGGGTATTAACGCTCTCAGAATGCCACCTTACCGCACCCTGGTTTATCGAAGCACTTTCAATCACTCGATCCTGGTGGGAAAAACATAACCTCTCAGCATTCCACATGTATAAAGATACTGGGCACCTAAGAAACTTGGTACTCAGAGAGGCAAAAAATACGGGAGAGAGAATGATTGTACTCGTTGTCTCTGGAAACCCTGATTTTGCCCTTCCAAAAGCAGCCCTCGATGACTTTGTGAAATGTATGAGAGATGCTTTCGAAGAAAATCCGCTCCATATTTTTCTGAAAATTCACCAGGCTGTTAAAGGAGAGCCTACGCAGTTTTTTGAAGTGCACCTGCACGGAAGTGAGTGGCTGACTGAAAAGTTACGTATTACAACTGACAAGTCGTATACGGTTAAAATTAGCCCAAGTGCATTCTATCAACCAAACTCTACTCAGGTTGGGAAGCTTTACGGGAAAGCGCTGGAACTTGCTGCGCCTAAAAAAACTGACCTTGTATACGATTTGTACTGCGGAATTGGGACTATTGGAATTGCATTCTCAGAATATGTTCGGGAAGTGAAGGGGATAGAACTGAATCCGTATGCTGTCTATGATGCCCATGCCAATATAGAGGCAAATGAAATAGACAATGTAGAAGTGATTCGAGGTGATGTGGGGGCTCTTTTGGAAGGGATGCCAACTCCTGATATCGCAATCATTGATCCACCAAGAGCGGGTCTTGAAAAAAAGGCAATGAAGCACCTCGTTTCTCTCCAAGCAAAGAAAATAGTATACATTTCGTGCAATCCCTATACGCAGGCAGAGAATGTACAGGAGCTAATGGGTCATGGGTATACTATTCACTCGGTGCAGCCTGTTGATCAATTTCCACAAACTGCCCACTGTGAAAACATAGTTGTCTTGCAATTAGAGAGGCAATAAGGCATAATTTATTCAATTCTAAGACTGAGGTAAAAGATGAACTTTTTTGGAACGATTCTTGCAGAAGAAGCAGCAGAACAGAACCCATATCAAACACTAATTTTTCTTGCCATTGCAGCCGCATTCTTTTACTTAATTCTGTGGAGACCGGAGCAAAAGCGTCGTAAAAAGATGAATCAACTTCGAGAGACTCTGAAAGCTGGCGACAAAGTTACTGCAATGGGAATAGTTGCGACTGTTGAAGCAGTTAATGAAGCAACGGTTGTTGTGAAAAACGTTGACGGTTCAAAGCTTGAAATGATCAAAGCAGCGATCACCGAAATTCACCCAACTGAACAGCCGAAAGTAGAACAACCCCAATCAGAAGAGCCTAAGGCGTAAGGTTATCGCCTGCCGCCTTTTCGTCCTGTTCCTGAGAAGTTGCCTTTTCTAGCATGTTCTGCTCGATTTTGAGCTCTCATTTCTTGACGCAGAGCTCGACCTCGCTCTCTTTGCTCAGTATCACGAGCTCTTCGAGCTTCGTTCACTTCTGCCCGAGCAATTTCAGCTGCTCTGTCAACTTCTGGAGCCTCTAGTAGGAACCCATAGTCAATGCCATCGTCAAAATCACCTGGTGTCCAGTCTGCTACTTGCAGTGGAGTAAGCTCTGTCATGAATTGGTAACCGTCAAGCTGTGGTAGGCCTTCAAGTGGTTGTAGGCCATGTCTTCCGCCCATCATCCCGCTCGCAATTGGGTCAAGTCTATGCTGCCACTGTGAGCTCAAGCATCCACGTGCTATGCAGTAGAGTGCAGGAAGAAGTTGCAGCATTGCTGTTAAGCCATGAGGATTTGGTTCTGGAGCTCTTCTCATAAGGCCTTGTGAATCACTGCCGCCAAGCTGTGGATACGTTGCCATAGGAAGTGCTTCTACTCCTCTTTCGATAAATTCAGGGTAGGCGATGCGTGTAACTTGATGACGTGCATCTAAAAATTCTACTCTCATACGAGTGTCTTCAGGTGCTCTTCGTGGAGATGCTGATTCGCTTATATTCGCAGCAACTCTTCGAGCTATTTCAGCTACCACTCTTGCAGGTGCAGGTGCTGTACCTTCTAGAGAGCGTAATGCCCGTCTAGCCCGCACTGTTGCTACAGTGGTTGCGTTCGAAATACTTGATTCTGCAGTGCTTGGTGCAACTATCGGTAACGATGGAAGACGTCGTGCAGGAGGTGCTGTCATTTCAAGAGGTGGAAGGTCTCGCATCATTGGAGGAACGTCAGCACGCCCTGTTAAAATGTGTCTTGGAATTCGTCCTTCTGGATCTAGTGGTAATGGAGCCGCTTCCACATCTACAGGAGGGCGTAATTCTGCTCGTTGTGCAGGTATCCCAGCTGGTGGAAGGTCAGTTTGAGCGCCTCCTGAAAGGCTTCTTACTGGTGCAGCAAGAGTTCCTGCTGTCTCAATAACTTCTAGGTGAAGCTGTCGTCCAGTTTGCTCTTCATACATGCGTTCTAAGAAGGCGATAGCCTGTGCTCTTGTTGCAGCGTCCAGTGGTTCTGTAACTCGTGGACCACCCTCAGGAGCAATTCCTCTATCTTGTATAAGTTGAGGAGCGATTCGTTCCCAGTTTTGATCGAAAACGATATCGGTCATTCGTGCTCTGTCCACAATTTGTGGTCCTGATGGATCTACTTCAATATGCTCGGCTCCGTGCATAGCTCCTGCAGCGAAGTCAAACGCTCTGTCATGATGGGCCTCTTCAGTAGCCGCTATTCCGGCTTCCGGTGCCGGTAGTGCTGCATGAGCAATATGCCTTTGAGGGCACATACCTAAAATAGGGTCTACATGTGGAGTAAATCGTGGATAGACTCTTTCTCGAACATCCCCATGTTCATCAAGGAGGTCAACTGTCATTCTTGTCTCTTGAGCCGCGCGAGATACATCGCAGGTCTCAGGTCTATGTGCTGGTCTTATTACAAGTGCATCCTGTGGAATTGCCGGAGCTCCCGCTTCGTGTCTATGAGGTCTTGCAATTGGGCCTGTTGAGGCGCTTGTTGGGCTCGGTAAATAACCTGCAGGCATTTCTCTATGAAGACCCTCTGAAGGAGGAAGAAGTATTACGGGGGCTGGTGCTCTTAAAGAATGACCTTCTTGAATTGAGTCTGCAAACGCAAATGATCCTTGTGGCAAGAGAGCCTGTTCTCTACTAGAAGTATTGCCAGCTGGCTGGCGTTCAGTGCCTCTATTCCCTTGAAATGTATGCGATAGTGCTGCGATTCCTGCTCCAATCGCTCCTGCTGCTGCAGCTGCCGCGATTGCGCCAGACGCAGAAGCGGTGTTTTCACCAGAGCCCAGTGGTCTCCGATCATCAGCTCTAGGAGTAGCTGCAGGTCTAAGTCGTGCTCTTGGTTGTGGATGGCTTGCTGGGAGTGGGGCAGCTTCGCTTGGCTCAGTAGAGTGCTCAGCCCAGGTTTTCTCGCCAATATCTACAATTCTTCTTGTTAGGTCGTTGAATTCTCTTATATCACGGTCAGTTGCACTACGAGCTGTGGCACCCGAAATTTCATGGGTATGACCAGTGGTTTTGTTGTAAATGCTCACTCTATTGTCGAGGACATGAATATCAACATCCGTGCTGTGTTCAGCAGCGAGTCCAAGGCTATTTGCGCTTTCCATAAACACATTTGTTTGAGCGACTTGTGATATTAGTTCGCTGAGTTGAGTTTGTAAAGAAGCCCGCTCCTCTCTAAGGAGAGTATTTCTGCCACTTTCATGGTCGAGGCGGAAATTATTGAGTCCCTGTAGTGAATATCCCGGCATAATAAATCCACATTTTTTAATTTTATAGAATAATTATAACATTAAAGGACTTAATTAACAATAATAATTAAAATTGTAATTATAGATAAATCAGTTAGTTAAGAAAAATATTTATTAAATTGCTGAAAAGGGGTATAAATAAGGGTATATACTAATAATAGTACATAATGTATTGTTAACCTCCTCATTTCGAGTGGGTAACAAAATAATAGCTGATTGGGGCACTTATGGATGGTGGCTGGTTCTCAGATTCTCTTGCACTTCGGAACCTTATTGCCACGCTCACGATAGCTGTTGTCACACTCGTTGTCCGAGAAATCGTCGCACGATACATCAGAAGAGCAGATAAAAACTGGACCTCCCAACAGCGCCTTCGCTGGATTGGTCTTACCCGTAATGTCGCATTTGGAGCGCTTCTCCTCATTCTTGTTTGGATCTGGGGCGAACAAATCCAAGGATTTGCAGTCTCTGTCTTCGCGATAGCATTCGCAGCTGTTTTCTCTGTGAAAGAGCTCTTCATGTGTTTTAATGGGTCTTTACTTCGAGTTCGTGGGCACCTCTACGAAATTGGGGATCGAATCACCATCAAAAACGTTCGTGGGGACGTTATTGAGACAACGCTTTTGTCTACAACAGTTTTAGAAGTGGGTAAAGGGGCTGCTAACCACCAATACACAGGACGCAGAACAACCTTCCCGAACAGCTTACTGCTTTCAGAGCAAGTTGTTAATGAATCGTTTTTAGAAAACTATTATATGAACAATATTACGGTGCCACTCCCAATTAAATCGAATTGGAAATCGGCAAAGCAAATCTTGCTGCAAATTGCACAAGAGGAATGTGCTCCGTACATTGAGCAAGCTCGTAGACGAATGCAACAAATAGAGCGGAATCGATCAATTGAGTTGCCATCAGTAGAACCACGTGTTACGTTGCAGATACCGGATAAAAAAACGATAGATCTACATTTACGAATTCCCTCTCCAGCTCACCTAAAGGGTCGGTTGGAGCAGGTAGTATTAACACGCTTTTTAGAGCAATTTGGGGGGAAAGATGATTGATGATATTTCCTTTGGTGTAGAAGGATTTAATAAACCTACGCTGTTTATTAACTGCCGGGAAGAGGCGATGCAGGAAGGATACGATCCTGTTTCACATTTTCCAACGGTGTATTTCCCCACACCTGAAATATGGTTTCATAAAGAGACTTCCATAGTCGATTTCTACGACGAGTGGGAAGATAGTTTTATTTAAATCATCTTTTTTGCTGCACATCCTTGAAAAGGGTTGTGCAGCAGATATCCTTACTGCTTTTCAAGCTGAACAGAATCAATGACAGTATCTTCAAGATCAATAGCCTGAACGTGTGTACCATCTTTCTCTGCTGTTAACAAGAAGTAGTGATTTGTTGGGGAGACCTTTTCAAGGTACCATCTTTTCCCATTTGAACCTGGGTTTCTTGGGCGAACTCCTAGGCATCCATCGCCGAAGTAAAATGTGCCTTTTTTAGCCTCTTTTTCCTGCGCTATTTTCTTTGTGCGTTTGAAGGTATGGTTATCATGCTCAAACGCAGCTTGCAGATGTGCAGCATCAAAGAGGGGACACCACAGTTCACGAACCTTAGTGACAGATCCATTCGTAAATGATGTATACGATGGGTATGCTGGAATATGGTAGCATGCAATTTTAAATGGCTCATTGGATTGAGAGAGTGCTTTTTTTACATACTCAGTCTGCTTCCCTTCGATTGGCTCACTGTGTCCGGTATCTAAACAGATGAGTCGAACATGGTTTGCAAGGGGAAGTGAATAATAGGTGTGGCGGAGTTGTGGGAAAAAGGCATAGAAGGCCTTTCCCCGTTTGCCAAATGCATCTTTTGGCCGAACATCATGATTTCCTACACAAGGAAGTAGGGGAATTGCTAGGCCCTCTGGTGTGCGCATATGCTTATCCCAAAGTTCAAAAAACTGAATCCACCGTTTTGTTTCAAAACGAACGCCTCGAGTAAGGTTCATGTGTCCCCTGGTGTATGCAATATCGCCACCGACGACAACCGCATCGGGCGCTTTTTTAGCGATCGCATCAAGGCCACGAACACACCGCTCTTTTTGCTTATACACATCACCACAGATAACAATACGAAGTGGTTGATTATCCACTGTGTCGGGAAGGGTTTTAAATCGAACTCGTCTCTTCCCAATTCGAACGGTGTACTCTGAGTTAGGAGAAAGGTGCTTGAAGTGGGCATGTTCGATTACATGCCCCTCATAACGAGCCCGCTCCGTGTGCATTTTTGTCCCAGAAAGCTCCGGGGTAAACAGCTCGTCAATTGTGACGACGTCAACACTCCTTGCAGGATCATCAGTAAACGTTATGTATACCGATGAAAAGAGGACGCAAGGGAAAAAAAGTAGAGCAAGTCTAAGAAACATGAGTTGCGAGCTTCTCCAACACTTCAGTGGTTCGTGTAATAAATCCACCCATCTCTTGTGGGCTTAATTCTTTTTGAGAAAGAAGGGTAAGCTCATACACTTCGTGAGCAAGAGAATCAGCGAGGGATTTATCTTTTGTCGCAATTTTGGGAAGTGCGGCAATAAGAGGACTGTTTGTATTCACAACAAGTGTTTGTTCTTCCATCAAGTTTCCTGGAAACTCATTTCCAGTCATTGCAAGGTAGTCTCGCATTCTACGAGTTTCTTCTTTCAGCATGACAAAAGCGGGGATTGAGTCACTGCTTAAGCTCTTTGCTTCGACTTGAAGTTTGTCTCTGTTCAGTGCACTTCTAAAGAAGTCAGCAATTCGAGATGACTCAGTTTTCCCCTCTGAATCAAGGATGTTTTTTTCTCTCTCCTTGTCGAGGATCGCATCATCAATTCCACCATCGATCCGTTGGAATTTAGCGCCGTTTAACTTTGACTCGAGGTAATTGATAAGTGGGGTATCCAAATACTGAGGAGCATACACAATTTCGATCTCTTTTGCTGCATAGACGTCAGCCATATGGCTTTTATGGTCCTCTGGATGTGCAGAATAGTAAATTTTGTTACTTGTCTTATCCTTGTTTCTTTCAAGGTAGTTTTCCACAGTTGTCCACTCACCACTCGAGCTTTTCCAAAGAAGCTGCTCTTTAACACGGTCGTAGAACTTCTCATCTTGGAGGACGCCCAGCTTTACAATCATTTCGATATCAGGCCACTTTTCAAGATACGTCTCTTTTTCTGTTTTGTGGATAGTCGATAGTTTGTCAGAAACTTTTTTGCTGATGTGCGAAGCAAGTTGTCTCACAGTTTTGTCCATTTGTAGGTAACTTCTTGAGACGTTAAGAGGGATATCTGGTGAGTCAATAACCCCACGAAGCACTGTCAGGTAATCAGGGATGAGGTCCTTGCAGTTGTCAGAAACAAATACACGATTACAGTACAGGTGAACGCTTGGTTGGTTGACATCAAACCGCTTTCCAATTTTTGGAAAATAAAGGATTCCTTTTAAGTTGAATGGATAATCAACGTTCAAGTGGATCCAAAAAATTGGATCTGGGTCCATAGGATATAGGTATCGGTAAAAATCAAGGTACTCCTGCTCTGTGCACTCTGATGCTGGTTTAATCCACAGGGGCTCTTTTTCGTTTATCTGTTTATCGTTTAAGAAAATCGGAAAGGGGAGGAATAAACAGTGTTTTTTCAAAATCTCCTGCAATTTTGATTCCTCTAAAAGCTCTTGAGATTCTTCGTTGATGTGAAGAATGATATCTGTGCCCCGTTCTTTTCTTGTTCCTTCTTGAAGAACATACTCTGAAGAGCCGTCACATGACCAAAATGCAGCAGGGGTTTCTTCGTTGTATGATTTTGTTTGAATCTCAACGAGAGAACTCACCATAAATGCTGAGTAAAAACCAAGTCCAAAGTGGCCAATGATCTGCTCTTTTTCATCGACATCTTTGTATTTTTCTACGAATTCTTCAGCTCCTGAAAAAGCGAGTTGAGCAATATATTTTTCTACTTCTTCAGCTGACATCCCGATACCACCATCAGAGATGATGATTTGCTTCTTTTCTTTATCAACTTTGATTGAAATTTTGAGGGATTCTTTTTCAACTGAGCAGGCATTTTGATCGCGCAAAATACATACTTTGCTCATCGCATCGCATGCATTGGAAACAAGCTCTCGTAAAAAAATATCTTTGTCTGAGTAGAGCCATTTTTTGATAATCGGAAGAATGTTTTCACTGTGAATTTTTAGCGTACCAGTACTCATATTGACCTCATAATTTTTTGAAGTAGTCTACATGATCTTAAGTTACTCGACAAGGGGTGTTACTGCCTTCTGAGGTATTCAGAGAGTTGAGAGAGGGCGGAAAAGTAGGCTCCCCATAATGTAAAAAGTAGAATGTAGCCATAATACGAGGGGATGAGGGCGATACTCAATTCGGTTGTCAAATACGTCCCCAAGGTTCCAAGTGCTCCTCCAAAGAAAAATCCTCGGAGTGGCCATCCAAGAACGAATGGGAAACAGGAATAGAGAAGGGATGCAATAAGAGGAAAGAGGGAATAGACCCAAAAAGGAGGAAAATGCTCAGCGTTGATGTACTCAATGGCTCCGGTTGCCATCAAGAGGACCTGCTGTATTATACCAAGTATGAGCGATGCTCCTGCAAAGAAAAGAAAAAAACGGTAGATTTCTTTTTTGAATCGATAGAGCAGATAGATGTGAAAACCAAAACAAACAGCCCAAAGAAGCGTTGCAATGACCAACTGACCATTCGTCGTAAAGAGCAGTGCAAAAAACCAATACAGAACAAAGCTTACCGCATGTGAGAAGTAGAGGGGGAGTAGCTTCGGAGTACTCTTCGCATATTTTTGGAATTCTGCATTTGTACTCATTCTTTGTTCGATTGGTTTAACACCTGTAATCAATACAACGATAAGCGTAAAGAGTATAGGGCTCAGGACGGTTATCCACCCCCATGGTAGCGTAGCGGCAAACAGCCAAATTGCCCACCATTGTAAAAACTCTCCAAAAAAATTAGGATGGCGGCAAAGCTTCCACACCCCCTTCGTAAAGAGCTTTCCGTTATTGAGGGGATCGCTTTTGAATTGCAGGAGTTCGTAGTCTGCTATTCCCTCAGTAAGGAACCCTATCGTCCACAATGTGAGTCCAATCCAGTGGATCCATCCGATCGACGTTTCTGGAAACGCATGAATGACAAAAATGGGTGCTGAAAACAAAAAGATGCATGCGCCCTGAAGTAAAAAGACTTGAAAGTAGATTATTACGGGAGACCTATTTTCCCATTGGGTGTATCTAAAATCGTCTCCTCTTACGCGGTTTCGGTAATAGATATGCGCGGATAGGCGAGCTGCCCACACCGTAATGAGGCAGTTCACAATGATCCCAATAGTTGAAACCTCTTGAAGAAACAAAGAGAGCCATGCAACGAGGGCAAACCCCGGGCCCCAAGCTATATCTGCTCGGTCAGATCGCTGCTGTTTGAGGGCAACAATGAACCAGAGGCTCATGTACACGAAAAGGGCGCTGCCTACAACGAGAAAAATCATATACGCTCATGTAGGAAAATAAAAATTAGTATAATTATAAAGATTTTTTAACACTAGGAGATTTTTTAAAGCTCATTTATAATAGACGCCATAGTCGAGAGGAAGAGGTTTCAAATGGCCGCGGTAGCTGGGGGGTGTTCAGACGTCGATGTACTTTTTATTGTAGCAAAATATGACCCGGTGAAGGCACTCGTGGCATCACCTGACTCATTGCTTATGAATAGGATACGGGCTATTACCTCACTCGCAAAAAAAGTGGTTTGTGAAGAGGTGGAATCAATTCCAGCCTTTGAGAAGGCCCTTTCGAAACATAGAGCGAATTGGGTTGTTATTTGTGGGCATGGGAGACGTGAATCAATCGCTTTTGGAGACGCTTCTCTGAGAAAAGATGCGGTTCTAAATACTACAACTGTCACATCTGAGTTATTCAAAAAGGCTCATCCTGAATCGAAATTTGTCCTCGCAGCATGTGGCACCGCTGAGGGGGGTGCAGGCTCTTTTGCGCATTCACTTCACAGTAAGTCTGAGCGCCCAGTGTATGCGGCAACCACGAGCATTAGTTTAGACGACCTTATTCCAAACCCTTATTGGGGCCTTGATCCGGAAGCTGAGCCATTTGATTTTGAGAAATGGACCCTTTTCGATCAGAAAAAGATGGTGTCCAGTCCAAAACGAATGAAAGATAGCTTTGTAAAAAAAGAATACTCTCGAGATGTAAAAGGGTTGCTTTTGGGAGGGAATTTTAGTGATGCAGGGATTATGTGGGTTCGTCACCTTGTGGAAGAGAAAAAAGCTGATGAAGCATTCAATGTGGCGCAAATCCTTACAGGTGAGGCGTATAGATTAGAGGCTTTCTACATATTTGTAGAAGCAAGGCTCTTGGATCATTGCCTTCGCTTATTAAGAGCAACAGAAGACGAGTCGATAAGACGGGCCGTCATAGTGGGCCTCTTCGAGAGGAACCTCTATGATGCTGTATACCAAGCATTACGTCAGTCTAAAAATGCCGTGACTGTTCTAAAAGGTATTTTCACACTCTTTCTCCATAAGCGATTCTCTGAGGGGTATCGGTTATGGGACAGCCTTCCAACCGCAGAATGGGTAATGCATCTCCCGTTCAAGCTCTATAATTCGGGGCATCGAGATCTCGCCCTCTGGTCAATGGGTAGAAAACTTCCCGATAGCGGAGTAGTAGCGTTTTGTCGGCTACTCATTCGACATAGTGACTATGCGGGGCTGAAGCATGTGGTGTGTGCTCCTCCCGTTTCGGCAAAAGCGAAAGCCCAGATTGTTGGCTTGCTCGAAGAACTGAAGGATCCAAAAGCCGTCGATCTTACTAGACACCTTCGGGATCCAGTACCAGCAAGTGGAGGAGGGAGCGAGAGGTATAAAGCAGTTCTCGGTGCTAAGCAAGGGCGTCCAGCTACTGAAGATTGCGCTGCTGCTGGAGGAGGGGGCGACGTTGAGGAAGAGGACCCTCCGCTTAAAAAAGGCCGGATTTCTGTAGCAGAATAAGTATTACCGAGATTGGAGCAAGGAATTTAATAAGAGGATTCCATAACCAGTAAAACATGCGGTGTCCTTCTGGCTTCGAATATTCTTCTTTTCGAACATCATTTTGCAAGACCCAGCCAATAAAAAGCGTGCTGCCGAGTGCCGCGATTGGCATCATCCAATCAGCCGTCACATTACTCAACGTGTCGAAAAAATTTTCACCGTAGATAGCTTCCCATTTGCTAAAGAGGGTATTCGATCCAGCGAGTGCAGAAGGAATCCCCATTACAAAAACTGCAAGGCTGACCGCCCACACCGCCTTTTTTCTCGTCCATTCAAAGACTTCCATGATATTTGCAACCAGTACCTCTAGGAGTGCAATCGTTGAAGTCAGTGCGGCAAAAAAAACGAGAAGAAAGAAGATAGTCGAGAGCAAAATGCTTGCAGGCATTTTAGAAAAGAGAAGCGGCATCGTTTTAAAAATAAGCCCGGGACCTCCTTCAGGAGGGAAGTTGTAGGTGAAAATGATAGGGAAGATCATGAGCGCTGCTATGATAGAAACAAACGTTGTCATTGTCGCAATGAGAACACTCATTTTGGGAATACTTGTTGAATCACGCAAATAGCTGCCATACGTTACGTTGATTCCGAGGCCAACGGAAATAGTAAAAAAAGACATTCCAAGTGCTGTTAATACGGTCGTACCTGTCACTTTCGAGAAATCAGGGGTGAGAAGAAACGATACAGCTTTCGGAAATCCTGGAAGGGTAATACTGAAAAAAAACATTCCGATCAAAATGATAAACAGCAGTGGCATCAGTATGCGGCTCCACCGTTCGATCCCTTTTCGAACTCCGGAAAGTACAACGCCAACATTGATAAGCATATACACAATGAGCCAAAAGAGGTTGATATCACCCGAATCATATAAAAGGGAGAAAGACTCTTGGATTTCTTGGGGTGTTTTTCCCTTTGTAAATTGAACAAGAGACATCAGTGCGTAATTTAAGGTCCAGCCTGCAACGACATTATAATAAGAGAGAATCAGAAACGTCGTCAAAAAGGAAAGCCACCCAAGAACCCTCCAATTTGAGTTTTCGCCAGCTTGAGTGTAGGCGAGGACAGACGATCGTTGAGAGTTCCTTCCTAAGAGAAGCTCTCCAATGAGTGCTGGAAGCGCGATGAATGCAGTGAAAAAGAGGTAGAGAAGTACAAATGCACCTCCGCCATTTTCACCGGTGACATAGGGAAAGCGCCACAAACTACCAAGTCCAATTGCTGAACCGGCAGATGCAAGTAAAAAACCAATGCGGGAACCCCAATGCTCATGTCGTTTGCTCATTCTTTCGCTATATCACTTCTCCTGTCATTTCGTCAATTGCGACCATGTCAATGGACGCTCGGGAAAAAAAATTATGCAACAATCGTGTAAGGAGGTATAGAGAAAGAAAGAAGAAAGAGACAGAACAATGATCTGGGAAGGGATTGCACTCAAAGATTGGATAATTCTTGGCGGGTTATTTATTCTTGTCGTTGTTTGTATGATTGTACTCGTTGTCATATACAGACGAAAATACATGAGTACAATGAATGTGTTGCGCTCGCATACGCAGGTCCAAATCGATAAATATATCTCAGCAGAGAAAGAAACGATAGCTGTTATCTCAGCGATGCGTAGTCGTTTACAAGATGTCATCAAACGGCATGAAAAAGAAAAAAATGCGCTTGAACTGCAAGTCCATGAGTTGAAAAATCAACTCAAAGTCTTAAATGCATCTCAAATCCAGGGTGATAACGATACCGTTCTAGAAATAGAAAAAGTAAAAAAGCAGATGGACGTTCTCAAATCGAGGCACAACGAAACACTTGCCAAGGCCGAGCAAGAGATCGAAATGCTTAAGGGGCAGTTAAATGCCCTCCGATGGCGGATATAAAATAATTGTATTTTCAAAGAGGATTGAGTAGACTTACGCAGCATGATAGACCTAGAAATTACCCTATTTGCTATTGTTGCCTTTATTCTCATCGGACTCCTTCTGGCGTCCATGATTCTCTTTACTCGAGCAAAACTGGTTAGTACCGATGCATGCAAAATCATCATCAATGAAGATGATGGGCTTACAAAAGAAGTCGCGGGAGGGCAAACACTCCTCTCAGCTCTTTCTAGCGAAGGCATTGCCGTTCCTTCTCCATGTGGAGGTAAAGCGACATGTAAACAGTGTCGTGTACAAGTGACAGAAGGAGGGGGTGAGCCACTTGAAACCGATAAAGGAACCTTTTCTCCTAAAGAGCTAAAAGCTGGGTGGCGTCTCTCTTGTCAGTGTAAAGTGAAAGAAGATTTGCACATCCACCTTCCTGAAAGCATGCTTTCACTCAAAGAATTTACAGGAAAGGTCATCAGCAACCAAAACGTGGCAACTTTTATCAAAGAGCTTGTTGTTGAACTTCCTCAAGACGCAGTAATCGAGTATCAGCCTGGGGACTATCTCCAATTCCACGTTCCTCCTTTTTCAACCAATACTTCTGACTGGAAACAAACGATGGATGAAAAATACTATGAGGATTGGGAAAGATTTGGGCTCTTTGATACAGAAATTGACTTTTCAAAACTACCTCCAGATGTGATTCGGGCCTATTCGATGGCCTCTCATCCAGCTGAGGGAAAAAAACTCATGTTTAACATACGCATCGCTTCTCCTCCTTTTGTGAAAGGGAAGCTTGCCAAGGGAATTCCTTGGGGAATCTGTTCTGCGTACACCTTCTCGTTAAAACCAGGTGATGAAGTGCGTTTATCAGGGCCGTATGGTGAATCTCATATGAAGAATGATGAGCGCGAGCTTGTTTTCTTGATTGGTGGTGCTGGCTCTTCATTTGGAAGAAGCCACATCCTTGATCTCTTCTACTCCAAAAACACCAAGCGAAAAGTGACGATGTGGTATGGCGCTCGATCACTCAAAGAGAACATATACCAAGATGAGTATGAGCAGCTTGATAAAAAGCATGCCAATTTTACCTATAATCTTGTCCTCTCTGAACCGACAAAAGAAGATCTTGATGCAGGATGGCCGAAAGACGATCCGATCAAAACGAGTTTTCTTTTCAAAGCGTTTGAAGAAGGACAACTCAAAAAAATGGAAGAGCCAGAGGAATGTTTATACTATGTATGTGGACCACCACTGCATAACCAAAGCGTGATGCGACTTCTTGATGACTATGGAGTTCCGCGAGAAAACATTATCCTCGATGACTTTGGGTCGTAACCTGTGAAAATTCATGTTGCACAAATCAATCCTGTAATTGGGGACATTGCAGGAAATACAAAAAAAATACTCGATGCCATTCAGCTTGGTAAAAAAAATGGAGCTGATGTGATCTTATGCCCCGAGCTCACACTGTGTGGATATCCCCCAGAAGATTTGGTCTATCACCTCAGTTTTATTGATGCACAGGAGCAAGCACTCCAACAAATTATCAATGAAGCGGACAATGTGATGGTCGTTGTTGGTCTCGTTCGCAGGAACCTGTACCACGGAGAAAAACACTTGCTCAACAGCGCCGCAATTATCCAAGATGGTGCAATCGTCGGGTTTTATGATAAATGGCTCCTTCCCACCTACGATGTATTTGATGAGAGACGATACTTTGAACCAGGTAGTTCGATACGGGTATGGCCATATAGAGGGAAAAATATAGGGGTCGTCATTTGTGAAGATATTTGGCAACATGCTGGATATGTCGAATTCACCCACTATGCACGCGATCCTATTCTCGAACTCGTTCCACACAAACCGGATATCCTTCTTAACTTAAGCGCATCACCATACCAATTTCAAAAACCGGATGTACGTGTAAAAGTGTGTGCAAAAGCTGCCAAAACATTGAAGTGTCCAGTTGCCCTCTGTTGTCAGGTAGGTGCAAACGGACAACTCATTTTTGATGGTGCGAGTATTGTTGTTGATAAACATGGCAAACTCATAGGTCAGGGGAAGCCATTCGCAGAAGACGATTTTTTCGTAGACCTTGATAAATCACAAGAAATAGCGCTCGAAGAATACGATGCAATGAAAGAAGTGTATAACGCACTTATTTTAGGGGTTCGCGACTACTTTGAAAAGTGTGGCTTTACCCGTGCATGCCTTGGATTATCCGGGGGAATTGACTCAGCGCTTGTCGCTTGTATTGCAACCGATGCACTCGGTGCTACCAACGTCTTGGGATTGATTATGCCGTCCAAGTATAGTTCTGAACACAGCGTTGTTGATGCAAAAGAACTCGCGATGAATTTAGGTATGAATACAGAAGAGTTGCCCATTTCAGCCCCTTTCGATGCCTATTTAGGGCTGCTTGGACCGATGTTTCATGGGACTGAAGCAGACATTACCGAAGAAAACATTCAAGCTCGAATTCGTGGAATGCTGCTCATGGCAGTTTCAAATAAGCTGGGACACATCGCATTATCTACTGGAAACAAATCTGAAATAGCGCTTGGTTACTCTACATTATATGGAGATATGTGTGGTGGACTTGGAGTTATTGGTGATGTAAAAAAAACAATGGTATACGACCTTTGTCGATGGATCAATCGCGAACAAGAAATAATTCCACGATCAACGATTGATAAACCCCCATCTGCTGAGCTTCGACCAGGGCAAATCGATCTAGACTCACTCCCTGATTATGGTATTGTTGATAGTGTTCTTGAGGGATATGTTGAGGATAATCTTTCTCGAAGTGAGATCTCAGTAAAATATAACATTCCACTCGAAGTTGTTATCGATCTTGTGCAGCGTATTCATAGAAATGAATACAAAAGAAGGCAGGCGGCGCCTATTCTAAGAGTGACCAAAAAATCATTCGGTGTCGGAAGAAGATATCCACTTGTACAAAACTGGGTGTAACTATCCAATCGGTAAGATATCTGCGATATCTTTTGTATTATGACGAAGCATCATCAGTCTATCAAATCCTACTGCAACACCAACACAAGGGGGGAGTTCTTGTTTAAGCGATGTCAAAAATTCCTCTGGAAGAGGTAGAGGATGTTCTCGGCGGCTATTGTGAGAAATGAGACGTGCACGATATTCATCTGAAGTTCTGAGTTCATTATACCCGTTTGCGAGCTCATTCCCATTGAAGTAAAGTTCAAATCGTTCTGCTTTTCCTTCAGTACACTGCGCAAGAGCGGCGTGGTGCTCGGAGAAGTCTCTTATGAGTACAAATGTATCCTTTGGAAACTGTGGTTCAATCACGAGAGCCCATGCTAAATCTTCATAGCCACTGCTTGGAATAGCAATTCCATTTTCACGAAGGAGCTCAATGCAATAGTCTTCATTAGGCTCTCCTCCAAAAGCTTCGGCATAACTCATAGTGACAATTGGATGTTTGCCAATAAAAAGGGAACAGAGATCGATCGTTTCCTCGACTAAAAAAGAGAGTGGTTTCTCAACCCGGTACCATTCAATCATTGTGAACTCGGGACGATGCCTTTTCCCTTTTTCTCCTTTTCTGAACACGTGAGATAGCTGATAAATATCACCACAACCCTGTGATAAGAGTTGCTTCATGCCGTATTCTGGGGAGGAATGAAGAAAGCCCCCTTCTGGGACTTCAAAAATATCGATAAAAGGATCGATTGGTGGGAATGTCTGTAACAGAGGAGTATCAACTTCAATCACTCCCTTCGTGTCAAAAAAAGAGCGAACAGCTTTGTACATGTTCGCTCGATCAGAAAGTAGTTTACGAGACGCGTGAGACGTACTCACCGGTGCGTGTATCAACTTTAATTTTCTCCCCTTGGTCTACAAAAATTGGAACCTGAATCTTAGCTCCAGTTTCAACAATTGCAGGTTTTAAAACCTTTCCTGAAGAAGTGTCTCCTCTCACGCCTGGTTCTGTTTCGGTAATTTCAAGTTCTAAAAAAGTTGGAGGCGTAACAGTAACAACTTCACTCTTATAAAAAACGAGGTCGTATACAAGGTCTTCTTTCATCCATTTTTCAGCTTCACCCATCACTGAGAAAGGAACGTGGATTTGATCGAATGTTTCATCATGCATGAAAACAGCATCTGAGCCTTCAGAATACAGGTAGCGCATTTTTTGCTCATCTACATCAGCGAGATCAAGTTTTTCACCAGACTTAAACGTTCTCTCGATTACCCGTCCAGATGTCAAATGTTTAAGTTTTACTCGAGTAAATGCCTGTCCTTTTCCTGGTTTAACAAACTCCACATTCACCATGGTGTATGGTTCATTATCAACTTCAACTTTCATTCCGCTTTTAAAATCGCTTGTGCTTGATGGCATTGCTCTGTTACTCCAAAATAAATTTGGATGCATTGTCGCATGAGGAGGTGAAAAATTCAACCCCTGATAATCTGGAGGACTTGGTTAAAAATAAAATTATTTTTATACATTTCGCAAAAGAACAGTGTGGTATAATGGATTAGTTAGAGAATCCTAAGAAGGGATAAGGGAGGAGCATCATGGGAGATTTCCTAGCAAATGCTCAAGCAATAGTAGACGCAAAACCTCGAAGTTCGATGAAAAGTGGCCCTAAAGGCGGTGGTGGCGGCGGTGGCGGTGCAGACAAGCTACGCCTTATTAGAGTTCCACAAGAACTTCTTAGTCAAGTAGATAGGGTTCATGATGTCCATCGAAAAGAAATTCAGGGCCTTCCTATCGAGTGTCACTTTACCGAAATGAAGGGAGGGGCAGAGCAGGCAGTAGATCCCGATGAACACCTACATCACGAGTTCAGGGTTCGTCGTATCAAAAAATTTGTTCAGGATTGGTCTGCGCCAAGTAGGGGCTTATTTCGTTTTGAAGACAAAGAAGAGGAGCAGTCTCGTAAAGGATCGCATACCTACCAAATACGACAAAATCAGAAAGAAAAAAACCTTATCCAGCTAATACTCAAGATATTACTATTTTATGGGGCCGTTGATAGCATCCCAAAGAGCCACTACTATCGTATGATCAAGCAACAAGCGGCATTTTTTGAAGAAGTAATCGATACCCTTGAAACCATCAGGCCTTTCTGGAAGAAAGAAGCGACTCAAAAACCACTCAAGCAAATGAGTCAGCCAGAAATTGATAGACTGCTTTATTCATAACTAATTAACAATAAGATTGTTGAATATTTCCATGTGTTAAAATTATTATTAATACTATAATTAACATAAGGGGTGCTGAATTGTGCCCATAAGGAGGAAATATGTCAGGAAGCAAGCCTATTGATGACTCTAATCCAATACGGTTTTCTGGGCATAGTATGGCCAGCTCTATGGCTGCTCTTCAGAAGATCATTCCGAAGTCATTAGAGTCGACGTTTTTTGATCGTATCCTTACGAAGGGTTCCGAAGGTAAAAAACCTGAGGGATTAGCATCGCGTGAAGTCGCTGTGATTCCTAGGCCGAAAGTCAGTGTTAGTACTGATGTGAAGCCGT
>Ga0070729_10001518_pt1 | contig 34881 bp, 28 predicted proteins | sample tdDd472_FD_66725 | JGI IMG/M metagenome (GOLD analysis project Ga0070729, IMG submission 66725) | Marine sediment microbial communities from the Atlantic coast under amendment with organic carbon and nitrate - tdDd47.2 | ecosystem: Environmental > Aquatic > Marine > Coastal > Sediment | place...
CTGAGAAATTGGTTGCTTCTATATCTAAGATAATAAATCGTAATTATGCACATCATATAGGTTCACATGTAAGTCATAGGTCCACCATTGATAAAATAATTGAAAGAATAGAAGAGAATAATATTGATTTTAATGAGAATAGTTTTATCTCTTTAATTGAAATGGAGAATAAACTAACATATTATAAAGATGAGCGAAACGACTTTATTTCTGCTATAGATACTAATTCACATCCTGTAACCATGAGATTTTATCAGGATATTATTTTACCTTTCCAGGAGAATAGTTTGCTAATGGATAATTTGGCAAAAAGTGAGGGAGTTCAATGGGGAGATGGTAATAAAATGATTTACGGTAAGGATGGAGCTTCTAGCAAACTGCGAATTCGGGTGTTTTATCATGATAAAATTAATATAGAGCATAATAAAGGGAATATAATAGAAAAAAAAGAAACTAATTGTGATATTCCAATTCATCCTGATAATGTCTCTTTTAAAAATGTTCATTGTTCTTTTCCTGGTTGTAAAAAAGAAAATGGACAAAATTACTTAGAAAAGAATGATTTAGAATTAAACGGATATCACGAAATATGTGCGTTTTATTCAGGTGTAAATTCAATAAATCCAGATGACCGTATTTGTGTTCATAAATTACCATATTATAGAAAATTAGATTCGGATAAAAAGCATTGGTATATTAATAGGAAACCCAATTGTAATGACATAGAAATATCTGTACCTGGGACATTGGGTGCTCATGCTATTTATAGTATGTTGGAAAACCATATTAGAAATGTAGCTAAACATGCAGATAGGGAAATTTTAGAAAATGTGGAAAATGTTGATATAATAATAAAAGTAAGCTTATTTGATGATGATTATTATAAAATAGAATTAACTACTAATATTCCTACATTTGAAGAAGTATTTAATGAATTTGAAGCTAAAAAAAATAAAGATAAGGCATTTGCTAAATTATTTAATGCATCTAAGAGAAATATTGGAGATACTTTTTTAGGTGTATCTGATCTTAAAATAAATAGTAATTTACTGGCGTTTAATGAAATTACTAATGAAAATTTAAATAATGCTATCAATGTAGCACATTTACCAAAGAAAAAGGGCTTGAAAAATGAAGAAAGACCTTCTTATGCAATTAATTACGTATTTAAATTAACTAAACCTAAAAAAGTAGTTTTCATTGGAGATTTCAAAAAAGATGTAGATGAAGATAAAACTAAAGGAATTTATTGTTTTAATAATTACGAAGAGTATAATGATTCATTGCATATAAACATTTTTGAATTTGCTGTAATTTCAGAAACTGCTTGGAAACAAACAAAAAAAAAGGATCTTTTCTTAAAGAAATTACCTTTTAGAATATTATGTCTTTATTCGCATGAATTTTATCCAGGTAGTTATAATAGAAAGATATATGCAGTAAATAGAAATGTCTTATTTAATTCGGGTAATAAATTTGATATTGATATCGATCTATCAAAACTTTGGCAAGTTTGGTTAACAAGGTGGAAGATTAAGGATGAAAAAAGTGCTATACATTTATTTTTAGATCAGAATAAGAACGAAGAACCTACAAAATCATTTATAATAGAGTCGGAGAAATCAATTCATAAAAACAAATTAGTTGTTTGGTTTAAAGAAGGCACCAAAAGAATAGTTTCTAATGATAATTATTTAAACAAATCATCTCATCATATATTTGATAGACACGGAGATTTTGCATTTAATGAGATTGTTGATAATTTAAAATTGGATAAACCAAAGAAATATTTCAAAAACCAGCTAAATACAATTGAAATAATAGAAAAGGCAAATCCTGACTTTGATATATTATTTACTTCTTCATTAAATAAAAGTCGTGAGTTATTATATAAGATGGTTGAATCTCAAATAACCAAAATTCTTATTTTAGACGAAAGAGTTTTACCTAAATTAAGTGAAGAGAATGAATTGGTTAAAAGGAAATTAACTGGAAATAATAGCTTAGATAATAATTTTTATAGTTTTGCGAAATTACATAATGTTATTATGTGTGATCGGGTAAAAGTTGATGATAATGTAATTTTAAAATCTGAAGAAGAAGTGGCACGGGCAATTTTAAATTTCAATACAACCAAACAAAAAATATATATAGAGTATGAAGATACATTAATAAATGCTCAAAATAAGAAAATAACTTTAGAGTCTTATAAATCGTTTTTATTAGAGGAATTTGATATTATAATAATTCATCGAACTATCTTAGATAATCTTGTTAAGGAATTAGATAAAAATCCATTATTAATAAAATTTGTTAATTCTGTTCCTTGGTTTGTAGTAGATACAGGGGGGGGGGTGATCAATTACTCTACTGAAATACAAAATAGTATACGTAAAAAGATATCATTTACAATTGTTCAAAAGTTGTTTTTTGGAGAAGCAATTGCTAAATTAGTATTTAATAAAGTATTATAAAATTATAATATAATGGATAATCTATTAATTTTTTTCACAAGAACTTATAATGATAATGATTTTTTACAATGGAGGAAAGTAGACAGAATAGGAGCAAGAAAGGAAGGTCTATTCATTTTTAAAGGTAGTAATTATTCAATTGATGATAAGTTTCAGTTACTAAGCAATTCTATTGAAATTGATGAGGGCGAACCAAAAATAGAAATCCAAGGTGTAAAAAACGTTTTAAATAAATTTACTAAAGAGCACCCAAACAAAAAGATTTACTGCTTTTTTCATTGTCCAGATAATGAAGATTTGAAAGCATTAGAAAGCTCTGCTTTGCAAGTCAATTTTTATTCAGAAACTCTTGATGTATTTTGGAGTAAGTATAAGGAAACAATAGAAAAATGTAGTAATATAAGTTCAATTAAAGAAGCCAAGGAAGAATTTATACATTGGTTTTCCCAGAATGATGACGAAAAAGAAAAACTTGAAAATAACTTAAAACTATTACATTTATTATTATCCCCAGAAGTTTTAAAAAGTAAGAAAGAGTATGTAAAAAAGGAGATAAAGAAATTAGACATTGATAATAGTATACTTAATGAAGAGGATTTAAATTTTAAAGATGAAAATTATCAGAAATTTCTTATTGAAGTACGTAATAAATTATTAGATAACTTCAGATAGCTGCATTGTTCATTATTAATGAACTTAAAATTTAAAGTTATGCAAATTTTAAATGAACATTGCAGTAAAATTGTCTCAACCACTCTTGATGAACAAATTCATTTCTTAAGAAGAGGGGTTGCTGAGCTAATTAGTGAAGAAGGGTTGAAAGAGAAACTAAAGCAATCTTACAGAACAAAAAACCCGTTAATAATTAAACTTGGTGTTGATCCAACGGCTCCAGATATTCATCTTGGACACACTGTTGTAATTAGGAAACTTAGACATTTCCAGGAATTAGGCCATTCAATTAAATTTCTTATAGGGGACTTTACTGGAAGAATTGGAGACCCTACAGGGCGAGATACTACACGTCCACCTTTAACGGAGAAACAAATTTTAGAAAATGCAAAAACGTATATTGAGCAAGTTTCTAAAGTGTTGGATAAGGAAAATTTAGAAGTTGTATACAATAGCCATTGGTTAAAAGCAATGACTTTTGAGGATGTTGTTAAAATGGCTGCCCAAACTACTATGGCAAAGCTTTTAGAGCATAACACTTTTCGGCAGCGTTTTAATTCTTCAGAATCTATTCGTATGCATGAGTTATTGTATCCTTTTATGCAGGGATATGATTCAGTAGCATTAAAAGCTGATGTTGAACTTGGAGGAACTGATCAAACCTTTAACCTTACTTTTGGAAGAGAGTTACAGAAAAGTTTTGGACAAGAACAACAGGTTTGTATTACTATGCCAATACTAGTTGGAACAGATGGCGTTAAAAAAATGTCAAAGTCTCTTGGTAATTATATTGGAATTGATGAATCAGCGCCAATTATGTTTGATAAGATTATGCAAATGAATGATGCTAATATTATTTCATATTTTACTCTTCTAACTGACGTTTCTGTTGATGAGATTGATAGCATGAAAGTTGAATTGGAAAATAATCCATCAACTGAGACTATTTTGACTTTAAAGAAAAAGCTAGCTTTTAGTATTGTGGAACAGTTTCAAGGTGAGGATCTGGCTAATCAGGCATTTAATGATTATGGAAAAAAAGATAAAGAAGGGTTACCTGTATTTTCAGTTACAGATTTAAATTTAATAAAGGGTGGTTATATTAATATTATTGATTTAATGATTCAACTCTTTGATTTTAAAAGTCGAGGTGAATGCAGGAGGCTGATAGAACCTGGAGCATTCAAAATCAATGAACAGAAAATTACTGATATAGAAGCTCAATTATTGATTAAAGCTGGAATGATAGTTAAAGTTGGAAAAAATAGGATTATTAAACTTGAAAATTAAAGTATGGGAAAATATTATATTTTAATGCGAAATTTGGATTTTGCAATTCAATTAGAAAAGGATTTTGATGGTATTGTTAAGTTATCTGATTCCGAAATCTTGGGAGTTCGTCCTAATAATGGCGATGTTTTTATCATTGATGGACACTGGGGTGGAAAATTGAACGAGTTAAATGGATTTGCAATTATTAATAAGCTGAGAGATAATATTAATTATTACAATTCTAGCGCATGTATTTGGTTTTTATCCTGGTTTGATAAGAATTATATAATGACGACTTATTTGAATAAGTCATCATTACTTATAGAAAAAGTTAAATTTTTTCGTTATCCTAGTATTAATAAAATATAATTAGTTGTTATGATTGATATTAAAGCATTATTCTTAGGTCCTAAAGCTGAAAATCAGGAATTATATGAATCTCTTATTCTTGAAATAATAAGAGATTCCTGCTTTTTAAGAAAAAATTTTCACCCAAATGATAAACCAATAATTTCTGAGAAAGATAAAATTGATGATGATTATCAAAATACTAAAGCAGAATTATTTCAGCAGCTACAAAATGTATTGTCAGAATTAAAAAAGGGAGTTCCATTATATCACCCAAGATATATTGGCCATATGCATGGTGATTTGTTAATTTCTGGTATAGCTGCTTATTTTGGAACTATGCTATATAATCCAAACAACGTAGTAGGTGAATCTTCACCCGCAACTACTAAAATGGAGTTTGAATATATTAATAATCTATGTAAAATGGTTGGATATAAGCCATTTAATAGTCTTGATGGAAAAGAGCAGTCTTGGGGGCATTTAACATCTGGTGGTACTTCAGCCAATATTGAAGCAATGTGGGTAGCGAGAAATATGAAGTATTATCCTTTAGCTGTAAAATTAGCTTCTGAAGAAGTAGAGGATTGTTATTTTTTAAAAGATTTAGCTATAAATTTTTTTGAAGATAAAAGTATAAAGGAGCTGAGTTATAGGCAATTATTTAATATTCCTCCAAAACAAATCTTACAATTAAAAGATTTTATATATAGACGTTGTGAGAATGAGAATATTGATGTTAGCTCAGTGAAAAGTGCTATTGAAAAATATGATGTTATTCGACAAGGAATATTTGGAATACATCAGCTAATAAGAAAGATTGCAAAAGAAGAACTTGAGTTGCCAAAATTATATATAGCTAAATCTCAACATTATTCATGGGATAAAGCAATGGATATTGTTGGAATTGGACACAATCAGATTATTACAGTAGAGATAGACAGAGAATATAGAATGGATATAAATTCTCTAGAAAAATCTTTTGATTCCAATAGTCCTACACTTGCTATTATTGGTATTCTTGGGTCCAGTAAACAGGGAAGTATTGATCCAATTCAAGATATTATTAACTTCAGAAGAGATAAAGAAATGGGATCAAATCCTCAATCATTTTTTATTCATATTGACGGAGCTTACGGAGGTTACTTTCCATCAGTATTAAGAACTAAAAATGAATTTGGAAGTATTGCTGATACAAATACAGTAATGGACTTTTTATGTAAAAAAGGAGAGGGGCGAGAGATTCTTTTTGAAGTTGAAGGAAAATCAAGTATTAATCAGGCCTGGTATGATAAACTGGTTGCGGTTAAAGATTCTGATTCTATTACTATTGATCCTCATAAGATGGGTTATATTCCATATCCTGCTGGTAGTATACTTTTTGCTGATACTCGTGTTAAAGATTTTGTATCCTACCTACCATCATATCTGAATAAACCAACGGACAATAACGATCTTAGTAATTCCTTTTTAGGACAATGGACTCTTGAAGGAAGTCGCCCAGGTTCAGCGGCTGCTGCTTGTTATTTCTCAAATAAGATACTACCTTTTATTCAGGATGGACATGGAATTCTGATTAAAAATTCAATGTTAGCTGCTAATTCTTTTTGGAAGACTATTAAACTATTTAATGACACAGAAGACTTAAACCAAGGTTTTAGAATTGTACCTCTATATGTGCCAGAATCAAATATAATTTCTTATGTATTATGTGCTCCCGGGGTGATAACAAAAACAGAGTACTTAAATATGCTTAATAATAATCTTTATAATAAATTTTCAATCAAGGGAGATTCAATAATACCTGCAAAGAATTTTATGATTGCTAAAGATGGTTTTGGATATCATGATATTCCCCAGTATTCATTACTTGAAAAATGTGGAATAGATGAGAATATTAAAGAAAATAGATCTGATGATATAACTATTCTGTCAAGTGTATTTATGAATCCATTAAGTAATTACTTAGATGATAGTTTTTATTTATCTTTTTGGAAGGAAATGGTGGAATATGCTCATAGCTTCTTATCGGAAATTATGTTAGCTATCATTTTACATAAAAAAGCTGGAGAAAGATTAAAAATTCTTTGGGTGGAAGATGATATTGCAATAAAGGAGATGAAAAGAAAATTGGTGAGAAACAATAGAATAGGCAGATTTCTGGATATTAAATTTGTATGTAATTCTGCTGATGCTAATAGGGGTATAGAAGAAGCAGCTAAAAGTGATCAAATGGAGTTTGATCTATATATTTACGATTTAAATTTAAAGAATAAAAATCATATTACTTATAAAAAAGATGATATACAGCCGATAATCAATGTAATAAAAAAGATGAAGGAGGAGGAGAAAAGTAAAATAATATTTTATTCATACTATTTAAACGACAACAAAAATAGATTTAAAGTAAGTCAATCACTTGAAGAGTGTATGAATACAGATAATATTGAACAACAATTTGTACCTAAGACTAAGGATGTAATGATAGATTTAGATAATATAGTTAAAAAGATCTTTCAATTTAGTCAATTTAGTTAATATAAAGTAAATTATAGCTACTGATTTTTAATGACTTAAAAATATTTTAAGAAAGATAATTCATAAAATACAAAATATATGGAAATTGGTATTTTCTGGTCAACTAATGCTGATATAGAAGTATTATATCATTATTTGTTTGCAAAAAATAAAAGATGGAATGAGTTTGAACTATTTTTTAATGAACCTAAGTTAAAACTATTTACTTCTAAATCAGATATTATAAACGATAAAGGGGAAGTCAATGTAGAAAGGATTAATAAATGTTCTGCACTTTTTATTTTAGCAGAGCTAGAATGGGGTAATCATTCATTGATTGATTTTCATGGAATTAATATAGTACAGCATTTGCGTTTAAATGATATTAATGTACCTATTTTCATATGTTCTTTTGTTAATGAAGAATATTTGATTCAAGAAATGGGTTACTTGATACTTCAATCAATGGGTCACTATTTTATTCATTTGCCAAGTGGAATAGTGAATGATTATAAGGTACGTTCTTTAGACCAAATTGAACTTAAAGATATAAAATTTCATTTTTGTGATTTAGTAGGAATTATTAGAACTAAATTTCATTTTGCAAAACAAGAGGCAGATAGAATTATTAAAGCAAATCCTGAAGGGTATATAGAAGCAAAGAAACTTTTATTGAAGGAATTTAGACAGCTTCTAATATATCCTGACTTACCACCTAAAGTTAGTTCGGAAATTACGAATCTGATTTATGAAATTGAAACTTTAGATAATTCTACTTCTTTTAATGAGATTATCAAAAAAGAGGAATCTTTATTATTGTCATATTTTGATGATAAAGAAACATCTTCCCAGATTATTAAAAAAAGATTAGAATGGGAATTGTTATTATTAGATGATTATCCTGAAGAAGCAATAGATTTTATAAAGTTGCTAGAAACTCAGAATATTAAAGTTCATATTGCAAAAACCTACCTTGAAGCAAAGAATTTAATTGATGAAGATAAGAATAATAAAATCGCAGTTGTTGTAAGTGACTATCGACTTGAAGATGAAAATAGAAATTATAAAGCTAAACAAGGTTACTCTTTTGTTGAATGGTTGTCTAAACAAAGTAGGTTCAATGAGATATTTGTTTTATCTCATTTATCTAGAAATTTTTTAAAAGAAACATTTTACTCATATAGTATTAGAGTTCAGATTGAAAGCAAAAGTAATATTCGAGGAAGAGATACTGAAAAGCTATATGATTTTGTAAATAAATTGATTGAATCAGGGAATCAAATCTGTGAATTAGTTCATAACTTACCAACCACAATCCGATGGAAGGAGATGGATCTATTTTATGCCCATTATAGAAAAATCCCAGGGTATTTTCAAGTGGAGAAAGAAATTTCAATAGAGTCAAGGAATATAATCCAACAGATTGAAAACTTGAGAGATACTGCAGAAGTATCTGGATTGTCTGAAGAGGACTTACAAACCTTACCTTTATTTTCTGGGATAAAAACATTTCCAAATTTAACGGGTAGATTATGTAATCCTGTTAAAGACGAATCAACAAAACATAAGCCAGAATTATTTAGACTTATTTATAATGAGAAGTCTAATGAATATGATCCATATTTATTTCAAGATCCATCAATTCCCAAATATTTCTCTTATTTTAAAAATAAAATGATTGCAAGAAGGATCGCTTGGTGGTTAATATTTATAGAAGGCCTTAATTCAAATACTGTATATAGTTTGCTAATGAAAGGTGAGTATGTCAACAAGAATGCAGAGAAAGAAACTAATGATGCAAAGACGCTTATTAATACAAGACTGGCAATAAAGAAAGAAGATTTTCCAGCCAATTTATTGATGGAAGAAAAGGCTTGGTTTAAATATGAGATGGGAGTTGACTTAAATGATTTTATTTCTATAATTAGTGGATTTCAGGATTATTTTACAAATGTTTTTGAGACGTTCTTGCCTAAGATGAATCGTAAAAACAATGAGTTTGTCAAATTAAATGAGTATTTTATTTACAATGAACAATTTTTATTTCATACAGCAAATGACATTAGGAAAGCAACAGAATTGTCAATTGTAACAATGAATGATTCAAAAGATGTGGTATCACTATTAGATGGGTTAGTTCAAAGACTGAATTTTGAAGATAAAATTTGTTTTCCATATTTTAAGTCATTAGAAAAGTATATTCTTAGTCAATATAAGAAACATATTAAGCGTTCATAATGGAAGATAAGGCTAGAAAAATAAACCAATGGGTAAAAGAACATCTTACTTCAAATTGGGAATCTGCAAGCTACATGATTATGGATTTTATTGGTAAAAATAGCTTAGATTGGGATATTAAAAATGATAGAAGCAAAGCAATTTCTTACCTAAGTGGATTTTTTCCTCAAGAAATTAAGGATCCAGGACAGTTAAACGAAAACTGGATAAAACATAATTCAGGAAATGATTTCAATATTGATGTAGAAGATGTGGTACTGATTGAACATTCTAACGGGGAACAAAAGGATTTAGATTCTAATAATTCTATAGATACATTAAATAGAAAATTAACAGTAGAAATGATAGAATTTCTCAAACAATTGGATGACTTATCCTATAAATCAAGTATATTGGCTAACTTATCGGAAATGGGGAATATCAAATTGCTTCGTAAAACAAAAATTCGGTTATGGTTAAATAAAAAAGGTTTTTAATTACTATGAGTCGAGAAATAGTATTATTTGATTCAGATAAAATTCCAGAGCTTTATATGTTAAATTTAAAGCAGATAGATGGGTTCAGTTTTGATAAGAATAATTTTAACAAAAGTCAGTTTTTTTTTATCAACCTAAATACTTCACCAATTAAAGATAAAGAAATAGAGATCCAACAAAAACCTTATAGAACATCCTTTAATGGAATTTCAATCCTAAAATATATTCGCGCTCTAGGATATAAAAATCATTGTATTTTATACTCCTTTTTAAGTTTAGAGCAAATTCTCAAGAATCATCCAGAACATTTTATCATTTGCTCACCAGGAACAACTTTCATTCAATTACCTTTTGACTTTTCTAAATTGGATTACAGCTTATTAAGAAGTCTGGATTCAACAGATGAATGTTTGCCATTTTTAAAAACTGCTTTTAGTATTGAGAAATACAGACATGCAAAAGCTAACTGGTATGGATTGGAGCAATTTTGGAATAGTCATGCAGTTTATATTAAAGCTAATAATAAATTGGAGCTTCCAGAGTTTCTTGTTAATCAAAGGAAGGATCTTAATAATTTATTGGCTTTATTGTTAAAAGGGAATAGTGGTTACGTAGGGATAAAAAAAAGAGATGATATAGAGATTTCACGTGAAAGAATTTCAAGAAAGTCAAATATTATATTACATATTGATGACCAGGCGAAGAATGGTTGGAGTGAAATAATTTTTAGGGCATTGTTTGATAAAAATAATGTTTCAATAAAGGAAGAAGGCAAAAAACCTAGCGATGATGGGGAATTTATATTAAGAAATAAAGGGAGATTTATAACGGAGTACAGAATTAAGTCTAATAAAATGCTTTCATATACAGGTTTCCCTTGTGATATTGGAGAAGAAGAGTTTCATTTTGTAAATATATTAGATATATTAGACAAGGAAAGGATTGATTTAGTTTTACTTGATTTGAGACTTCAAGATGAATCCTCAAATATTAAAATGACATCTAATTTATCAGGAATAAGGCTACTTGAGAGAATCAGGCATGATTATTTCCATAAAACAAGCAAGCATATCGGATTGCCAATTATTTTAACAACAGCTTCAAATAAATATCGCTCGTATGTAAGCTATAGTAAGTTAATAGATGATGTATGGATAAAAGAAGGAATTGATGAGGGATTATCTATAAAACAATCTCAAAGTAATTATTTTTCATTAATTCAGAAATCGTTAAGATATTTATCCACTGAATATCAACTTGGAGTAAAATTATTTGCTACTAAAATTTATGATTTAGTAAATTCAGAAGATATATTCTGGTGGAATCAAATGGAAATTGAAGGATGGAAAAATTTTAGTTCAGAAAATAATAGAATTGTAGATAGGAAAAATGCTGTTGTTCGTTTATTGTATTTAATATGGGAGCAAATAAGGAATTTTTCTTCTTACAGTAATATTGAAAATGATTTTGCACTTTCCGATTTGATATATAGTATGGCTATAAATATTGGTAAGGTAATAGAGATAGTTCATAGAATTGATCTGGAACAAGAAGAATATAATAGAAATACGATTGTATCAAATACGCTTGAAACTAGAAAAGATTGGTTAGGACTTTATTTTTATAGAATCAGAAATAGAGCTGCCCACTATTACTCCCTTGATAAAGAGAAAAAGAGAGTAGATCGATCTAAGTTTAATATTATTAATGAATGTATAACAGGTATAAGAACAGCAGAACAATCAGATTCGTTGGTTATGGATTTCGATTCTGAAATGAAACAAAACATAGTAAGGAAGACATTAATGTTTTATTTAACTTCATATAATCCTCTTTTCGGAAAAAGAAAATCACTAATAAAAAACAACCAATAATTTATTTCAGATAACTACTAATAACCTCATTTATTTTAATAGTTAGTAAAAGTAACTAACAGTAAAATAAATGAATATGAGTGGCATTTTGTTACAGACAAAGAAGGTATTATTTGACCCTCTAAAATATCTAGGTATTCCTGAAAAATATAAGTTTCTTGGAATAACATTTTATCGTTCAGATATTTATATTCATGTTATAATGCTTGTTGCAGCATCAATATTTAGTCTGTATACACTTGCATTTGTAGGATTTGTTCTATTAACAATTTTTATTCATGAATTAGGTCATGCATTTGTCGCCAAATATTTTGGAGCAGATTTAATAAAAGTAAGATTGATGGGGGGATTTGGCACTACTGAAATTAATTTTGATTTTGATTCTTATTGGTCGTATATTCTTTTTATACTAGGGGGTGCTTTTGCGGGAATTTTTATAGGAGTTTTGCTAAGTTTAATAAATTGTTATTTTCAGAATTCCTATATTGACTTACTTGTACTTATTTTATTTATTGTAAATGGTGCCAATTTATTACCTTTTCAACCATTTGATGGGGGTGTTATATTTCAACTAGTTTTCCTTTCAGCAGGCAAGAAATTCTATATTTGGCATTATTCTATTTCAACCTTGATATTTATTTTCTTAGTGTTTAATACAAAAGACTTAATCCTTCTTATAGTTGTAATATATAATCTATTCATTTTATATATTAGCATTAAAGAAGCTAATCCTCATAAAGAATTACTTTTAACAAAGCAGGCTCTCAATTCAAAGATTTCATTAATTCAAAAAATAGGAATTTTACTTTTTTATTTATTCTCATTGTCATTGCCAATTCTATTTCTTTTTGGAAGGACAATTTTTAGTTAGCAATTATTCACTAATATCTAGTAGTTATGACAGAAAAGAAACGCTTAACAATTTTGAAAAGTATATATAACAATATGGGAATTCCATGGCAAGATATTTTATATTCAGAAAAAAGAATCGTTTATAAAGAATTGATAAAGTTTAAGGAATTTTCTCAAAATAGAAAAAATCCAATATTAGACATTTCTGATATAGATTCTGAGATCTCATCAAAGTATTTTGGTATAATCTTAAATAAGGATAACGAATTAGAATATATAACTAAAACAGGGGTATTTAAAATACAGTTTAAGAATGGTCAGTTTATGATTATATTTATTTACGAAGACCCTTCAGGTGAAATTGTATCTATGTTATCTGGATTACAAGAAAGCTGGAAAGCATATTTATCTTTATTATATAAATTTGAGTTAAAGGATAGTATCCCACCATTGGGTTTTTGTGATGTAAAACTAAGAAAAACTGATTATAATGGCTATGTGATAAATTATATTGAGAGGCCATTGAACAAGATTCAAAAATACCATGTTTTTCATCCCCAATATAATTATCTAATGGATGATATAACGAACTTCTTTAAATATAATAATCCAGTTTTTAAAAAATATAATGAACCTTATATGAGAAGAGTTCTATTGACGGGAGAGCCAGGTACGGGAAAGACATCAATTGCCTACTCTTTAGCTAAAAAGTTTATTAAATCGCATAACATATCTATAATTCCAGATTTAGAAACTTTTACATACCACATCTTTAGATTAAGCAAAGCTGAAATACCTTCAATAGTTATATTAGAAGATTTTGATAAGTATTTAAATAATGTAAATAGTGTTCATCTCAATTTTTTAAGTGGTAGTTATCAGCAGTTAGTAAAAAAACCAGTTTACGTTATATATACAACAAATCATCCTGAACGAATAGATGATAATATTTTAGCTAGACCTGAACGAATAGATGAGATAGTAAAAATTGATGCTTTGAATGGTGAATATGCAATTAATTGCGCAAAATTTTATCTTGAGAACAGTTTAGAATTAATGGAAAAGGATAGTAAGATCTTTGATAAACTAACAGGAGTGCAAATCAAGAAAATCGTAAGAGAGGCTTTGCAAGAGCATCGATTTAAAGGAAAAGATTTAGATGTAAATTTAATTCTTCATTTTAAAAAGCTTCTTATTGCTTCTTTAAAAAAAGCAGAAGAGTCTGCACAAAGAAGATCACTGTCAAATTCTTCAGTTGGATTTAGGGATGCTCCATTTTAATTTTATGTTGAATTTTCACAGCTATGGTATATTCAACACTATTGTGGGAAGAGGACCTAATCAAGCTGGTTTAAACGATAGAATTATATCTCTCCAGGATGAAGGATATACATTACTTGTTTAACTGGTAATCGCGAAAATTGGTTATTAAATGATGTGGTAAAAATTGTGGTAAGATTTGTGGTAAATAAAAAAGCAACTTACTGAAAATCAATAAGTTGCTTTATGTTTGCGCGGTCTGGACGAGACTCGAACTCGCGACCCCCTGCGTGACAGGCAGGTATTCTAACCAACTGAACTACCAAACCGTTTGTCAATTGAGATGCAAAAATAAGTTATATTTTTAATCCACCAAAGATTTTCAAAGAAAATTTTAGATTTTTTTTAATCAATTTTGTAATTCTCAAAAATACTGAAGTTTACACCTCCATATTTTCTTATTTCTTTAAAGCCTTTATGCTTGCCAAAGTTAGTTTTATCGCCATGTTCAACAATTAACCAGCCTTTTTCTTTCAAAATATTGTGCTCAAATATAAAATCCGGAATGGTCTCAATAGTTTTTAATTCATACGGAGGATCGGCAAATACGATATCGAACTTTTCCCTACACGATTTAACATATCTAAAAGAGTCAGATTTGTACGATTTTACTTGAGCTAAGTCTAGCTCTTTTATTGTGTTTCGAATAAAAGCCTGATGCTTAAAATTGCTTTCTACAGATATTACTTTGGTACATTCGCGCGAAGCAAATTCGTACGAGATACTTCCGGTTCCCGAAAAAAGATCTAAAACCGATAATTCTGTAAAATCGAAATTATTACTTAGAATATTAAACAGGTTTTCTTTGGCAAAATCCGTAGTAGGGCGTGCCTTAAAATTCTTAGGAGGTGTTATACGCCTACCTTTTAATATTCCGCTTACTATTCGCATAGTTGCAGATTAAATAAGTTTGTAAATGTGTGTTCCGAAATTTGACTAAATGTATAGCTGTAAGTAAACTCATTGGGAAGCTTCTCGAATTTAACATGTCCAATAAATTCTTTAAGCATAGTATAAAATTCTGATTTTTTATCTTTACTACCACTAATTACCAATTCTATATGCTCCGTATCTAGAGCTTGTTGCTCGTATACATTTACAATAAAGTACAGAATATCGTTATCCGATATAAAATTAAAAGCATTGTAAAATTGCAGCTTGCCTTTTTGCGAAATGGCAATATCAATAAAATCAGTATTAATATTTACAAACACTTTTTTCGCTTCAGAATGATGCTTAAACAAAACAGTATCAACAAATGGTAATTGTTGGTTGTAGAACTTAGCATCTTTATATTTTCGGCTTAAAATACCCGCTATTTGGTTTGGTACAGCAAACACACTGTACGAATCAGAATACTTTAGCTTTTTATAATGTATCTCGTCCAGATCGTCGAGCTTATGGTTAAGCTCAAAATGCTTTTTCAGATTCTTAACATCAAAATACTTCTCTGGAATTAATGTGCATTTATATGATTCCCAAATTATTTGGGTATTCTTATATTCATTATTAAGCAAATCGTTGTTGTTAATATAATCCTCAACAACAATTTGTAAATCATCTAAGATTAAATCTTTCTCGAAGTTTTTGTGCGATAAGGCAACATACTTGTTCCTTACCGGATCAAGTATGCAAAAAGAAAGTCCATTCAGGCTAACCTGAATGGACAATTTATATGATAGAGTTAAATTTAAATCTAATGTTTCATCAACAAAAGCAAATTCTTGCATATGTATATTTTCTTATTCCCAGTTTCCTGCATTATTATTTGGCTCAATAACGTCACCAACTTTTACTCCAGGGAAATTGTTTTGATTTTTCATTCTATCGTTTAAGTTAATAACTAACTGACGATCCATTCCGTGAAGAAGAATATCATTATGAATTTTTGCTTCAAACACATTAACTTCTAAGTTAGAAACATTTAATGTAGCTGTTGCCATTTCAAATGAAGCATCTTCCGTAAAAGGAACTTTCCATAAGATGTCAGCATCAAAATCTGCAGCAAATAACGTATCTTTAATTGCAATTCGAACAGTATCACGAGTAATTAATCCTTCTTTTGCTGCAATTTCTTCTGTCCAACCCATTTCTAATAACTCATCAGAAATAGCCCCTACTGCCTTTACAAGCTTCATTGAGTCATTCTTAATGAAATTAATAAGTGTGTCAAAACTTGCAGTAAATTTACCATACTCATCTTTATAAGCAGTTTGCGCAGTTCTAATATCTTTTAGTTTTTCAACTGTTGCTAAATAACGAACATCTTTTTCCTTGTTAAAACGAATTGGAGTTTGAATGCTATTCCAAATTAAGTATACCAAAACAACAATTGCTATTGCTAATGCGATTTGAATTATTTTTTTCATTTTGCTCAGTTTAATTTTATATGTTTGCTTGCAAATTTATAAGAAAAAATTAAATTTTAAATTTATATCTAACATTATTTTACCTAAAATGTTAAAGGATCATATTAAAAGTATTATTCTGGAGAAATTAAATCACGAACCTACTAAGGGTCAAGATGATTTAATTACAGGATTATCTAAGTTTATATTGGATGAAAATCCTGATAAAATATTTTTGGTAAAAGGCTATGCAGGTACCGGAAAAACTACTGTTATGAGTGCTCTGGTAAATGCTTTTAAAAAGCTAAAGATTAAGTCGGTTCTTCTGGCTCCAACAGGTAGGGCGGCAAAAGTTTTATCATCTTATTCAAAAAAAGCTGCATATACAATTCATAAAAAAATTTATAGACAAAAATCTTCGAAAGACGGTTTTGGTGTTTTTAATTTGGATACAAATATGCATTCCGATACAATTTTTATTGTCGATGAGGCATCCATGATTTCAAATAATAGTAATGAAATATCGGTTTTTGGTTCAGGAAGATTACTCGACGATTTAGTTCAATATGTGTATAATAATAAGAGATGTAAATTAATTCTTATTGGAGATACAGCTCAATTACCACCTGTAGGTATTCCAATAAGTCCTGCTTTAGACAAAATTCAGCTTGCTCATTACGGTTATCCTGTTATATCCTATGATTTAAAAGAGGTTGTTAGGCAAGATCAAGATTCAGGAGTATTAGCTAATGCAACAGAAATAAGAAATTTAATTGCAAATAATAGCACTGATTTCCCGCAACTTAACCTGAATAACGTTACCGATATTGAGAAAATATCTGGTGGCGATTTAATCGAGTCAATATCAGACTCATACAATAAATCGGGATACGAAGGAACCATGATTATTACGCGCTCCAATAAAAGAGCAAATCAGTTTAACAAAGGAATACGAAGTCAAATACTGTGGCGCGAAGAGGAGATAGAAGCCGGCGATTATTTGATGGTCGTAAAAAACAATTATTATTGGATCGAAGATAACGATAAGATTGATTTTATTGCAAATGGAGATATTGCCGAAATAGTAAAGATTAAGAAGTATACCGAACGTTATGGTTTTCGATTTGCCGATGTTATATTACGTTTTATTGATTATGATGATGTGGAAATAGAGTGTAAAATAATTCTCGATACACTCGATATTAATTCAGCTTCCTTAACAAGCGAAGATAATAAGCAGTTGTTTTATAATGTTTTAGAAGATTACAAAGACAAAAAGACACGGAAAAAGCAATACGAAGGCGTTCGAAACGATGAGTTCTTTAACGCTCTTCAGGTAAAATTTTCATATGCAATTACTTGTCACAAAGCGCAGGGTGGGCAGTGGCAAAATGTGTATCTCGATCATGGTTATATTAACGCAGATATGATGGATAAGGAGTATTTGCGATGGCTGTATACTGCTTTTACTCGATCGGTAGAGAAATTATATCTTGTAAACTTCGATAAAAAGTTCTTTCCACCTGAGAATTAAATGGTTTTATGTATTACTGATTTCTCTGAGCAGGTGTCCAGCTCCATCTGAATCGTTATGTGATCAATATTAAACTTTTTGTGTAAAATATTTTCTAAGTCAATTCGTATTTTGTCAATTTCTTGAATTGGAAGATTTTTATTTACATCGGCATGACATTGAAAATGAATGATACTATCCGATAATCGCCACGAATGAATATGATGAATATTCTTAATCTCAGAATGATTTTCCAATTCTGTTTTTATCTCATCGAGGTTTAATCCTGAAGGGCTGGTTTGCATTAAAATTTCAATTGTTTCTTTTAAAATTCCCCATGTAGCTTTAATAATTACAATACCAATTATTACAGTTAAAAAGGGATCAACCCAGTACGCATTCCAGAAATAAATAATAATTGAGCCAACAATTACTCCAACCGACGATAAAGTATCGCCAATTAAATGCACGTACGCTGCTTTAATATTCAGGTTATATGATGAGTCTTTATGAAGCAAAAGAACCGAAATAAGGTTCCCTGCCAAACCAATAGCAGCAACGATAAACATTAATTTGCCCTTTATAGGTTCTGGATTTTGAAACCGTTCATAAGCCTCATAAAAAAGGTAAATCGAAATCACAATCAGCACAACAGCATTAAATAAAGCAGCTAAAATTTCAATTCGTTTATAACCAAATGTATTTTTTTGATTAGATTCTTTTTTACCTGCTTTGAGCGCTACATAGCTAATTATAATAGCCATGGTATCACTCAGATTATGAACAGCATCGGAGATTAAAGCTAAACTGTTAGAAAGAATTCCTCCAACAAATTCAGCAGCGGTTATTCCTGCGTTTAGAATAACACTTATAAGCAAGTTTTTTTTGTTGGGTTCGTTATGATGATGCAGATGTGCCATGAAATAATTTATTACAAATAAGATAAATCTATTCTGTAATAACAAATAGAAATAAAAATGGTTCTTTTGTGAACATTTTTAAAAATACGCAATGAATAATATAAAACTGACTCAAATTAGTCACGGCGCAGGATGTGGATGTAAGATATCTCCAAAGGTATTAAGTACAATATTAGAATCAAATATTGCTCCTTTTACCGATAAAAGCTTACTTGTAGGAACTGATAGTAGAGATGATGCTGCAGTTTATGATATGGGTAACGGTACTGCAATTATTAGTACTACTGATTTTTTTATGCCTACAGTCGATGATCCATTTACTTTTGGACGTATAGCCGCGACCAACGCCATAAGTGATATTTATGCAATGGGAGGAAAGCCGTTAATGGCAATTGCAATTTTAGGATGGCCTGTAAATACAATCTCAGAAGAAGTTGCTAAAGAGGTGGTTGATGGAGGAAGACAGGCTTGTAAAGATGCTGGAATAATGCTCGCCGGTGGGCATAGTATTGATAGTCCTGAACCCATTTTTGGACTTGCAGTTACCGGATCTGTTGATATTAAAAACCTTAAGAGAAACGATACTGCAACCAGTAATTGTTCACTATATCTTACCAAACCTATTGGTGTTGGGATTTTTTCAACTGCGCAAAAGGTGGGGATCTTAAGAGAAGAGCATTTAATGCTGGCTCAGGATGCTATGACAACTTTAAATTCTATTGGAACCGAATTAGCATTAATAAACGATGTTAAAGCAATTACCGATGTTACTGGTTTTGGTTTGTTAGGTCATTTAACCGAAATGTGCGAAGGAAGTAATGTGTCGGCAGTTATCGATTATGCAAAAATTCCAAAATTAGAAATGATTGAGCATTATGTTTCGAAAGGATGCGTACCAGGCGGTACAAACAGAAATTGGGAAAGCTATGGTGAGAAAATTTCTATTGATGAAAATTTGAGGCCAATACTTTGCGATCCACAAACAAGCGGTGGTTTATTAATTGCCGTAGAGGAAGATGCTAAAACCGAAGTGGAAGCATTATTGAAAAAACACAATTTACATTCAAATCCAATTGGTCATTTAACAGAAAAGGATAATGTATTGATAAACGTGTTATAATAATCTATAAATGAGATAGATGATGGGAGGGCAGCTTTATTCTCCTATTATTTTCATCAATAATCTTTTTTTCCTCTTACCATCGAATTCTCCATAGAAGATTTGTTCCCAAGGTCCAAAATCCATTTTGCCATTTGTAATCGAAACAACAACTTCGCGACCCATTATTGTTCTTTTTAAATGTGCGTCGGCATTGTCTTCAGCGTAATTGTGTTTGTATTGAGAATATGGTTTTTCAGGAGCAAGGCCTTCTAACCATTTTTCAAAATCTTCGTGTAAACCCGATTCATTATCATTAATAAATACACTTGATGTAATATGCATGGCATTTACCAATAATAATCCGTCTTGTATTCCACTTTTTGCTAATTCCTCTTCAACAAATGGAGTTATATTAATAAACTCTCTTCTTCTGGATGTGTTTATCCAAAGTTCTTTTTTGTGTGATTTCATGTCTTTTTCTCAATTTTCTTCGAAACCAATTTACGACTTTAATCCCAATGATTTAATTATCAAATCAATTTTCTTGTCCAGCAATTTGTTCACTTTGTCAAAATCTTCTTTCGATGGTAATTCTTCATGAACACCAAAGTAGAATTTGATCTTAGGTTCTGTACCCGAAGGTCTTATCGATATTTTGGAGCCATCGCTAAGAATAAACTGAAGTACATTTGATTTTGGTAAATTAATATCATAGCGCAAATGACTTATCTGATCAAAGGTTTTTTGTTTCAGAAAATCATGTATAAGCATAACGTTAGATTTGTTAATTGTTTGTGGTGGACTGTTTCTGAAATTTTCCATCATTTTATGAATCTCTTCCGATCCTTCTTTTCCTTTTTTAACAACAGAAATTAGTTTCTCTTTGTAAAATCCAAATTCAGCATAAATCCCAATCAACTCTTGATAAAGGGTCTTTCCATTTTCTTTTGCCATTGCGGCAGCTTCGGCAATTAATGCACACGACATAACCGCATCCTTATCGCGAACAAACTCTCCGGCTAAGTATCCATAACTTTCTTCTCCACCACCAATAAATTTCTTTTCACCTTCCTTTTGCTTAATTATATCGGCGATATATTTAAATCCAGTTAATACATCGTAAGTCTCAACACCGTATTTTGTTGCAATATCTTTAAGCAGTTCAGTTGTAACAATTGTTTTTACAATATATTCTTTACCTTTTAATTTACCTTTAAATTTCCATTGAGAAATTAAGTAGTTTATTAATAAGGATGCAGCTTGATTTCCATTTAATAAAATAAACTCATTCTCATTGTTTTTTACTGCAATTCCAACACGATCGGCATCAGGATCTGTTGCCATAACAATATCAGCATCAATATCTTTTGCTTTTTGTAAAGCTAATTTCAAAGCTTCTGGTTCTTCAGGATTTGGTGATTTAACTGTAGGGAAATTACCATCGGGTACTTTTTGTTCTTCAACAATTGTTACATTATTAAAACCATAAGCTTGTAAGGTTTTGGGAACAAGTTCAACGCCAGTACCATGTATAGGAGTATATACTATTTTTAAATCACTTTGCTTTTTAATTACCGTAGGATTTAAGGATAGTTTACATAATTCTTTGATGTATGATTTGTCAATTTTTTCACCAATGATCTCAACGTTTTTCAAATCATCATCAAACTGAATTTCACTAACATCTTTTATACTTTGCACTTCGTTAATAATATTTTTATCGTGTGGACTAATAATTTGCCCACCATCTTCCCAATAAACTTTATATCCATTATATTCTTTCGGGTTATGTGATGCAGTAACTACAATTCCTGTTTGGCATTCTAATTCTCGAATTGCATATGATAATTCTGGAGTAGGACGAAGGCTGTCGAATAAGTATACTTTAATGCCATTAGCTGAAAATACACTTGCTGTTTTTTCAGCAAAAAGTTTGCTGTTATTTCTTGAATCAAATGCTATAGCTGCTTTAATTTGCTTTTTATCGGTAAATTGTTGTTTAAGGTAATTGCATAAACCTTGCGTTGCCATTCCAACCGTATAAATATTCATCCTGTTAGTTCCAACACCCATTATGCCCCGCAAACCGCCAGTTCCAAACTCCAAATCTTTATAAAAAGATTCAATAAGCTCAGCTTCATTGCTTTTTATTAATTCTTCAATTTCCTGTTTTGATTCTTTATCAATATCTGAATTAAGCCAGATATTAGCTTTTTGCATTACCTCTTTTAATAATTCATTTACAGCCATAGTATACTTTATTAATGGAAACTTTAAAGTTAAGAAAATGATTCTTGAAAATGAACGATAGCTTTGCAATAATATTACATAGACTCAAAGAAGTCGTTCAGGCTTTTTTGCCAATGAGGTATCGAAATCTGATAAACAGATTTTATCTTTGATTTGTTTAGTACACTATAAAATGGACGTTTTGTCGGAGTTGGGTACTCTTCAGATATAATTGGATTTATTTTGCATTTAGAATAGGCTTTATCGGCAATTGCTTGAGCAAAATCAAACCAGCTGCAAACACCTTCGTTTGAATAATGATAAACTCCAGTTATAAATCTGTTTTCTTTAATAGATTGATTTACAATTTGTAATATCGCATTTGCTAAATCAGCAGCATATGTTGGAGTCCCAATCTGATCAAAAACAACATTTAATTCTTCTCGTTCTTTACAAAGTTTATAGATAGTTTTTGCAAAGTTTTTACCATAGCTGGAATAAAGCCACGATGTTCTTATAACAAGAGAATCTGTATGCTCAAGTGCATATTTTTCACCTTCTAGTTTTGTATTACCATATACTGATTGCGGATTACTTGGCATATCTTCTGTGTAAGGTATAAAAGATTCACCATCAAACACATAATCTGTAGAGATATGAATTAATTTAGTGTTTTTTCCTTTTATAGAGTCTGCTATGCTTTTTACACAATTTGCATTAATCTCAAATGCTTTTTCCTTTTCAGTTTCAGCTAAATCAACATTAGTATATGCAGCACAATTTATGATATAATCAAAAGAATGGTCGTCTAAAAATTTCTTTAAAAAAATGGTGTTTGATAAATCTAGAGTTTCAATATCAGTAAACTCAATATTAACAGGTTTTTCAAATGTTCTGCTTTTGTTGTTGTAAATTCTTTTTAATTCACTTCCTAACTGACCATTTGCACCTGTTACTAGTATATTTATCATAATGCGATTTAGTATTTAAAGTTTTTTTCAGCTTCTTTAAATGTAGGTAAAACCTTATCTTTTGATGATACAATTGCTTTTTCAGGATCAATCTCCCAATCAATATTTAAGTCTTGATCGCTAAAATTAATTCCTCTTTCTGATTCAGGTTTGTAAAACTGATCAGTTTTGTACATCACAACAGCTGTTTCGCTTAAAACAGAAAATCCATGAGCAAATCCTTTAGGAATAAAAAATTGCTTTTTGTTTTCACACGATAACTCAATGCTAAAAGACTTTCCATAAGTGGGAGATTTCTCTCTTATGTCAACAACAACATCTAATATTTTTCCTTGCAATACACGAATTAATTTTGATTGAGCATATGGTTCAAGTTGATAATGTAATCCACGAATAGTTCCATATACAGATTTTGATTGATTATCCTGAATAAATTCTATATCAGGTGTAACTGCGTTAAAATCTCTTTTGTTAAAACTCTCAAAGAAGTAACCTCTGCTATCTTCAAAAATTCGAGGTTGAAGAATAAAAAGTCCGTTAAAATCTGTTTTTATTACTTCCATCTTAAATTTCCTTTGCAATTTTCAATAAATATTCTCCGTATTGATTATTCTTTAACTCATTTCCCAACTTAATCAACTGCTCTTTGTTTATATATCCTTTTTTAAATGCTATCTCCTCAATACAGGCAATCTTTAATCCTTGTCGTTGTTCAATTGTAGATACATAATTCGATGCCTGAAGCAAGCTCTCGTGAGTCCCTGTATCAAGCCATGCAAAACCTCTACCTAATAACTCAACATTTAATTTATTTTCTTCCAGATACAATTTATTTAAATCAGTGATCTCAAGTTCACCTCTTTTACCAGGTTTTAGATTTTTTGCTTTTTCAATAACATCATTCGTATAAAAGTAAAGACCAGTAACAGCATAATTTGATTTAGGATCTTCTGGTTTTTCTTCTATGCTTAACACTTTGCCTGTTTTGTCAAAATCAACTACACCATAACGTTTTGGATCGTTTACATAATATCCAAAAACAACAGCACCATCTTTTACTTTTGCAGCATCCGTAAGGATTTTTGTGAATCCGTAACCGTAAAAGATATTATCTCCCAATACCATACAAACACTATCATCGCCAATAAATTCTTCGCCAATAATAAAAGCTTGAGCAAGTCCGTCGGGTGATGGTTGTATTTCATATGACAAGTTTATACCAAGTTGTGTGCCATCTCCAAGTAAATCTTCATATAAGTGTATATCTTTTGGAGTAGAAATAATTAAAATTTCTCGAATTCCTGCAAGCATTAAAACCGATAGAGGATAATAAATCATTGGTTTATCGTAAATCGGAATAATTTGCTTAGAAATGCTTTTTGTTATAGGGTACAGTCTGGTTCCTGCACCTCCTGCTAATATAATACCTTTCATTATTTGAAATTAAAATGAATATCTTTTGTAATTAGGTAAAAATAAGAAAAGCTGATGTAATATTACACCGGCATTAAATATTTTATAAAAAAAAACGAGTATTTTATCTTAAAATTAATCTCTTGTATAAAGATCTCTAGTATATACTTTGTCTTTAACATCTTCTAAGTCCGTGCTTAATCTATTACTTACTATTACATTTGAAATTTTCTTGAACTCATCCAGATCTTTTATAACCCTTGAATTATAAAATTCATTTTCTGTTAGAACAGGCTCATAGACAACAACCTCAACACCTTTAGCTTTTATTCGCTTCATTATTCCTTGTATTGAGGAAGCTCTAAAATTATCGGAATCTGTTTTCATAGTTAGTCTGTAAATACCAACAATTTTAGGTTCTTTGCTAAGAATCATATCAGCTATATGATCTTTCCTCGTTCTATTGGCATCAACAATAGCTGACATAATATTATTGGGAACATCATTATAATTTGCTTTCAACTGTTTTGTGTCTTTTGGAAGACAATATCCTCCATAACCAAAAGATGGATTGTTGTAATGATCTCCAATCCTTGGATCTAAACCAACACCTTCGATAATTTCTTTTGAATTTAATTCTCTTACCTCTGCATAAGTATCCAATTCATTAAAGAACGAAACTCTCATAGCAAGATATGTATTTGAAAACAACTTAACAGCTTCAGCTTCTGTTGAGTTAATAAAAAGTGTTTTAACATTCTCTTTTAAAGCTCCTTCAATCAATAGATTCGCAAATTGTTCGGCTCTTTTTGATTTCTCTCCAACAATTATTCTGGAAGGATATAAGTTATCATATAGAGCTTTGCCTTCTCTTAAAAATTCAGGAGAGAAGATAATATTGTCAATAGAAAACTTTTCTTTAATCTCTTTAGTAAATCCAACAGGTACAGTCGATTTAATTATCATTACTGTATTTGGATTTATTGAATTAACGTCTTGAATAACTTTCTCTACACTATCAGTGTTAAAATAATTTTTTTCAGCATCATAATCTGTTGGTGTAGCAATAATTACAAAATCAGCATCTTTATAAGCTATATCTTTATCTAAAGTAGCTAATAAATTCAGTTCTTTTGTCTTAAAAAAATCTTCAATTTCAGTATCAACAATTGGAGAAATTCTATTGTTAATTTTATCAACTTTCTCTTGATCAATATCTAAAGCTACTACTTCGTGCTTTTGAGAAAGCAACACAGCGTTAGATAAACCTACATATCCGGTCCCTGTTATTGTAATTTTCATATTAAATGTATTTTATTTAAAGAAATCAAATTATAAAAAATGTACGAACTTAATAAGATTTTTTTTTGTACTAAATTATTTCTTAATTTTTTAACATAAATTTAGAACTTTAAACTTTTACAAAAGTAATAAAACTTACAAAGCATATTTTATTAATTTTTTTTTAGTTGAACTAAATGAAAAATAAAATACTCCTTATTGATGATGATATAATATACAGGAAGATAATTCAAAAACTTTTATGTTCGCATTATAATCTTTTATTAGCTCAGAATTCATTAGAAGCAATTTCGTATATCGAAAATGAGGATATGCCCGATCTTGTAATTGCTGATCTTAATATGCCGGGCGTAAAAGGAGCTGATTTGATTGAAATTCTTAAACAAAAACTAGATTCTAAAGTACCTATAATTGTAATTTCAGGAATGGATCATGATTACCTTCAAAAAGAGTTATTTCAGCTGGGCATATCGGAATTTTTACCAAAACCTATTGATAGAATTATGTTAAAAGAAAAAATAGCAGAACTTATTAAATATTAGATTTTAGTTATTTATATCAAATAAAGACGAACATTTAATGTAAATAACTAACTTATTTGATTAATATTTGGTTTTTTTAGTATCTTTATTTTTAAATAATTAAATAAAAATTATACTTTTGCACACTGATTAAAACTATAAATATTGTCTAACTTATTAAGAAGTAATTAATTTAATTAAATGACTGAAAAAGAAGCAAATAAATCTGTTGAGCAAAACGAGAATGTTGAGCAGAAAGAAAATGTGAAAGTTGAAGAAACTGTAAAGGTTGATGAGACTGAGAAGGTTGAAGAAACTGCAAAAGTAGAGGAAAAACCTGCACGTCCTGCAAAAGACGTAGCTAAAAAAACTGAAAGATCTGTTGTTGAATTTGCCACTCCAAGTGATGACTTTGATTGGGATAACATTTCAAATGAGAGAGTTAACGTTCAAAATAAAGAACGTGAGGGTTTTGAAAAAATGTATGATGAAACACTTTCAACAATTACTGAAAATGAAGTAATTGACGGTAGTGTTGTATCAATGAACAAACGCGAAGTTGTAATAAACATTGGTTACAAATCTGAAGGCGTTGTTAGTTTAAACGAATTCCGCTACAATCCAGAACTAAAAGCTGGTGATAAAGTGGAAGTTTATGTTGAAAGTCAAGAAGACAAAGATGGTCAATTAGTACTTTCTCATAAAAAAGCAAGAGCATTACGTTCATGGGATCGTGTCAACGAAGCTCTTGAAAAAGATGAAATTATTAAAGGATTCATTAAATGTCGTACTAAAGGTGGTATGATCGTTGACGTATTCGGAATTGAGGCATTCTTGCCAGGTTCACAGATCGACGTTAAACCAATTCGTGATTACGATATTTATGTTGAAAAAACTATGGAATTCAAGGTTGTTAAAATTAACCATGAATTTAAAAACGTTGTTGTATCTCACAAAGCTCTTATTGAAGCTGAACTTGAGCAACAAAAGAAAGAAATTATTGCTAAATTAGAAAAAGGTCAGGTTCTTGAAGGAACTGTTAAAAATATCACTTCTTACGGTGTATTTATTGACCTTGGTGGTGTTGATGGATTAATTCACATTACTGATTTATCTTGGGGTAGAGTAAATCATCCTGAAGAAATCGTTGAATTAGATCAAAAATTAAATGTTGTAATTCTTGACTTTGATGATGATAAGAAACGAATTGCACTTGGATTGAAACAATTAACGCCTCATCCTTGGGATTCTTTAGATAAAGAACTTAAAGTTAGTGATAACGTTAAAGGTAAAGTTGTTGTTTTAGCTGATTACGGTGCGTTTATTGAAATTCAACCAGGTGTTGAAGGTTTAATTCACGTTTCTGAAATGTCTTGGTCACAACATTTACGTAGTGCTCAAGAATTCTTAACTGTTGGTGATGAAGTTGAAGCTCAAATCTTAACTTTAGACAGAGAAGAAAGAAAAATGTCTTTAGGTATTAAACAATTAAAGACTGACCCTTGGAGTAATGTTGATGAAAAGTATGCAGTTGGAACAAAACATGCTGCTACTGTTAGAAACTTTACTAACTTTGGTGTATTCGTTGAAATTGAAGAAGGTGTTGACGGATTAATTCATATTTCTGATCTTTCTTGGACTAAGAAAATTAAGCATCCAGCTGAATTTACTGCAATTGGTGAAAAAGTTGATGTAGTTGTTCTTGAAATTGATAAAGAAAATAGAAGATTAAGCTTAGGGCATAAGCAATTAGAAGAAAATCCATGGGATGTATTCGAAACTGTATTTACAGCCGGATCAATTCATGAAGGTACAGTTGTTAATATTTTTGACAAAGGTGCAGTAATTGCTTTACCATATGGTGTTGAAGGTTTTGTTACTCCAAAACATCTTGTTAAAGAAGACGGAAGTGCAGCAAAAATTGAAGAAAAAATGGATTTCAAAGTAATTGAGTTCTCTAAATCTTCAAAAAAGATTATCTTGTCGCACAGTAGAGTTTTCGAAGACGAGAACAAAGGAGCAGAAATAGCTGAAAGAAAACAAAAAACTGCAACAAAAAATAAAGCTGTTAAGAAGATCAAGTCAAATCTTGAAAAAACAACTTTAGGTGATATTTCTGAATTAGCATCGCTAAAGAATGAAATGGAACAAGAGCAGAAAAAGGAGATAGCTGTTAAGAAGGCAGAAATGGACGCTAAAGAAGAAGCAAAAAAAGAGCCTAAAGAAGAAGCTAAACCTAAAGCGAAAAAAGAGGAAACAGCTGAAGTGAAAGAGAAAAAAGCTGCTAAACCTAAAGCTAAAAAAGAGGAAGTAGCTGAAGAGAAGAAAGAAGCGAAACCAAAGGCTAAAAAGGAAAAGAAAGCTGAAAAGGATAGTGAAGAGAAAAAAGCTGAATAGTTCTTTTAATTTAAAAACAAATTACAATGGAATTTAAGATTGAAAAACTAGAAAAGTATACTTTAATTCAGGTAATGGAAGAAAAACTTGACACGAATGTTGCGCCAAGTTTAAAATCTGAATTAGTTTTAATCTCTGGTAAAGGAGAAAAAAACATCATACTTGATCTAAGTAATTGCAGATATTGCGATTCATCAGGATTAAGCGCTATTCTTGTTGCCAATCGCCTTTGTAAAAACGCTAATGGAACGTTTGTTTTAACAGGATTGAATGATGCTGTTGACAGACTAATTACCATATCGCAATTGGATACAGTGTTGAATATTGCATATTCAACAGAAGAAGCTGTTGATATTGTTAGCAATGAAGAAGAAAGTCGCGAAAACAAATAATTTATTTGTGTGACTTTCGAATTAACAATATTAGGAAGCAGTTCAGCTGTTCCAACTTCGAAAAGAAATCTAACCGCTCATGTGCTAAATGTACATGAGCGGTTTTTTTTAATCGACTGTGGTGAAGGAACTCAGCTGCAAATACGAAGAAATAAAATTCGATTTGGTAAAATAGATCATATATTTATTAGTCATCTTCATGGTGATCATATCTTTGGCTTATTCGGGCTTTTATCTACATTCAATTTATTAAACAGGGAAAAGGATTTACACATTTATGCGCATCCAAATCTCGAAGAGATCATAAATCATCATCTTAGTTATTTTGAAAAATCAATGTCATATAAAATTGTTTACCATCATATAAATCCAAAGGTAAATGAGGTGATTTTTAAAGATGAAAGATTAATAGTAGAAACGATTCCTTTAAAACACAGAGTTCCTACATGTGGTTTTTTATTTAAAGAAGCTCCACACTTAAGAAACTTAAAAAAAGATGTAGTTAAAGATTATAAAATTCCAATAAGTAAAATCAGAGGTCTGCAGGAAGGGGAAGATTTATATGCAGAAAATGGAGAAGTAATTCTGAACTCTAAATTGACTTTGCCCCCGTATAAAAATAGAACATATGCATATTGCACTGATACAATGTATTCAGAGAAAATAGTTCCAATTATTAAGAATGTAGATTTGCTTTTTCATGAAGCTACTTTTGCAAAGAATATGAAGAAACAAGCAAAAGAAACTTCACATTCTACTTCACACGATGCTGCTTCAATCGCTAAAAAAGCAGAAGTTAAGAAATTGATAATTGGACACTTCTCGGCCAGATACAAGGACGTTGAGCCATTGGTACAAGAAGCACGAAGTATTTTCCCAGAAACTTATTCGGCTGAAGATGGTGAAAAGCATACTGTTGAATTAACAAGAGAAGTTTAAAAAACGTAATTTTGAGTTTGAATTTAACTAACCATTATACTATTAATATGAAAAAGTTTATAATATTATTATTTGTTTCTGTTGTAGCTATGAGTGTATTTGCACAGAAAAAAGATAAAGCTGTTTTTGAAGAATATAAAGCAGGATTTTATCAGAATTTTATTTTAAAAGATGTTTCTGCAGTGGAAGAAAACATGAATCCAGAGAAAAAAGAAAAGAAATTTATGATGGATCACTCTGGTTTGGATTTACCTAATAAAGTTGGTTTATATAAAAGAGAGTGGGCTAATCCTGTAATTTCTCAGGGAAATGCAGGATCATGTTGGGCATATTCAACAGTGTCAATGTATGAGTCTGAAGTAAAGCGACTTCAGGATAAGGAAGTGAAATTATCTGAGATTTATGTTGTTTATTGGGAATATGTTGAAAAAGCAAAAAGATTTGTTGAGAAAAGAGGTGAATCATTGTTTGATCATGGTTCTGAAGGAAACGCAGTTGCTCGTATATTCGAACAATATGGAGTTGTTCCTATGAGCGAATATACTGGATTAATAAATGGAAGAAAGTACCATTCACATGATGCAATGTATACAGAGATGATGGGATATTTAAATTCAGTTAAAGCTAACAATGCCTGGAATGAAGAGCTCGTTATAGAAACAATAAAGGATATTATGAATCATCATATTGGAACTCCTCCAAATAAGTTTGTTGTGGAAGGTAAAAAATATACTCCAAAATCATATATGAATGATTATCTGAAGATTAATCCAAACGATTATGTGGAAATACTTTCGTGCAAACAGGAAGTATATTGGAAGCAAGTTGAATATAAAGTGCCTGACAATTGGTGGCATAATGCTGATTATTATAATGTCCCACTTGACAACTATATGGATGTTTTAAAGAAATCAATTAAAGCGGGCTATACAGTAAGTATTGGAGGTGATGTTTCAGAGTCAGGATTCTCAAGAGGAACTCAAGTGGCTCTTATTCCTACATATGATATTCCTTCTGAATATATTGATGAGGATTCACGCCAATTCCGTTTTTCAAATAAAACAACAACCGACGATCACGGAATGCATCTGGTTGGTTATCTGGAAAAAGACGGTGTGACATGGTTTTTAATTAAAGACTCAAGCAGTGGATCGCGAAATAATGATCATAATATTCCAGAGTTTGGCTATTATTTCTTCCACGAAGATTATGTAAAACTTAAAATGATGGGATTTACCATACATAAAGATGCAGTAAAAGATCTACTGAAAAATTTTAAATAGAAATTTAAAGAAAAGTCTCCTGTTTTGGAGGCTTTTTTTAATTGTATTTGCTACAATTCTTAAAATTGGTTTTATAATATTATCTTTGCCACATTATTAATTCGAAGGCCAAAAAACAATTAAAAATGCACGAAAAAATATTAATATTAGACTTTGGATCGCAGTATACACAGCTTATTGCTCGTAGGGTACGCGAATTAAATGTTTATTGTGAAATCCATCCTTTTAATAAAGTTCCAGAACTGAATTCAGAGTTTAAAGGAGTTATTCTTTCAGGAAGTCCTTTTTCTGTTAGAGATGAAAATGCTCCAATCCCTGATTTATCAAAAATCAAAAATACATTTCCCTTGTTAGGAGTATGTTATGGAGCTCAATTCTTGGCACATAAATATGGTGGAGAAGTTTTACCTTCAAAACACAGAGAATACGGTCGTGCACGATTAAATTATATTAATCAGGAAGATAAACTGATGAAAGGCCTCGAGACGGACACTCAGGTGTGGATGTCCCATGGAGATACAATCACAAAAATTCCTGAAAACTATCAAATTATAAGCAGTACAAGCGATGTTAAATTCGGAGGTTTTAAAATTTTAGATGAAGAAACATACGGAATTCAGTTTCATCCGGAAGTTTATCATACCACACAAGGAAAACAATTATTAGAAAACTTTTTAGTAGGAATCTGTGGTTGTAAACAAGATTGGACACCTTCCGCCTTTGCTGATGATACAATAAAAGAATTAAAATCTCAATTAAGAGATGATAAAGTTGTTCTTGGCTTATCAGGTGGTGTTGATTCATCTGTTGCTGCTGTACTTCTACATAAAGCAATAGGTGAAAACCTAACTTGTATTTTTGTTGATAATGGCCTGTTAAGAAAGAATGAATACGAAAAAGTCCTTGAATCATATAAGGACATGGGACTAAATGTTATTGGAGTTGATGCAAAAGAGCAATTTCTAAGTCAATTAGCTGGAATTTCTGATCCCGAAGGAAAACGTAAAGTTATTGGTCGTGTATTTATTGAAGTTTTTGACCAGGAAGCTCATAAAATACAGGATGTTAAATGGCTTGCTCAAGGTACAATTTATCCTGATGTTATTGAATCTATTTCAGTTAATGGTCCTTCGGCAACAATCAAATCACATCATAATGTTGGTGGTTTACCTGAAAAAATGAATCTTAAAATTGTTGAGCCTCTTAAATTGTTATTTAAGGATGAGGTTCGTAGAGTTGGTACTTCATTAGACATGAAAAAAGAGTTATTACAACGTCATCCTTTTCCAGGACCAGGACTTGCCATAAGAATTCTGGGTGATATTACTCACGAAAAAGTTAGAATATTGCAAGATGTAGATGATATTTATATTGAAGGGTTAAAAGAATACGATTTATACGATAAAGTGTGGCAGGCTGGTGTTATTCTTCTTCCTGTACAATCAGTTGGAGTTATGGGTGATGAAAGGACATATGAAAATGCTGTTGCATTAAGAGCCGTTTCTTCAACAGATGGAATGACAGCAGATTGGTCGCATTTACCATATGAGTTTTTAGCCGACATATCAAATAAAATAATTAATAATGTAAAAGGTATTAATAGAGTGGTTTACGATATAAGCTCTAAACCACCTGCAACAATAGAATGGGAATAGAATTTAAAAAAGGGATTTATCCCTTTTTTTTATTTTAAAATTTAGTTTTAATTCTTAAATTACACGCTATAAACAAGCAATAAATCAAATTAAAAGACATTTTCACATTATGGAAAACTTATTTATTGAAGCAACAGAGTTTAGTCCAAAAATTTTATTTGATATAAAAAACCGCAAATTTGAATTAACAGGTATATCGCGCCCTGAAGATGTAATTGCTTTTTATGAGTCTGTTTTGTATAAAATTGAGAATTATATTAACAAAACCATTGAAGATAATAACAATCTTAAAAACTTTACCTTTAATCTGAAATTTGATTTAAAATATATGAATTCAGCTTCATCTAAATATATATTGCAAATTTTAGATCATTTTAAGCAACTTTATTTGAAAGAGGCAAATGTTATTGTTGAGTGGTTATATGATGATATCGATGATCAGTTATTTGAAGATGGCGAAGACTTGTCAGATGTTATTCAAATTCCATTTAATCTTATAGCCAGATAACAAATCCTATTTATTATTGTTATTATACTGGAAAAAATAATTAAATATTATGCGCAAAATACATATTAAACAATTAATAATAATTGTAGTATTATTCATTCTACCTGCTAGAATTTATTCACAATACTTAACTGAAGATATTTTTAAGTTCAGCAGAGCATTAGGATATATTTCTTCATACTATGTCGATACTGTTGATTCTAAACAACTTGTTGAAGATGCGATTGTAAATATATTAAAGGAATTAGATCCACATTCAGTTTATATTCCTGCCGATGAAGTTAAGGAAATGAACCAACCATTAGAAGGTAATTTCGAAGGAATTGGAATTCAGTTTAATGTCTTAAATGATACGCTTTATGTTATATCACCAATATCTGGAGGTCCTTCAGAAAAAGTTGGTATTAGAGCCGGTGATAGAATTGTTGAAATAGATGGTGAAAATGTTGCCGGTATTGAAATTACTACAAAAGGTGTGAGAGACAGATTGTTAGGAGAAAAAGGAACAAAAGTTAAGGTAGGGGTAAAAAGAAAACTTGCTAATGAAATATTACATTTTACTATTATACGTGATAAAATTCCTATTTATAGCGTAGATGCAGCTTATTTAGTTGAGAACGAAATCGCTTATATTAAGATAAATAGATTTGCCAGTACAACCATGAATGAATTTAACGAAAAAATAAATTCATTAAATGCTCAAGGTGCTAAATCGCTAATACTCGATTTAAGAGGTAACGGAGGTGGTTATTTAGATAAAGCAATTGATTTGGCAAATCAGTTTTTAGAAGCTGGTCAGTTAATAGTTTATACCGAAGGTATACAATCACCAAGAACCGAAAGTAAATCAAATGGTTTAGGGATTCTTAAAGAAGGGAAAGTAATTGTGCTTATAGATGAAGGATCAGCTTCAGCAAGTGAAATTGTATCTGGTGCCATTCAGGATTGGGACAGAGGTATAATTGTTGGTCGTAGATCATTTGGTAAAGGATTAGTCCAAAAACCAATGTTTTTACCTGATGGTTCAATGATTAGGTTAACAGTTGCAAGATATTACACCCCAACTGGAAGATTAATTCAAAAGCCTTATACGAATGGTTTTGAAGAATATGAAAAGGAATTGCTTGATCGCTATGAACATGGTGAGTTTTTAAACAGAGATAGTATTGACTTACCTGATTCATTGAAATATAATACCTTAAAAAACAATAGAATAGTATACGGGGGAGGAGGGATAATGCCCGACATATTTGTTCCTCTTGATACAACTTCAGTTACCAGTTTTTATAGCAAAATGGTTAGAGAAGGTGCTTTAAATTCATTTGTACTCGAATATATTGATAAA
>Ga0070729_10001519_pt1 | contig 34845 bp, 27 predicted proteins | sample tdDd472_FD_66725 | JGI IMG/M metagenome (GOLD analysis project Ga0070729, IMG submission 66725) | Marine sediment microbial communities from the Atlantic coast under amendment with organic carbon and nitrate - tdDd47.2 | ecosystem: Environmental > Aquatic > Marine > Coastal > Sediment | place...
TGCACAGCTGGCCGATTTCCGCCACGGGCTGAAGGGTGCCCACAACATTGCTGGCATGGGACATCACTACCAGTCGTGTCATCGGGCGCAACAGCGTCGCGATCGCAGCCGGATCCACGATTCCCCGGGAATCGCACGGCGCCAGATCGAAATCGATAACGCCGCGCCGCCGCAGTTCGTGCAGGGGGCGCAACACCGAGTTGTGTTCCAGAACAGTGGAAACCACGTGATCGCCCGGTCGGCACATGCCCTGCAACGCCAGATTCAATCCGTCGGTGGCATTGGCGCAGAACACCGTGCGCTTCGCGTCCCCGGCCGGGTTGTTGAAGAACCGATCCAGACGCTGTCGGGCTCCGGCGACCAGATCACCCACCGACACGGAGAGATCGTAGCCGGAGCGGCCCGGGTTAACGGCCTGATTCCGCAGGAAATCGGCCATGGCTCGGACGACCGAAGGTGATTTGGGGAAACTTGTGGCGGCATTGTCCAGGTAGATCAATTCGTCCGTGTGGTCCATAGCTAGCTCCGCGTTCCGGGTTCGTTTCCGGGTCTGTCCTTGCCACGACCGGCTACCCGGAGATACTATGTGGCTAGTTCGAGTTTAGCCAGTCCTGACAGGGAGGTTGTCATGAGGACCCGCCGTACGATTCGGAACACCGTCCAGCTCCGATCGTTGCAGCCGTTCGTGCTGCTGCTGGGGGTGGCCCTGCTGATTACCGTCGGCTGCGGCGGTGGCGGTGAGGACCAGCAGGCGGCACAGCCGCCACAAGCTCTGGTTCCGGCGCATATGGCGACCGACACGGCGAATGTCGAAGCGGTCGTGGCCGAGGAACCTGCTGCCGATGCCGCCGACGTCGCGGCGACGGATTCCGACCAGGCGGCATTGTCCACGCCGTCGGCGGGCAGCAGCGCCGCTGGAACCGATTCCCAGCCGGGACAAACGGCCGATGCGGCTACCGACGTGCCGGTCGGAGACTCTCAGGTACACACCGGAGGTCCCTTCTCCTTGCAGCTGGGGTCCTTCCGCAAGGCTGAGAACGCCCGAGACCTGGCCAATCGAATTCGGGAACTGGGCTACGTCCCGGTCATTGAAACGGCGACCCCGGGCGGAGTGACCTATCATCGGGTCTTCCTGCGGGGGCTGCCCGATCGGCCCACGGCCGAGCAACTGGGCGAGCGACTGCGCTCCGAACTGAAAATCACCTATCTCATCCGGCGACAGAACTAGTCGTTCTGTCCGACCTGTCCCTGGAGGAACCATGCGTTCTGTTTCTTTGTCTGCCTGTTCCGGCCGTCGTGCCCTGACCCGTTTGTCCGTCGGCCTGCTGGTGTTGGCCGCCGTCTCGTTAGCGACCGGTTCGGTCATCGCCGCAGAACCCACGTTCGCCCGGCTGAATACCGATGCGGGAGCCATCCTGCTGGTCTTCTATCCCGAGCTGGCGCCGAATCATGTCAACAGTTTCATCCACCTGTCCAAGACGGGCTTCTACTCCGGCACGAAGTTCCACCGGATCGTACCGGGCTTCGTCATCCAGGGCGGCGATCCCAACAGCAAGGACGACGATCCTCGCAACGACGGCATGGGGGGGCCGACCATGACCGACGTACTGGACGACGACGATCTGAAGGTCGTGCAGCAGGTCAACGACCTTCTGGCGGCCCGGGGCTACGTGGGCCTCGACGGTCCGGCCAATCTCAAAGCCGAGTTTTCCAAGACGGCCAAGCACGTCAGGGGATCCCTCTCGATGGCGCGCAGTCGGGAACCCGACTCCGCCGGCAGCCAGTTCTTTGTCTGCGTAGCCAATACATCGCAGCTGGATGGTCAGTACACTATTTTCGGCCAGGTAGTCTCGGGTATCGAGGTGGCCGATACCATCGTTTCGGCCGAGAAGAATCCTTCGGCAGGTCGTGACGCGCCGCGCGATCCCGTTGCGATCCAGAGTGTCGATATCATCGTCGGGGCCGACGGGCTGGCCGACGCCGAGAAGACGGCTTGGGACGAGATGCCCGCCGAACTGAAGTCCGTCAAGTAACGTGAATGACGAACGGCAGCCGAGGCCGGACGCCAGTCACGGCGAGATCGTACTGAAGGGTGTTCGGGTCCACAATCTCAAGAACCTGAGCCTCAGCCTGCCCCGGCGCAAACTGGTGGTCGTCACCGGTCCGTCGGGTTCCGGGAAATCCTCGCTGGCCTTCGACACCCTGTATGCCGAGGGCCAGCGACGGTACATCGAGAGCCTCAGCAGCTACGCTCACCAGTTCCTGGATCAGTTGCCCAAACCGGATCTGGACCGGGTCGATGGACTGTCTCCCTCGCTGGCCATCGACCAGAAGGGTCTGGGGCGTAGCCCGCGTTCTACTGTGGGTACGGTCACCGAGATCTACAACTTCCTGCGCCTGCTCTACGCCCGCTGTGGCACGGTCCACTGTCCCGATTGCGACATCCCGGCGACCGGCCGCCCCCTGTCCGAGATCGAGGACGAGATTGCCGCGTTGCCCGAGAAGGCCCGCTTCTACCTGCTGGCGCCTGTGGTGCGCGGACGCAAGGGCGAGCACAAGAAACTGCTCGACGACCTGCAACAGCAGGGTTATGTGCGGGTTCTGGTCGACGGCGAACTACGGGAGCTGGACGATGATATTCGTCTCGACCGGAATCGGCGCCACGATATTGCGGTGGTGGTCGACGGCTTGGCGAGTCGTCCCGGCATTCGCGAGCGCCTGAAGGCAGGGCTGGATCGGGCCGCCGAGCTGGGAGACGGAACAGTGATCGTCTGGCAGGACGGACGCCAGTTCTACTACAGCAAGCAGTCGTCCTGTCCGGGCTGCGGTCGTGGCTTCGTCGCCAGCGAGCCTCGCCAGTTCTCGTTCAATTCACCGGCCGGATCCTGTCCGGGATGCAATGGACTGGGCTCGTTGCGCACGATCCTGTCCGATGCTCTGGTTCCGGACGAATCTGTGAGCATCGCTGACGGGGCCATCGAGTTTCTCAAGGGCAAGGAGACGAGCTGGCTGTACGTGCAGATCGAAGCCCTCGCCGGTGCGCTGGGTTTCTCGCTGCAGGAACCGTATCGTGCGCTGGACGCGGCCTGTCGACAGGTCCTGTTCCACGGCCTCGATCCGGATACCGATCGACGTCTGCGGGAACACCAGCACTACAACGCGTTCCTGAGAGACTGGACCGGACTCGTGCCGGAACTGGTCCGGCGGCATCGGGAAACCAAATCGGAGAAGATCCGCTCGTCTCTGGAGAGGCTGATGACCGAGCAGGTCTGCCCCGACTGCGGAGGCCATCGCTTGCGACCGGAATCCCTGCATGTGATGATCGAAGGCAAGCACATCGGCGATGCGGCAGCGCTCACCCTCGACGAGTTTGCCCGGTGGGTCGATACGCTGTCCTTCACCCAGGAACGCGAGAGCATCGTCGCCGGACCCATTCTTGAACAGATCCGCTCGCGCCTGCGTTTTCTGCTGCAGGTCGGCGTCAGCTACCTCTCGCTGGCTCGGGGCATCGCCACTCTGAGCGGCGGCGAAGGACAACGGGTTCGCCTGGCTACCCAGGTGGGCAGCCAGCTGACGGGGGTGCTGTACATCCTGGACGAGCCCTCGGTGGGCCTGCATCACCGCGACATCGGCAAGCTGGTCGAGACGCTCAAGGCGTTGCGGGACCGTGGTAATTCGGTGGTCGTCGTCGAGCACGACCGGGACGTGATGCTCGCCGCCGATCACATCATTGATCTGGGACCCGGTGCCGGTGAACACGGCGGCCGCATCGTGGCCCAGGGGACCGTGGCCGAGGTGGCCGACCACGTCGGCACACCGACTGGCGACTTCCTCGCCGGCAGGGTGGGCCGAGGCCGACCCGAGCCTTTGACCGCCGACGTTCCGGCCCGGGGACCGATGGTCATGAAGGGCCTGCGTGGCCGCAACCTGCGTGGCATCGATCTGGAGTTGCCCCTGGGTAAGTTGACGGTCGTGACGGGGGTTTCTGGATCGGGCAAGAGCACTGCCGTGCACGATACCCTGTACCGGGCGCTGGCGGCCCGCAAACACCGAGCTCGCAAGCGCCCCGAGCCCTACGCGGAGTTGACCGGTGACGAGTTGCTGGGGTCGGTGGTGCTGGTGGATCAGACGCCCATCGGACGGTCGCCCCGTTCGACGCCCGCGACCTACACCGGGCTCTACAATCACATCCGCAACCTCTATGCCCAGACCAGCCTGGCCCGGATGCGCGGCTACAAGGCGGGGCGTTTCAGCTTCAATACTGCTGGCGGCCGCTGCCCGGTCTGCGAGGGTGCGGGGCTGCGCCGGTTGACCATGGACTTCCTGCCCGACGTGGAAGTGATCTGTGAGGAGTGCGGTGGCCGGCGTTTCGATCGCGAAACTCTGGACGTGCATTTCAAGGGCGTCGACATCGCCCGAATCCTGGAGATGACCGTCGAGGAAGCCCGGGTTCTGCTGGAGAACATCCCGGCCTGCCGCAAGATACTCGATGTGATGCACGGTGTGGGGCTGGACTACCTGCGCCTGGGCCAGTCCGGAGGTACACTCTCCGGTGGCGAAGCCCAGCGTATCAAGCTGGTCAAGGAGCTCGTCAAGGGCGGCACCAAACACACCCTCTACATCCTGGACGAGCCCACTACCGGGCTTCATTTCTGCGATGTGGACCGTCTGATGCATGTACTCGAGCGCCTGATTGCCCAGGACAACAGCGTCCTGGTCATCGAGCACAATTCCGAGGTGATCCGCCGCGCCGACCACGTCATCGACCTGGGACCCGAGGGAGGCGCCGCCGGCGGCCAGGTCGTGGCCAGCGGGACCCTGATCGACGTCATGAACGTCCCGCAATCCTATACCGGGCTCATGTTGCGGGAATTGTTCACCTGACCGGCGGAGAGTGTATTTCCTCCCTTGGCTATTGGGAGGGGCCGGGTTAGATTTGGCGGGTCATCCCGCCGGCGCCGATCAGCTGGTGCCCGGCGCGTTCACAGGTTCCTTGCAGTCCACAGGAGTAGAAACCTTGAGCGATCCTGCCGCAATGAAACCCACGCCCCTGACCCAATGGCACCGAGACCATGGTGCCAAGATGGTACCGTTTGCCGGCTTCGAGATGCCGGTCCAGTACGAGGGCGTTCTGGCCGAGCACGCGGTCTGCCGCGAAAAGGTCGGCCTCTTCGATATCACCCACATGGGCGAGATCCAGGTCACGGGTCCAGGTGCCGAGTCTTGGCTGAACGAGCTGGTTACCAACCGTGTCGCGGGCGTCGCCCCCGGCAAGGTGGTCTACAACGCCATGTGCCGCGACGACGGTGGCGTCCTGGACGACATGCTCATCTACCGTCTGGGTGAAGGGCGTTGGCTCATCGTCTGCAATGCGGCCAACCACGCCAAGATTGCAGCGTGGCTGGACAGCCGGCTGCCTGCGGCGGGTGTCGAGTTGGACGACCAGAGCGACCGCACGGGGATGATCGCGGTCCAGGGACCGAATAGCCGGGAGCTGGTGACGAGGCTGGCCTCTCTGGCCGACCGTGGCGCCGATGTCGTGGCCCTCGATTTCTACACGGCTTTCCTACACGACGGCCCCGGCGGCCAATGGCTGGTCTCCCGCACGGGTTATACCGGCGAGCATGGCTACGAACTGTACCTGCCCAATGGCGACATGGTCGCGGTCTGGGAGGAACTCCTGGCCAAGGGTGAGGATCTGGGCGTCGCGCCGATCGGTCTGGCTGCCCGCGATACGCTGCGCTTCGAGGTGTGCTATTGTCTGTACGGCCACGAGCTGGAAGAGGACATCACGCCGCTGGAAGCCGGCATCGGCTGGGCCGTCAAGTTGAAGAAGGAATCCTTCGTCGGCCGCGATGCTCTGAAGGCCCAGAAGGCGGCGGGCGTGCCGCGCCGCATTATCTGCCTGGAACTGGATGACCGGGGCATTGCCCGCCAGGGAGCCCGCGTCCTGCAGGACGGCCGGGACGTGGGTTTCGTTACCAGCGGCACCTTCAGCCCAACCTTGAAGAAGGCCCTGGCTCTGGCCCTGGTCGCGGTCGACACCGGTGATGATTCGCTGCTGGTGGACGTACGCGGGCGTCAGCTCGCCTGCCACAAAGTGGCTTTCCCCTTTCTCCAGGCTCGCACCAAGGGCGATCCACGAGCTGAACGATAGCTGTCCTCTGACAGTCAACAACGCAGGAGGCTGAGACATGGTACCTGACGACCGGAAGTACACGCAGGAACACGAGTGGGTGCGGATCGAAGGCGACATCGGGACCATCGGCGTGACTGATTACGCGGCCAACGAGCTGGGTGACGTGGTCTTTGTCGAACTGCCCGACGTGGGATCCGAGTACAGCCAGGGCGACACCGCCGGTACCATCGAATCGGTGAAGGCCGTCGCCGACCTGTTCATGCCGATCTCGGGCGAAATCGTCGAGGTCAACGACGAGGTGACCGACAATCCCGAACTCGTCAACAGCGATCCTCTGGACGGTGGCTGGCTCGTGAAGATCCGACTGGGCGATACCGGTGAAGTGGACCAGCTCATGGACGCGTCCGCCTACAATGAACTTCTGGGAGGCTGAGTCCGAGATGGCCTACGTTCCACACGCCCAAGACGACATCCGGTCGATGCTGGATGTGATTGGCGTCAGCTCGGTGGATGAGCTGTTCGAATGCCTGCCCCAGGAAGTTCGGCTCGGCCGCCCCTTGGAGATGGCCGACGGACTGAGCGAGGAAGAGGTCAGACGCTACTTCAAACAGGCGGCGGCCCGCAATCATGGCCAGGAGGAGCTGACCTCCTTTCTCGGGGGCGGCGTGTACGATTCGTTCATCCCCGCGGCCATCGATGCACTGGTTTCTCGCAGCGAATTCCTGACCGCGTACACGCCGTACCAGCCGGAAGTCTCCCAGGGAACGCTCCAGGCGATCTACGAGTGGCAAACCTACATCTGCCGCCTCACCGGCCTGGACGTGGCCAACGCCAGCATGTACGACGGAGCCACAGCCCTGAGCGAGGCAGTTTCGGTGGCCTTGGCGGTCAAGCGCAAGCAGACCGTGATTCTGCCCCGGACCCTGAATCCCCGTTACCGCCGGGTCGTGACGACCATGATGCGGGGCGAGGGAATCACCATTGTCGACGCGCCGGTGGGGCCCGATGGTACCACCGATCCCGCCGCCCTGGCCAAACTGGTGACGCCCGAAGTGGGAGCCGTGGTCATCCAGAATCCCAATTACCTGGGACTGGTTGAACCGGTGGATGCCCTGTCCGAAGTCAGCCGAGACGGCGGAGCGGTAGTCGTCGCGGCGGTCAATCCGGTTTCTCTCTCGTTGCTAAAGACGCCGGCCGAGTACGGTGCGGGACTGGCCGTGGGTGAGGCCCAGCCCTTCGGGATCAACTGCTCGTGGGGTGGTCCGCTGCTGGGATTCCTGAGCTGTAGTGACCAGTACAAGCGGCGCATCCCGGGGCGGGTCGTCGGGCGCACGGACGAGAGCCGCGGCGACGAGGGTTACGTCCTGACCCTGCAGACGCGTGAGCAGCACATCCGGCGCGAGAAGGCGACCAGCAATATTTGCAGCAACCAGGGGCTGAACGCCATGAGAGCCACCGTCTACCTGTCCCTGTTGGGGACCGAAGGACTGCTCGAACTCGGCGAAGCCAATCATACCAGGCTGTGCGCCCTGCGTGAGGGGGTCGGCGGCGTCGATGGCGTCACTTTGCCCTTCCCCGGTGCGGCCTTCAACGAGACGGTGATCCGCCTGCCACGACCGGCGGCCGAGTTCCGCGACTTCGCGCGCCGGCACGGAGTCCTGGCCGGTGTGGTTCTGGATGGTTTCGCCGGCTGCACACCGGAAGACCTGCTGGTGACCGTCACCGAGAAACGCACCGCGCAGGAAATCGATCGCTACATCGAATTGTTGACCGGGTTCATCGCCGGGGAGGTCCAGTGATGAGCAACGAGCAGAAGACACCGGGACGCTGGAGCGCAAATATCCCCGATTCGATTTTCAACAAGGGCCGGGCCGGCCGGCGGGCCATGACCTTTCCCCGCTGGACCGGTGCCGAGCAGGCCGTTGAACTTCCGGTAGACTCGCGGCGGGCCGCGCCGGCGGATTTTCCCTCCCTCAGCGAGCCGGAGGTCATGCGCCACTTCACGCTGCTGTCGAACTTGAACCACCACATCGAGCGGGGCATGTACCCCTTGGGCAGCTGCACCATGAAATACAATCCCCGGATCAACGAGCAGATCGCAGGAATGGTCGGTCTGGCGGATCTGCATCCCGAGCAGGACATAGAGGATATCCAGGGTTTGCTGGCTGCGTTGAAGCTGCTGGAACGGTCCTTGTGTGAGGTCACCGGATTTCCAGCCTGCTGTCTGATTCCGGCGGCCGGTGCCCACGGCGAGTACCTGGGCATGCTGGTCATCCGGGCCTACCATCTGGCCCGGGGCGACCGGGAGCGGGACGAGATCCTGATTCCCGATTCGGCCCACGGGACCAATCCCGCCTCGGTGGTCATTGCCGGCATGAAGCCGAAGACCATCAAGTCGCTGGACAACGGGCGGATCGATATGGAAGGGCTCCGAGCCGGAGTCGGTCCCAAGACCGCCGGCATCATGATCACCAATCCCAACACCCTGGGATTGTTCGAGACCGACATCGTCGAGGTGGCCCAGATCATTCACGACGCCGGCGGCAAGCTGTATATGGATGGCGCCAACATGAACGCCATCATGGGCAAGGCCCGTCCCGGCGACATGGGCTTCGACGTGGTGCATCTGAATCTGCACAAGACCTTCAGCACGCCCCACGGGGGTGGCGGTCCTGGCGCTGGTCCCATCTGTGTGGCGAAGGATCTGGCGCCGTTCCTGCCCGGGCCGTGGATCGATGAGCAGGCGGACGCCAGCTTCAAACTCAAGAAGGTACCCGGCCCCGGCAGCAACAGCATCCATTCCTACTTCGGAAATGTCGGGATTCTGCTGCGAGCCCTGGCCTACATTCTGCGCAACGGCGGTGACGGACTGACCCGAGTCACCGAATGCGCCGTGCTGAACGCCAACTATCTGCTGGCCCGTTTGCAGGATATTCTGCCGGTAGACCATGCCGATGGCTGCCTGCACGAGTTCGTTGCCAGCGGGACTCGCTGGAAAGAGGAATTCGGCGTACGCACCCTGGACATTGCCAAGCGCATGCTGGACTACGGCGTCCATGCACCGACCATCTACTTTCCTCTCATTGTCGAGGAAGCCTTCATGGTCGAGCCCACGGAGACTGAATCCCTCGAGAGTCTCGACGAGTTCGTGGAGACCATGCAGGCGATCTACCGGGAGGCCGGCGAGAATCCCGAGCTCCTGAAGGGCGCACCTCACACCACTCCCGTGGGACGTCTCGACGAGGTCAAGGCGGCCAGGGATCCGGATCTGCGTTGGCTGGGCCCGTGCAACTGCGCGACCTAGGGGCCGGATCGTGACTCGACTGCGCGTCCTCTATGACGGCGCCCGAAGCGGCGCCGAGAACATGACTACGGATCGTCGCCTGCTGGATGAACACCGGCCTGGCGACGATCCGATCCTGCGCATCTACCGCTGGCAGCCCGCCGCGGTAACCATCGGCTACAACCAGGACTTTGCTTCCTTCGCCGCCGCTGCGGTGGAGGCCGCTGGTTACGATCTGGTCAAGCGGCCCACCGGTGGCCGCGCGATTCTGCACGCCGACGAGTTGACGTACGCTGTCATCGGCACTTCGCCGGGACCCCTGTTCGGCTCGTCGCTGCACGACGCCTACCTGAAGATCAACGAGGCTCTGGTGCTCTTCCTGCGGGGACTGGGCATCGCCGCCGAGATCTCCGACGGCGAGTCCAGGGAAGCGGCCCGGGGATTGGTCTGTTTCAAGTCGGCGGGACGTTACGAAGTCAGCGTGGGGGGGCGCAAGGTCATCGGTTCAGCCCAGCGGCGGACTGCGGGAGTCTTCCTGCAGCATGGCTCGATCCTGGCCGGTCCCCGGCATCTGGACCTTCCTCGTTACCTGCAACCGGGCAGTCCGGACTGCGATGTCGATCCGACCCAGTTGGCGATGCTGACTACCGATCTGGGACAGTTGCTGGGCCGGTTACAGACGCCCGAGGATCTGGATGCACTGTCCGTTCCCCTGGCGGAGGCCTGCGCTCAGGTCTTCGGACTGAATCTCGAATCCTACTGAAGAGTTGAATCTGCGGCGGACATGAAGATCCCCCCGGCTGCTCCGTTCACCACGTCCATCCACGCAGAGCAACCGGGGGAATTGTACTGCTGGCCGGTGGTTGCCGGCTGTTGCAGCGGGTCCCTAGAATTCCAGTGAGGTGCCGACCGCCAGACCCACACCCTTGCTGTCCCCGGGCATCAAACCGCTGCGACTGACCGCAGCCAGATCGATGCGCCAGAAACCGAAACGCAGACCCAGGCCGGCCGACACGCCGTTGCCGGCTGCGCCGCCCAGGCTGATGCCGAAGCGGGGTTGTACGATACCGGTCAGCCACCACTCGGTGCCGGCGTTGAACTGAGGCGTCGTGGAGGTCGTGCCCCGGTTCTCGAATCCCTGGATATAGTCCATGGAGACTTGGAACGAGCCGAGACGGTTGCCAGCGCCCAGGCGTACCCGCCGCGGCAGACTGGTGGAATAACTCGCCCCGGCGAATGTCGTGTCGGTGTCGGCGACCGCAGCGTCCAGATCGTCGGCCAGCATGTTCACGTCGTTGGCCGAAACACTGAATTGCTGGACTTCCACGTTCTGGTTCCAGTTGATGCTGGTGTACAGGTTGTCCAGGACCAGACCCAAGGTCCAGCCTCTCGGAGCCTGCAGCGCGAATCCCAGATCCAATCCGTATCCCTGGCCGCCCTCGGCCGAACGCGAGGACACGAAGGCCTCGCCGCTGATCTCTTCCATGCTGGTGCTCATCGATCCGTAGGCCTCGTCCACGTGCATCTCGTAGATGCCGTGGAGATAGCGCACGTTCAATCCGAAACTGAGCCGGCTGTGGTCGCCGCCATAGAGAACCCCGCCGTAGGAAAGAGACGCAGTACCGATGGCGTATCCCTCGCCCCAGGTGTTGCTGAAGTCCACTGTCTCGCCCATCTGGTTGCCGAAGAGCACCAGATCGAAGTAGTCCTTGTCCAGATTCCCCTGGCCTGCTCCCATGGCACCGAAACTGAGGGCGAAAGGACCGGTTTGCACGCCGAATACCGAGGCCCTGACATCCGCGTCCAGGCGAAAGCCGTCATCGGGGATGTCCGCCATCAAGCGTTCCTTGTCGGCCTGGTCCAGGTAGGCGCCGGTGATCTCGTTGTAGCGGTCGAGACTGATCGAGTTGTTGTGCACGTCCACCGCTGCTCCAGCCAGGCCGATGCTGGTCCCGCTGCTGAATGCCAGATTGGCGGGATTGTACTCCACGGCTTCGAGTCCGCGGGCGCCGGCGGTGTTGGCTCCGCCCATGCCCCAGGCCCGGACTGCACCTTGGGCCAGAACCGGGGCGGGGGCCAGGGCGGCGGTGGCCATCAAGACGGCCGTCAGGATTGCCCATCCGACGCGCCGGCGCAGGGGGCTGACGCTTCGTCGGTTTGATTTGTACTGTTTGCTGTTCATGACTCTATCCTCCGGATCTCCCGCGGAGCGGAAGGTGTTTGCTGCCTACCACTCGTCGTTGACTTCGACGTCCAGCTGAACGATGCCTCGGACCTCTATGTAGTCGGTGGACATCATGCGTACGGGCTGTCCATCGGTAGAGGGCAAGGTGGCCTCCACGACGGTGTGCAGTCCTTCCAGGCCGAAAACCCGGGCTTCCAGTTCGGTCAGTGTGATGATCGGTCGGCTGATGACCGCGTCGAGCACCATGTGGGTCACCGGATCGACAGTGGCCGGTGCCAGCGTCAAGGGGCCGATGACCAGCAGCGGATTGGTAGAGATGTTGGTCGTGTCGACCGCCGCCAGGATCCGCAACTCCACGCCCACCGGCATGTGGTTGAGGATCTCTGTTTCTACCCTGGCACCTCGCGCGTGATCATTGATGATGTCCCGCACGTCCTGGTCGATTCCCAGGTCATCGGGATCGCCGGCAATGGTCGAACCGGTGATGATGACTTCCACCGGTGCGGTGATGTCCCAGGCGATCGCCGCGTAGTCATTGGCATGGACGGTCCCGCTGGCACCGTCGCCGCCCACGGCCACGGTGCCGTCCAGGGTGATTTGTTCGGGCAGGTTGTTCAAAAAATCCACCAGCGAGCTGTTGGTCTGGTCCAGCACGATGCTGGTGACTCCGGGCTCGCGGCTGATCGACGGCAGGATCTGTTCGTTGACATGCAGGTCGCGAGTCGAACCGTTCTCCGCCACGCCGGTCAACGTCAGGTCGACATCGCCGGGCAGGCCCGAGGTGTTGGTCAACCGCAAGACCATGGTGGCGGCTGTCAGTTCCAGGCCGTCCATCTCGTCGGGCAGATCGATCTCTTCCTCGATCGGTTCGATGGCCACGTCGTAGGCGGGCACCTCGCCGGTCACGCTGCTGAAGTTGATGGTTGCCGGCGCAACGTCGGCGGTCAATCCGTCGCCCGAGTCCAGGGTGACCGTGGCGCCCGAACTGCCGGGAGTGTTGATGTCGAGATCTGCCGTCAGTGCGGTGATCGGATCCGGTCCGGCCTGCAGGATCCGGCCGGCGAAGTCCACCGTCTGCAACAGGGTCTGACCCGGCGCCAGGTTGTAGATCGCCTGCAGGGGCTGGTCGGAAAGGTTCACGAGCTGGCTCCACGACAGCACAGCCGTGCAGGGTACGGGCATGTCATTGGTCAGCGTTACGTCCAGCGTACCGCTGCTGATGACGGCGTCGGTGATCTCGTAGTCCGCAGGCAGCTCCGTATCGAAGCTGCTGTGGAAGGTCTGGGCTTCGACGACAGCCTGGGCCGACGATACGACCAGCGCCGAGAACGCGGCATTCACATCGATAGCGTCGGTTCCGTTGACCGTCACGACCTGTCCACCGGATCCCGGCGAACCGCCGGCGAGGCGGACCCGGATCGTACCGGGCAGGGTGGCGCCAGCCAAGTCGGCCGTCTGCTCGGCCACGGCTCCGGCGGCGATGGTACCAAAGGTTAAGGTGGTCACGACGGCACCATCAGCGGGGTCTTCCAGATAGATGATCAACTGGTCGGGTCCGTTGGGCGCGGAGATCGGCACTGGCAGGCCATTGGACACCGTGACCGTCAGGGAACCCGATTCCAGCATTGCGTTGTCGATGTCCGGAATGTCCTGATCACCGCTGACAACGGCGATGGGGAACGGCGGCACCGCCGTTGCCAGATCCGTTTGACCGGCGGCCGGGGCCCAGATGTCTCCCAGCAGGAATTCGTAGTCCAGGGGATCGGGAGCCGGCAGATCGAAGTTGCCCAGGCCTTGCTGTACCGTCTGGCCGGCGACGTCCGCGGACAGATCGAAATCGAAGTCCATGGTGTCGGGATCGCCCTCGATGAAGAAGCTCAGCCCACCGTTGCCGTCTACGACCAGGTAATCCTCGTCCTCGACCGCTTCCATGATGTCGATCCGTTCCACGCCCAGCGGTACGGACAGGGCCGTGTCGAAGGTGGGCATTTCCGGTTTATTGATCTCGCAACCACCGAGAAGCCCCATGACCACAACCGGCCACAGGAGCATCTGGGTGCCCGAGACTCGGCTTCCCTTGCCGCTGTTTGCCTTGAGCTGGAATGACATCTCGATCCCTTCGGTGTGAATGGTCCGGCAGCCGGAGTCCGACTGGACCGGGGGTGACGCTTCTGTCGTGGAAGATTCGTACCGTGGATACGGGTGATAGGAGCGAGTAACGACGGGGAACGATGAGGAACGACGGGAAAGCCTGGTACGTGGCGAGCGAGCGTGAGACTGTACAGGGAGCGTTGATCCGTGTGCAGGAAGCCTTGTCAGCGATGCATTCTGCACGGCCGGTACCCGCGGTGGCCCTTGACGCTTGACCCGCGCCGTCCACGGTCACTACACTCAACTGCCAATGCAACCCGGTTCAAAGGTGCCCGATGTTTTCCTGGCTTCTGCGCAGAATCGCGACCTCCTGCCTGCTGGTGTTCCTGTTGTTATCGGCGGTGTTCTTCGTCGTTCGGCTGGCTCCCGGTGATCCGTTGGATCAGGTCGTTTCCGAGGAGTTGAACAGCGCCGATCGCGATCTCATTCGCCAGCGGCTGGGACTGGATGGCACGCTGTTCCAGCAGTACCTGCGCTGGCTGCGGGGCGGAATCACCGGGGATCTAGGTGACAGTCTTCGGCAGCAACGACCGGTGGCAGCCATCCTGACTGAGGCCATTGGCCCGACCCTCCTGTTGACGGTCTCGGCCTACATCGTCCACCTGTTGATGGCCCTGGGCGCCGGCCTCGTGATGGCCTACCGGCCGGGCAGCCTCGGTGACAAAGCCCTGCAGGGTGTGGGACTGACTCTGTATTCGCTGCCGAGTTTCTGGCTCGGATTGATGTTGATCATGCTTGTCAGTCGTCTGTTGGGCTGGTTACCACCGGGGGGGATGCACGCACCGGACGCGGCGTTCCTATCCTGGGGCGAGCGTCAGCTGGACCTGCTGCGGCATCTGATCCTTCCCGTGGCTGCGCTGGCCCTCGGTTCATTCATGGGAACCGCTCGTTACCTGCGTTCGACGCTGCTGGAGGTCCTCGAGCAGGACTACATCCTGGCCGCCCGCTCACGGGGCATTCCAGAGTCCAGGATCCTGCTGGTCCACGCCCTGCGCAACGGCCTGCTGCCGGTGATCACCCTGGTGGGCCTGAGCCTGCCCTTTCTGCTGGGTGGTGCAGCGGTGACCGAGGTGGTCTTCGGATGGCCCGGGATGGGCCGGGTCACCATCGAGGCGATCTGGGCCCGGGACTATCCGGTGATCATGGCCACTACCCTGGTTGCGGCGGTTACGGTCGTGGCGGGATCGCTGCTGGCGGACATTCTCTATATGTGGGCCGATCCAAGGGTGCGCCTGACCGGAAGGCGGGTGAATCCATGATGCAGCCGACAGAGACGGTGACTGTGCCGGTCGACCGTCCGATCTCCTGGTGGCGGGACCGTTCTCTGTGGCCTGGCCTGCTGATCTGCGGCGCCATGGCCCTGGTGGCCCTGGCCGCGCCGATTCTGGTGCCCGGAGATCCGTCCGGGCTGGGCGAGGCTTCCGAGAGGCTGCTGCCGCCGGGACCCGGCCACCTGCTGGGAACCGATATCCTGGGCCGGGATGTGCTGGAGCGGCTGATTCACGGGAGTCGGGTCTCCCTCCTCGTGGGCTGGGTGAGCGTGCTGGTGGCCGTGGTGATGGGGACGGCCATCGGTATGATGGCGGGTCTGGGCCCCAGCTGGCTGGACCGGTTGCTGACCGCGGTCACCGATCTCTTCCTGGCCTTCCCGCGTATATTCCTAGTACTGCTGCTGGTGTCGTTGTCGGAACCGTCGCTGTTGCTGGTCATGACGGTTCTGGGCTTCACCGGCTGGATGGGAGTGGCGCGATTGGTTCGGGCCGAGGCCCTGAGTCTGCGCCAGCGGGATTTTGTGGCCGTCGCCCGAGGACTCGGCCTCTCGCAGGTGCGGGTCGCCGTGGGGCATGTCCTGCCCAATTTGTTGCCGACGGTCATCGTGGCTGCGACCTTGCGCATCGGCGGCGCCATTCTGACCGAGTCGTTCCTGTCTTTTCTGGGACTGGGCGCTCAGGAACCGACGGTGAGCTGGGGAGCGATGATCCAGCAGGGTCGCAACTACCTGCTCGACGGTTGGTGGCTGACGACGTTCCCCGGTCTGGCCATCACCGCCACGGTCATCGGCTACAATCTACTGGGGGACGGCCTGCGCGATCGTCTCGACCCGAGACGGCGGCGCCCCGGAGGACGTGATGTCTGAGGACCTGCTCAAGGTACGCGACCTGCGGGTCTCCTTCGCCGGGTCCACCCCGGAAACGGATGTGCCGGTCCTGCGCGGCGTCGAGCTGACCGTTCGGCCCGGTGAAGGTCTGGCACTTGTGGGTCCCTCGGGATGCGGCAAGAGCATGACTGCCCGCGCGGTTTGCGGGTTGCTGCCCCGATCGGCCCGGTGGCAGGGGGAAATCCTGTGGCAGGGCGAAGCGCTCGCCGATCCCGATGGGAGACGCTGGCGTTCACTGCGTGGCCGGGGGATGACCTTGATTCTGCAGGAACCTCAAACGGGTCTGAATCCGGTCCTTACCGTGGGCCGGCAGATCGCAGAGACGGTCCGGTTACACCACGAATGCTCCCGAGCCGACGCTGAGCGGCGGACGATCGCTCTGCTGGAAGAGGTCCGGGTACCCTCGGCGCCGGCCAAGGCTCGCTGCTATCCCCATGAACTGAGCGGCGGCATGCGCCAGCGGATTCTGCTGGCCGCTGCGCTGGCCTGTGATCCGGCGTTGCTGATTGCGGACGAACCCACGACGGCCCTCGACCTGACCGTCCAGCGGGATATTCTCGCGCTGATCGACAGCGTCAGGCGTGAGCGGCAGATGGCTCTGCTGTTCATTACCCACGATCTGGACCTGGTGCCGTTGATGGGGTGTGACGTAGCAACGATGGATCGGGGCAAAGTGGTGCACACACATCCGGCGGAAACGACTGCATCACCACGGCCCGACAGTCCGTTGCCGGCCCCGTCCTCGACCGGCGGACCTGCACTCAGTGCCCGGGGTATTGTAGTGGATCACCAGGCCGCCGGTGGGGTCAGCACCAGAGCCGTCGGCGGCGTGGACCTGGATCTGATCCCGGGACAGGCTCTGGGACTGGCCGGGGAGTCGGGGTGTGGGAAGACCAGCCTCGCCCGGGCCCTGGCTCGTCACGTGGAAACTGCCGCGGGTGAGATCAGACTCGGGGAGGTAGATTTCCTGGCCCTGAAGGGATCGGCCCTGGCCACAGCCCGACGTTCGGTACAGATGGTGTTTCAAGATCCGGCCGGTTCCTTGAATCCCCGCCAACGGGTCCGGGACGTGCTATGCGAAGCGCAAGGCGGCGATCCGTCCCATTCGCGACTCCCGGTCCAGCTTTTGGCCGAGGTGGGATTGTCCCCCGACCTGGGGGGCCGGTTTCCTCATGAGCTTTCCGGTGGTCAGCGTCAACGAGTCGCCCTGGCGCGTGCCCTGGCTGCCGAACCCCGGGTTCTGATCGCCGACGAGCCCACGAGTTCCCTGGATTCAGCGGCGACTGAGCAGGTGTTGACCCTGTTGGCGGAGATCATGGAGCACCGACATCTGGCCCTGTTGCTGGTGTCCCACGATCCGGACGTACTAGCACGGCTCTGCGGGCAGGTAGTGGTGATGTACGCGGGGCTGGTAATGGAGGTCTATCCGGTGGGCTCCGACTGCCGGCATCCCTACACCCGCAATCTGTTGGAGTCCTCACCGAGGCATGGATTCGCCGGTTGGAAGGCCGAAGGCGTGAATCGCCCAGACACCTCCCAAGAAGGGGTAAACAGGGCAATCGGATGCCCTTGGGCCCCCAATTGCATGCTGGCGGTGGAGTCCTGTGACCGGCGGTTACCCGACCTGATTACGTTGGCCCCCGGGCACAAGTTGCGTTGCCCGGTGATAGAACCTGGCCAGGCATCACATTTTATTGACACCCCATAGCCCGCTCTCTATATTCAATCACCAGTTGCGGCACAGGTTCACCAGCGGTTACCAGGTGCCCTCCCGGACCGGCGGAAACGCCCTAGTTGCAGGCACCCCACACTGCCCGGCATAGGTTCAGTGCGTAACAATAAAAGTCAGATCAAAGGTTCCCTGCGGAACCCAGGCACAGCCGGATTTGTTCCCTCGGAAAGGAGCGCCAGTATGCTCCGGCGTAACCGGATCCAGTGGATTTTGCCCCTGTTCCTACTCCTGTTCCTGGCGACGGTGATTGATCCGGGCGAGGTCAACGCTCAAGGACAACCGGCGACCATCAAGGGAACCATTCGCGATAAGGAATCGGGGGAGCTGCTCGATTACGCCAACGTGCTGCTGGCTGGAACCACCCGGGGGACCATGTCTCTCGGTGGCGGTATCTTCTATTTCAACAACATGGTGCCAGGGACCTACACCATCAAGGTGCTGTATCTGGGCTACGCGCCGATGGAACAGACCATTACCGTATCCTCGGGCCAGCTCGCCAATCTTCAGTTCGATCTGGAAACCGTCATCGTTGAACAGTTGCAGGCTTTCGACGTCGAGGGCGCTGAGTACATGGTCGAGGTCAAGAGTGCCGTGACCGAGCGTACGGTCAGCTCGGAGACCTTCGAGAAATACGCCATCGATTCGGTAGAGGGCGCCATCGCCAAGCAGGCCGGTGTGGTTCTGCGCGGTGGTCAGCTCTACGTGCGTGGTGGTCGTTCGGGTGAAGTGTCGTTCAAGATGGACGGCGTGACCGTGAGTAACCCCCTCGGTGGGGGCCATCTCGAAGTGTCGACGCTGGCTGTGGACAATACGAGCATGGTCACCGGTGGTCTGGACGCCAAGTACGGTAACGCCCTGTCCGGCGTGGTGAATATCACCACCAAGGAGGGTGGCGAGAAGTTCAGCGGCGCCATCCGTTTCCTGACCGATGATTTCGGTCGCCAGGACAAGACCTACACCAACTATGACCGTTTCGAGTACCAGTTCGGCGGTCCGACCCCCCTGCGGGGTCTGACCTACTCGTTCGCCGGCGACCTGCAGTTCTCCGATGGTGAGAACACCTCGGTTGCCCATCGGCCCGAGTACAAGGTCAAGCTCGGCGGCACGACCCTCTTCAAGTTTCGCCGCCGTCAGCACAACCAGGCCAAGGGCTCGTTGAAGCTGGCCTACACGATCGACCAGAGCAAGAAGATCACTGGCGAATACTCCTACTCGACGGCTCTGGACGAGCGGTACACCCCCAACTGGAGTGTGGACGGCTACGCGCGGCGGGTGGTCTATATGCCCGAAGTCCAGTTCGTCAACAATCTCAGTGTCTGGCGGGTGACCGGTCGGATGATTCCGGTCTATTACGGGCCCTGGTACGAGAATATGCAGAGCAACTCGCGCTCGGCCATGGTTATCGACGCGCGGAACTCCAGCGACCGCCGGGTCGCCATGCCCATCCTCGAGATCCGCGGCGCCCACGACAACGTCCAGTACACCGTCGTCGCACACGCCTCCTTCGACGGACATCGCTACCCCTATTCCGCCTACTCCACGGTGGCAGAGGATAGCTCGTACACCAAGTTCAACTCGGCCAACCGGCAGACCCAATTCAAGAGCATCGGACAGGTGATCAAGTTCGTGTGGCGCCACAACATCACCGAGTCGACTTTCTACAACATGCGCCTCGGTTTGGTGGCCTTCGACAGTCGCATGGATGTCCAGGGCAAGGATCCGTGGGCCTACAATCACGGTGGAATCCGCTCTCCGTCGCTGTTTACCGGCCAGGACAATATCTATCAGCTGAATGGCAGCTATTACACCGATGCGCTGAACCCGTACTTCGTGACCAACAGTGACCAGGGCAACTACCAGGAAGAGTACAGCCGTACCTATAGCTTCGGCTTCGATATGGTCAGTAACCGCTGGGAAGGGCACCTGGTCGAGACCGGTATCGAGATCCGGTACAACGACCTTGAACGTTATGCCCTGGCTTATCCGGCCATCGAGCGTTACAGCCGCTTCACCGGTGAATACTCCCTGGGCACCAACCGGAACGTCTTCCATACCTACAATCCCGAGGCCTCCTGGTACATGCAGGACCGCTGGGAGTACGAGGGCATGGTCGTCAACTACGGACTGCGCTGGGACATGTTCTCGCCGGGCTCGGCTGCAACCATCGATGTCGAGAACGAGGACGTGAACAAGAACGTCACCAAGTACAAGTCGGCGTTCCAGCCCCGTCTGGGCTTCGCGTTCCCCATTACCGAGCGGGACGCATTCAGCTTTCACTATGGTCGATTCGTGCAGTTCCCCAGCCGTGAGTACCTGTTCGCCAGCCAGGATCCGGTCGGCAACCAGGGCACCCTGGGTAATCCGAACCTGGAGCCAATGACCACGGTCCAGTACTCGGCGGGTGTGAAACACCAGTTCACCGACTTCATCGCCGGCGACTTCAACCTGTACAGCAAGGATATCTACGACCTGATATCCGCGACCCAGGTCACGGACGAGGCCACCGGTAATACGTTGACCCGCTATATCAACAAGGCCTACGCGTCGGCCCGTGGCGTGGAAGTCACGCTGGACAAGCGGTACAGCGACAACTACCAGTTCACGTTCAGCTACACCTACTCGTTTGCCGATGGTGTGGCTTCCGATACTCAGTTCGGCGCCAACCCTGACGGTCTGGCCTATCTGCCGAACCAGGAGCTGCCGCTGAACTGGGACCGGCGTCATACGCTGAACCTGCTGTTGCTGTTTGCCGAGCCCGGTGTCTGGTCGACGTCGTTCTCATTCACCTACGGCAGCGGTTTCCCGTGGACGCCGGCGGATCGATTCGCCAAGAAGACCGACCCCATGCTGGAAAACAGCATGCGGCTGCCCTCGGAGTACTCGCTGGATATCCAGCTGAGTCGGGACATCAACTTCTACGGCAAGCAATTGTCGCTGCAGCTGCAGGCGTGGAACCTGTTGAACCAGGATATGGTCGCCGCCGTCGGTGGCATGGGCCTGAATCCCGGCGGCCTGGCCGGTGGCGCTGCCTATGCGGGACGTTTCTATCCCACCGAGACCGGGAAATACGGCGCTTCGCTGCTGCACGATACCGATGGCGATGGTCTGGACGAGTTTATTCCCATCGTCGATCCGCGCACGTTCCAGGCACACAGACGGTTCCGGATCGGTATCGGATACTATTTCTAGTAGGGGCTGGAGATCCGGCGGCGCCACAAGCGCTCCGGGGTTGAAAGGATGGCAATGATTGGCACCATCACAAGACTGGTCAAGGGAATGGGGCACGGCGCGCCGGCGCTGAGGCTGTCAACCGTTCTGCTGCTGGTTTTGTCCATCGCGTCGCCGGCTTTAGCGCGGATGGATGTCGACGACTATTTGATGGATATGGGATACAGCGCGTCGGGCGCGTTCATCCTGGACGGCAGTTACGTGATGAACGTTGGTGAAGTGCAGATCAACATCACCAACTGGGGGTTGATCGGTTCCAACTACTCGTCGCAAGCGCCGTGGTCCGACGCTCCTTCGTGCCAGTGGCCTTCGGGATCCGGAGACGAGTATCTCTGGAATGCCGGGCTGTGGGTCGGTGGTGTCGTTCTGGGTGAGCGGCTGGTATCGACCGGCGGCAACTCCGGCGAGTGGCTGCCCCTGGATGAGCTGGAGGCCACGATCTACGAGGCCATCGGTACGAAACTGGTCCGTCCCGCCGGCAACACCGAGGCCAGCGGCAATCGCCGGCCCGGTCCCAATCCCGATGACGACGGCGACGGCGTCACGGACGAAGAGATTCTCAACGGCAAGGACGACGACGGCGACAACAGGATTGACGAGGATTTCGGCCAGGTCGGCAACCAGATGTTCGTGCTGACCAACTACGACAACACCCGTTTGGCCCAGGAGAACAATCCGGACCATACGCCCATGAATCTGGAAGTAGTCCAGCAGACTTACGGCTGGGAAAATGACCAGGTGGACGATTTCGTCGGCTTCGAGTTCAAGATCACCAACGTCGGCGTCACCGACGTGGACAAGGTTTACATCGGTTTCTTTGCCGATAGTGATATCGGTCCCCGCGGCGTGGCCGGGGCCGACGACGATATGGCCGGTTCCTGGACCGGTCTGGTCAGGGGATCTGACGGCAGCTGGGTGCCGGTGGAAGTGGGCTTCATGTGGGACGACGCCGAGTCCGGTCGTCTCGAAGGCTACTTCGGTATCGTGTTCCTGGGGCACGACGTGGACCCGACGGGGCAGCGTGCACCCACCAAGATCGGGCTGCGGACCTTTCAGAAATTCTCGGGCAACGCCACTTTCGAGCAGGGCGGCGATCCCACCAATGACGATGAGCGATACCAGTTGCTGAGCGCCGAGCCCCAGGACTGGGATTCCGACACGCGCCCCGGGCGCCGGGCCGACTTCCGATTCCTGGTGTCGGCCGGTCCCTTTGCCAAATTGCCTCCGGAGGGGACGCTGCAGTTCCAGGCCGGCATGGTAGTGGGCCCCGGTTTGGGCGACAACCTGGGTAGCCCCGGCCTGCTGACCAACTGTGCCGAAGCCGCCCTGACCTGGTACGGTATATGGGTCGACGATCTGTTCGGATATGAGAATCTGGATGGCGATGAGATCAATCCCGGCCAGCTCGGCCGCGAGACCATGCTCTGCCGCAACGACTTCGATACCGGCGGGTCGACGAACCCCTGGGACGATTTCTATCCCGACTTCATGGATACCTCGTGTCTGGATCCGGCCTGGGTGCTGGGGCAGGATCGACTGACGGACGCGGACAAATTCGAGTACGAGCCCGGCAACATCTGCGCCATGTTCAACATGGACAACTGCTTCGAATGTGCGCGCCAGTTGGGTTACGAGTGCACCACCGATGACTTCGAGATGGGGCGCTGGGAATGCAATGACCCCGAAGCCAGCAGCTACGCCGGCTGTACCGGTATCGACGGTCTCGACACCCAGCTGCACTGGCTGGTGGGCATGGCTCCGCCGCCGCCCGGTCTGCGCCTCTGGTCCTCGGACAGCCGGGTCCATGTATTCTGGGACGACCGCAGTGAGATCACCAAGGACATCCGGTTGCAGAAGATCGACTTCGAATCCTATCGGGTCTGGCGGGCCGACAACTGGGATCGCCCCTTCGGGTCGTCCCTGATCAATGGTCCGGAGAGCTCGCTCTGGCAGATGATCGCCGAGTTCGACCTGGTCAATTCCTACGTCACCACGCGGGTCCTGCCCGATACGACCGTGCTCGATACGATACCCCTGGGCGCCAATACGGGCCTGGAGGTCGTCTCTTATGAACCGAAGATTCTGAGCGATCCTCTGTATTCGGACGAGGGCCCCATCGGTGATCTGGAAGCTGATATGCAGATCGTGGTGGACAACGATCCTCAGAACGAGCTGCAGTCGGTTCCGGATCTACGCCTGCCCAGCGGCGAGTTGGATCCGGAGTACCAATCGCTCTGGAAGTGGGAGAGCTACCCCGACGCCATGGATACCTTCTTCGCCGTGGCCTACCGGGCTCCTGACGAAGCCAATGAGGTGTTGGAGAAGCACTCGACCAACTACTACGAGCATGTGGATCGCAACATCCACAACGGATTCATCTACTTCTACTCGGTGACCGCTACCGATCATTCATTGTTGCCCGACGGGAATGAATTCGGCGTCGACCTGCCGGTTGGTTCCGGTCTGGGCGGCGATCCTGGTTCATCATTCGGCAACACGGTCCCCGGCTCGGTTTCCCAGTCTGCTGAAGACCGGGAAGCCAACGGGACGAATATCTATGTGTTTCCGAACCCGGCAACGCGGGACGCTCTGGCCGAGTACCAGCAGCTGTTCCCCAACGGCGACGACCCCACCGGCGTCCGGGTAACGTTCACCAATCTGCCCAGTGCCAACAACACCATCAAGATCTATACGGTCTCCGGTGATCTGGTGCAGACGATCAATCATAACGGCACTACTGGCGTCGGACATGTCAGCTGGAATCTGATGAGTCGTAATGGCCAGGAAATTGTCAGTGGTATCTACCTGTACTCGGTCCAGGCGGACGACGATCGTTTCGATGATTTCGTCGGAAAGTTCGTTGTAGTCAGGTAGTTGCCCTCAATGGGGCAGGTTTGTGTCAACACCGTTCGAGGACGGATCTGGAGGTTTTCATGAAGCGCATTGCGATCCTGACCACCATCTTGCTGGCGTTGCCGACAGCTGTACTTGCTGCTGGCTTTGCCAAAGTTGGTACCTACGGCGGTCAGTTTCTCAAGATCGGGGTGAGCGCTCGGGCCACCGGCATGGGGTCCGCATTCACGGGAGTGGCCGATGACGCCAGCGCGGTTTTCTGGAATCCGGGTGGTTTGGTCAATGTCCGCGGGAATGAAGTAGCGGTCAATCATGTGGTGTGGCCGGCTGACATCAAGCTGAGCTCGGCAGTCGTCGCCTTCAACCCCCGCTCTATTCCAGGTACCTTTGCCTTCTCCATGCGGTCCCTTTGGATGGACCCGCAGCTCGTGCGTACGGCTTACAATCCGGAGGGTACCGGCGAGACGTTCGATTCCGGATCGACGTCCTTCGGCCTCACCTATGCACGCTTCTTCACCGACAAGTTCTCGGTGGGTTTCACCCTGAACTATTTGCACATGGGCTTGGCCGAGACCGCGGTGAACTCCGGGGCCTTCGACTTCGGTGTCATGTACCGCATCGGTATCCGTGATCTGAAGCTGGGCATGGCCATGCAGAATCTGGGTGGCAAGTACCAGTTTGATGAGCGTGAATCCAAATTGCCGGTGGTCTTCAAGATCGGCGCGAGCATCAACGCGTTCAAGAACGAGCGACAGGCCCTGGCCCTCGCCCTGGAATTCCAGCACCCCGCCGACAACCTCGAGCGTGCCAATGTCGGGTTGGAGTACAGTTTGAATACTTACTTCTTCGCGCGGGCCGGTTACCACATCAATTACGATACCGACGGCCTGGCCTTCGGTTTCGGGGCGGCTATTCCCACGGGGGAGGCCACCCGTCTGCAAGCCGATTACAGTGGTGTGGACATGGGCCCTCTGGGACTCGTTCATCGCTTCACGCTTTCGGTAGTCTTCTGATCCGCCTGGTCTGGATGACGCAAACTGCCCGGCCGCCCCGCTTTCGCGGGGCGGCTTTCTTGTACGACCTGGCCAGCGACCCCGTCGCTGATTCGGGGCTGGATTTTCGGACTCTGAACCCGTACACTAATGGTGTCGGCGCTGTCCGACTCCGATCGTGGGGGATCGGTTTCGTCTGAGTTAGAAAAGGCCATCCGATGGTTCACTCTCTCCACCGTGCTTCCTTCCAGTCCGGAACGAGCCTCATGCGCGTCTGTTTCCTGGTCATTATTTCGCTGCTCCTGAGCCGCGGCACCGGCCTCGGCGCGGTCGTTTTTTCCCAGGAGGGCGGCGGTGGATTTCCCACCTACGTGGATGTCGTGAACCGCTGGATCACCGAATCTCGTCTGGATGTCATGGTTCTGGTGGAGGTGTCCACGGCGGATCTGGTCATGGACGAAGCGGAAACCGGCCTGGTGGGCCGATTGCGCATCGAGGTCAACCTCGAAGGTCTGGATGGCCAGGTGGTACAGCGCAAACGCCCGATCCGCACCAGTGTGCTGTCCCGGCAGGATTCTGAAACGCGGACGCTGTTCCAGGTGTTTGGAGTGGTCCTCGAGGACGTCCCGATGCGGGCCGGTCGGCTTGTCTGCCGGGTTTACGACGTGAATCGGCGCCGCAGCGGCATCGCCAACGAGATGCGCAAGCAGAATGTCAGCAGCGAGACGGTGTTCGATTGGGCTGCCGAGGATTCACCGGAGATTGCCACCGGAATCACCGTGGGAGACCCCTTGTTCCTGACCCAGGCGCCGCTGAAGATGTGGGCGGCAGGAGCGGTGGACCCGACCCATACCCAGGGTGGCCAGTTGCACGACTACATGCATCCTTCCCGCCGCTATGGTGTGGAACAGGACCATCTGCAGGTGTTTTTGCCGATCTGGCCAGCTGCCGAGGGAGGACACGCGCCGGCGCCGACGGGGTTGCGAGTCGATATCGTGAGCCAGGACATGGCCTACACCATCATCGATACCATCGGGTTCGACGACACGGGTCTGGCTGCATTGCAGGCCGGTCGTCCTGCCGGTCTGTTCTACTCGCTGGACGTCAACTTGTTGCCTGAAGGTGCCTACCGGGTCGGATTCGCTCCGTTGGACGGCCAGGGGCGGGGCGTGCTCAGCGGATTCGATGTCATCTGGCGATTGGCCGCCATTGCCCGCCAGCGCAGCCAGGTGCTTGGCGAGGGGCGGACCGTCCTGGGCGATCGGGAACTCAAGAATTTCGTGGCCGCCAGTCCGGCCGAACAGGAGAAGATCCTCAACGAGTTCTGGGAATCGGTGAACCCCGATCCAGAGAACCCGGTGAACACCGCGTACCTGGAATTCCAGTATCGCCTGGCCTACGTGCGTCGTTTCCTGGGTGGATTCGACGAGAACGGTGCCCTGGATCCCCGGGGCGAAGTCTTCCTGATGCTGGGGCCCCCGGATGAGGTGCAATCCGACCACATGCCCATGAATTACCGCGACCAGGACGATGCCCGGATCAAGGTGTTCGAACGATTTGCCCCCGACCGGGCCGGGACGTCGGCCAAAGGCTCTCCCATCGGCGGAACGGGCAACAACAACCCCTACCTGGTGGAGGGCGGGATTCCCATGCCGTATTCCGAGCGCGCCGAAGCCCAGCGCGGTACTTCGTCCCACACGGCTGCCCACCATTTCGCCTTTGAGTTGTGGAAATACGACCGAGGCGGCAAACCTTTATTCGACAACCGCTTCACACGAACGTCGATGGGCACCAGATTCCTCTTCGTGGATCGCACTGGCACAGGGGATTATTTCCTCGAATCGTCCAATGTCGTTCAGGGAGAAGAGTGATAAAGGGTTTGACTTGGTACCCCCATCTGCACTAATTATATCAAGCGACTAGACTCCAATGACCGGGTGAAATGAGGGCTCTTCGGCGCGGCCGCGCTGTGTATTTCAGGGCCCATGTGGCAGTGGAACTGCGGCTCCCCACCTGCATTTGTTCCACTCCCGGCACCAGCATTCTTCGGGTCCCAATCTGGAAAGGGAGACTTGCACAATGGCTCGTCACGGTACGTTGAAAAGCGCCATTTTCCTGTTCATCACCCTCGGGTTCCTTGCTCTTCTGTTCGTGACTCCCGTCATGGCGCAGGAAGAGGCCGAAGCCGAGCCGGGCGAAGACAGGTTCGCCAGGATCCAGGCTACCAGCGACTCCCTGGGTTTTGGTTCGACGGCGGCTGACTCCCTCAAGGAGATCCCCCAGATCATCGAACCGGTCAGCGGTATGATGGGCTTCATCGACCGATCGCCCATCGGCAAGACCGGAGCCGGTGAACTGTTCGTCAAGGGTGGAACCTTCATGTGGTGGCTGCTGATGGTGGCCATCGTCGGTTTCGTCTTCCTGATCGAACGTCTGTGGACCCTGAATCGGGCTCGGGTTAATACCCGGAAGCTGATCGGAACCGTTATCACGACTCTGCGCAACGATGGTGTGCAAGCTGCCGCCGAGGAGTGCCAGAAAGTCCGCGGTCCCATCGCAGCGATCCTGTACTCGGGTCTGCAGAAGGCCGACAAGGGCCGCGACGCCGTGGAGAAGGCCATCTCCACCGCCGGCACCATCGAGATGTCGTTCCTCGAGCGGGGACTTATCTGGATCTCGTCGGTGACCACCATCGCGCCGTTGATCGGGTTCCTCGGTACGGTGTCCGGTATGATCAACGCCTTCGAAGCCATCGCCGCCAGCGAGCAGGTCAACGCCAAGCTGGTCGCCTCCGGTATCTCCGAGGCCTTGATCACCACCGCCACCGGTCTGATCGTCGCCATCCCCGCCACCATCGGGTACAACTACTTCGTGTCGGCCATCGACCGTTTCGTCATCGAGATGGAAGAGACCAGTGCCGAATTGATCGAAGAGCTGGAGCGCCTGAAGGGCTAGTCGCGGGTTCGGTAGCCCCTGGCCTGTGGCCAGGAAGGAAGGGCTCAGATGGCTGTAATGAAGAAAAAGAAGAAGGGGCAGATCGGGGAGATCACCATGTCCTCCACGAGTGACGTGGCCTTCCTTCTGCTGATCTTCTTCATCGTGACGACGATCTTCGCTGCCGAACAGGGGCTGACGCTGGTGCTCCCTGGCAAGCAGAAGGAAGAAACGACCATCAAGGTCAAGGAAAGCAACATCGCGACCTTGTTCGTCCAGGCAGACAACGCGATCACGCTGGACAAGAAGCCGATCGTCATCAACAACATTCAGCGGTCCATCGAGGATCGTCTGCTGGCCAACTCGAAGCTGGTGGTCGTACTGAAGGTTCATCCCGATGCGGACTACGGAATGATGGTGGCTTGTCTCGATGAGCTGCGGCTCGCCCAGGCCAACAAGGTCTCACTCAAAACCGCGGAAAAGTAGGAAGGAGGACGGAGATGGATTTTAATCGCAATACCAAGAAAGACACCTTCATCCCCACGTCTTCCATGGGAGACATCGCCTTCCTGCTGCTGATCTTCTTCATGGTCACGACCATTTTCCGAGAGGAAAGCGGTCTACCGGTGGAGTTGCCGCGGGCTGAAGCGGGCGAGGAAGTCAACCGGGAGCTGGTGTCGAACATCTACATCAACCGGGTGGGGCAGATCTCGATCGACGACCGTCTCGTGCAGGTGAAGCACATCACCGATATCATCGGGACCAAGATCAGCGACAACCCCCAGTTGATCGTAGCGTTCAAGACGGACACCTACGCTGATTACGGAGTCGTCAGCGAGGTCATGGAGGAATTGAAGGAGGTCAACGCGGTGCGTGTCTTCTTCAACAACGACATCGAATCCATACCCGGTCGAAAGTTCTAGGAGTGTCATGAACACCGCGCCCATGAACAACGAAGTCCGGATTTCGGCCAACGATGCGTTCAAGGCCAAGTACAACAAGTACCTGCGCTGGTCGGCCCTGATCGCCGTATTGCTCACGCTAATCGGGTTCCTGGTCTCTCCTAACTACATCCCCAATCCCTACAAACTGCGTCAAGAAGAGTTTGAAGTGGTGGACATCGAGGACCAGGAAATCATCGAGTTACCGCCGCCGCCGGTCGAGGCACCTCCGCCGCCGAAGGTCATCGAGGCAGCCCCCGATGACGAGGTGTCCGAGGATGTGGAGATCGCCGATACCCTGATGGATTTGGACACGGCCATCAGCAGTTCCATGCCCAGTTTCGACCTGGGTGGAGATGCCGGTTTCGTGGCTTCATCCGAGAATCCGAAGATCACCTTCTGGGCCAAGCCCGATTATCCGGAAATGGCCCGGCGAGCTCAGATCGAAGGTACGGTCATCGTCAAGGTGCTGGTCGGACCGGACGGTGCGGTCAAGGACGCCCAGGTGATGCAGGGTGTGAACCCGCTGCTGGATGCGGCGGCCATTGCTGCCGCCAAACGCTGCAAATTCATTCCGGGCAAGCAGCGCAACATTCCAGTGAAGGCATGGATGGCCCTGCCCTTCGCATTCCGGCTCAACTAGTTGGTTCCGATCCCGGACCCGGATACGGAACCTTTTGGTCGCTGGCCGCGTCTTTCGAGACGCGGCCTTTTTTTCGGTGCGAACCATGCGACCGCACAATTCGGGCGCAGGTTTCGTCCCGGTGGAGCGTTTTGTGGCCGGCGCGCCGGATCCGGAATCGTTTCCGGCGCAACCGGAGCCTGCGAACTGCGTAGTGACCCGGAGCCCTTCAGGAATAATCCACTGGGATGGGGGTTATGCAGTTGGATTCCCGGACCGCCTGTCCTATGATTCGCTGGCGGACCGTGTCCCGGAAAAGGAACCCGTTCCTGCGTCTCGTCCGAGACGATCTGTCCATCAGGGAGATTGAGCATGTTTGACTATCGTTCGGGAAGAATTGCAATTCGATTTGCCGGCGTTGCCTTGTCCGTCCTGCTACTGGCGACGATACCGGTCGGTGGCGCAGTGGCCCAGGAATCGCCCCCGCCGGATACGGACCTGCCGGTCCTGTCCCTGGCCGATTGCGTGAAGCTGGCCCTCGAGGGCAGCCCCACCATGCTGGTGGCGGAGGAGCGCAAGAACATCGCCGGTCAGGACATCACCGACGCCTGGAGCAGCTTCCTGCCCAGCGTGAACCTGTCGCGCACCTGGCAGAAGTCCGAGCGTACGGATTTCGACATCGAACAGACAACACCTGCCGGCGTACCTCTCCTGGTCGATGGCGGCGGGGTCTTCGTTTTTCCCATCCAGGCTCCCAACGGCACTTTTTCGGATGAGACGATCCACACCAAGTACAAGGACTGGGCGGGCCAGGTGAATCTGAACGTGTTCTCGGGCTTCTCGAAATTCAGCAGCCTCAGCTCGGCCAAGAATTCGATGAAGGCCGCGGAACTGACCCGGGACTACACGCGGGAGTTGGTGGCAGAGGACGTGATCTCGGCCTACTACAACCTGCTGCGGTATCAAAGGCTGCTGCAGGTGGCCATCGAGACCCGCGACCAGACCGCCCGGGAACTGGAACGCACCGAGACCTATTTCCGCCTCGGCAGCGCTGCCAAGAGCGACGTGCTTCAGCAGCGGGTGGCGCTGGAAAATCGCAAGCTGGAAGTGGTGGTCGCCGACAACACGGTCAAGAAGGCCTTTGCGGACCTGGCCTACAGCATGAACCGTCCCATGGCCTCGGGTTTCCAGGTGGATGCGTCCACCCTGCTCACCGACTACGTCGTCGAGGATGTGACCGTTCTGTACGGTGAGGCCTTGACCAATCGGCTGGATCTGCTCAGCAGTGAACGCACCGTCGAGGCGCGGCGCAAGGATGTCACAACCGCGACTTCCACGGCCTATCCGTCGATCGATATCTTCGCTGACTACCGGTACTACGACAACGAGTCTCCCTATCGCTTCGGTGCCCAGACCTCGGATGCCACGTCCTTCGGTTATCGCGTCAACTGGAATATCTTCGATCGCATGCGAACCTGGACGGGGCGATCCCGGGCCAAGGCCAATGCGCGCATCGCCGAGTACGAACTGGATCAGGCCCGTCTGAACGTGCAGGTGGAGATCCGGCAATTGCACAATTCGCTGATCGAGGCTCGTGAGAAGGCCCACGTCAGCGCCGAGACCATCAAGCAGTCCCAGGAGGATCTGCGTCTGGCCCAGGAGCGGTTCCGGGTCGGCGCCGGCACCAACCTGGACGTGATTGTGGCTCAGGTGAACCTGGCCAGCGCCCGGGGACAGGAAGTCCAGGCCATGTGTGATTTCCTCATCGCCAAGGCCATGATGGACCGGGCAGTGGGCCGCCACAACATCTGGGCCGGGAGCAGCCCGGAATGACCGAGCAGCGCAACGACGGTCCAGTCATCGCAGTGGAGGATCTGCACCGGATCTACCAGGTGGGAAACCAGGAAGTCCGCGCCATCCAGGAGTTGAACCTGGCGGTGCAACACGGCGAATATCTGGCCATCATGGGATCCAGCGGTTCGGGCAAATCGACCCTCATGAACATGATTGGCTGTCTGGACACACCCACGTCGGGAACCTATCGCCTGAACGGTACCGAAGTCAGTACGTTGACCGACGACGAGCTGGCCGACATCCGCAACCGGGAGATCGGCTTCGTTTTTCAGACCTTCAACCTGCTGCCCCGCAGCACCGCAGCTCAGAATGTCGAGTTGCCCCTGGTCTACGCCGGTCTCACCGCTGCCGAGCGTTCGGAACGAGTGAGGCGGGCCCTGGATGCGGTTGGACTCATTCCGCGAGCGACCCACAAGCCCAACGAACTGTCCGGTGGTCAACGGCAGAGGGTTGCCATCGCCCGGGCTCTGGTCAATAATCCGTCCCTGATCCTGGCCGACGAACCCACCGGCAACCTGGACTCGGTGACCAGCGAGGAGATCATGCAGATCCTCGGCGGCCTGAACTCCCGGGGCCACACGGTGATCGTCGTGACCCACGAAGCCGATATCGCGGCGAAGTGTCGCCGTGTCATCCGATTGAGCGATGGACGGATTATCAGTGATAAACCCATGGAGGCTCCTGTCTGAGCACCGCTCCCACCGCGGCCGGCGAATCCGTGCGCTGAATGCCCTGGAGCTGCCGAGACGATGGCTGACAGTCTGCGTCCTGGGCGCAGGCTGTCTGGCTGTCTGGATCCAACTGAATGGATGTGCCGGCTCCCGATCCGCTGCCGATTCCGCCGGCAGTCACCACCGCCTTGATACCTATCTCACCTCCAGTCTCGATTCTATGGGGACGCTGGTCCCGGTGGTCCGGGTGATTGCGCCCCATCGGTCCCTGTTATTCATGAAATCCGGCGATGCTATCCGGGGCGGATTGCAGATCTCGGTCACCGCCTGGACCGGTGATGGCCAGATCGGGGGTGGGGTGGCCAGAGAATGGATCGAGGTCCACGACTGGAGTGACGGAGAGTCCGATTCCCTGTTGACGGTGGATGTTCCGATCCTGCTGGACCCTGTCCAGGACGCCGAGTTGAGTGTTCGCGCCGTGAGTCTCGGCTCGGCCCGGTCCTGGTCGCGCCAGCTCGAGTGTCGACTCGTGGACTGGCAAGGCGTGCCGCTGGAATTCGTAGACTTCACCTGGAGTTTACCAGCCGACCGAATCCTGAGTGTCGCCACCGATACGTTGCGTGTCTCGCTGACGGTGCGCGGACCGGCGCCGGATCTGTGGCCCTCGGAGCCCGTGTTCACGGCTTGCCGCCTGGTCGATCCCCTGGGAGATTTTTCGCTGACCGCCAGGGTGCCTCTGGACCCGGGAGCCGATTCTGGCCCGGAGGCCGGGCGAGAGGATCTACTGGTCGGAGAGCTCGTAGTGCCGGTCGAGTCGTTGCCATTCGGCGGCCTCGATCTGACTCCTCTGCTGGAGGTGGGCTCGGGGCCGAAAGCCAGGGTTCGGCCCTGGCTGCCGGTCCGCGCGCTGATCAATCTGAATCCGGACTTCGTTGACGATCGGCACTGGGAGGACCAGATCAACTGGCTGGACGGCAAGGTGGAACTGGCGGTGCGGCGCGAACTGGCCGCGGTACCGGCGCCGGAACGAGCCGCGGCCTGGTTGCGTGCCTGGCAGGGTAGGTCTTCGGATTCATCGGCAGCAGGCGCTGTCGAGAACGCTGAGCACCACCTGCGCCTGGTCGTGGCCGCCGACGAAAAGTTCTCGGGCTACGACCGCGGCAGTTTCACCGATCGGGGCCTGATTTACATCCGCTATGGTCCACCCGATCTCATCGACCTGGCCGCCGAGGAGGCGGGCCGGGATTCCCGCTGGGAGACCTGGTACTACCGCGCCGCCGGCCTGGAAGTGACCTTCCTCGATTCCCACGGACTGGGCGAATTCCGCTTGATGGGCACCCGACCCTGGTAGGGGCGCTGATCCGCGCGCGGTTGCCGCTCAATCTTTCGATGCAGCTGTCGAAACTTTGAAAGATCATCCCGCCCGGTCCAGGCCGGGCTTCGGACTACTTCGTCTCGCGCCCGCAGGTGATCCGCCGGGGACCGACGGGAGCCACTGGATGTATTTTTTCTATTTCTACCCTCTGGGTTTGGATCGCAAACGCGAACGTCGCCCCGTGTTGTCCTGGGTCATGATGGTGTTGATGGTCGTTACCTTCCTCTGGATGCGCACCTTCCCCCAACGCGGCCCAGTTGATCCGTACGAATTGATTTTCTTCGTGGGCAGCGGCAAACCCTGGACCGCGATGACGGCGGTGTTTCTGCACGGCGGTTGGCTACATCTGCTGGGCAACCTGCTGTACTTCCACGTATTTGGTCCACCGCTGGAAGATCGCCTGGGACCCGCTCGTTTCTTCATGTACTTCATGATGATGGGAGTGTTCGGGAATCTGGTCCATGGCCTGGTCACGAGCATGGGGTGGCTGGGGAGCCCGGGAGTGGGCGTGCTGGGGGCTTCTGGTGGGATCGCCGGTTTGCTCTCATTCTCCCTCATTCGCTTCTATGATGCTCGGATCGCCGTGGCCTGGTGGGTACTCGCTCCTCTGGCCGGGCAGAACAAGGCTGGGCGCTCCTACCTGCCCATGTTTGCCGCGGTGGGTCTGTGGCTGTTGCTCCAGGTGGTTCAGGCCGTGGCGGCCACCGAGTCGGGAGCCAACGTGTCGTTCGGTGCCCACCTGGGGGGATTCAGCATGGGGCTGGTGTTGGCACTGGGGTTGGGCCAGTTCGGCGCGGCCAAGCTGGAAGCCCTTCAGGGTCGGGCCGAACGCTATTTCCGAGACGGTCATTTCCATGCCGCTGCCGGAACCTGGACCGAGTACCTGGAGCGGGCTCCCCGTTGCCTGACTGGGCGTAGGGGAATGGCAAGAGCCCAGCGCTCGTGCGGACAGTTCAACGACTCCCGGAGCCACTACCTGACTCTCTACAAGCACCTGGTGGCGCTGAACCGTGTGGATGAGGCCTTGGAGGTCTTCGCCGAGGCCACCAGAGGCCAGGATTTGGCCCAGTTCGGCCCGGAGGTGCTGACCAGGGTTGCATACTACCGAGAGAAACAAATGGACTACACGGGGGCTCTGGCCGCCTACAAGCGCTTGTATGAAGCCTATGGTCAGCGTCAGGATGGTCAACGGGCGCTCGTGCGGGTCATCGTCTTGTATCACGGGAAAATCGCCGATCCGGCTGCGGCCCGGCACTGGCTGGATATCGCCGCACGCCAGCTGCCCCCCGGGTCCTGGCGCCGGTACTTGGAACAGGAATTCAACCTGGCAACAGATCCCGGTGCAACAAGTGAGGCAACTGCCGGGGATACGGTTCCGCGACCAGTATCCTGAGGGCCGATCCGTCGGCGCGTAACCGCCATTTCCGGCAACCGGATTCGGAAAGCAGCACCGCCAGATGGCGCTGCACCTCGAGCCAGCTGTCGGGACGTCCTCCGGCCAGGCTGATACAGGTCAATTCTTCCTGCCAGTCGACCAGGTCCGAGGCCGTGGTCGGTTCCCTGACCAGGGCGTCGCGAACCGGGACCAGAGCCCGACACGGGGCCACCACCTCCCAGCGGAATCCCTCGCCGCTGTCCATCCACTCGGCAATGGAGCACGCCGGATCCAGTTGCCCCAGGGCCAGATCCCGCCAGTGCTGGCCGCGCTGGCCGTCGCCGATGGCAAC
>Ga0070729_10001520_pt1 | contig 34824 bp, 23 predicted proteins | sample tdDd472_FD_66725 | JGI IMG/M metagenome (GOLD analysis project Ga0070729, IMG submission 66725) | Marine sediment microbial communities from the Atlantic coast under amendment with organic carbon and nitrate - tdDd47.2 | ecosystem: Environmental > Aquatic > Marine > Coastal > Sediment | place...
GGCGCCGGACCCGCGCCCGGGGCCGACCGGGATGTCCTGATCCTTCGCCCACTGGATGAAGTCGGCGACGATGAGGAAGTACCCCTCGTAGCCCATGTCGAGGATGATCCCGAGCTCGATCTCGAGCCGCTCGTGGTACTCGGCGGGGTCGTACGTCAGCCCGGCGGCATCGAACTGGGCGAAGCGGCCCTTGAGCCCCTCGGCGGCGAGGTGACGCAGGGTCTCGCCCTCGGTCATGCCCTCGGGGCAGTCGAAGCGCGGCAGGTAGTACGTGCCCGTCGGCACCGTCACCTGACATCGGTCGGCGATCACGCGGGTGTTCGTGATCGCGTCGGGCAGGTCGGCGAAGAGCTCCGCCATCTCGTCGGGGCTCTTGAGGTAGAGCGACGTGAGCGGCAGCTGCTCGATGATCGACCGGTCGATCCGCTTGTCCATGCCGACGCACATCAGGATCGCGTGCGCCTCGTGGTCGCCCTCGTTGAGGTAGTGGACGTTGTTCGTCGCGACGTAGGGGACGTCCATGTCGCGGGCGAGGGTGACGAGCGCGTCACAGGCCTGCTGCTGCTCGGGCAGCCCCTCGTGGCGCTGCAGCTCGATGAAGACGTTGTCGCGGCCGAACACGCGCAGGTAGCGCTCGAGGCAGGCCTTCGCGGCCGCGGCGTCGCCACGCAGCAGGTTCTGCGGCACCTCGCCGCCCATGTCGCCGGTGAGGCAGATGCAGCCGGCGGCGTACTGCTCGAGCTCGGCGTAGTCGACGAGGGGGCGCCCGTTGCGATCGAGGCCGCGGATCCAGCTCATCGACACCATGCGCACGAGGTTCTTGTAGCCCTCGAGGGTTTCGGCGAGCAGCACGAGGTGGTGCGGGCGGGCGCGCTCGGCGCGTTCGCGTTCGGGGATGAGGTTGATCTCGACGCCGAAGATCGGGCGCACGTCGCCGCTGGCCCACTGCAGATCGATGCAGTGGTACAGGTTGCCGTGGTCGGTGATGGCGACCGCGTCCATGCCCAGCTCACCGGTGCGACGGACGAGGTCCTTCACCTTCACGGTGCTGTCGAGCAGCGAGTAGTGGGAGTGGACGTGAAGGTGAACGAAATCGGCCATCGGTCGCCGTCGGGCTGAGGGGCCCCCGGTTATCGCCGCCCGCCCGCCGGGTCGTCAACGCCCCGGATCCGGGGTGCCGAACGGGGGCTCAACGACGGCAGATCCCCGCGAAACCAGTGCTATTTCCCGTTATACACACGTGTCGGCGGGTTCCTTGATTCAGATCTTCGGATGGGATAGGTTCCGCGGCGGTTTTCCCGCGGATTGCGTGATGCCATAGCCTATGGCGGCCCCACGCGCCGTCCGTCACTCCCCCCATGCAGCGCCAGAAGGCGCCGTATCATGGAGACGCGAATGAAGTACGATCGCATTCTTCTGGCCCTTCTACTCGCCGGCGGCCTCGCCGCTTGTGGCGACGACTCCGACGGCTCGGGCGAGACCGGCGAGACCGACACCGGCGTCGACACCGGCGCTGGCGACACCGGCGAGACCGACACCGGCGAGACCGACGCTGGCGAAGACACCGGCGGCGGCGGTGAGGATACCTCGACCGACCCCGAGATCTGCGACGACGGTATCGACAACGACGAAGACGGCGACATCGACTGCGACGACTCGGACTGCGAAACGGCCGAGCCCTGTCTCGTCGACCCCGAGATCTGCGACGACGGCATCGACAACGACGAAGACGGCGCCATCGACTGCGACGACTCGGACTGCGCCCTCGACGCCGACGCCTGCCCGACCGGCGAGTGCGAGCCCGCCTGCGAAGGCGACCAGGAGTGCATCGGTGGTGGCTGCGTCGACCCGCAGACCGTCGACACCTACGAGCCGGCCGACCTCTGGTCGTACCTCTCGCGCCTCCAGGTGCCCGAGAACGGCTCGGACGTCGAGTGCTGCTACAACTTCGACTCCGACCCGGAGATCGACAACGGTCTCGGTGACCTCCTGCCCCTCGTGGCCAGCCTCGCTGGCGACGTGCAGGTGCTGATCGACGACGCGTTCGCCGACGGCTCGATCGTCCTGCTCGCCGAGTACCGCGAGTGGCCCGAGACGGTGCCCGGCGACGCCCGCCTGCACTTCTGGCTCGGCACGAACGATCTCGACGGCGACGGCGAGAACGATCAGGACTACGACACCGAGCTGGCCGCCGGCATGGGTACCTTCCGCGCCGAGAACGAGTCGTTCAGCGACTACGGCTCGTTCATCCAGTTCAACGCGGCGACGTGGGACGGCTCGATGCTGGCCACCGAGCCCTCGATCTTCCGCCTGAGCATCCCGCTCGCCGGCCTGATCGACGGTCTGGACGACTTCACGATCACCCTCGAGATCCTCGCCGCCCGCATCGAGGCCGACCTCGACGGCGACAGCCCGACGACCTCGGTCAACGTTGAGTCCGCCGACGACGGTGAGACCTACGGTGGCGCGAAGCTCGGCGGCGTCCTGCCGCTCGACCAGATCTTCGGCCAGCTGGACGAAGTCCTGCGTACCTGCACCTGCGCGGCCGAGATCGACGGCTCCTCGCCGGTCATCGTCTACGGCGACGAGCCGGGCCCGCGCTACTCGGTGGCCTGCGCCGAGCCGGCCTACGACACCTCGGCGTGTGAGGACCAGATCTGTGGCGAGATCCTGCCGCAGCTCTGCTCGTTCGCTGGCGTCGTGGCCAACCTGCCCCTCGCCGACATCGACACCAACGGCAATGGCGTGTTCGACGCCATCTCGGTCGGTGCTCGCATCACGATGGTCGACGCGATGATCGACGCCGACTCGTGGATCGAGGTCGAGGAGTAATCCTCACGCGGCTCTGACCGCACCACGCACGCGGCGCGCCCTCGGGTGCGCCGCGTTGCGTTTTTGGCGCCGCGAAACGAACGTTCCCCGCAATCGTCCCCACGGGCGGCGCGGGGCGCCGCCCCTGAGCGCGAAGGCACGCATTCGGCGATGTGCGGCGAGCGCGGAGACGTGCGTTCGGCGATGGGCGGCGAGCGTGGCGATGGACGTGCGCTGCATTCGTCCACACGTGCTTCTCTCCCTCAGGGGCGGCGCCCCGCGCCGCCCACTCCGTGCGCCCCGCGCCGCCCACTCCGTACGGGCGGCGCGGGGCGTACGGGCGGCGCGGGGCGCCGCCCCTGAGCGCGTCTCGTGGCCCCATCCCTGCGACGGTGGTAGACAGCGTCGGCACGCCGGGATGGCGAAACTGGCAGACGCAGGAGACTTAAAATCTCCCGGTGCCCTGGCACCATGCGGGTTCGAGCCCCGCTCCCGGCATTGCGCCGCCTGTCCGGCAGGCGGCACCACTGGCGCTCGATCTGCACGCCGTCCATACTGCGACGAGCGTCTCGGGGCGAGACGCCCACTGGCACGGATTCACAGCGATATGCGTACACATCTTCTCGCGCTCAGCGCCGGCGTCGCGCTCACGGCCGCCGGCTGTGGCCTCTTCGACTCCGAGTCCGTGCTGCCCTCGCTCGACACGTCCTTCGACGTGTCCGGCGACGCCGGCACCGTAACCGATCAGGTGGTCGGCCCGGACGGGCGCCTGCTGACCGGCGCTTCGATCGGCGAAGCGTGCGACGGCGACAGCGACTGCCGCGCCGGCCTCGCGTGCGCCGACGGCGGCGCCTGCCAGCCCACCGGCGACGCCCCCGAGGGCACCCCGTGCACGACGTCCGGCGAGTGCGGCGAGGGGCTCTCGTGCGGCCTCACCGCCCAGTGCGAGCCGTCCGGCGGACTCACCGAGGGCGAGCCCTGCACCGACCTTGGCGCGTGTGGCGACGGCCTGCGCTGCAACCTCGTCGGCTTCGCGGGCATCTGCGAGCCCGAGGGCACCGGCGACGCGGGCGCCACCTGCGAGGTCAGCGGCGACTGCCTCGCGCCCCTCGCCTGCGGCCCGTCGGGCATCTGCCAGATCGGCGTGTTCGGCGGCCTCTCGTTCATGCCCCAGGCGGAGTGCGAGGAGGTCGACGACAGCGCCGACTTCCAGGCGTACTTCGAGGTCCCCCGCGGCGAGCCCCTGTCCGAGTTCTATCGCCTGCCCTTCCCCAACGACGCCCGCGTCGTCGGCGGCCAGCTCGACCTGACGGGCCACCCGGACCCGGGCTCGCGCTACATCGGCGGCGAGCTCGTCACCCGCTACCTCGATGCGGTCGTTGCCAACTTCGACGGCTTCTCGACGAACCCGGCGGTGTACTTCCGGTTCAACCGGTCGGTCGACTTCGGCAGCCTCACCGGGTCCGGCGACGACGCCACCCTGTGGTTCGTCGACATCGACCCGGAGTCCCCCGAGTACGGCCAGCGCCGGTCGATGTACTGGTCGGTCACCAACGGCCGCGGGCTCTTTCTCTGCACGAACTACGTCGCCGTGCACCCCTCGTGGTCGTCGCCCCTGCGCCACGACACGACCTACGCCGTGTACATGACCGACGGCATCCGCTCGAACGACGGGGACTTCCCCCTGCGGTCGGATGACCTCGTCGCCATGCTCCGTGACGACGCGCCCGCCGACACCGCGCTCACCAACGCGTGGACGGCGTACGCCCCGCTGCGCGCCTACATCGCCGACAACGACAACATCTCGGGGGCGAACATCGTCTCAGCGGCGGTGTTCACCACGATGGACCCGGACCGCGACATCCCGTCCCTGCGTGACGCCGTGCGGGCCGAGCCGGTGCCGAGCCTCGACAACCTCACCGTGTGCGAGTCCGGCGCGACGAGCCCCTGCGACGGTGGCACCGACGACCGCGCCTGCGTCTCGGCGTCCGGCGACTTCGTGCAGATCCACGCCACGTACGAGGCGCCGATCTGGCAGCGCGGCACCCGCCCCTACCTCGAGCCCACCGACGGCGGCGACGTCTTCGGCGGCGGCGCTCCGGAGCCGCAGGGCACCGAGACGATGTGCGCCGCGCTGACGATCCCGACCGGCGAGATGCCCGAGGCGGGCTGGCCGCTCGTGATGTACGCCCACGGCACCGGCGGCAGCTTCACCAGCGCCATCCGCACCGGTGTCGCCGGCGACGTCGCGAACATCGACCTCGGCGACGACCGCGTCGTGCGGTTCGCGACCCTGACGATCGACGGCGTCCAGCACGGGCCGCGCCGCGGCGACAGCGACCTCGACGCCGAGACGCTCTTCTACAACTTCGCCAACCCCCGCGCCGCCCACGGCAACATCCAGCAGGGCGCGGCGGACTACTTCCTGCTGACGGCGATCGCCGAGCAGCTCGACCTCGACGCCGACGCGTCGCCCACCGGCGACCCGATCCGCATCGATGGCGGCAACCTGTGGTTCTTCGGCCACTCGCAGGGCGTGCAGGTCGGCGCGCCGTTCGCAGCGTGGGAGCCGAACGTCCGCGGCGCCGTCTTCTCGGGCACCGGCGGCGGTCTGCCCGAGGCGCTGCTGAACAAGTCGCAGCCGATCGACATCGCGTCGGCGGTGCGCTTCGTCCTCAGCCGCGGTCGCCCCGACGTGAACCCGGTCTCGGAGCTCGACCCGGTGCTCTCGCTGCTGCAGATGCACGTCGATCCGGTCGACCCGCTCAACTACGGCCGCCGGTTCTTCAACACGCGCACCGAAGAAGAGGCGCCGCTGCACGTGTTCATGTCGTACGGATACGGCGACAACTACACCCCCGAGCCGGTGCAGAAGGCCTTCGCCGGTGGCGCGAACCTGCCCGTCGCCCAGCCGGCGAACGGCAGCCTGTCGGGCCTGCGCACGGTGGACTACCCGGTGTCCGCGAACGCGGGCCCGGGCCCCGAGCGCGCGACCGCTCTCGTCGTCGATCGCGAGCCGAACGGCGACTACGACGGCCACTTCGTGCTGTTCCGCATCGAGTCGCTGAACGACCAGATGCGGGAGTTCCTCGCGACCGGCGTGCTCGACGGCACGCCGACGGTCAGCGCGCCCTGATCAGGGCGCCGCGGCGCTCGGCTCGTCCAGCGGCGGCGTGACCCGCCGCCATGCCGGGATGGCGATCAGCGCGACGATCAGCGCCGCGACGTCGGCACCCGCCGCGCCGAAGAACGCGCCGCGGGTGCCGAACGCGTCGATGAGGGCGCCGCCCGCGGCGCTGCCGAGGATGCCGCCGCCGGCGAAGACCACCGCCGCGAACGTGCCCTGCAGCGTCGACCGCAGGCTCAGCGGCGCGAACCGCCCCATCGCGGCGATCGCGCTCGCGTACCACAGGCCGAACCCGAGCACGTGCGCCGCCTGCAGCGCGACCAGCACGAACGCCGAGGGAGCCAGCGCGGTGGCGATCCAGCGGGCCGCGCTCACCGCAAACACCAGCGGCAGCATGCGCTCGCCGTCGTCGCCGACGAGCCGCGTCGCCAGCCGAAAGCCGATGATCTCGGCGACGATCGCCACCGCCACCGCCTGCCCTGTCACCGCTGTCGACCAGCCGTGCTCGGCCACGTGCAGCGAGAGAAAGAGGTTGTACGCCGTGACCGACGCCCAGTGCAGCAGGTGGCAGAGCAGAAAGCTCGCGAACACCGGCGTGATCAGGCGGCGTCCGGGCACCGGCGGCGGATCGGTGGGCTGCCGCCCCCGCCCGGCGGGCAGCCGCCACGACACGAGCGCGGCGACCCCGAGCAGCGCGATCAGCACGCCGACCGAGAGGCCGCCGGCGATCGACTCGTCGAGGTGGCCGGTGAGCGCGCCGAAGCCCCAGACGAAGGTGCCGAAGCCGACGCTGCCCCACAGCCGCACCCGCCCGTACCCGCGGCTGCCCCGCGCCCGGACGATCTCGGCGTCGATCAGCGGCACGACGGACGACGAGAGCGGCGCCATCGCCCAGAACACCACCGCCCACGCGGCGAACCGCCACCGGGGCTCGACCTCGGACGCCCAGGGCCCGAGCGAGGCCACGAGCAGCGCGCCGAAGAGGCAGAACTGCACGACCCGATCCGGGCGCCCGATGCGGTCGGCGAACGACGTGACCATCGGCTGCGACACGAGGTTGAACGTCGACCGCCCGCTGAAGAGCAGCCCGATCTGCGACGCCGACAGCCCGACCGCGGCGAGATGCAGCGGGACGTAGGTCGCGAACACACCGATCGCTCCGAGATAGAGCAGGTACAGGGCCGCGAGGGCGGCGATCGGTGCGGGGCGGGTCGAGTCGGTCATGCAGCAGGCCACGGTGTGGGCCGCGCCTGCCCTGCCCGCACGCATCGGGTTCGTCAACCACGAACCCTTCGGGGGTTGACGGCAGGGGCGCCCGGCGGCAGGCAGGACCCGACTGTCACGCGGAGCCTCTCATGTCGGACCTCTTTCGCCTGACCCGCGTCGACCCGGTCACCGGTGTCGCCGAGCCCGTCCCTGCGACGGAGCGGGTGGACGCGATCCTCGACCAGCCGAACGCCCGGGCCCTCGCTCGTTCGCTCGACCCGCAGACGCTCTACGGCCTCGTGCACGAAGCCGGCCTCGACGCGGCGTGGGAGCTGGTGATGATGGCGTCGGGCGAGCAGGCCCAGGCCCTCGTCGACTTCGACGTCTGGACCCGCGACGACCTGCAGCTCGACCGCCTCGCCCACTGGCTCGACGTGCTGCTGCAGCGCGACGAGGCAGAGTTTCGCGAGTGGTACGACACGATGGACCAGGAGCTCCTGGTCGCGTGGCTGCGCGAACACGTCGCCGTGTTCGAGTGGGAAGAGGACCGCGACGTCCTCGACACGATCGACGACCCGGTCATGAGCTCGCCCGACGGCGTGTACGCCCTCGCGATCCCGCAGCTCGACGACGTCGGCGACCTCGTGCGCCTGCTGCTCGAGCGCGTGTACCGCATCGACATCATGGAGGGGCATCGCCTGCTCGAGGGCAGCCGGTGGGAACTCACCAGCGACCTCGTCGAGACCACCTGGCGCCTGCGCGAAGCGCGGCTCGGCGACCTCGGGTTCGTGCCGTTTCACGAGGCGATGGAGGTCTACGCCCGGCTCGACGCCGAGTCGTGGGTGCCCCGGGCCCGAGCGACCGCGACCCGCACCGACGGCGAGTTCGTCACGTTCGCCGTCGGGTCGCTGCCCCCGGTCGACCACCAGCTGCAGGTGCTCGAGACCCGCCGGTTCGCCGAGCGCAGCTCGACGTTCACCCGGGCGCTGGCGATGCTGCCACAGGTCGTGCCCGAGGAGCGCCTCGACGCCGTGACGGACGCCGTGCTCAGCCAGCTGCGGGCGCTCGTGAACCGGGTGCACGTCGCCGACCTCGGCAACCCCGGCGACATCCCCGCCGCCCGCGCCGCGCTCGTGCGCGCCGAGGCGAACCTCGGCATCGGCCTCGAGCTGGTCGCCGGCGCCGATCTCGCCCTCGCCGCCTCGACCCTCGCCCGCCTGCCCCTGCGCGAGATCCACCGCGCCGGATACTCGGCCACCGCTCGCCTCGCGCTGCAGGCCGACCAGATCGTGCGACGCGGCCAGCTGACCCTCGTCGAGGGCGACGCGCTCTCGCTGCTCTCGGACGTCGACCGGCGGCTCTTCGAAGGCCTCGCCGCCCGCCGCCCGGTGCGCGACGCGGTGTCCGAGGCGCCGTTCGAGACCCTGGCGTCGATCGAGTCCGCCGCGCGCCGCATCGCCCGCGTCGGTTTCGTCGAGCTGCTCTTCTTTGGCCTGATGCGCTGGTCGCGCGACGAGCTGGGCACACTGCTCGCCGATCCGAAGCGGGTCGCCACGCCGATCGAGCAGGTCAGCCTGCGCTCGCTCTTCGCGACCCTCGCCCTCGACCGCCTGCTCGGCCGCGACCGGGGGCTGCACCCGCTGCCGCTCGGCGACGTGCACGCCGCGCTCGCCGCCGCACGCAGCGACGACGACGCCCTCGCCGCGTTCACCGCCGCCGGGTCCGCCGTCATCGCGCGCCGTGCGCCGGACGACGACGCCGTGCGCCGCCTCGGCGACGTGTGGGCGGCCGAGGTCGCGACCTGGCTCGACGAAGCGATCGGCAGCGCGACCGCGCCTCCGGCCGAGGTCGTCGCCGAGGTCGTGGTGCTCGCCGCCGACTGACGGGCGCGTCGACGCCTACTCGGCTGCGACCGCCGGACCGTGGTGGTGGCCGTGGCTGTGCGCGAGCCCGTGGGCGTGGTGCGACGCGGCCTGGGCGTCCAGCTCGCGGATCATCGCGTCGCCGGTCAGCGCGTCCGCGGCGGGCCCGTCGAGGTACTGCGTGAGCCCGGCGTTCTCGTAGTGCCGCAGCGTGCGCTTCGTGATCAGCCCGATCTCGCGCAGGTTCGGCACGAGCCGGCTGAACATGACCGTGCGAAACTGCCGCAGCCCCGGGCTGCGCTCGACAAGGTCGTTCCACTGGCTGCGGCTCATCAGGCCCTCGAACCACTCCTCGTAGACCTCGTGGGCGCGAAAGCGGTTGCGCATGAGCAGCGCGACCTCGAACGCCCAGTCCTCGCGCTCCGCACGCTCGGCGTCCGAGATGTGGTTCGTGAAGTGCTCGCGCAGCGCGAGCACGCCGTAGTGCACGTGCCGCGCCTCGTCCTGGATGATGTACCGCAGCAGGTCGCGCATCAGCGGCTCGCTGGTCATGCTGTACATCATGCCGAACGCGCCCAGGGCGAGCCCCTCGACCATGATCTGCATGCCGAGGAACTTCATGTCCCAGCGCGAGTCGGTCATCAGCGAGTCGATGATGACGAACAGGTTGTCGTTGATGACGTAGAGCTTGTTCAGCTTCGTATCGATGTACCGATGGAACGCCTCGACGTGGCGGCCCTCGTCCATCACCTGCGTGGCGCCGTAGAGCTTGCCGTCCATCCACTGCACCGACTCGGTGACCTGGGCAGCGGCATAGAGAGCACCCTGCTCGCCGTGCAGAAACTGCGACAGCATCCACGACGTCATCGACCAGACGAGCTCGCGCTGTTCGACCGCCGAGAGGTGAATGTTCGACGGCAGGTCGTCGAGCAGAAAGAAGTCGTCCGGCAGCAGCGGGACCTCGGGGTTCATCGGGTCGACGTCGATGCTCCAGTCCAGCGCCAGCTCGGCGTCCCACTGGTTCTGCTTCGCGCGGCTGTACAGCTCGCGCATCTCGGGGAAGTCCGAGCGATACGACCAGTCGAACCAGGCCGGGTGGCCCGAGACCATCTCGGTCGGGCGGTCCTGCCGCCCCTGCCTCAGCACGAAGCCTCGCGCGACCGACGGTGACATGGCCGCGACCGCCCGCGGATTGCGCACGTCGGCGAGCATGTTGACGACTTCGAGCAGCGGCTCGACGCGGCGCCGCATCTTCGGCGGCATGAGCATGGTGAGGCGCGAAATGTCCATCAGGTGCTCCGGGGATCGTCGGCAGCGAGCTCGAGGGGCGAGCGGGGGCGGGCGACGCAGGTCAGCGTCGCGCCGGACTCCATCTCACCGGCGGACAGGCAGTTCGGGGTATCGTGGGCAACCGCGCCGGACACGACGCGCATCCGGCAGGCGCCGCAGCCGCCCATCCCGCAGGACCAGCGAAGGGGCACGCCAGCGGCGCGGGCGGCGTCGAGGATCGTCTGGTCGTCCCGCACCTGCAGCAGCACGCCGAGGTGCGGCACGCCGACGGACCAGGTGGCGCCGACCGCGTCGTCCACCGCGGCGGTCGCCGGCGCGAAGCGTTCGCGCTCGATGGCGCTCTCCGGCCATCCGGCCTGCGTGAGGCCGTCCGCGGCGACGTCCATCAGCCCGTCGGGGCCACAGAGCAGCGCGTGCCCGGGAGCACCGTCGCGAAGCCCATCGCCGAAATCAGCGCCGAAATCATCACGGAGCAGCTCGACGAGCACATCGGCCGTCAGACGCCCCACACGGCCGCCGAGGCGGCGACTGCGGCGGTCGAGCACGTGCACGACGCGAAGCCCGGGAGCCTGCATCGAGAGCCCGACCAGCGCGTCTCTGCACATGACGGACCGGTACCCGCGGTTCGCGTAGACGAGCAGCGTCGGTGCATCGGGCCGCGCGGCGACGCGAGCGCGCAGCACCGACAGGATCGGCGTGATGCCCGAACCGCCGGCCACGCAGACGAGCGGCGCGTCGGCGGCGAGGTCCACACCGGACCCGAAGGTGCCGAGGGGCCCCGTCCACGTCATCGGATCGCCGACCGCCGCGCCGTCGACGAGCGCGGTCGATACGACACCCCCGTCGACCCGCCGCACGGCGATCGCCAGAGCGTCGTCGTCGGGCGCGCTGCACAGCGAGTACGGCCGCCGGTGCACGCGCCCGTCGATCTCGACCTCGACCTGCACGTACTGGCCCGGCCGAAAGGTGAAGCCGTCGGGGCGCGCGAAGGTCAGGCACACGCTGTCCGGCGTCGTGCGTTCGACGGATCGCCAGACGCCGCGGTGCTCGGACGCGTCGTCGGACCGTCGCGCGCGCTGCCGGGCGGCCCGCTCCTCGCCCGCTGCGCGGGACAGAGCCCGCAGCTCGTCCGGCGTGTGTCGCGCGGTGTGCACCGGGCGCCACGGGGCCCGGGTCGCCGCCACGATCTCGGACGCGGCGAGGCGCGCGGTCGTCAGCGCGACACGGGCACGGGCGGGCAGAAACGAAGCGAGGGTGGACGGCATGGGCGACCCCGAGTTCCATCACATGGTGGAACAATACTCCCTCACCTGATGGAAAACAATCCCGGATGACCTTGACCGCGCACGTCGCGACGCTCACGCTCGATGCATCCGAAGATCTCCGCGCTCTCGCCCGCCCCGCCATGCCGTCCCGCCTGCCCCGTGCCCGCCGCGCCGATGGTCGCGCCACCCGGCGCCGCGTCGTCGCTGCTGCGACCCGCCTCTTTGCGGCGTCCGGCTACGAGGCCACCTCGCTGCGGCAGATCGCGGGCGCGGCGGCGATCGACCTCGCCACGCTGAAGTACCACTTCGGCGACAAGCCGACGCTCTTCGCCGAGGTGTACCGCGAGGGGCACGAGCGCTTCGTGACGATGATCGCGCCGCACCTCGCTGCGTTCGCCGAGTGTTCGACCCGCGACGAGGTCCGCGCGGCGATCGGCGGGCTCGCCGCGGACGTCGTGCCGTGGATCCAGAGCGAAGAGGCGTTCGCTCGGCTCGTGCAGTTTCGCCTGTTGGAGGACTCCGACGACATCACCGGGCTCGAAGCCGAGCTGCAGGATGTCGCGGTGTCGATGCTCGAAGAAGCGTTCGACGCGATGCAGGCGCGGGGCATGATCCGCGACGTCGACGTGCCGGCGCTGCTGACCCTCTGCGTGACCGGGCTGCCGATGTGGTTCGTCGCGGCGCGGGTGCGTCCCGGCTGGGTCGGCGAGCCCGAGACGAGCCCGACCCCCGAGGCGTTCACCGACCGCGTCGTGGCCTTCGTCGACGACCTCCTCTGCGGCGTCCTGCTGGCGCGCGAACCGGTCGCGGAGTCCGACGCATGACGCTGCCGCGCACACGGTGGGCCGTCTTCACCGCGATCCTCGCGCTGGTCGCCACGATCGGCGCCTGCGGCGACGAGGCTCCGTCGAGCAGCGCCGTCGACGGCGACGCATCGGCTGCGACCGATGCCGGCGACGCCGGTGTCGACGACGGCGGCGCGTCCGATGCCCCGACCCCCGACACCGACAGCGATCCCGATCCGCGAGACACGGGGGCAGCCGATGCCGGCCCAACCGACACGGGGGACGACGCCGCGACCGACCCGCTCGACGATCCGAGCGATGGCGGGATCGAGGACGGGTCGCCGGACGCGATGCCCGACGCCGGTGACGACGCGACGCCCGACACCGGCGCAGACGCCGACGATAGCGGCCTCGACGCGATGCCCGACGCGCCCCCCGCGGACACCGGCCCGCCGCCGTGCGGACCGTCGACGCCGTGGGTGGAGCTCGACGACCTCGCCGCCGACGAGGGCTGGCGGCGGACGGTCCTGCCGCGCTGCACCCGGGTCTTCGTGCCCTTTCTCGCGCCCCTCGGATCCCGGTGGCGCGTCGACGCGACCGCCCTGCCCGCCGACACGTCGCTGCTCGTGTGGACCCCGCACTACCGCTCGATCGTCGCTGGCGGCGTCGGCCCCGACCCGCTCGTGCGCGCCGAGGCCCCGGGCATCGGCGGATCCGCGTCGGTCGAGGTGCGCCCGATCCATGGCGGCGAGCTGATCATCGCCCTCGAGCGCGACGACCGCACCCGCGACGCCGAGATCGATCTGCGGCTCACCTGCCTCGAGGGCTGCGATCGCCGCACGACCCGGTACCCGCTCGTGCTCGTGCACGGGTACGCCGGTGTCGACAGCTACTTCGGCGTGCTCGAGTACTTCTTCGACGTGGTGCCGACCCTCGCCGACGCCGGGTTCAGCGCGTTCACCCCGGTCACCGACCCGATCGAGCGGTCCGAGCTGCGGGCGGATCAGCTGCGCGAGCAGGTCGACGAGATCCTTCGCGACACCGGCGCCGCGCGGGTGCACATCCTCGCCCACAGTCAGGGCGGGCTCGACGCGCGGATCCTCATCAGCCGCGACGGGTACGGCGACCGCGTCGCCACGCTGACGACGATCGCGACGCCGCACCGGGGCATCCCGCTGCGCCTCGCCGACTTCGCGTCGCGGCACGACTTCAGCCCCGAGTTCATGGACACGTTCAACCGCGCCCACCCCGACGACGAGCGCGTCCGGTACTTCAGCTGGTCGTTCCGCAGCTGCCGGACGCTGCAGTTCGGGTGCCGCGGCGACAGCGATGGCGAGACGGTGGACGCCTTCCTCGTCGCGTCCCACCTGCTGCTGTCCCGCTTCGGCGACAACGACGGCGTGGTGCCGACCGACTCGATGCCCTGGGGCGAGCACCTCGGGCTCCGTTTCGCCGACCACTTCGACGAGGTCGGGCAGATCGCCGACCGCGAGCGCGACGGCGACCCCTTCGCCCACCGCGCGTTCTATCGCGACGAGGCGTACCGCCTCGCCGATCTCGACGCCACCACCGCCGAGTAGATCCTCGCTCGGCGGGCCGCTGGCGCCTCGCACGCGAGCCCGGGCGGACGCGATCCAGTCCTCGCGCGCGCGCACGCGCGCCCCAGCGCGCGGCTCCATCGGGCGCTTGCAAATCGGGCAGGTCCCGTTAGCTTCGGGTCCCCTCGGATCGAAGGCTCACGCCGCCGGTCCGCATTTTGCTCGCAGGTCCCCCTCCGGAGTCCCCAGTGGCCGGTACCCAGAAGCTCGTCATCGTCGAGTCCCCGACCAAGGCGCGAACCATCCGCCAGTATCTCGGGGGCGACTTCCGGGTCGAAGCCTCCATGGGCCACGTGCGCGATCTGCCGGCGAACGCCGAAGAGATCCCGGCGAAGATCAAGGGCAACGACTGGGCGCGCCTCGGAGTGAACGTCGAGGACGGCTTCGAGCCGATCTACGTCGTACCCGCCGACAAGAAGAAGGTCGTCAGCGAGCTGAAGAAGGCGCTCAAGGACGCCGACGAGCTCTACCTCGCAACCGACGAAGACCGCGAAGGGGAGTCGATCGGCTGGCACCTCCTGCAGGTGCTCAAGCCAAAGATCCCGACCCGCCGGATGGTGTTCCACGAGATCACCCCCGAGGCGATCCAGAAGGCGCTCGAGAGCCCCCGCGAGATCGACGAGCAGCTCGTCGCCGCGCAGGAGACCCGCCGCGTCCTCGACCGCCTCGTCGGCTACATCGTCTCGCCGCTGCTGTGGAAGAAGGTCGCCCCGCGCCTGTCCGCCGGCCGCGTGCAGAGCGTCGCCGTGCGCATGCTGGTCCTGCGCGAGCGCGAACGCATCGCGTTCCGGTCCGGCTCGTACTGGGACCTCAAGGCCCGCTTCGACGCCGCGGGTGACACGTTCGACGCCCAGCTGGTCAACGTCGACGGCAAGCGCGTCGCGACCGGCCGCGACTTCGACGAGAACACCGGCCGCATCATCGACGGCCGCGACGTGCTGCTTCTCGAAGAGCCCAGCGCCCGCCAGCTCGTCGCCGGGCTGACCGACGCGCCGTTCACCGTCCACAGCGTCGAGCGCAAGACGGCGACCCGCAAGCCGGCCCCGCCGTTCACCACGTCGACCCTGCAGCAGGAGGCGAACCGCAAGCTCGGCTTCGGCGCTCGCACCACGATGCAGGTCGCGCAGCGGCTCTACGAGAACGGCTACATCACCTACATGCGTACCGACTCGGTCCACCTCTCGGACCAGGCGGTGACCGCGGCCCGCGGCCTCGTCGCCAGCCGGTACGGCGACCAGTACCTCTCGGACGCGCCGCGGCAGTACGCGACGAAGTCCAAGGGCGCGCAGGAAGCCCACGAGGCGATCCGTCCTGCCGGTACCGAGATGCGCACCGTCGAACAGATCGGCCTCAAGGGCCCCGAAGCGCGCCTCTACGAGCTCATCTGGAAGCGCACCGTCGCGACGCAGATGGCCGAGGCCCGCCTCGCCTTCACGACCGTGATGCTCGCGGCCACCGACGCCGAGAGCGGCCAGACCGCGGAGTTCCGCGCGAGCGGCCGCGAGGTCGTGTTCCCCGGCTTCTTCCGCGCCTACGTCGAGGGCAGCGACGATCCGGACGAGGCCCTCGAGGACCAGAGCCGCCCGCTGCCGAAGCTCGCCGAGTCGCAGGAGATCCCCTGCACGAACGTCGAGCCGATCGGCCACGAGACGAAGCCCCCCGCCCGGTTCACCGAGGCGACGCTCGTCAAGGCGCTCGAAGCCGCGGGCATCGGTCGCCCGTCGACCTACGCGACGATCATCGACACGATCCAGAACCGCGGATACGTGGTCCAGCAGGCGCGCCAGCTCGTGCCGACGTTCACCGCGATGGCGGTGACCGCGCTGCTCGAGCAGACCCACGGCAACGTCGTCGACCTCGAGTTCACCGCGGCGATGGAGGAGCACCTCGACGCGATCGCGGACGACACCGAGAAGGACTACCTCGACGAGTTCTATCACAAGCAGCTGATGCCCGGCCTCGACGCCGGCGCTGAGCTGGACCCCCGCGAGGTGTGCTCGTTCACCCACGAGAACATCGCGCCGTGGACGATCCGAGTCGGACGCTACGGCCCGTACGTTGAGGTGTTCGACGACGATGGCAACCGCACGGCGACCGTGTCCCTGCCCGATGACGCGGCCCCCGGCGACGTCGACAAGCCGCTCATCGAGAAGCTCGTCGCCGACGCCCAGCGCGGCGACGAGCCCCTCGGCGCCGACCCCGAGACCGGCGACCACGTGTACGTGCTGACCGGCCGATTCGGTCCGTACGTGCAGCGCGGCGAGCGGTCCAAAGAGAAGGGCGCGCCGAAGCCGAAGCGCGTCTCGCTGCCGAAGGGCACCGGGGTCGAGGACGTCACCCTCGAGCTGGCGCTCGACCTGCTCAGCCTGCCGCGCACCCTCGGTCCGCACCCGGACGACGGCGAAGCCGTGAAGGCGGGCATCGGCCAGTACGGGCCGTACGTCGTGCACAAGCGGACGTACGCGTCGCTGAAGAAAGAAGACGACGTGCTCACCGTCGGCCTCGATCGGGCGCTCGAGCTCATCAAGGCCAAGGCCGAAGGCCGCCGCGGTGCGGCGCGCGAGACCCTGCGCGAGCTCGGCGACCACCCGGAAGACGGCAAGCCGGTGGTGGTGCTCGACGGCCGCTATGGCCCGTACGTGAAGCACGGTCGCACGAACGCGTCGCTGCCCGAGGGCACGTCGGTCGAGTCGCTCACGATGGCGCAGGCCGTCGAGATGCTGGCAAAGAAGAAGGCCGCGCCGAAGCGCACCCGACGCCGCAAGCGCTGATCCGCACGCGCGGCGAGCGCCAGGTGCCACGCCGAAGCGCACCCGACGCCCAGGCGCTGATCCGCAGGCGCGGCGCGCGCCGGGTTCCGCGCCGAAGCGCACCCACGCCCCGGGGGGACCCACGCCCCGGGGGGGCTGACCCGCACGCGCGGCGAACGGCCACCCGATGGGCGCATGGAGCGACCGGCCCCCGGCCGGCTCGATGCAACGCGCGGCGGCCGACCTCAGTCGGTCTCGCCGCCGTCCATGATGTCCGCGACCCGCTCCAGCGTGTCGTGGATCGTGAGGCGTTCGACGTCGGACATCGCCCGAAGCGTCGACGCCAGGCCACCGTGCAGCGGCGACGGCGCGCTCGCCAGGAGCGCACGCCCCTCGTCGGTGAGCCGGATGATGACGCGCCGCTTGTCGCGGGGATTGCGCCGCCGAGTGATCAGCTTGCGCTGCGACAACCGGTCGAGAATGCCGGTAACCGTCGCCTGCGACAGCGACACCGCTCGCGCCATCTCGCTCGGCATCATCGTGCCGGCGTCCTCGAGGACACGCAGGCACATCAGCTGGGGACTGGTCAGATCACACTGACGCGCCAGCTCGCGACTGTGTACGTCGAGCGCACGACAGATGCGTCGCAGTGCGTTCAGGACCCCTTCTTCGATCGCTGCCGGTTGATTCAAAATCTGCTCGCAAGTGGACACGCATACAGCCGGTAAAGGGGCTGCCAAAACGGATCCGCGGTACAAAACGTGCCACAACGATGCGACGGACTGCTGCGGAAGTCAATGCACGGATCGGACCGGATTCGCCCCTTTGAGCGCAGAATCGGGCGCGACCGGTTGACGCACCCGCAGAAATCCACCATGTACCGCTCGCGCCGCCCAGGCGCGTTCGGCATCCATTCGGTGCCGACCGGCTCACACACCCGGCAGTTCATGGCGAAGGAAGAAGGCATCGAGGTTATCGGCACCGTCAAGGAGCCCCTCAAGAACGCGATGTTCCGCGTAGAGCTCGACAACGGGCACGAAGTGCTCGCTCACATCTCCGGCAAGATGCGCCGTCACTTCATCCGCATCCTGCCCGGCGACAAGGTCAAGCTCGAGCTCAGCCCGTACGACCTGACGCGCGGTCGCATCATCTACCGCGAAGCGTAACGGGTCCGGCCCGTTCTCGGGCCCTCGTTCGACATCCGCCGGGCCCTCTCGCTCGGCCCGAGACGTTTGCCTACCATCCGGTCGGCTTGACGCCCCTTGTCGCGGCCCCCATGATGCAGCGCGTCATGGCGAATCCTCGCCGACGCAAGCAACGACGCGCGCCCGCACCGACCCGGTGACCCGGCGCGCGACACCGCGTGGAGGCCCCGTATGGGCGCGACCGATCGCATGAACCTGACGCGCGAAGGCCAGCGTGTCGCCATCGTTTCCGGCTTGCGAACGCCGTTCGCGAAGCAGCTCACCACCTTCAAGCGCTCGACCTCGCTCGAGATGGGAGCCCTGGTCGTCGCCGAGATGCTGGCGCGCGCCGAGCTCGACCCGAGCGAGGTGGATCAGGTGGTGTTCGGGCAGGTGCTGGCGTCCCTCGACGCGCCGAACATCGGCCGCGAGATCGTGCTGGCGACCGGGATGGATCGGTCCACCGAGGCGTACAGCGTCTCGCGGGCGTGCGCGACGAGCTTCCAGTCCGCGACGAACATCGTCGAGGCGATCCTCGCCGGCGCCGCCGAGGTCGGCATCGCCGGGGGCGCCGACAGCTCGTCGGTCGTGCCCATCACGGTCACGCGCAAGCTGTCCGAGACCCTCGTCGACCTGTCGAAGGCGAAGACGAACGCCCAGCGCCTGAAGCTCATCTCGCAGCTCAAGCTGAAGCACTTCGCGCCCGTCCCGCCGGCGATCAAGGAGTTCTCGACGGGCCTCACGATGGGCCAGTCCGCCGAGCAGATGGCGAAGGACCACGGCATCTCGCGCGAGGATCAGGACTTCATCGCGCACCGCTCGCACAGCCGCGCCGCCGAGGCGTGGGACGCCGGCGTGCTCGACGACGAGGTCATGACCGCGATCGTCGACGGCAGCGACCCGCTCGAGCGCGACAACCTCGTCCGCTTCGGGTCCGACCTCGAGAAGTACGCGAAGCTGCGCCCGGCGTTCGACCGCAAGCACGGCACCGTGACCGCGGGCAACAGCTCGCCGCTCACCGACGGCGCCGCCGCCCTGCTGATGATGCGCGAAGACAAGGCGAAGGCCCTCGGCTACGAGCCCCTCGGGTACGTGAAGTCGTACGCGTTCGCCGCACTCGACCCGCGCCGCGACCTGCTGATGGGCCCGTCGTATGCGACGCCGCTGGCACTCGACCGCGCCGGCATGACCCTCGACGACCTCGACCTCGTCGACATGCACGAGGCGTTCGCCGCGCAGATCCTGAGCAACCTCAAGATGTTCGGCTCGAAGACCTTCGCCGAGAACAAGCTCGGGCGGTCCGAGGCGATCGGCGAGGTCGACATGGACAAGTTCAACGTCATCGGCGGCTCGATCGCGTACGGGCACCCGTTCGCCGCGACCGGCGCGCGGATGATCACGCAGACGCTGCGTGAGCTGAAGCGCCGCGGCGGCGGCACCGCCCTCACCACGGCCTGTGCGGCCGGCGGTCTGGGCGCGGCGATGATCCTGGAGGCCGAGGCATGAGCGACGCAGCCGGACTGACCCTCGACCTGCGCGACGATGGCGTCGCCGTGGTCACCCTCGACCAGCCCGGCGCTTCGCAGAACACCCTGCGCGCCGAGTCCGCGGACGCCTTCGAGGCCGTCCTCGACGAGGCGCTGGCGAAGGGCGCGAAGGCGCTGGTGCTGATCAGCGGCAAGCCCGACACGTTCATCGCCGGCGCCGACGTCACGATGCTCGAAGCAGTCGAGACCGCCGCCGACGCCGAGGCGATCTCGCGCCGCGGGCACGTGGCCTTCGACCGGCTCGAGTCGTCGAAGATCCCCGTCGTCGCCGCCATCCACGGCGCGTGCCTCGGCGGCGGGCTCGAGCTCGCCCTCGCCTGCAACGCCCGCGTCTGCTCGGACGACCCGGCCACGGTGCTGGGCCTGCCCGAAGTGCAGCTCGGGCTGCTGCCGGGCGGCGGCGGCACGTGGCGGCTGCCCCAGCTCGTCGGCATCGCGAACGCGCTCGACCTGATGCTCACCGGCCGGCGCCTGCGGGCGTCGAAGGCGAAGCGCATGGGCATCGTCGACGAGGTCGTGCCGCAGCCGATCCTGCTCGACGTCGCGATCCAGCACGCTCTTGCGATGGCGGGTGACGCCCTGTCGAAGGACCGCTCGAAGACGAAGGGCCTGCGCATCGACGCCGACGAGCTGCAGGCGCTGGCCCTCGAGAAGAACCCCATCGGCCGACGCGTGCTCTTCGACCAGGCGCGCAAGAAGCTGCTCTCGAAGAGTCTGGGCAACTACCCGGCGCCCGAGCGCATCCTCGACGTCGTCGCGACTGGCGCCGCCGAGGGGCGCGCCGCCGGGCTCGCGGCAGAGGCCCGCGCGTTCGGCGAGCTGGTGGTCTCGCCCGAGGCCGCCAGCCTGATGCACATCTTCTTCTCGATGACCGCCCTCAAGAAGGATACCGGCGTCGATGACGAGAACATCGAGCCGCGTGCCGTGCGGCAGGTCGGCATGATCGGCGCCGGGTTGATGGGCGCCGGCATCACGTATGTGACGGTCCAGAACGCCGACATCGACGTGCGCCTGCGTGATCGCGACGCCGAGGGGCTCGCCCGCGGCATGAAGACCGTGCAGGGGCTGCTCGACAAGCGGGTCCGCCGCAAGCGCATGTCGCGCCCCGAGGCGGACCGGCTGCGCAACCGCGTGACGACGACGACCACGGAACGGGGGTTCGGCCGGTGCGACGTCGTGATCGAGGCGGTGTTCGAGGACCTCGACCTCAAGCACCGCATCCTCGCCGACATCGAAGCCAGCACCCCGGACTCGACGATCTTCGCGTCGAACACGTCGTCGATCCCGATCGGTCGCATCGCCGCAGCAGCGAAGCGCCCGCAGAACGTCATCGGCATGCACTACTTCTCGCCCGTCGAGAAGATGCCCCTGCTCGAGATCGTCGTCACCCCGCAGACCGACCCCGAAGTGGTGGCCACCTGCGTCGCCCTCGGCAAGAAGCAGGGCAAGACGGTCATCGTCGTCCAGGACGGCCCCGGGTTCTACACGTCGCGCATCCTCGCGCCGTACCTCAACGAGGCGGCGTGGGCGATCGCCGAGGGCATCCCGATCGACGGCCTCGACCGCGCCCTGCAGCAGTGGGGATACCCGGTCGGGCCCATCACCCTGCTCGACGAGGTCGGGCTGGACGTCGCCGCGAAGGTCGGCCCGATCCTGGTCGACGCGTTCGGCCTCCGGATGGAGCCGCCGGGCACCAGCGATCAGCTCATCGCCGACGGTCGCCTCGGCCGAAAGAACGGCCGTGGGTTCTATCGGTACGACGGTTCGAAGAAGAAGGGCGCGCCGAAGGAGGTCGACACCTCGGTGTACGCCGCCCTCGGGATCACGCCTGTATCGGCGTTCGACACCACCGCTGTGGCCGAGCGCTGCGCCCTGATGATGGTCAACGAGGCGGTGATGTGCCTCGACGAGGGCATCATCCGGTCGCCGCGCGACGGGGACATCGGCGCGATCTTCGGCCTCGGGTTCCCGCCGTTCCGTGGCGGTCCCTTCCGGTACGTCGACCGGATGCGCCCGGACAGGATCGTCGCCCGCCTCGAAGCCCTCGCGGCGGTGCACGGCCCCCGGTTCACCCCGGCCGAGCGCCTCGTCGCCATGGCCCGCGACGACGCCCGCTTCTATCCCTGAGCGACCCGCGCCTCGAGGACCCGGACGAGCGGCCGCTCGCCGGCGTCGTCGAGGGCGATCGGCCCCCGAGGCACGTGCGCGAACACGTCGTCGAACCCGGCGGCGAGCAGCGCCGCCGTGACCTCGTCGACGGTGTCGAAGTGGATGTGGACGCCGCCGCGCGCGACCCGCTCGACGGCGTCGACGAACCACTGCGCCGGCCGAAATCCGTCGAGATCGGCGTGCAGGTGCAGATCGCTGAGGTACACGCCCGGCCCACCGACGGCGCCGAAGAGCCCACGGATCCGGCGCCAGATCCCCTGCGTGTCGTGCAGCGGGAAGTACATCGTCAGGCCCTCGGTGATCACCGCCGTGGCGACCCCCGGCTCGAGCCGCTCGGCGAGGCGCTCGATGCTGTGCGCACCCTCGGTGTGCAGCACGTTCACCTCGGCGACCTCGTAGTCGTCGATCACGCCGTGCACCTGCGCGATGCGCTCCCGCTTTCGGCGGGCCATCCCTGGCAGGTCCGCGTCGATCCACCGCAGCCCCTCGTACTGCCGCGTCATCCGCAGCCCGCGCGCCGAGAGGCCCGACGCCAGCTCGACCACCTGCCGCACGCCGTGCTGGCGGATGGCAGCGTCGAGGCGGGCGTCGATCCCGCGATGCCGCGCGACGAGCATGTCCTCGAGCGTGGGCACCCCCATGCATCGGGCGATCGGGTTCATCGCCGCGCGGGTCGCCGCGTGCATCACCGCCGCCCGCCGGTGCACCAGCGCCGGGTCGCCGAGCCCGTTGCGGACCCACGTGTGCCCGGTGAAGAACGCCGTGGGGCTGATGCGAGAGGTGTCGAGGGGGTCGTGCTTCATGGGTCGCCTCCGTGGCGCTCACTGTGCGCCCGCCACGGGTGACGTCAAGCGCGCCGGCGGTTGCGAGGGGGCGATCGAGCGACTAGATCGAGCGAGCCCCGTAGCCCGGATCCGACGATGACCACGGAACGTTTCGCCACGTTCGAAGAGTTCTGGCCGTACTATCTCGAAGAGCACAGCGACCCGACGAACCGCCGACTGCACCAGCTCGGCACGTCGCTCGCCCTCGGCGCGGTCGCGTACGCCGCCGCGAAGCGCAAGCCGCTGATCGCCCTCGGCGCGCTCGTCGCCGGCTACGGTCCGGCGTGGATCGGCCACTTCATCATCGAGAAGAACCGCCCGGCGACGTTCACGTACCCGCTGTGGTCGCTCGCCGCCGACTTCAAGATGAACGGCATGATGTGGACGGGGCAGCTCGACAGCGAGCTCGAGCGTCTCGGGCTCCTCGAAGCGCGCGGTCCGAAGGCCACCGATGAATGACCCGCATGCCCCGCTGCGCGACGACGTTCGCTGGCTGGGCGCGGTCCTGGGGGACACGATCCGCGAGATCAGCGGGCTCCCCCGGTTCGAGCAGGTCGAGGCGGTCCGCCGTCTCGCCCGTGCTGCGCGTGCCGCGACGCCGCCGGACTACGGCCCGTTGTCGGCGACCCTCGCGTCGTTGTCCCTCGCCGAAGCGCGCGAGGTCGCTCGCGCGTTCGCGCACTTTCTGACCCTCGCCAACCTCGCCGAGCAGCACCACCGGGTGCGGCGCCGGCGCGACTACCAGCGCCGGTCCGACGCCCCGCCCCAGCGCGGCTCGTTCGACGAGACGTTCGCTCGCCTCGTCGCCGAGGGTGCGTCCCCCGAAGCGCTGCACGACGCCGTGCACCAGCTCGGGGTCGAGCTCGTGCTGACCGCGCATCCCACGCAGGTCGTGCGCCGCACGCTGCTGCAGAAGTGGGACCGTCTGCACGGCATCCTCGATGCCCGCGACACGCCGAACCGCACCACCCGCGAGCAGGCGGCCCTCGACGACGAGACCCGGCGCATCGTCGCCGAGATGTGGCAGACCGACGAGGTCCGGCGCGCGCGCCCCACCCCGCTCGAGGAGGCCCGCGGCGGGCTCGTGACCTTCGAGCGGACCCTGTGGGACGCCCTGCCCGCGGTGCTGCGGCACCTCGACAGCGCCCTCGAGAGCGCGACCGGTCGCGGCCTCGACCCATCGGCGCGCCCCCTCGCGTTCGGCTCGTGGATGGGTGGCGACCGCGACGGCAACCCGTTCGTGACCGCCGACGTCACCCGGCGCGCGGTCGACCTCGGCCGCTGGATGGCCGCGTACCTGTACGAGGCCGAGATCGACGCCCTGCGCGACGAGCTCTCGCTGCACGACGCCACAGACGCCCTGCGTGCCCTCGCCGACGGCGCCCGCGAGCCGTATCGCGCCGTTCTGCGCGACGCGCGCCAGCGGTTCCGCGACACCCTCGCGGCGACCGAGGCCCGCATCGCCGGCGAACCCCTCGACCCGGCGTGGCGCCCCTGGGATCGCGCCGGTGAACTGGCCGAGGTCCTCGATGCGTGTGACGCGTCCCTGCGCGCCACGGGCAACGAGCGCATCGCCGACGGGCGGCTGCTCGATCTGCGGCGCCGCCTCGGCGTGTTCGGGCTCACCCTCGTGCGCCTCGACCTGCGGCAGGAGTCCACGCGCCACACGGACGCCCTGTCGGAGATCACCCGCGCGCTCGGGGTGACCGACTACGCCACCCTCGACGAGGCCGGGCGCCTTGAGTTCCTGCGCACCGAGCTGGCAAACCCGCGCCCGCTCGTGCCGCACGGCTTCGCGCCGTCCGACGCCGTCCGCGAAGTGCTCGACACGTTCGAGGTCGCCGCCGAGCTCGGCACCGAGGTCCTCAGCACCTACGTGATCTCGATGGCCCGCACCGCGAGCGACGTGCTCGCGGTCGAGCTGCTGCAGCGCGAAGCCGGCGTGAACCCGCGACTGCGGGTCGTGCCGCTCTTCGAGACCGAAGCCGACCTGCTCGCCGCCGGCACCGAGCTGGCGTCCCTCTTCTCGGTCGACGCCTACCGGTCGGTGATCGGCGACCGGCAGGAGGTCATGATCGGGTACTCGGACTCGGCGAAGGACGCCGGTCGCCTCGCCTCGGCGTGGCGCCTCTATGTGGCGCAGGAGCGCATCGCTGACGTCTGCCGCGAGCACGGCGTGCGACCGACGCTTTTTCACGGTCGCGGCGGCACCGTCGGACGCGGGGGCGGGCCCACGTGGCTCGCGATCCGCTCACAGCCGCCGGGCTCGATCGACGGCACCCTGCGCGTCACCGAACAGGGCGAGATGATCGAGACGAAGTTCGGCGTCCCCGGAATCGCCGAACGCACCCTCGAGATCTACCTCACGGCGACCCTCGAAGCCGGGCTCGGCGAGCGCCCCGAAGAGCCCACCGCCTGGCGGGAGCTCATGGACCAGATGGCGACGGACGCTGCGGCGGCGTACCGGGCCATCGTGCGCGAACATCCGGACTTCGTGCCGTACTTTCGCGCGGCCACACCGGAGGTCGAGCTCGGCCACCTCAACGTCGGCAGCCGCCCCGCGCGCCGCAAGAAAGGCGGCGGGGTCGAGTCGCTGCGGGCGATCCCGTGGGTGTTCGCGTGGACCCAGACGCGGCTCATGCTCCCGTCGTGGCTCGGCACGGGCGCGGCGCTGCAGCGCGCGTTCGACGCCGGGCACACCGAGACCCTGCGCGAGATGTACGCGTCGTGGCGGTTCTTCCGCTCGACGATCGATCTCGTGCAGATGGTCGTCGCCAAGGCCGACCCGGTCATCGCCGGGTTCTACGACGACGCCCTCGTGCCGGAGTCGCTGCGCCCCCTCGGTGCACAGCTGCGTGACGCCCTCGCCGAGACGCGCGCCGCGCTGCTGACGGTCACGGGCACGGACGCCCTGCTCGACGACAACCCGGTGCTGCGGCGCTCGATCGCCGTGCGCAATCCGTACGTCGACCCGATCAACCTCGTGCAGGTCGAGCTGCTGCGGCGCCTGCGCGAGAACCCCGACGACGCCGGCGTGCTCGACGCGCTGCTCGTGACGATCAACGGCGTGGCCGCAGGCATGCGGAACACCGGCTGATCCCGCCGCATCCGTTGACAGTCCGGGGGGGCGCGCACAGGCTCCGCGCGGATCAACCGCGGGCCAGCAGGCCCGGATCATGCGCGGGCCAGCAGGCCCGAATCATTCGCGGGCCAGCAGGCCCGACCGACAGACGACAGCATCCCCACACAGAGGCGGCGATGAGCATTCGGATCGAACGCGACACCATGGGCGAGGTCGAGGTCCCCAACGAGCGGTACTGGGGGGCCCAGACCCAGCGCTCGCTGAAGAACTTCAAGATCGGCGACCGCCGGTTCACCCGCCCGATGATCCGCGCGTTCGGCATCCTGAAGTCGGCCGCCGCCTCGGTGAACGAGGACCTCGGGCTGCTCGCCAGCGAGAAGGCGGACCTGATCCGTCGCGCGGCGCAGGACGTCATCGACGGCAAGCTCGACGACGAGTTCCCGCTCGTCGTCTACCAGACCGGTAGCGGCACGCAGACGAACATGAACTCGAACGAGGTCATCGCGAACCGCGCGATCGAGCTCGCCGGCGGGTCGATGGGCACCAAGACGCCCATCCACCCCAACGACGATGTGAACAAGAGCCAGTCGTCGAACGACACCTTCCCGACCGCGATGCACATCGCCGCCGTCGAGGAGATCACCGGCACGCTGCTGCCGTCGCTGCGCGCCCTGCGCGACACGCTCGACGAGAAGGCGAAGGCCTACGCCGAGGTCGTGAAGATCGGCCGCACGCACCTGCAGGACGCGACGCCACTGACCGTCGGCCAGGAGATGAGCGGCTGGGTCTCGCAGCTCGACCACGGCATCGCCCGCGTCGAAGCCACCCTGCCGCACCTGCTCGAGCTCGCCCTCGGCGGCACGGCGGTCGGCACCGGGCTCAACACCCACCCCGAGTACGCCGAGCGCGTCGCGTCGAAGATCGCCGAGCTGACGGGCCAGCCGTTTGTCACGGCGCCGAACAAGTTCGAAGCGCTCGCCGCGCACGACGCGGTCGCGTTCGCCAGCGGCGCCGTGCGCGTCGTCGCCGGCTCGCTCATGAAGATCGCCAATGACGTGCGGTGGCTCGCGTCCGGGCCCCGCAGCGGTCTCGGCGAGCTCGTGATCCCGGCGAACGAGCCCGGCAGCTCGATCATGCCCGGCAAGGTGAACCCGACGCAGTCCGAGGCGCTAACGATGGTCGTCGCCCAGGTGTACGGCAACGACGCGGCGGTCGCCTTCGCCGCCAGCCAGGGCAACTTCGAGCTCAACGTGTTCAAGCCGGTCATGATCCACAACCTGCTCGAGTCCGTGCGGCTCGTGGCGGACGGCGCCGACAGCTTCAACCGCAACTGCGCCGTCGGCATCGAGCCCGACACGACGCGCATCGACGAGCTGGTGAACCGCTCGCTGATGCTCGTCACCGCGCTCAACACGAAGATCGGCTACGACAAGGCGGCGAAGATCGCGAAGACCGCGTACGAGAAGGGCCAGACCCTCAAGGACACGGCGGTCGAGCTCGGCTACCTCACCGCCGACGAGTTCGACGCGTGGGTGAAGCCCGGCGAGATGGTCGGCCCGAACCTCGGCTGATCCCCGGCGGGCGCCAGACGGCGCATCGCCCTCGCATCCGCGAGCCACGACGCGCGTCCGACCCCGGGCGCGCGTCGTCGCGTTCACATCCCGACGCGGCCAGGACCCGGCACGCGGCGTGCATGGTGCGTGTGCATCTGTCACGCTCGCTCCATCGCCTGCCCCGGATGCCGCCATGCCTCACCGTCTGGTCGTCCTCGCTCTCGCCCTCGCGACGCTCGCCTCGGCGTGCGCCGCGACGACGCCGATCCGTCGCACCGCGATGATCCCCCAGCCGACGTTGCCCACGCGCACGGGGCCGCCGCTGTCGGCCGGCGAGGTCACCGTGACCGGCGAAGTCTACGGGCAGATCGGCCAGCTCGGGCTCGACGAGCTCTACCTCTTCGACGCCGCCGGACGTGCGGGCGACCCGGGCGTCCTCGTGCCTCGGGCCAGCGTGAGCGGCAGCGTCTACGGCGCCTTTGCCGACTTCGTCGAGTTCGGCGGCCACGTGAAAGCCGGCTTCGGCGGCACCGCCGAACCGAACCTCGTGGGGGTGCTGGACTTCCCCGAGCGAAACCCGGACGTCATCGGCGGCGGGCCGGGCATCCGGTTCAACGGCCGCATCCCGAACTCCCCCGTGACCCTGTCGCTGCTCTCGGAGTTCACGTTCACCCGCATCCAGCAGGTCCGGTACCTGTGCAGCGACCCGTGCACCGGCGACGAGGACTACGCCTTCGACGGCTACGACGTCGAGACGCGCGTGCTGCCGTCGATCGCGCTGGCCCCGACGGTCGCCCTGCCCCACGACCTGCACGTCACGGTGAGCGGCGGCGTGCAGAGCAACGTGCGCAACATCGGCTTCGATCCGCAGGAGTGGCGCCGCACCCGCGACACCCTGTCGAACTTCGCCGTCGGCCTGCTGGGCATGGGCATCGACTGGCGCATGAAGCCGATCACCGCCGGGCTCCACTTCGTGTACCCGATGTCGACCCAGCCCCGGATCGACTTCAACCCGACGCTGACCTTCCGCCTCGGCGTCGTGTTCGGCGGCGACGGGCGCGACGCCGGGATCTCGCTGGAGTAGGCGTGCCCCACACCGGGGCGTGGATGCCGCGATCCGGTTGCGCCGGTACGTCAGCCGCTGCACCCTCGATGCATGCGCGACCTCGCCGACCGGCCCTCGTCGCGAGACCGATCGGGGGACCATCGGGGGCCATCGCCCACCAGGGACACACATGCCCGCAGACCACCGCCGTGAAGGCTACTCGACCGTCAGCCCCTACCTGATCGCCGACGACCCCGCCGCCATCCTGCGCTTTCTCGAGGCGACCTGCGACGCGCGGGTCATCGACCGAACGGACGACGGCGAGCGCATCCGCCACCTCGCGCTCGCGATCGGCGACGACGGGGTCATCATGGTCGGCGGGGCCGCCGAGGAGTGGCCCGCCACCTCGACGCTCGTGCACATCTACGTGCCGGACTGCGACGCAGCGTACGCCAGCGCCCTCGAAGCCGGGGCGACCGCGATCATGCCACCGAGCGCGCAGGACTACGGCGACCGCGCCGCAGGTGTGCGGGGCCCTCAGGGCAACACCTGGTGGTTCGCGACGGCCGCAGCGGCCGGCTGACCGGCCACGAAGCGCGGCGCGGCGCCGTGCGGCCCGGTGATCCCGGGCCACGCCGCCGCCGCGCCGTGTGCGATCGCTCGATCGAGTCGGTCAGACCTTCGGCCCACCCGCGAGGATCTCGTCGTTCGCCTTGTCCGCGTACGCCGAGAAGTTGTCCTTGAACAGACCGGCGAGCTTCGCCGCGGTCGTGTCGTACGCGTCCTTGTCCGCCCACGTGTTGCGCGGCGTGAGGATCTCGCTCGGCACGCCGGGGCACGACTCGGGGATCCCGAGGCCGAACACCGGGTCCGCCGTGACCGGCACGTCGGCGAGGGCGCCATTGTTGATCGCGTCGATGATCGCCCGCGTGTGCTTCAGGCTCATCCGGTGCCCCGTGCCGAACGGGCCGGCCGTCCAACCGGTATTCACCAGCCACACGTTCGCGCCGTGCTTCTGGATCTTGTCGGCGAGCATCTCGGCGTACCGCGTCGGGTGCCACACGAGGAAGGGCGCGCCGAAGCAGGCGCTGAACGTCGCCTGCGGCTCCGTCACGCCCATCTCGGTACCGGCGACCTTCGCGGTGTAGCCGCTGATGAAGTGGTACATCGCCTGTCCCGGGGTCAGGCGGCTGACCGGGGGCAGCACACCGAACGCGTCCGCCGTCAGAAAGACGACGTTCTTCGGGTGACCGCCGACGCAGGGGATCTTCGCGTTGTCGATGAACTCGATCGGGTACGACCCGCGCGTGTTCTGGGTGATCGACACGTCGTGGAAGTCGACGACGCGGGTCTCCTCGTCGTAGACGACGTTCTCCATCACCGTGCCGAACCGCAGGGCGCCGTAGATCTCCGGCTCCTTCTCGGCCGACAGGTCGATCATCTTGGCGTAGCAGCCGCCCTCGATGTTGAAGACGCCGTCGTTCGACCAGCAGTGCTCGTCGTCCCCGATGAGGTGGCGGCTCGAGTCCGCCGACAGCGTCGTCTTGCCCGTGCCCGACAGGCCGAAGAAGACCGACACGTTGCCGTCGTCGCCCTCGTTCGCCGAGCAGTGCATCGAAAGCACGTCGCTCTTCGGCATGAGGTAGTGCATGACCGTGAACACGCCCTTCTTCATCTCGCCGGCGTACTCGGTGCCGAGGATGACGAATTCGTGGCGGCCCAGGTGCAGGTCGACGCTCGTCTTCGAGGTCATACCCGTCGTGTGGCGGTTCGCCGGGAACTGGCCCGCGTTGAAGATCACGTAGTCCGGCTCACCGAAGTCCGCGAGCTCCTCCTCCGTCGGGCGGATCAGCATGTTGCGCATGAACAGGCCGTGGTACGCCCGCGTCGTAATCACGCGCACCTTGATCCGGTACTTCGGGTCCCAGCCGCCGAAGCCGTCGACGATGAACAGCTGCTCCTGCGTGTTCAGGTAGTCGATCGCTCGCTCGCGGTTGATCTCGTACGAGGTCTCGTCGAGCGGGATGTTGACGTCCCCCCACCAGACCTCGTTCTCGCTGCCGGGCTCACGAACGATGCGCTTGTCCTTCGGGCTGCGGCCCGTCTTCTCGCCGGACATCGCGACGAGGGCTCCATTGGCGAGGATCGCCGAGCCCTTCTCGTTCTTGAGCGCCTCTTCGTACAGCCGCGCCGGGATCGCGTTCCGAATCACCTTGTCGACATAGATCCCGTACTGCTCGAGCAGTTTGGCGTCGTCTGCCATCTCGATCCTCGCTGGCCGGGTCGGGGCGAAGCCCGACGTTCGTCGTGAGTCCATCGCGTCGTGACATCGCACGACGCAGCGCGTGCAGATCGGCTAGCCGACCCACCCTGTTCTGTCCATGAGGAGACTTCCGCACCCCGGGCTCGGGCGCAACGGTTCGCAACGGCGCGCCGCGTCGTGGCACCGCAACGTCACCGTTCGGGCGCCGTCACTCGTGCGTCGGCGTAGGCTTCGTACCCAGCATCTCGCGCATCTGGTTCGCCGCGACGTGCCCGAAGAGCCGGTCGCCGCCATCGACCTGCAGGGTCGTGCCGGTGACGAACCCCGCCGCCGGTGAGAGCAGAAAGAGCACCGCCGCAGCGACCTCGCGGGGCGTACCGAGGCGCCCGGCGGGGATGTACGCCGTCGAGTCGAAGAAGAACTTCCGGTGCTCTTCGCTGTAGTTGTCGATCCCGCTCGACAGGATCACCCCGGGCGCTACCGCGTTCACCCGGATCCCGGCCTGCGCCCACTCGAACGCGAGGGTGCGCGTCAGGTTCTCGACGCCCGCCCGAGCGGCGCCGGTATGCGCCATCATCGGGAATCCATTGAACATCTGGGCGATGATGTTGACGATCGAGCCGCCACCGCCGGGCACGAGCGCCCGCTGGGCGACCGCCTGCGACATGCGAAACGTGCCGGTGAGGTTCGTCTCGATCACCGCGTCCCATCCACGGCGCGAGATCATCATCGCCGGCGACGGGAACTGCCCGCCGCCGTTGTTCACCAGATGATCGATGCGCCCGAACCGCTCGAGGGTCGCGTCCACCGCGGCCTCGATCGACGCGTCCTCGCGGATGTTGCACGTGTGCCAGAACACCTCGCCCGAGCCCTCGATCGCCTCGAGCCGCTCGGCGCCCTCACGGAGCCGATCCTCGGACCGGCTGCCGATCGCGACGTTTGCACCGAGCATGCGGAGCTCGGCCGCGATCGCGAACCCGATGCCGGAGCCACCGCCGGTCACGAACACGGTCTGGCCGTCGAAGAGGCCGGGCGAGAAGATCGAAGGATCACGCATGGGCGAGCCGGGGGTCAGGAGCCGTCGCGCACGGCGCGCCAGCTGCGGTGAATGCGTCGGTTGCGGAAGTCGAACGGCACGGTCGTGTCGCTCGTCTCGGTCACGTCAAATCCCTCGAACGCGCGCGGGTCGAGGCGGAACTTCCGAAAGTTCGTCGAGAACCAGAGGGTGCCCCCCGGGCGCAGGCGCGCGCGCACTGCCCGGATCATCGGGACGTGGTCGCGCTGTACGTCGAACACGTCCTGCATGCGCTTCGAGTTCGAGAAGGTCGGCGGGTCGAGCACGACGAGGTCGAAGCCCGGCGAGAGCGTCGCAGGGTCGTCGAGCCACGCCATCGCGTCGGCGCGGACGAACCGGTGCGGCGGCCCGGCATCGAGGTCGTTCAGCGCGAAGTTGCGCCGCGCGACGTCCAGCCAGGTCATCGACAGGTCGACCGTCGTCACCGACCGCGCGCCGCCCGCCGCGGCGTACACGCTGAACGCGCCGGTGTAGGCGAAGAGGTTGAGCACGTCGCGCCCCTCGGCTGCCTCGCGCACGGCGGCGCGGGCGACCCGGTGATCGAGAAAGAGCCCGGTGTCGAGGTAGTCCGACATGTTCACCTCGAACTTCAGCCCCTGCTCGCGCACGACGAAGGTCGCGCCGGACCGGGCGAAGCGCTCGTACTGCTCCGCCCCGCGCTGCCGCGCACGCCGCTTCATCCAGACGTCGTCCGGCGACACACCGAGCGCTTCGGCGGCGGCGTCCCCCATCGCATCGAGCCACGCATCGTGCTCGTCCGGCGAACGGTCGTGCGGGCGCACGTACTCGGCGATGTGCAGGCGGCCCTCGTACACGTCCACCGCGAACGGCAGCTCGGGGATGTCGCGGTCGTACACCCGGAAGCAGGTCACGTCGTTGCGACGCGCCTCGCGAGCGACCACGCGGTGTCGCTTGCGCAGGCGGTTGCCGAACATTTCGGCCTGGCTACGGGTCTGGGCGTCGAGTTCGCGCGGTTCGGGCACGGGCAGGTCGGGCGACATGGGGATGCGACGCGGGCGTCGCGGGCGGGTGGTTGACGCGAGGGCGTCTCGTTCACAGCCTCAAGCGAGTCGAGCTGTGGGCACGAGGCACATGATGGCACCGGTCGAGGCGATCACGGAAGGCATCCGCGTAGAGGTCGCGTCGACGTACCGCCCCGAGCGGTCGTCGCCGATCGGCGGACGCTGGTTCTTCACGTACACCGTGCGCATCGCGAACGAGGGGGACGCGGCGGCGACGCTGCGCACCCGACAGTGGCACATCGTGAACGCGAACGGGCACCGCCACGAGGTCGAGGGGCGCGGGGTCGTCGGGCGCGAGCCCCGCATCGAGCCCGGCGAGCACTACACCTACACGAGCGCGTGCCCCCTCGACACGCCGTTCGGCTCGATGTCCGGCACGTACCGACTCGAGAAGGACGACGGCAGCACGATCGACGCAGAGATCCCCCGCTTCGTGCTCGCGGCGCCGCACTCGATCCACTGACGCGCGGGGCGAGCGCCCCGCCCGCGTGAGCCGTCGGGCGAGCCACGAACGACGACGCCCGGTGACCGAGAAGGCCACCGGGCGCGGTCGTTCGATGCGCGGCGTCAGTCCGAGCCGATGCTCGCCTGCGAGGGCACCCCGCCGAACGCGGCTTCCATCAGGACGCCGTGCTCGAGCCGGTGCGCGGCCCCCGAACCCGTGGCCGGGCTCGCGCTCTCGGCGCGCGCGACACACTGGATGGGCAGCTCGTTGCCGAACATCGCCTGGAAGCGCGCCTTGATGAAGTACCAGGCGCCCATGTTCCACGGCTCGTCCTGCACCCATACGAGCTCGGTGCCCGGCTGGTACTGCGAGAGCACCGAGGCGATGCGGTCCGCGTCGAGGGGGTAGAGCTGCTCGAGACGCACGATGTGCACGTCGTTCGCCTCGCGCTTCTCCCGCTCCTGCTCGAGGTCGTAGTACACGCGCCCCGAGCAGAGCAGGACGCGCCGCACGTTCGACGCGGGCACGCCCGCCTGGTCCTCGATGACGGTCTGGAACGACCCGGTCGTCAGGTCCGAGACGCGGCTGACGCAGCGCTTGTGGCGCAGCAGCGACTTCGGCGACATCACGACCAGCGGCTTGCGCCACCGGGTGAGCGCCTGCCGTCGCAGCAGGTGGAAGATCTGCGCCGGCGTGGTGCAGTCGCACACCTGCATGTTGTCTTCGGCGCACAGCTGCAAGAAGCGGCCGAGGCGCGCGTAGGAGTGCTCGGGGCCCATGCCCTCGAACCCGTGCGGCAACAGCATCGTGAGGCCCGTGAGGCGCCCCCACTTGTCCTCACCGCTCGAGATGAACTGGTCGATGATGACCTGGGCGCCGTTGGCGAAGTCGCCGAACTGGGCCTCCCAGATGACCAGCGCGTCCGGCGCGCCGAGGCTGTAGCCGTACTCGAAGCCGAGGCACGAAGCCTCGCTCAGCGGGCTGTCCCACGCCTCGAACGAGCCGCCGTTCGTCGCGACGCTGTCGATCGTGGTGTACCGCTCACCGCTGGGGCCATCGACGATGTACGCGTGGCGGTGGCTGAACGTCCCGCGGCGGGCGTCCTGACCGGTGAGGCGGACCCTGCGACCCTCGTTCACCAGCGAGGCGAACGCGAGCATCTCGGCGCCGCCCCAGTCGAGGGTCTGCCCCTCGTCGAGCATCTTCGCCCGGCGGTCGTACACACGCGCGACCTTCGGGTGCGGCTGCGGGATCCTGTCGAGGTCCGTGAGGATATCGAGCATCGACGACAAGCGGTCCGCCGGCACGGCGGTCTGGACCTCGTCGTTCGGACGCCAGTCCCCGCCGTAGTAGCCGCGCCACTCCTCGTCCTCGAGGTCCGGCACCGTGTTCTCGGTGTGGGCCTTCGACTCCTGGAGCGCGTCCATCATCTCGTTGCGCTGCCGCTCGAGGAGCTTCTCGTCGTCCTCGGACGTCCAGTCACCGGCGTCGATGAGCTGCTGCGCCCACTTGTCGCGGATGCGCTGGTGCGCGTCGATGGCGCGGTACATCTCGGGCTGCGTGAACCGCGGCTCGTCGCCCTCGTTGTGGCCGTACCGGCGGTACCCGACGAGGTCGATGCACACGTCGCGGCGGAATCGCTGGCGGTACTCCGACGCGAGCCAGGCCACCCACATCACCGCCTCGATGTCGTCGGCGCAGACGTGGAACACGGGCACGCGCATGAAGCGCACGAGGTCGCTGGCGTACCGGCTCGACCGCGAGTCGCTCGGCGACGTCGTGAAGCCGACCTGGTTGTTCGCGACGATGTGGACCGTGCCACCGGTGCGGTAGCCCTCGAGCTCGGCGAGGTTCAGGGTCTCGGCGACGATGCCCTGGCCCATGAACGCCGCGTCGCCGTGAATCATCACGGGCAGCACCG
>Ga0070729_10001521_pt1 | contig 34791 bp, 38 predicted proteins | sample tdDd472_FD_66725 | JGI IMG/M metagenome (GOLD analysis project Ga0070729, IMG submission 66725) | Marine sediment microbial communities from the Atlantic coast under amendment with organic carbon and nitrate - tdDd47.2 | ecosystem: Environmental > Aquatic > Marine > Coastal > Sediment | place...
GAAACAAAGTCTTTCACATTAATGTAATCAGCTATACGTTCTGTACTATCGCCACAATCATGTGTTTCAATATATTCAATATGATTTGTTGTTTCTAAGAGATCTCTGTAGTAGAGTTCGCTTTTATCCATTCCACCAACAGTAGTACCTGAAATCAAACCTGTGCGATATTCTTTTATATCATTTATTCCAGCATTTTTAACAGCTTCATCAGCAGCAATAATACCAATTAAGGTTGATCTGGTAAAAGGTTCTTTTTTATCTAGTCCAGCTTTTTCAATAAGCTCTTCTTCTGAAAGTTTAACTTCAGATACAGGAATCGATCCTTTATGATTTGTCTTAAGATATTTTATTTCAGCAACTCCCGACTTTTTCTGCTTTATTGACTCAAGTGTTTCGTCAACATTATTTCCAATACCTGATATTATACCTATGCCGGTTACAAAAATCCTTTGTGACATGTACTAACCCTCTTTCAACTAAAATGAATTACTTCTTCTTTTCTTCAATATATTCTGCAATGGTTCTTATTGAATAAAAAATCTTTTTACCATCTTTTGGATCTTCAATTTTTATTCCATATTGTTTTTCTAACAAAACTATTAACTCTAATGCATCAATCGAATCAAGTCCCAAACCATCACCAAAAAGAGGTGAATCTGTATCTATATCGTTTGGTTCAACATCTTCTAAATTTAAAACTTCAATTACCTGCTCTTTTATCTTTAATATTAACTCTTCCATTACTTTTTTTACTTAATTAATCGATTTATGAATTCGGGTTTAAAACTAATATTATCTTTTTTATTTTCCTTGTTTTTTTCAACTAAAAACAAGATTGCACTATATTCACCATCAATGTAATCTACCCAACCTGTAATACAGGCATCTAACTTGCCAGAATCTAACAGTTCGTTTACATGATCAGAGATAAAATCTACATCAAATTCTTTCGCAATAAAGCAAGTATTTTCTCCTTGAAATTTATTGCGAATGCATATTTCACCAATCATAACATTTGGCAATGTATAAACAAAAACAGCTGGACTGGGGAAATAGTTCGATTTATCTTTTATTGTATCATTATACTTAGTATCTGTATCTAAAGAAGAATGCGAGTTTTGCAAAATAACCCCAACTTTTATAGGATCAATTTCTTTAATGTGTTCGTTTCCTTTAATCACAATTTCTGACGCTAAAAAAGCTACTTTACAAAGATTATCCATTTTAAAATATTTTGGATATTTAACTTTGTAATGCTTGTATACAGATTTCATAAAAGCTCCGAATGCGTTTTTCTCTTGATCGATAAATTCAGACTTACCATCAACAATAACTTCGTGAGGCTTTATGATACAATATTTTGTTATGCTATTTTCCATTGTTTATTTTATGTCAACTTATCTTAATGTTGTGCTGCTACATCTGCAATATGTTCTGGAGTATCTCAATATTTATTCGCTATCGCTCATGAGAACGCTTCGCTAAGTTATTTCAGTCATTGACTGTTAGTCAGCGTTTAGTTCAGAAAAATATGCAGCAGCATTGCTTCCTCCAAAACCAGATGCCGTTTTTAAAAAGTTCTTAACTTCAGTTTCTTTTAATTCTTTGATAACATTTATAGGTTCGCTAACTCCATGCTCAGAATAACCTAATGTTTTTATCAAACAGTTTTCTTTGATTGAATGAATTCCAGCAATACACTCAATAATACCAGCTGCACCAAGCGTATGTCCCCAGTAAGATTTTAAGCTATTTACCGGAACATGATCTAATTCAGCCCACTTTATTGCCTTTGATTCCATTTCGTCGTTGTATGGTGTAGCTGTTCCATGCCCTGAGATATAATCAATGTCAGTGTTTGTTTTTGCTGCTTCATTTAAAGTATTTCTGATAGCATAATACAATCCGTCTCCGGTACGTGAAGGACCAGATATATGATTTGCATCATTTGTATTAGCTCCTCCTCGAAAAATTACAGGATTTTCTTCCTGAACCAATTCTTTATTAGAAGATAGGATTATGGTTCCAACTCCTTCACCTAAAGTAATACCAGTTCTATTTGCATCAAAAGGCTTACATGGTTGTTCGCTTACAGCCTTAAACGATTGAAAACCAGAAGGAGTAAACTCAGAAACTACATCTCCACCACAAACAATAACATTCTTATATTTTCCCTTTTTTAAATATTCTGCACCAACAATTATTGATGTAACACCAGAAATACAGGCGTTTGAAACAAAGACTGGTTCATTAGGAGAATTAAAGAATTTGCATACTTGTTCAGAAATTGCCCAAAGATTTATTCTTTCTTTTTCAAAGGGATGATTTTCATTTTCAATTAAATCAATATTACCTTTTACTGATGAAAAAACAAATAAAGTATCTTTTTTAGAAGGATCTATTTTAGTTTGATTTAAAGAATCATTAATTGACAGAATCATCATTTTCTCAAGACGAGTATATTCTGAAGGATTTCCAATTTTTTTAAATTCAAAATCTAATCTTTCATTGTTAACCTGAGAGCAATATAATGGAACCTGAGTAATCTTAGGATCAGTAGTTTGTGCAATTCCTGATTTGCCAGATTTTAGATTATTAAAGTTCTCTTTGCTTGTAAATCCTAATGATGTAATTATATTATCAGCAATTGTATATATTTTATCCATATCTGCTTCAATTATTCAATTAACCCCATTTTCCTTTTCCATTCAAGAAAGAAATCAGGGCAAATAAGTACTAATTCGCGATCAATATTTAGAAACACCTGAATGCTTTCTCCTGTTGCAGCAATATTGTTATTTTTCTTATTATAGATAGTATATTCAAAATGGATTTTTGCAGCATCGTGATCAATATATCGTGTCTCAATTATTGCTGAATCGCCGTATTCAAGTGGAGTTTTATATTCGAAATCCAGTTTAACAAGTGGAGTTAAATGCTTATTTGCATATACATCAAGATAACTTAATCCCAGGGCTTTGCCAAAAGCTTCACGTCCGTCTTCAAAATATTTTGCATAATTTCCGTGCCAAACGATTCCCATTGAATCTACTTCGCTAAATCTTACAATAATTTCTGTTCTATGAATGAGGGGTTTTGTTTTCAATTTTATTTTTCAATTATCAATTAACAATTATCAATTACCAATTCTCAGTATTAAATTATTTTGTTTTATTATAGTTGTTATATATGATTGCAACAATAAGCATTAATACAAAGAAAACTAAAAGCTTTCCTGCTTCCGCTGCAATTACCCATAAATCTCCTCCTCGAAGAAAGATATCATAAAATCCGTTTAATCCCCAGTGAAGAGGAGAGAACTGACTTATAATTTTTACAGCATGAGGCATAACATAAACTGGAACCCAAATTCCACCCAAAGCAGCAAAGATAATTATTGAAACTGCTCCAAAAGTAGCAGCTTGCTCATGTGTTGTGGCAATTGTTCCAACTGCTACTCCATAACCTGCTGCAGCTAATCCTGAGGCAATAGCCATAACTGCTAATGCAATTTTATGTGGTCCAATTTCCAATTGAGGTAATCCTAAAGCAGGCATAACATAAACACCTACTAATAACATTAATATAAACTGAAGGAATGAAACACTCAGAAAAACAATTATTTTACTAAACATAACTGTTACAAATGAGCCTGGCATTGTTTTTAATCTGAATGCACTTCCATCGTCCCGCTCTTTTATAATATTTCCAGCAAGTGGTAACACAATAAAAAATATTGCAAACATGGTCCATGCAGGAACATTGTGTTGTACTGAGTTTGGAAGGATTTCATCATTTGTTGTTGAAGCATAAACTTCCTTATACTTTATTGTTTCGAAACTTTCAAACTTAATAGGTTTTTGATCGGGCATTAATTGAGCTAATGCTTCTGAGAAATTCTTAAAGAACATTTCAATTTCCAATTGCGATGTAAACTCTTTTAAAGAGCTCATTACCATATTTTTAAATGATTGGCTCGTTGCAGGATCAATAAATATAGTTACGTCGATTGTACTTTTTTTAGTTCTTTTTTTAACACCTGCTATATTGAATGATTTAAACGATTTGTTTATCAATGCATTCACATTTCCACGAATTGCATCGGTTGCTCTTTCGGGAATTATAATTCCGATTTTATAATCTCCTTTAGCAACTAACTCCTTTGCCATTTCTTCAGTTATTGCTTTTCCGTCTATTTTTTCAACGATCTGAAAAAATTCTGAATCATATAATCCTTTACTAATTGCTTCACCTAAGCTATCCTTGTCGTTATTTACAAGAATCATTGAGATGTTAACCTCTTTAACTGTTCTGAATGTGGCATCCTGAATTACTGTCATAATAAGGATTAGAACCAGAGGCATAATAAATAATATTGCCAGACCAGCTCTATCTCTTACCAGAACTAAAAACTCTTTATATATTGATGAAAATAATCTTTGCATAATAATCTAATTTATTCGTCGCGTAAAGCTCTACCTGTAATGTTTAAGAAAATACTTTCTAAATCGGTGTATTCCGACTTGCTGTTAATAAGATCTTTAGGCTTACCTTCAGTTAAAATATTCCCTTTATCAATAATTGCCACTCTTGAACAGAAGTTTTCAGCTTCTTCCATATAATGAGAAGTATAGATTATTGTTGTTCCTTCCTTATTAATACTTCTAAGATGATCAAGAATTACGTTTCTGGATTGAACATCAACTCCAACTGTAGGTTCATCAAGATAAATTATTTTTGGTTTATGAAGAATACCTGCTATTAAATTTATTCTTCGTTTCATACCTCCAGAAAAGGTTTTAATGCGGCGGTTTGCATTCTTTTCTAAACCAAATAATTCAAGACATTCGTCTATTCTGGTTTTTAAGTGTTTACCCTTAAGTCCGTACATATTACCAAAGAAAGTAAGATTTTCTTTTGCTGTAAGTGATGGATAAAGTGCTATATCCTGGGGAACTACGCCAATAATACTTTTTATCTTTTCTGCTGAATGTTGATATTCCATACCATCAATAAAGACGCTACCTGAAGTTGGTCCGAATAATCCACAAAGGATTGAAATTGTTGTAGTTTTTCCTGCTCCATTTGGACCAAGCAGTCCGTAAATTTCACCTTTGTCAATATTCAGATTAATATTGTCAATGGCAGGTACGTTTGAACCTTTATAATATTTGGTTAAATATTTTAATTCAATAATGTGATTGTTTTCCTGCATTACTTTATTAGTTTCTTTAATTCAGTAAAAAACTTTTCTTCATCATCGGCAATTTCAAGCATTAAGTTTGCAACTGTATTGTATCCGTCAGGATCAGCTGAACGACCTTTACAAGTTTGAGCAGCTTTTGAAGAAAAATTTCTCCATTTATCACCGATTTTTGTCATTTCTTTTGACATTTCATTGTATCTATCGTCCTGCATTACTTCTGCTACTTCTTGCAAGAATGCTGCATAAATAAATCTAAAACCAGCTCCTCCAGTTCCAATTTCTTCGAGCATACGCACTAATTGTGCCAAATAAGATGCAGCCTTTTTGGGCCCAAGTTTTTCTGGCCAGTTTTTTACTCTCTTTGATAAATAACGAATTCCTTTTACCCCAAACAAAGGAACAGGTATTGTTGTCATCCAGTCAGCTGTTTGTTTAATTCCTTTTATAATTGCTGGTTTTAAATCAATCTTTTCAGGAATGTTTATTGGGTAATACATTTTGCCATTTGGACTTAAAGGACCTTTTGCAAACCTTGATTTTTTTAATTCTTTATAAGTGAGGGTTGTTGGATATTCCATAACCGGATCACTAATAAGGTACGTGTCATTTTCTTTTCCATAAACGGTAAGGTTATGCGCATTGAAATGAAAACGATAAGCAGGAGGGAAGTATGATAAATGATAAACTCCAGACTGAATTCCAACTGGTAATTTCTTTTCAAGAACTTTATCCAGTTCGTCCATAGCTCTTTTAGGTTGTTTCCTAAAAGATTGCTTCTTCATTTTAATTCCCAATCTTTTTGCTGCTTTTGTAAATATCATTCCAGGAACTGGTCTGAATGATGCTAATGGAATTCCATTTACTTTTACGAAAGGCATGTATGCAAAAAAGTATCCACTTCCGATACCAAAAATCATAGCTTCACTTAAATTTAAACCATGATATTTTAATAAACTGGAAATCACTCCATTTTCACAATGTCCGGCAGGTATATGTTCGAAATCTAATTTCATCTTTAATTTTCAGGTTTAAAATGTATTAACTCATCTACACTGATTTCAAATACTTTGGCGTAGTTTTCTATTTGTTCTTGTTTTAATTTCTTAAAAGATTTAGGATTTAGATGTCTTTTTACTTTCCATTTTGGTAATTCAACATAATCAGAAAGTAAAGTAACATTCATTTGAGTTTTTGCCATAAAGTGCATAATTGGGCTTGCCTTACCTGCCTTTATTTTTTCGTCCGCAATTTCAACCATTTCCTGAATATCTTCCCAGGCAAGATCGTTAACAATATTTTTAGGCTCCCATCCAGTACTCAATACTTTGACATACTTTCCATTTTCGTCAATTGCATATTGTACTTCACGTGAAACACCGCCTGTTATTCCTTCATCTTGTGGTACTTTGTCTTTTTCCATAATATAGTTTCTGGTTAAAAGTTTAAAGTTTATGCTTGAATTCTAAAGACATAATATTCTACAAATGATTATTTACAATAATTTATTCGTCCAAATATATTTTCATTGAACATTCTGCAATTATATTGTCATCACAGTAAATCTTTCCATTGATTAATGTTGTATTAAACACTTTATGTTCAACATTTATCTCTGTAAGGATTGTTTTGCCTATTTTAGGTAAACTATGTATTGTAAGCCTTTGAACTGCTCCAATATAACCTGTTGGAACATCTTTGTTCTCATTTCTGTATTCGAATCCAACTCCAACAGCAGCTGTTTGAGCAATGTTTTCAATTAAGCCCGGTTCTTGTAAAAATCCATCTTTACAAAAAATATTGCTTTCGTTTATTTGTAAACTGCCTATAGTTTGTCCTCCATCTGCTTTATGAAGTTTCTCAACCATAACCATTGGTTCTCTTTGTGGAATAAACTGCAATATAGTTTCTCCGTCTGCAATTACATTGTCATATATTCCCATAACGGACCTTTTTTATTTCTTTGTCTTAATTTATCAATAATCTTTGAATTATCTTCATCAGGGAAAACCCAACGTTTTCCAGATTTACGAGCTCTTTCTTTTAAAGTATCGTAATTTACATCTTTTGAAAGATAATATTTAGGTTCTAATAGATTATCATCTTTAGATATTATTCCTTCATGAATAGCATATTCCTGTAATTTTGTTCCAGGATAAATTCGCATACCTACAAAAGGAAAAAATACAGAATTATCTATGAGTTTTGAGTTTTCATAGGTTTCATTTACAGTTTCATCTGTTTCTCCATATCCACCTAAAATAAGGAAATGCGCATAAGGAATGTCAAGCTTATTGCATATTGCTGATTTTTCTAAAACATCTTTAACTGTAAAATGTTTACCATAAGTTTTAAGAGTTTTCTCAGCAATAGCTTCAGTTCCAAACTCAACGTGCTGTAATCCTGATTTCTTTAAAACTTTTAAAAGATTCTCATCAAGATCTTTAAAAGTGAAGTATCCACCCCAATGTATTTTTATTCCACTTGCAATTATTTTCTCGGCAAGTTCATAATTATACTCATTATTAATATTAAAAACTGAGTCTGTGAAGAATACATAGTCTATACCTTTTTGATAGTATAGTTTCTTTAAAGTATCAACAATCTTATCTGTATTTAGAGTTCTTACTTTACTGCCTTCAATTAGTGGATAAGTACAATAAACACAATTATATGGGCATCCTCTTTTTGTTTGAACGTTAAGCATTCCACTTTTTTCCCAATAAAAATCAATAAGATTTGGGTCAAAATCTAAATTAAGATCTTTAAAATAGCTTTCATTCTGATTAAATGCACATTGTCCATCTTTTTTGTATAATAATCGACTAAGGTCAGTATAGTCTTCGTTATTATCAAGTTTATTGATGAGCTTTGATAAGGTTTCTTCGCCTTCTCCGTATACACCAAAATCAGGATTAAGTTTTTTGAACATTAACTCCGGAAAAACTGAGAAAGCAGAACCTCCGACAATTATTTTGGCATCTGTAATTGTACGTAAATTGTCGATTATATTTTTATAATGTGAAACAAATTCTTCTCGACTGTATGAGTTCACATCATCAACATTTCTAAATGAAATTCCAATATATTTAGGCTGATATTCTTTAGTTATTGACTTTAATTCTTCGATAGTATTAAAATTGAGATCTAATGTCTTTGTTTTGTATTCTGGTAATTTTTCCTTTAAATAAGTTGTAATGTAGGAAATGCCGATAGGATATACCGGATATGGAACTTTATGTTGATTTGCTGATATGAATAATATTTTGTTTTCTTTCATATGAATTATTTTGTTTTCCAAAACTGGTAGTAATTAAACCATTGTAATGGATACATTTTTAAAATTCGCTCAAATTCCTTTACATATTTTACTACAAACTTTTCAAGTTCTTGTTCCTGCTCTTCAGGATTTTTATATCTTTTCACCACTTCAGGAGCTGTAGCATAAAAATGATAATGAGTTTTTGATTCTTTCATTGCAAATGCGAAAGTTACAGGAACTCCAAAACGGGCTGCTAAGTAAAATGGTCCTGAAGGAAATAATGCTTTTTCTCCCATGAAATCAACTTCGAATACTTTGCCTTCCTGAATAAAACGATCACCAGCCATTGCAATTAGTTCTTTATTTATTAATGCATCACTAATTGGTATAATATGAGAATAATCGCTCTGAATGGGAATAATATTCACATCCTTATTAACTAAAACATTTGAAACTAAATTTTTTATTTTTTGATGCTCAGCATCTAACATCAGAACATTTATTCTGGAATTTAATCGTTCCAGAAGTTGTCCAGCAATCTCGAAATTTCCAATGTGAGCATTTACGATTATTCCTCCGGTATTATCTTCAACCATGCTGCGAAGGTGATGTTCACCATCAAAATTGTAAGTAAATTTACCTTTTAGGCCACCAAGAATTGCAAACTTATCGAGCAGTACTTGTCCAAATGTATAATAGTTTCTGTAAATATTCCATTTGGTTTTTAGCCAAGAATATTTTAAAATATGACGAAAATATCTGTATGTGAATTTTGAACTCTTACGTGAAAAAAGGAAAAAATAGAAAGCAACAAAAAGTAAAATGAAATATGCGAAAAAAAGCCCTAAATATTTAAGGGCAAATACAAATATTTTATAGCCTAATACATTTCCGCGGGATTGTCCTTTCCATGATGGCATTTAAAAACCTCCAATTCCTTTCTAACCCGGGATTAGTTAGAATTAGCCCGGCTTATGATATAATCATAAAAATCCTGAAGAGATTTTATAGTAGCAAAATCTTCACCTTTTACTTTGAATCCAAAATTTCTTTCAATAATTACAACAAGATCAACATAGTCTAAACTATCAATCTCAAGCGTTTCTTTCAGGCTGGCCGTAGGGATCAACTGATCTTCCTCAAGCTCAAACTCATCAATTAGAAAATCATTTACCTTACTAATAATTTCCTTATTCTCCATGTCTTATAATATCTCCCGGTTAATAAAATTATTTTATCTTTTTCACGATTAAAGAGGAATTTGTACCTCCAAAACCAAATGAGTTGGACAAAAATATATCAATATTATGATTTTTAATAGTTTCTGTAGCAATATTTAATTTTGCTGAGTGTTCATCAGGGTTTTCGAAGTTAATATTAGGTGCAACAAATGAATTTTGCATCATCAATACCGAATAAATTATTTCGCTGGCACCACCCATCCACATTTCGTGTCCAGTCATTGATTTCGTAGAACTAACGTAGGGTGTTTTATGACCAAAAACCTTGCTAATTGCTTGAGCCTCATTTAAATCTCCAACTGGTGTTGCTGTTGCATGAGCATTAATGTAGTCTATTTGAGATGCTTTTATATTTGCATCTTTTATTGCCATTTCTAATGATTTCGCAGGTCCTTCTACATTTGGAACTGAGATATGATCACCATTTGATGAAAAACCATAACCAATTACTTCGGCAATAATATTAGCACCACGCTTAACTGCCGATTCATAACTTTCTAAAATTATTGTAGCTGCACCTCCACTTGGAACCAGTCCATCACGATCGCGATCAAATGGACGACTAGCTTTTTGAGGTTCGTCTTCACGTATTGAAAAGGCACCTAAACCGTCAAAACTTCCCATTGAATGGTAATTAATTTCTTGACCACCACCGCAAACAATCATGTTTTGCAGTCCACTTCGAATAAGATAATAACCCATTCCAATTGAATGAGAACCGCTTGCACATGCAGCGCTAATAGTGAGATTAATACCTTTTAATCTAAAAATAGTTGATAAATTCATTGTTATAGTTGAATTCATCGATTGAAAAATTGCTCCAGATCCTAATAGGGCAGTATCCTTTTTTTCTTTAAGAACGTCATAGGATTCCACAACAGATTTTGCAGAACTGTCATTTCCGTACAATATTCCAATATCATTATTATCTAAGAAATTGTCATCAATTTTAGCTTGGTTTAAGGCTTCAATTGTAGCAACATAAGCATATTCTCCTTCTTCTGCCAATCCAACTCTTTGCCTTCTTTTTAATTGACCTTTTAAACTTGGTTTTTCTAAAATTCCAGTTAATCCTGAACGAAATCCCCAGTCTTTTCTTAATTGTTCAAAACCAATTCCAGATTTTCCGTTATAAAGCGAATTATTTACTTCCTCAATGTTTTTACCAATAGTGGAATAAATTCCCATTCCAGTTATTACCACTCTATTCATAGGCTCGTATTACAGCGTTTTATATTATGTATAAAGTCCTCCGTTTATAGAAACTACTTCTCCTGTTACATAAGATGCTTTAGGTGAAGCAAGAAATGCAACAACATCAGCAACTTCTTCGGCATTACCAAATCGACTCATCGGAATAAGACGTTTTAAATCCTTTTCTTCCAATTCTTGTGTCATATCTGTTTTAATAAAACCAGGAGCAACACAATTTACAGTTACATTCTTTTTTGCAATCTCTTGAGCTAAAGCTTTACTTGCTGCTATTACGCCGCCTTTAGCTGCTGAGTAATTTGTTTGTCCAGGTAAACCTTTAATGCCAGATAATGAAACAACATTAACAATTCTTCCATATCTGTTTACAATCATATCTTGTACTAAATGTTTTGTAATATAATAAAAACTATCCAAATTTGTGTTTAAAACATCCTTCCAATCTTCGTCTTTCATCCACATAATCAAGGCATCTTTTCGAATACCGGCATTGTTTATTAATACCTCAATAACCGTTTCAGGATTGTTTTCTTTCCATTTATCAATTGAAGCTCTAATTTCATCAGAATTTGAAACATCAAACTTCAGAAGTTCACCTGAACCACCTGCTGCTTTAATCTGATTAAGTGTATCTTCTGCTTCTTGGTCGTTACTTCTGTAATTAACTAAAACATGATATCCTAATTCAGCAATTTTTAAACATATTGCTTTTCCAATTCCTCTTGAACCTCCTGTTACTAAAGCAAATTTCATTTTAATTAGTTTATAAGATTTGGTCTGTTTTTTATTAAATATTGTTTTATATTTTCAATATGAGGATACAACGGAACATCCTTAACAATTTTAGGAACAATAGCTCTCATTTCCTTATATAGTTTCTTTCCTGTATCCGATAAGCTTTCTTGGAATTCCATAAAATCAATTACCTGAAGTAAGCTCATATACTTAATAGATAACACCTCAAATGTGTTCTCAATAACTTTCTTCGTGATTAAAGCAGAATTAGTACCCATACTTACAATGTCTTGATTGTCGCCATTGTTTGGAATACTATGAACATACATTGGATTAGATAAGGTCTGATTTTCTGCTGTTGTTGATGTTGCTGTAAACTGAGCTGCTTGTAATCCTAAGTCTAAACCAATTGTTCCAAGATTTGCAAATGGAGGGAACTTCTCGTTTATTTTTTCATTGAACAAATAATTAATTTGACGTTCAACCAACATAGACAACTTGGTTGTAACAATTTTCAATTTGTCCATTTCAAGAGAAACATAATCTCCATGGAAATTGCCGCCATGAAGTACATTACCATTCTCTTTATCAATTATTGGATTATCATTAACCGAATTTACTTCGTTTATAATAATCTTTTCAGCATTTGCTATAGTTTCGTAGATTGGACCTAATACTTGAGGCACACAACGAAGCGAATAATACTCTTGAACTTTAACTTTGATTACTCCAACATCGTGATTGTTGTTGTAAAATATGTCTGATCTTTTCTTTATTAACTTACTCGAATCAACTATTTTTCTTATTTCTTCTGCAATAAGGTTTTGACCTTCGTGCAGTTTAACTTTATTAAGTTCTTCTGAAAAATGATCATCGGCAGATTCAACAACTTCGTTAATTAAACTGGACGAAATTAACGACCAATTTAAAAGGTTCTTAGCGTGAATTAGATTTATAATTCCAATTCCTGTCATACAAGATGTACCATTAATTAAAGCTAAGCCTTCTCTTAAGTGAACTTTTAAAGGAGTAAGATTATTTGCTTTAAAAACTTCTTGTGCTGTTCGAAATTCTCCATCGAAAAATATTTCTCCTTCACCAATAAGGTTTAGAGCTAGGTGAGCTAATTGAACTAAATCTCCACTTGCTCCAACACCACCGTGTTCAAATATTTTGGGATAAATATCTCTATTAATAAATTCTTTTAAAAGAGAAATAGCATCTTCATGAACTCCAGAAAAACCTTTCATGAAAGTATTTAAACGACCTATCATTAATGCTTTTACATAAATGTTTGGTAAGGTATTTCCTGAACCAGCAGCATGACTGCGAATAAGGTTGTATTGAAGTGTTTTTTGGTCGTCGTCGCTAATCTTATATTGTGCCATTGGACCAAAGCACGTATTTATGCCGTAAATTACTTTATTCTTCGAAAAATCATTTAAAAAATTGTAACTTTCTTGTACTTTTTTTAGTGCGTCTTTATCTAAATCAATCTTTTCACTTTCAAAAAGAATTTTGTAAAAATCATTAAGATTAAGATTCTCACCCCCTATAATTATCATTTTTATTCTTCGTTATACGTTAAAGTGGCTAATAATTAGCCGTTTAGTTCATCTGCCATTTTATAAGTATGCAAATTTAATAAATACTTTTAATAATCCTTAGTTTACGAATCCTTTTAATTAATATTTTTTATCAATAATCGATAAGTTTACATGAACATATTAATTAATGAATTAATAATGTATAAATACTTCTGCAATGCTTGTAAATAGTGGTTAAACAATTTAAATTTCAAATTGTTTGCTTGTATTAATTTTGGCAATAATTTAATTTGAATTAATTTAGTAGACCAAAAAAAAGGCATAGTTTTAACTACAATGTTGTAGAATATAGATCAACTACTGAAATTATAATATTTGAATCGGATAGAAATACAATTCATATGAAAGAAAAGGATGCTTATATTGATTATGAACCACAACAACTTATAATGTATGTTGAAAAGGAAGATGGAACATTTGGTCCGATTCAGACAGGTTCATATATCTCCAAGAATTATTTGGATGATTTTTGGGCCAAAATGATGAGTTTAAGAAATTCATTATTGGAAAAGCTTAAAAAGAATGAAATAACACCGGTTTATTTTTATAAATTAATTCATGATTTTAATGATGTTGAATTATCACGAAGAACTGGTATTCCTACGTATAGAGTGAAAAAACATCAAAAAGTTAAGTCATTTAGAAAAGCAAAATTGGCTGATTTACACAAATATGCTTATGCTTTTGATATTCCTGTTTCTAACTTATTTCAAGCTATTGTTGTTGAAGATAATGAGAAAAAAGCAGAAAGCGATGAATTGAAACAACCAATTATAGTAAAGCAAACAAGAACTGATAATCCATTTGTAGTTATTACAAAAATAGAATCAAATAAAAAATGATAATAGAATCTTTTAAACATAATATGGCAGCTCATTGTGAGTCTGGGACATTAAATGCATTATTAAACTATAAAGGTTTGGAAATTACTGAACCAATGATTTTTGGCTTGGGTAGTGCTTTATATTTTGGGTATTTAAGCAGAACCCCAAACCTTAGTTTTCCAATGTTTATATTAAGAACTAAACCTGGGAAAATTAGAAAAAAAATTGAGAAAAGAACTGATATAAAATTTAATACAAAACAATTTAAAAGTCAGGATGAGGCTGAGCAAGAACTTGATAGCCTAATTGCTAAGAATATTCCTGTAGCATGCAAGGTTGATTTTTATTATATGGATTATGTTCCTCAATGGGAAAGAGTGCACGCTAATATTCATTTTATTACAGTTGTTGGAAAAGAAGGTGATGAGTATATTGTTAGCGATAGTTATTATCCAAAATTAGCACGAATTCATAAAGATAATTTAAGAAAAGCTCGTTTTGCTGGTGGTTATTTAGCTCCAAAAGGATTCAGATATTATATCGAATCAGTACCCGAAGCGATTGATTATAAGAAACTAATTCCGATTGCAATTAAAAATACTATAAACAATATGATTGGAGTTCAACCTCCATTTATTGGTGTTAGAGGAATTCGCACTTTTGCAAAGAAACTACAAGGATGGCCAAAATTAACAAGAGATATTGATCATTTATCGCACGAAGTAATGAAAATAAATGTTTTTCTTGAAGATCAAGGAACTGGAGGTGGTGGATTCCGTTTTTTATATGCTACATTCTTACGTCAAGCATCTGAAATTCTAGAGAATAAACAATTAGATGATATGGCAAAAAAGATGATGGAAATAGGAGATGGTTGGAGAAATATTTCTTACTTTGCAGCCAAAATTGGAAAAAATCGAGAGCTTGGACCTGAGAAACTTCAGGAATTGGGTAGTATGATTAATGAAAGAGCCGATTCGGAAGAGGCTTTTTACAAAGACTTAAGAACAGTAGTTAGTAATATATAATATTTAAGATAGAATGGGAGAAAATATTGGAACAGATTTGAAGGCGGATATTAAAAAAATGATTATTGATACATTAAATATGCAGGATATAACTCCGCAAGATATTGAGGATGATTTACCACTATTCGGAGGAGACAATACATTAGGATTAGATTCAATAGATGCTATAGAACTTGTAATGGCTATTCAAAGAGATTTTAAAGTACGCATTGATGATCAAAATTTGGCTCGTGAGGTACTAAAAGATGTAAATTCAATTGCTGATTTTATCAAAAGCAAAGCAGAATAAAATCTTTTTTAAGTAATAAATTCAAATCAGACTAAATATGAAGAGTGCTTACCTGATAGCAGGAATGAGACTATCCAGGTTCATAAAACTTATTATGAAAAATGGAATGTCTTTGTATCCAAAATATCTAGTAAGGTTCTTATTTCTTTTTCAAAATGGAGTTTGGTCATCTATTTTTTACAGAAAAGAAAAATCACTTTATACAGATAAAATTAAGGCTCACAACTTACCCGATGATCCAATAATTATTATTGGACATTGGAGAACTGGAAGCACATTTTTACATCAATTGCTGGCTATTGATGATAAATTGGTAACTACTAATGTATTTCAAGGATCAATACCCGATAGTTTTCTTACTTCAAGGAAATCATATGAACCCATAATGGGGCGTGCCTTAAAAGGTACTCGACCTATGGATCAAGTAAAACTGAGCATGGATGAGCCTTTGGAAGATGAATACGCACTTTTTAGATTATGCAGTTATTCACCATTGGAGCGTTTAGTTTTCCCTAAATCAAAAGAATATTTTTTAGATCAATTTCCTAATTTTTTACCTGAAGGAAAGAAATTAGAAGAATGGAAAGAAGCTGTAAAATATTTTTACAAAAAATTAACCATTGAAAATAATAAAACAATACTGATAAAGAGTCCGTTTCATTCTTTTCGTATGGATGTTTTGAATGAGATTTTCCCAAAAGCGCGATACATTCATATTATGCGACATCCACATAAGGTTGTTCCATCAACAATAAGAATGTGGGATATTGTTGGCACGCAAAATGCTATGAATAAGAAATGGGTAAAGCCAAATATTAAAGATACAAGTTCTTTATTATTTAAAATGCTAAATAAAATTGACCAAGATAAAAAGAAGCTGCCTAAAGAGAGATTTTACGAATTAAAATTTGAGGATTTAGAAAAGAATCCAGCTGAAGTTATAAAAACAATATATAATCAGTTAAATGTTGAATTTTCAAAGAAATTTGAGAAACAAATAAGTGATTTTTTGATTTCGGTAAAGGATTACCAAAAAAATAAATATACTATGCCTGAAGGCGACAAGCTGGAAATCAATAACATCCTAAAGGCGTGGATGACAGAGAAAGATTATAGTTTGCATTAGTACATTTTTTTGATAATTTTATCAGCTTAACAGTAGACAAAACAAACAAAACATATGAAATTTCAATTAATATTTCCAAAGTGGAGAAAGCTTGAAGGGCAAACAACTTTTAATTTGCCACCTCATGGAGCGGCAGTATTCGCGGCAACTATTCCTGATTATGTAGAGGTAGAATTTATAGATCAAAATCTAGAAGAAATGCGTTATGATGATGACGTTGATTTTGTGGGCATCTCTATGCTATTAACCACACAGATTAAAAGTGGATGGGCAATTGCAGATGAATATAGAAAACGAGGTAAGAAAGTTATTTTCGGTGGAATTTCTACCATGTTGCATGCAGAAGAAACTATGCTACATGCTGATTCAGTTTTTCTAGGTGAAGCTGAAGGACATATGGAGCAAGTTTTTAACGATTTCAGAAATGGAGAGTTAAAGAAAGTGTATAATCATATGAATGATTTACCTCCAATTGAAATAGTTGGTCCTGCACGAAGAGAAATCTATAATCGAGAGCTTTATTATCATAAAGGAGTACAAATGGTAGATTTATTCCATGCATCACGTGGTTGTAAATATAGCTGTTATCCTTGTGCTGTATCATATTTAGGTGGTCGATGTTTCCGCCCGAGACCAATTGATAAATCGATTGAAGAACTTGAAACAATAGAAAATAACAGATTATTTATTGTTGATAATTCTCTTGCACAGGATACGCAATGGGAAAAGGACTTATTTAAAGCGATGATTCCTTTAAAGAAAAAATGGTGTAGTCATACTATTGAAGACAAACCAGAAGTACTTGATCTTGCTGCTCAGGCTGGAGCATGGTATGTTTATCAGGCTGTTTTTGATACTTCAGATTATATTAAGGAGCGTGTTAAAAGATATCATGATTATGGTATTGGTGTTGAAGGAACCATTTTGTTAGGTCTTGATAATCAAACAGAAGACGATATTAAAAGATTAATAGATTTCTTATTGGAAATTGATCTAGATTTAGCTGAATTTACTGTGTTAGCTCCATTTCCTCATACAAAAGCATACAACGATTTAATTAAACAAGATCGTATTTTTAACAAGGATTGGAATGATTACAATGCTGGTCAAGTTGTTTATAATCCAAAACATATGAGCGCTGAACGTTTACAGGAGCTTTATCAATATGCATGGGACACATTCTATAAAGATGAATCACAGGAGGAGAAAATGTTTAAGCTACTTAAACAGGTTGTTTCTCGTGAGATTGATGATGGTACTTTTAGAAAACCAGTAAAAGATTTATCAAAAATGAGTTTTGGGAAAAATGTAAAAAGTAAAATAGCTTAATTGATATTTAGAAATGGAAGCAAAAGTTAGCAAATATCAGGATCAGATATATAATTTTAATGGGTTGTGGGATATTCCATCAATTTGTGGTTTGAAAATTGTAAAGAAACAAGATAAAACAATTGTAATAGCTACCGATTTATTTGATGAAAATCCTGGTACATCTATTACTGAATGGAATACAAAACTAGCAAAGGAGTTTTGTGATAAAAACGAAATTGATTGTAAGCAGTTGGTTTATATTGAGCATACACCAGATAAAAAAACGAAATTGTCTTTTAATCAAGAGTCGTTTTATAAAGTTAAGTTTGATATAGTAGATGATAAATTTGAAAATCCAAAGTGGCAAGAGATTTCAAAAGAAGAAGTTAATAAATTAATTACAGAATAAATAGATTATAAATGGCTCAGATTACGGATAAAGTAAGGGAAGAAGTAAAGGAAATTGTTTTTGATTTTTTTGCAGAAGAATGTGAAATAGAAATTGATGAGATATCTGAAGATTCAAATATTATTGGTGATTTAGATGGGGATTCATTAATGTTTCTTGAGTTGATAGAAATCTTTAAAAAGAAATATAATCTTAATATAGAACTGAAGACTATTGGTAAATATGCAGTTAAAAATCCAGTAAAAACTCTTGGAGAATTAATTAAAATGCAATTGCTAATAATTGAGCACGAAAACAATATTTTAGAATTGTAAAAATCAATGATATTCGGTTGTGGAATCGATATAGAAGAAACCAAACGTTTCGATAAGCATTATTTCGAAAACGGAATATTATCGAATCTAATTTATGATCTTTTTACATCGAAGGAAATTGAAAATTTTTCAGTTTTTGGTAAGGAAGCCTTTTTAAAAGGCTTTTGTTTTAAAGAAGCTTTTTATAAAGCTCTTAATAATCCCGATTTTGATTTTAAGGATGTTGAAATTATTTTTGAAAATCAGAATGATTTTAAAATATACAAATCGAAAAAGATGGATAGCATATTTAATTATTTGAAAATAGCTGACATTAAGGTTGACATACAACAGGCTGATAAATACGCAGTTGTTCAGGTTTTGTTATTAAAAGAGAATGATGATAAGTAATAAAATAGCATTTGTATTTCCTGCATTTATTACTGAATTTACCAGTAAAGAACTTTATTTTTTACAAAGAAATAACCTCAGTTTATCAAGTTATATTGAGAAAGTCTCTGAAGTTTTAAAATATGACTTACCCGATTTTACTTATGATAATTCGGAATACTGGAATAGTGAATTCCTATCTCAGATTCTCGCTTATATTTTTAGTTGTTCAATAAGTGATGTTCTAGTAAATAAGGATATCAAACCTAGTTTTGTTGCAGGATATAGCATGGGAATATATGCTGCGCTATATTCGATAGGAGCTATTTCTTTTATAGATGGAATAAATATTATCAAAAAAGCCTTTAATCTGACGAATGATTTACGAGAGTCTGGAAAATATGGAATGGGAGCAATAATTGGACTAACAGTTGATGATGTTAATATGCTGATTAAAAAAAACAAGTTAACAACTGAAATAATTAATATCAATAATGAACATTCTGCGGTTGTTGCGGGGAAAAAGTCAGAGATTAATGAACTACTTTTAGAGGCAAAAAATGAAGGTGCAATTTCCACTACTGTATTAACTGTAAATACTCCTTATCATTCTGAATATATGTTGAAATATACCGATGTATTTACATCATTTGTAGATACTTTACAGTTAAAAGATCCAATTTGCCCTTTAATCTCAACATTTAATCAAAGAGAAATTACTAAAGAAGCGGAGCTTAAAAAAGAGTTAGTTTTTAACCTTACAAGAAAAATTAATTGGTTTAAAACTATGCGAAAAGTTATTGAAAAGAATGCAAGTGATTTCTATGAATGTGGGGCAGGAAAGGATTTAAAGAAAATATCCCGTTTTATTGATGGTGATTATAATATGAAATTAATTCATAAATTGTAAAACAGATCGTTTTTTATGTAGTTTGTGTATCTTTATTAAAATTCTAATAATTTACTCTTTTAAGAATTACTGCATGAAAGTTGCTATAACAGGAGCAAGTGGTCATATCGGAAGTTGTTTAACTAGAGAACTTATTAAACGAGGCGATAAGGTTAAAGTATTAATTCATAATACGAATTCCAGCTTACAAGATTTAGATGTTGAGATTGTAAAGGGAGATTTGCTTAATAAAAATTCCTTAGAGAAATTATGTTCTGAAGTTGATGTTGTTTTTCATCTTGCTGCAAAAATTGCAATTGATAAATCAGAAAGAGATTTGGTTTATAAAACGAATGTTGAAGGAACTCAAAATTTGATTGATGTTTGCATTAGTGCTGGAATACAGAGATTTATCCACTTTAGCAGTATTCATGCATATGATCCGCATCCTTTAGATGAGGTTTTAGATGAAACAAGAGCTTATATTGGCAAAACAAAATTAGTTTATGAAAAGTCCAAAGCTGAAAGCGAAAGAATTGTTTTAGATTCAGTAAGCAAAGGCTTAAATGCCTCAGTTCTTAACCCTACTGCAGTAGTTGGGCCATTTGATTTCCAAGGATCATATTTGGGGCAAGCTTTGATTAAAATCTATCAAAATAAACTTCCAATGTTGGTCCCAGGAGGGTACAACTGGGTTGATGTGCGCGATGTTGTTGATGGTTCAATTAGCGCCATATCGAAAGGTAGAATAGGTGAAACATATATTCTGTCGGGGCATTATTTAAGCTTAAAAGAACTTTCATTATTGATAAGTAAAATCAGTAAAAAACGAATTCCACAATTTTTGGCTCCATTATTTTTAGCAAAAGTAGGATTACCATTTATAAATTTGTATTCAAATATAACAAAAGATCATCCTTTGTATACTGGAGAATCATTACATATATTAAAAAACTCGAATAAGTTTATTTCCAATGAAAAAGCCAAAAAAGAGTTTGGCTATGAGCCTCGGCCTCTTTTTGATACTCTAAAAGAAGCATTTGCTTGGTATAAACAAAATGGATTTGTTAATTAATATTATTATATGATTTCAATAGAAAAATTTAATTTATTTGTATTAATCTGGATTGGAATTGCTGTTCTGATATTTCCAGTAACTCTCTTCATTACAGCACCTTACGGGCGACATTCCAAAAGCACATGGGGACCAATGATAAATAACCGTGTAGCATGGATTTTAATGGAGATTCCTGCCTTGTTACTATTTGTGTGGATGGTTATAGAGGCAAGAGGCTTAAGCAATCTTGTTGTAGTCATAGCTTCCTTTTTGTGGACAGCTCATTATATACACAGGTCGATTATTTTTCCTCTTAGAATAAAGACAGCAAAAAAGAAAATGCCAATACTAATTATGTTATTTGCAGTATGTTTTAATTTTGTGAACGGATTTATAAATGGTTATTGGTTAGGTAATTTTGCCTCATATACAAACGATTGGATTTTCGATTTAAGATTTATTTTAGGAGTTATATTTTTTATCTCTGGATTTATAATCAATAAATACCACGATAAAATCCTTATTGGATTAAGGAAGAATAGCACGAATGGATATCAAATCCCATTTGGTGGTTTATTTAGGTTTATATCGTGCCCGAATTTTTTAGGAGAAATAATTGAGTGGGTGGGATTTGCTCTTTTAACCTGGAGCTTACCATCATTAGCTTTTTTGGTATGGACATTTATTAATCTAGTTCCACGAGCTTTAGATCATCATAAATGGTATAAAAGTAAGTTTCCGGAATACCCGATAAACAGAAATGCAATACTGCCTGGTATTTTCTGATTAAATATAAAAAATGACCGCAATAAAAAAAGAGGCTTTTTGGACAGCCTCTTTTTTTTATGTGTTTGCTATAAATACTATTAAAATGCTTTCTTAACTAAGTATGCTCCCAATTCTTTTCCTCCCTTTGCATATGCTTCTGCAATTCTAGGCCCTGTTACAATGTCAGATCCTCCGCGTCCGGGTATATTTGTCATAGTCATTAATGCCAATACATTGTCTTTATTTGCAGTTTCTACAAATTTAATTTCAAGATTAATCATTGCATCTTTTTTTGCGATTCCAATATAAAAACCAGGTTCTGTGAAAGTGGTTTTAACTATAATAGTATATTTAGCAGTACTATGTTCTCTACTAAAATTACAGTCAGCCTTAGCTGTATACTTATTTAGTAATTGTTCAAATTTTGGATAGAACATACCTTCTCTATCACTAATCCATTTTTCTTTCCAAGTATCACCTTTTCCGGCTTCATCTTTGTTATATTCTGCTACTTTTTTAGCTAAATAATCTTCTTCTTTTTCGAATTTTCCAACAGCCATTTCACTGAAGTCATATTCTAATAATACTTCAGTTTGACCTTTTAGAAATGCCAAATCACCATTAGTTACTTTAATTTTTTGTGCCTGAACGGCAGTAATGATTAACACTAATAGTGCCACAAATACTGTTTTTAAAGTTTTCATAGTTGGTTATTTTTAAGTTAGTTATTTCCTATATTCATTATAGGTATTTTAGTCAATGTTTATTGAATTGATTGCAGAACTTTTACAGTTGCTGCATCTTCACCTTTTGATCCATGCTTACTACAATTTCCTTCTACAACAATTTCAAGATTAGTTTTTGCTACAATTTTAAATTCTAATGTAAAGTTTTGAGTGTCTGGTAAACTTTCTTTAGTGTATTCCCACTTTTTATACTCTTCACCATTTACTTTTACAACAACCCAATTAGTATAATGAGCTTTTGTATTTCCCATATGTGTAACTTCAATTTTAACAGTTATTTCAGTACCTGAATCTACTGTTGCAGGTGCAACTATTTTTACAGAAGTTTTATTTGCAAAGCTCCCAAAAGAAAGAAATAGGAAAAAGACTAATAAAGTGCTAGTGATTTTAAATTTACTTTTCATTTTATACCTCCAATTTTTATTGATTAAGCTAATTTAATAAAAAAAAGGATATGATAAATTCAAAAGTCCAAAAGAAAAAACTGGTATTGCAAAATTAAATTACGTCAGTTCCTTTCTTAATTAACCAAAGTTTACCAACATTCTCGTAGAATTTTTCAAGAGGTAACTTAGTCTTTAATACACTGTTAAAGAAGTTGTATTTAGTAAGATCAAAATCAATAATCTGTTCTTCAACCTCATTGTAAAAAGGAGTTCCAGGCATAGGGGTAAGGATAGTATACCCTGCATACGTTACTTTATGTGATGAGGTATAATCTGAAAGTGCTTTAAAATCATCTTCATTGTAATCGTTAGGTATAACATAATTGCCGCGTAACGAAATGTCATTTTGATGAAAAATATCAATAGATTCATGAATTAGCCTTGCATCCGCACTCTTATTGTATCTTTTAAGTTCTTCTTCACGAAACGATTCAAATCCACAGATAACAATCTTTAATCCATTTTTAGCCAATTTTTCAATGAGCTTAGGATTCTTTACAGCAGTATCTGTTCTTATATCCATTATGTACGTTTTCTTAATCCCTTCTTGCTCAATCCTATCAAATAAATGTTCAATTACCGATTCGTTCACTATTGTATTTGCATCAGCAAAACGAACAATATCGTAATCCATTTCTTTTAATTCGGTAATTATACTTTCAACATCACGTTGTAAATACTTACCATCATATTGAGGCCATATTGAACAAAAAGTACACTTATAAGGACATCCTAAAGATGTAAATAAATAGGTTGAAGGGGATGGAGCATTTCCAACAATATAACTTTCACGCCAAGGTTCAACTAGCTTTCTATTAGGCATTAAGAAATCCGCTTTTGCTGAATTACATAATTTAGTTTTTGATTTCGTTCTTTTTAACTCACCTTCTATATTGATAATTATTCCAGAAATATTCTCAAAGCTTTCATTTTTTTCTTTTGCTTGAACAACTTCTCTGAAAGTATATGCTGATTGACCAGGTAAAATTAAATCAACTGAAGGATCAGTAAAATCATTAGGCGATAGGCTGGTATGTAATCCTCCTACAACAGTTAAAATCTCAGGATTATATGATTTTACTGTTTTAAAAATATCAATAGCATATTCAAATTCAGAAGCAATTGTTGTGGTTCCTACAATATCCGGTTTATGTTTTTTTAGCAAATTAAGAACTAATTGTTCTAATGGAGGTGTAGTTTCTGGGTATAAATCGTATTCTCCTTTTGTTTCGAAAAATATTACATCATAATCCTCAACTGCTTTTGCCACTGTCATTAATCCTAATGGAGGTCCAATTAGTCTTTTATGAATATACTTTTTAGCTTCTTCCGGAGCCGATGCAAGAATCATATTATGTGGTGAGCGAGGAGTATTTATCAGGAGTATTTTCATATGTCAAACCTATACAAATTCTAATGTTTGCGAAGATATAAAAAGTTTCGGACTAAATTGAAAAGAAAAATTACTCTAAATGGTAGTTCTTAAAACTGAATTCTATAGCTGGCCATAGGATACAATGCCATTTCGTAGTTATGATAAATCTCACCGGTTAAAGGATCTATTCTGTATTCATAAACACTGGTGTAATTTGTTCTGTATTGTAGGTCCATCGCCAGTTCAACATTAAATTTTGGTTTATTTCGTTTAAATCCAATTCTTAGGTTTATTCTGAAATAATTATCTTGTTGAGTATCATAGGCATTATCCCAATCTAAAACTTCAACTTGCTGATTTATAGTAGCCGCTACATCATAAGGTACATATGGTCTGCCGCCAGCATAAGTTGTTCTAAGACCTATCGAAATAGCATTGGTTTTTTTAACCGGAATCTCATAACCTCCTAGTGCATTAATTGCAAAATTACCATTGAAAGCAGTGTTTCTTCTTATTCCATCGTAACCCTTGTATGTGGATTCATAAAGTGATGCAGTAATTAGAAAGTAAAAATTATTTTGTAAAAATCTTTCCAATGTAAGTTCTAAACCATAATTTTCTCCTGTTCCATCGTTAGACAAGCTATCTATTCGTTCAATAAAATATTCTGCTCCATAATTTAAAACAGAATATTCAGGTCGGTTTTCTTTAACAGGTATATCAAACAGACTCTGATAATATGCTTCCAGCTTTAATCTTAAGTTATCACTGAATAAATGATCATATCCGGCAATTATCTGATGACTCTTAGAAAAATCAAGATTTTTGTTTGTGTATATAGATGATCCATCACTCAACTGTGTTTGAGTAAAATATAATATTCGAAGCTGCGTTTGGCTATGAAGTCCGTATCCAATTTTCACTGAATTTTTATCATTTAAATTCCAGTTAAAACCAAGCCTTGGTTCAATCGACCAAGAATCATTTAAATCGAGATATTGAGTATGTAATCCAGAATAGATTTCGGTTTTATCAGAGAATTTGTGTTTGTACTGAACGTATAATTGGAATAAATCAAAAGCTTCGCTAACATCGGTATCTACATTATAGTATCCATTTGTAATGCTACTATCCATAAAATTCACAAAATATCGATCGGCTTTTATACCAAAATTAATTATGTTTTTGCTATTGATCTTGGAGTTTAGATGCGAAGTAAAACTTGCTTTTACTTCTGAAGATTCTTCTCCAGCCCAATTGTAAGGATTAGGACTCCAAATACTCAAAGTGTCAATTTTTGTTGTAACACGCGATCCGAAGACAGAGAGTGCTGTTTGTAGTCTGGTTTTTGTTCCAAAAAAGTGAACGTGTGAAAGCGAAAGAGTTCCTATATCTGAACCATTACTTAGATCTTCACCCCAACTTTCAAATGTCCAGTCTTCCTGTTCGTCATTGGAATCGAACATTTCAATATAACTTTTTCCACCCATTCCGATAAAACTTATACGTCCTTTCTTCAAAGGAAAATTAAGTTTAAAAGTTAAATCCTGGTATTTGGTAGTTTCAACTTCGGCTCCCAAAAGATCAATAATATCGACAAGCGAATATCTGTAAGTAATCAAATAAGAGGCGCTTGTACTATTGGAAAAAGGACCTTCAGCACCAAATTCAAGCCCATTATACCCAAATTTAGCCCAATATTCTCGTTTTTCATTATTACCGGTTCGCATTTTTAAATCAAATACACCAGCAAGCGCATTTCCATATTCAGCAGGAAATGCACCAGTTAAAAAATCTGAGTTTGTTAAGAGATTATTATTTAAAATAGTTATTGGTCCACCAGTTGTTCCCGATGCTGCAAAATGATTTGGATTTGGAATTTCAATTCCGTCTAATCGCCAAAGTAATCCAGTCGATGAATTTCCACGAATAATAATATCATTCCTATTATCACGAACCGACATTACTCCTGCATAGTTGGCTGCCATCCTAGCCGGATCACCATAACTGCCTGGATAACGATTGGTTTCTTCAACTGTGAATGAGCGAGCGCTTATCGTTGCCATCTTATTGATAGCTTTGTCCTTTTCAATACTTGCTTTTATTACTACTTCATCTAACTCGGTAATTGACTCTTCAAGCGCTATTTTAAGAATTTTTTCTTTAGCTGAACTTATAATAATATTATCTATTGTTTTTGTTTTGTATCCCACAAAACTTGCCTGTATAGTAACTCTGCCGATGTGTACATTATCGAACCTGAAAACACCACTTTCATTGCTAATGGTACCTTGCTGAGGACTTGAATTAGTGATAATAATATTTACTCCAGATAAAGGAACTTGAGTTTCATGATCAACAACTACACCACGAATTGTCTGACTCATTTTTTCCTGAGAATAGGAGAAGTGTGAGAAAACAAAACTGAAAAATAATAGTAATAAAACGTGTTGCTTCATTAATTTTAAGAGTACATTTTTTACAAGTAGAGCAAAGATAATAGATTTATTGATTTTTCTTTATACTGAATCCTGCTTGTTCAAGAATAGTTCCTAATTGCACATATTTTCCATGTGAATAAGCCATTAAATCGTTATGTTGCATATTAACTGTCCCATTGGATTTGTCAATATAATCCTCTGATACTTGAATATTTATAACCTCGGCCAGGAACATGTCGTGCGAACCTAACTCCTTAACTTCTGTTACTTTACACTCAATATTTATGGGAGATTCCATAATGATAGGAGCACTTACTTTTTCACCGATTTGGGCTGTAAGATTCATCTCTTTGAATTTATCAAAATCTTTTCCTGATACTCTTCCACAGAAATCAGCAGCTCTAACTAAATCTTTGGTAGAGTAGTTAATTACAAACTCCATGTTTTTTGTAATTATTGCATGCGAATGTCTTTCTTTTCTTATTGAAACATAACACATTGGTGGAATAGAATTTATTGTTCCTGTCCATGCAATTGTAATAATGTTAAAGTCCTCCGAACTTGTTCCACAGCTTACCATTGCAGCTGGCACAGGATAAATTAAGGGTGAAGGTTTCTTACTAATCTTTTTCATCTTTTTTTATGTGTTGATTTTGCTTTTAAATCACAAATTGTATTTTCAAAATGATCGGAATGAGATTTTACCCATTCAAATTCCAGGTATTTATTTTTTATAAGTGTATCAATCTTTTTCCACTCAGTAATACTTTTTGCCTTAGTACCATTGGCAGTGTAAAAATCATTTAATTTCCATAGGGGTAACCATTCGGTAATTCCTTTAATTACATATTGGCTATCGGTTATAATTCGAATTTTATGTTCGTCTTTGAGATATTTAAGACCGTCAATTACTGCTAAAAGTTCAATTAGGTTATTTCCTTTTCGTTCCGTTTTTTCCTGATTCATGAAATACTCGTTTTTTACAGTCTTAATCAAAATAGCAAATCCACCAGTCTTTTTCTCATGATTAAACGATCCATCTGTAAAAAGCTCAGGTATTTTTGGAGTCTTTTTATCAGTTTTACTTACATTAAAATCATTATTTGAATTGTCTAAAACGGTAATTTTAGTAAGATCATAATAACCTGTATCAGGTAAACCATCATGTAAAACAAAATTTAATATAAATCCAACATAATAGCTGTTAGGCCTTTTGTTGTGCAGTAATTTTCTGAGCTGAAATTCCTTTAATTTAAGAAATCGTGTTAAGTCATTATTATCAGGATAGAGTAATTCTTTTGTTTCAGGAGAAAAACAAATCCTACAGCTTGAATTATCATGAAAAATTGAAATGGTATAGATTCCATTCTTTTCACTTATAATTTCCATCTTTAGTTGAAAATAATTCATGTTCTAGGAAAAGTTTTATGGATTAAAACTAATCAAATTTGCTTTAACTTTTAAAAAAGAAATGTATATATGAAAACATTAAATCTGTACAAATAAAAAAGGCCGGATAAACCGGCCTTTCTATATTTGTGTATTTTTTATTCAAAAGATTCAAAACATTGATCAACATTTGAACAAATATCAAAAACATTATGTAATTGTAGTAATTTAACCAATTCCATAACATCTGATGAAATATTGCAAATCTTGAACTGGCTGTCATTATTCTTTGCATTTCGTAAAATTGAAAGCAAAGCTCCAAAACCAGAACTGTCAACATATTCGACACCTTTTAGGTCAAGAATAAGTTTTGTATTTGCCTTTGTTAAATATTGAGCAACTTCTTCCTTTAAAGACTGGGCAATTAAGATATTTAATTTACTTACATTATCAAATTCAAGTATCTCAACACCGTTGTTCGATTCATGTTTTAACATAGATTCCGGTTTTTAGGTTAATATTTTCAGTTATAATTTTTTCGTACTTCTTTCAATTCTTCAATCGCAAGATTACTATCTCTTACAAATTTAACAATTATTTCGTGATATTCATTAATATTTATGCCCTCTTTTGCATTTTCCTCCATTTTTTTGAGATCATCTGCAAGCTCTTTCATTCCAACCATAAGTATTGCAGATTTAGCTTTGTGAGCTAATTTGCCAAGATTAATCCAATCTTTTTTATCATATAAATCCAATAAAGAAATCTGATATTCAGGGATCTGTTTGTAGAACATATCAAATAAATCAATAATAAAATCAACATTACCCTCACTTATCTCATTTAAATAATCAAGATTAATAAGTTTTAGTTTGTCAGGCATTTCTGTAGAATATTATATTAAGAATAATTAAATGCAATAAAATAAACTTTTACGAGATTCAAAAATTTAATGAGAACGATTTTAATATTACGATATATAAATTTTTATATTTACAATACTTTTCTTATTATTAAACAATTTTAACTGTTTTAAGTTAACCTTTAGTAAAGATAAATTATACCAGAATTATATGAAAAAAATCTTTTTTACAGTTTCGATCATTTTGGCTTCTTTTAATTTGTTTGCTCAATCTTCTGATTCATTAGAAGATGAGATTAAAGAACTCCAGAAAAAAGCAAAATTAATTTTTAACGAAGGTGTCAGATTTACAATTGATGAAAAGTATACCGAAGCACATTTAAAGTTTGATGAAGCATTATTTCTTATACCTGAGTATGATCTTCCTTATCTAGAGAGAGCAAAAATTAAAATTCTAAATCAAGAGTTTGACTTGGCAATAAATGATATTGCAAAAGCTATAGAATTAAATGAAGAGCAAGGTGAAGCTTTTTATATTAGAGGATATATGAAGTTGCTAATGAAAGATTATCAGAATGCATTAACTGATTTTACACATGCTATTCAAAAAGGGTATGCTAAATCTGAAGCATATTATTTCAGGGGATTAATGTATTTTGAGTTAAGTGATTTTAACAGTGCACTTATTGATTTTACTCTATCTATAGATAAAAAATATGATTTTGCTTATGCTTACAATGAACGAGGAAGTTCAAAAAGAATGTTAGGTGATTATCATGGAGCAATTCACGACTATGAACAAGCTTTATCGTATGATTCAACTATTGTTATCGCATACGATAATAGGGGAAGTTGTAAGATTAAAACAGGTGATTTTCAAGGAGCAATAGAAGATTATACAAGGGCATTTAAAAAAGATAATGAGTACTTTAATGCATTGAATAACAGAGGTTGTGCTCATTATCAAATGGGTAATTTTGAAGCTGCTTTGAAAGATTTTGAACGAGTAATTGAAATAAATAAGGATTATGCTCAAGCATATAATAATAGTGGTATCACCAAAATAAAAATGGAAAATTATTTAGGTGCCGAGAATGATCTGGACAAAGCAATTGAATTAAATCCTGAATATGCTGAAGCATATATGAATAGAGGATATGCTAAAGAGTTTTTGGGTAAGTTCCCTGGAGCTTGTGGCGACTGGAAAATGGCTCTTGAGCTTGGCATTGAAGAAGCAGCAAAATATATTACAGAATGTGAATAAATTAATCTGATAAGAAAATGAGAATAATAAAATCAACCGCTTTATCCTTTATAATTCTAATTATAAGTTTTTCCTTATCAGCTCAGGAAAATATAAAAATTAAGAAAAGCGACTTTCAAATTGATATAAAAGAAGTAGGTTTAAAAGAAGCATGGAAAGAAGTAAAAGAAGGTGAAAAGCTTTTTACTGCCGGAATTGGCACATTTCCTGATGCACTTAAACATTATTTAAGAGCGAGTAAGTATAATCCAGATTGTGCCGAGCTTAATTATAAAATTGGAGTTTGCTATTTGGTTACAGATAAGTTTTATTATGCAACTGAATTTCTTGAAAAAGCATATTTAAAGGATAACAATGTAGCTGATGATATTCATTATATGTTGGCTCGAGGTTATCATTTGAATTTAGACTTTGATAATGCTATTGAGCAATATAAAGCATATTATAGTACTTTTTCAGTAAAGGAATTGGAAGATTTTGAGGTTGGGGTTGATAATTATATTAAACAATGTAAGTATGGAAAAGAACTTGTAAATGATCCCGTAAGAGTTATAATTAATAATTTGGGAGAACGAATTAACTCTGAGTATGATGATTATAATTCGGTATTGCATCCAAGCCAAGATCGGCTTTATTTTACATCACGAAGAAAAGTGGATAAAAAAACTGATGTATACGAGGCCGACAATAAGTATTATGAAAATGTTTTTGTGTCGGAGCAAGCAGGTGAATTATGGAAAAAGCCTAAGGTGCTTGAAAATAAACTAGATTCTAAAAATAATGAATCAGTAGTAGCAATTTCGGCAGATGGCAATTATATTTACTTATATAACGGTAAAGAAGGTGGTGGAGATATAATGGTTAGCGAATTGAAAAAAGGGAATTGGAAATCACCAAAAGGTATTTCAGGTAAAATTCTTTCTAAATATCAGGAAACTACACTTACATTTAGCCCAGATGGTACAGAAATGTTTTTTGTTTCAGATCAGAAAGGAACTATTGGGGGAAAGGATATATTCTACAGTAAGTTAAACGAAAAGGAAAAGTGGGGCGAACCAGTTAATATGGGACCAGCTATTAATACTGTTTACGATGAGGAAGGAGTATATTGGCATCCAAAAGAAGATAAACTGTATTTTAGTTCACAAGGACATAATTCGATGGGAGAATTTGATGTTTTTGTAATCGAAAAAGATGAAGAAGGTATGTGGTCAAATCCAAAAAATCTGGGCTATCCGATAAATACTCCAAACGATGATATTTTCTTTAAAATGGATGAGAATGGCAAACAAGCATATTATTCATCTGTGCGTGATAATGGTTTTGGTGGTAAAGATTTATACAAAATTATCTTCCTTGGAGAAGAAAAAGAAATGAAGCTTAGTCAGGAAGATAACTTATTGGTATGGAATCAAAAACCTATTGAAGATTTATTTTATCATACTCCAGAAGAAACAAAAGTTGACACAGCATTATATATGATTGGTTTAGTAACAGACTCAAAAACTGCAGAAAAAATACAGTTAGCTAAAATTGAAGTTATAGACCTTGAGTTGAGTCAGGTTATTGCAACAGGACTTGCCGATACAGCTGGTGCTTATAAAATTAAGATTCCAAAGAAGAAAGATTATGGTGTAGAAGTTACAGCTAAAGATTATTTATTCTTTGTAGAGATAGCTTATTTATCTCAAAAGCAAGTTTTTGATAGTAAAGTTCAGGCTAATTTCCAACTTGATAAGATTGATGTAGGAGCGAAAATGGTATTGAATAATATCTTCTTCGAGACGAATAAAGCAACTATCAAACCAGAATCAGAAGGTGAGCTTGAGTTATTAGCAAATTTATTAATTGAAAATCCAACTATTCGCCTAGAGATTTCCGGACATACCGATAATGTTGGATCATATAGAGCAAATCAGAAACTTTCTGAGGCACGTGCGAAAAGTGTGGTAGAATACCTTGTTGCTAAAGGAGTAGGGAGTAGTCGTTTAGAATATAAAGGCTACGCATTTAATCAGCCTGTTGCCGATAATAATACAGCAGAAGGTAGAGCGCAGAATCGTAGAGTTGAATTTAAAGTTATAAGTAAATAGATATTTTATTAAACTATTATACAAATGGATGGTTATGAATATAATCATCCATTTTTTGTGATCGATTATGTGTTTAAAACATAATTTTTATGCTGATTTTTTTTTAGCTTTGTGCCACATTTTAAAAGTTTAATATTAAAAAATATATAAATGAAAAGTACTGCATTCACACAATTTCATATTGATTTAGGAGCTAAGATGCTTCCTTTCTGTGGTTTTAATATGCCAATTGAGTATTCTGGAATTAATGATGAACACATGACAGTTCGAGAGAAAATTGGTGTTTTTGATGTTTCTCATATGGGAGAGTTTTGGGTTAAAGGTCCAAAAGCTTTTAATTTAGTTCAAAAAGTTACATCAAACGATGTTGCTGATTTATACAACGGAAAAGTTCAATATTCATGTTTTCCTAACGGAAAAGGTGGTATCGTTGATGATTTATTAGTATATAAATTTGATGATGAAACATACTTGTTAGTAGTTAATGCAGCAAATATAGATAAGGATTGGGCATGGGTTTCTAAAAATGCTCAAGAAATGGGATTAGAAATAGGTAAAGAAGTTTATAATGCTTCTGATGAAATTGCCCAATTAGCAATTCAAGGCCCTTTAGCATTAAAAGCAATGCAAAAATTAACTTCTGCAAGTGTTGAGGATATGGAATATTATACTTTTCAAAAGTGTGAATTTGCTGGAATAAAAGAAGTTATTTTTTCAACTACTGGATATACTGGTTCAGGAGGTTGTGAGATTTATGTTGCAAACGAAGATGCAGATAAACTTTGGAAAGCAGTGTTTGAAGCAGGAGCTGAGTTTGGAATTAAACCTATTGGATTAGGAGCAAGAGATACATTAAGATTAGAATCAGGTTTTTGCTTATATGGTAATGATATTAACGATGAAACTTCAGCAATTCAAGCAGGTTTAGGTTGGATAACCAAATTTGTTGAAGGCAACGATTTTATTGATCGTGAGAAATGGGAAAAGCAAAAAGAAGAAGGTGTTTCACCACGATTAAAAGGTTTTATTATGCAAGAGCGTGGAATTCCACGTCAGCATTACAAAGTTGTTGATTCAGAAGGAAACGAAATTGGTGAAGTAACTTCAGGGACTATGTCTCCAATTATTAAAAAAGGAGTTGGAATGGCATATTTAAACAAAGGATTCTGGAAAGTAGGAACTGAGATTTTTATTCAAATTCGTAATAAAAATATTAAGGCAGTTGTTGCTCGACCACCATTTCATGAAAGTAAATAATTACAAATAATTATATATTGAAACCCTGCTTAATTAGCAGGGTTTTTTATTAAATGATAAAAATATGTCATTCCCGCGAACTTTTCTCATGAACGAAGTGAGTAAAGTGGGAATCTATATTATGTATATTTTATTAGCTTTGTTAAATGAACACCATCGAAATATGTTTAGCTCCAAAACTGTTTGAAAACTATTCTGTAGAAAATAAAATAGTAGTTGTTGTTGATATTCTTCGCGCCACAACAATAATTACCACAATGTTTCATAATGGTTTAGCAAAATTGATTCCAGTTAGAACTTTAGAGGAAGCAAAACAATTTAAATCTGAAGGATTTTTAGTTGCAGCAGAAAGAGATGGTAAGAAAGTTGATTTTGCAGATTTTGATAATTCTCCTTATACATTTACTCCAGATAAAATAGGAGGAGAAACTTTAGTTTATAGTACAACTAATGGAACAAACACGATAAACTTAATCAAAGGTGCTGACCAAGTTATTATAGCTTCTTTTTTAAATTTAGTTTCAATAATAAATTATCTTACTCAACAAAAGAAAGATGTTTTAATTCTATGCTCAGGTTGGCAAGGCGATTATTGTACCGAAGATGCTTTATTTGCAGGTGCTCTATCAGAAAAGCTAATTGAATTTGAATTTAGAACTAATTCTGATTCTGTAAATTTATGTTTGGAATTATGGAATAATGCTAAAAATGACCTGTTAAATTCCATAAAAGATACCTTTCAGTACAAGAGATTGGTTGGCTTAGGTTTAGAAAAAGTCATTGATTATTGCTTCAATCAAGACATTTCAGATGTGATTCCAACTTTACAAAAAGATTATATCATTGATATTAAGAAAATAGCACAAATCTGAGTTTTTTATTCGCAGGTTTATTCTTAATTTTACAATCCATTTAAAAAATCAGAAAAGGTGTTGAACATCATATAAAATTGGTGTTTTTATTTAAATATTTTTTACATCTTGCAGTCTGATTTAAAATATAGTTAACAATTTAAAAAACAATATCTTATGAGAAAGCATATTTTTAACGCTGGTCCATGTAAATTATCAGATTCTTTATTGAAGAATTCAGCAGAAGCAGTTCTTGAATTAAATGGAATTGGTCAATCATTAATTGAAGTTTCTCACCGCAGTAAAGATTTTCAAGCTGTAATGGATGAAACTGTTGAGCTTATGAAAGAAGTTTTGAGTATTCCTGAAGGATATTCAGTTCTTTTCTTAGGTGGTGGTGCAAGTATGCAATTTGCTATG
>Ga0070729_10001522_pt1 | contig 34732 bp, 18 predicted proteins | sample tdDd472_FD_66725 | JGI IMG/M metagenome (GOLD analysis project Ga0070729, IMG submission 66725) | Marine sediment microbial communities from the Atlantic coast under amendment with organic carbon and nitrate - tdDd47.2 | ecosystem: Environmental > Aquatic > Marine > Coastal > Sediment | place...
TGATTTTGATGTCTTTATTTGTTTCCAATTCCAGGTTGCATTTGCCATGAAGGTGAATATTAGTGATTGGCTGACTGTGAAAATCATAAACATTTTCCCCATAACCTACAAAAGAATATTTTTTCAATCTCTCATCAAATTGCTGTGAGGAGAAATCATCCCGAAGCAATACAAAAGTATTAAAAGGATTATCAAACCAGTCTGTAAGCCAATTATCATAATGAGACCGCAAGGTGTAGAGTGAACTTATACTTGCCAGAAAATCAAAGGTGAAATGTGAATTCTTTGGCACATTATCCAATACACCAGTGATTTGGTAATCATGTCCATCGTTCAATAATAATGTTTTGCCAATTGGATTTTCATCATCAAAATATTTATATGACATTTCTTTGGTAAGGACAATAGAAAATGGTGCCTCAAGAACTAATGCCTTTTCACCCTGTAAAAGCGGGAAAGTGAAAATATTCAGGAATTCCGGATCAGCATAGAAGAATTTGGATTCTATAAATTTATTTTGATTGTGTGTGATAACTTTTTCTTCCTGAAGAATTCTGGCAGCATGAAGAACTTCTGGTATTTCGTCTTTCATTGTCGGAGCCATGATAAAAGGTGAAACATACCACCAGATTGTCCCATTGTATAGGTTACCGGGCTGTTCCATCACAATACGATGAATATTATCAGCATTTGCATGATAATCATCGTAACTGAGTTCGTATTTTATAAACAGGAAAATCAAAATCGAGCAAGTCAGACCAATTGCTAAACCAATAATGTTAATGATAGAATTTGTTTTGTACCGTACTAGGTTCCTAATAGCTGTTTTCAAGTAGTTTTTCAGCATAAAGTCTCCAATTTTATTAGCCACAGAGTCAAAGAGGACTCAGAGAATTATTGTATGTTTTGTGTTGCGATTCAGAGACTATTTATACATAGAAAACGTTGCATGGATTGATAAAACCATTCCGAATGGTAATAAAACTTTTATATTGGTTGGATTCGGAGAGAGAACACCATCATTCCAAAGGTTTTTCAACCATTTGGAAGGTGGTTAGTTTCAAAAATTTTCCCATAAGTTCCAATGCTCTATTTAGGAGCTAGTGGGATTGCTAATTGATGATTGTTAATTGTTCACTGTTCATTGAAATCACTCATATTTCAAAGACTCAATAGGATTGGCTCTTGCTGCTTTCACTGTTTGCCAACTGACAGTTAATAGTGCTATAACCAATGCACCAAATGCTGAAATGAAAAATGGCCAGATACTTAGGTTAATTCGAAAAGCAAAATGGTTGAGCCAGTTCTTCAGGATGATATATGCAATTGGCCAGGCAAAGATATTTGCGACCAGCACCCAGATAGCGAATTCCTTTGACAATAGGTAGACAAGATTAAATATAGATGCACCTTGTACTTTCCGAATCCCAATCTCTTTTCGTCTATGCTCAGTAGTGAATGCTGAAAGTCCGAAAAGTCCCAGGCACGATATGAATATTGCCAAAACAACAAAGTAGCCAAAAATCTTCCCCATGCGAATTTCATTCTGATAATTGATATCAAATTCCTCATCGAGAAAATGATAATCAAAAGGAAATGATGGACAGAATTTTTGCCAGACTTTTTCAATTTTTCCAACGGATTGCTGGATATTTTCACCATGAATATCAATCAGAAGAAAACGATAATAACTTGGAATAATTGCCATAACCATCGGTTCAATTTCATAGGTCAGTGGTAAAGAATTAAAATCTTTCACAACACCTATTATTGGATTTGGATTTTCTTCATCAAAATTTAGATAACGATGTAAAACATCGTCACCAATCATTGCAGCTGCCTTCTCATTAATAATCACATTAGCAGAATCCGATATGAATTCTTTAGAAAATCCACGTCCCATTACAATTTTCAAATTCAGAGTTTTCAAAAAATCATAATCGACACCCATCAGTGCGAAAGCAGCACCTTCATCGGTTTCTTTTCCTTCCCAGGTAATTCCTCGAGCAATTGTCCATACACTACTTGGTAATGATGATGTTCTGGAAATGCTTTTGATATCAGGATTTTGGAGTAATTCAGTTTTAATTGCATCAAAATTTTCAAAAACATCTTTGTTCATTCTCAAAAATAGAATATTGTCTTTATTGAAACCCAGATCACGAGTCCTGGCATATTCATTTTGTTGAAAAATAACATAAGTACTGATTAACAAGGTGATTGTAATTATAAATTGGATTACTACAAGTATTTTGCGTAATCGAAATTTGCTCCCAGTCCGACCTGTGGAAAATCCTTTGAGGATCTTTACAGGTTTGAAAGTGGAAAACAATAATGCCGGGTAAAATCCAGCAATTATTCCTATGATAAATGAAATAAAAACAAAGAATCCGATAATTTTTACATTTGTATATTGGATAGAAATTGCTTTAGCTGTGAGATTGTTGAAAGGGTGTTTCACCAGTTCCACAAGTAGAAATGCAAATATCATTGCTATCAATACCTGGATGATCGACTCTCCTAGAAATTGTAAAATAATATGCTTTTTACCTGCACCAATAACTTTGCGAACTCCAACTTCCTTTGCTCTTTTTGTAGAACGGGCAGTAGTGAGATTCATGAAATTGATACAAGCGATAAAGAGAATGAAGACAGCAATGATTGAGAAAAAATAAATGTATTGTATTTTATCGCTTTTACCATCTATGGAATAGAGATGGATTTTGTGTAAAGGATTTGAATGAAATGTAGTTTTTTCACCTGTTAAATGTACTTCTGCCAGCTTTTCAATTTTTTTATTAAATACAGCAATATCTGATTTCTCCACCAGTTTTACAAAAATATTTAAGAACTGAAATGTCCAATCATTTGCATAGTCTTTCACTGTTTGTGAGGTCATAGGTATATAAATATCAAATTTGTACGTACTATTAGATGGAATATTTTTCAATACACCAGTAATTTGGTAATCCTCATTGTCATTAAGAATAAATGACTTACCAATCGGATTTTCATCCCCAAAATATTTTTTAGCGATTCTTTCGGTAATTACCAAAGTATTAGGTTTCTTCAGAGCTTCGATGCGATTTCCATAGAGAAACTCAAAAGAGAATACATCGAAAAAAGACGAATCAGTTTCACATATATTAGTCTCATTGAAGATTTTGTCACCATATCTGAATAATGCCCGATACCGAGAAAATGCAGTAGCATATTTCACTTCTGCAAAATCATTTCGCAACGCAAACACTAATGGCATTGGTAGAGATGGATTATAACTCTCTTTACCACCAATTATGTAGCTTTTATTAATCTGATATATACTCTGTGAATTTTCATGAAATTTATCAAAACTCAATTCATCAAATACCCAAAACATAATCAAAATACACGCGGCCATACCAATACTAAGTCCGAGAATATTGATGAAAGAGTATCCCTTTTCCTTCACAATATTTCTGATTGCTGTTTTTAAGTAATTTTTAAACACTTTTTCTCCATTAATTATTGTTCATTGTAATCATTCATACTTCAACGACACCACTGGATTGCTTCTTACCACTTTCTCAATCTGCCAACTCATGGTTAATCCGGCAATTATTATTGTAATGAATGCTGCTGATAAGAATGGCCAAAAGGTAAGATCAATTCTATAGGCAAAGGATTCCAGCCATTTTTTTGAATAGAAAAATGCAATTGGCCAGGCAATGAGATTGGAAATAATTATCCACTTAAAAAATTCCCTCATAACAAGGACAAAAATACTGATGATCGGCGATCCCAGAATCCGTCTAATGCTAAATTCTTTTACTCTTCTTTCGGTGGAAAAAAGGATCAATCCAAACAATCCCATACAAGCAATTGCTATAGCCAGAATTGCAAAGGAGGTGAAGATTTTCATCAACTGCTCATCTGCTTTGTAAATCTTTGCAAATTCCTCATCAAAGAAGGAATATTGAAACGGATATGCAGGGGAGAATTTATTGAAAATATCTTCAATATGTGAAATGGTCGTGTGAATATCTCTGGATTCAAATTTTATAGAAATACTGGAGAAATTTCCCGGTTCAAAATAGAGGTAAAGTGGTTCGATTGGATGGTGTAATGACTGAAAATGAAAATCTTTTACTATTCCCACAATTGGACCGGATTTATTGTTCCAATGAAAGAAATTTACTTCAAAAGGATTGGCGAAATTTGCTGTTTTCATAGCTGTTTCATTGATGAGAAAAACACCATTTTTGTCCGATGTAATTTCGGATGAGAAATTGCGTCCTTTGATGATTTTAATATCAAAAAGATCAATATAATTTTCATCCACAGTATTGTAGTTTATTGTGAATTCCTGATCTTGATTTTGTCCCGACCATTCAGCTGTAGTGAAGGTTGTAATTGCATTTGGCAATTCTGCCGATGTAGAAACTTGCTGAATATCTGGTAATCGCAATAATTCCGCTTTCACCGCATCTATTTGCTGGTGGATATTTCTGTCACTAATTGGAACTGTAATAATCTGTTCTTTGCTATAGCCCATTTCAACATTTTGCACAAAATGAAGTTGGTTTCTCATAATCAAAGTGCTGATAATGAGAAATATCGTGATAGTAAATTGAATAATCACAAGAATATTGCGTAATGCTTGTCCCTTTTTACTACGGAAAAAACTTCCTTTCAACACAGTGATAGGTTGAAACCCGGAAAGATTCAAAGCCGGATAAAATCCTGCTGAAAATCCAACAAAAATTGCAATTGCAAGTAAGCCAATTAAATAAATAGGATTTGTAAAAATGTTGAAATTGATTTGACGTCCTGACAGTTGATTGAATAATGGAAGTATCAATTCAGTAAGAATTATTGAGAGAGTCATTGCTATAATTGTCAGCACAATGGATTCACTGAAAAACTGGTTAATCAATTGCTTACGTTCTGCACCGGCAACTTTACGGATGCCGACTTCTTTGCCACGTTTTCCGGCACGGGCGGTTGATAGATTGACGTAATTGATACAAGCGATAATTAATATCATGATAGCGATAGCAGCAAATAGATATATGTATTTAATATCGCCATTGGGTTCAATTTCCTGACGGAGATGTGAACGAAGATGGATGTCTGACAATGCTTGTAGATGAAAAATACGAGGATAAGGTTTTTCCAGAGTGCTCAACACTTCCGGTGGCAAACTGTTGATCATTTGAATATCAATAACCTCACCGAGTTTATTTTCCACATCAACCGGATTTATTCCTTCTTTCAACAAAAAATAAGTATAGGAAAAATTTGTAAACCAATTATTAATATTATTATTTGTGTTTTTAAAAAATGTCAGATAGGGTACAACAAAATTAATTTTCAGGTGAGAATTTTCGGGAATATCTTCAAAAATTCCTGCTACCATGAAGTTGATTTTTTCATTTACTTTGATCATTTTTCCAATAGCATCTTCATCAGAGAAATATTTTTTTGCCATTTTTTTTGAAATCAAGATGGAATTTGGGTCTGTGATTTTTGAGTTGCCTCTAATCATTGAAATTGTCAGGATATCAAAGATTTCTGGATCAGCCCAAAGAAAATTATTCTCAAGAAAATTTTGGGTTTCATAAGAAATTAGCACCTCATCTTGTTTGATAAATCTGGCTGCGGATTCCACTTCCGGTAAATCCTGCATCAGTTTTGGTCCAAGTGGGGAAGGTGTCATGGCTTTTTCATCACGAATTGCCCGATAAATCCTATCATATTTTTGGTTATGTTTATCGTAATTCATTTCCTCAAATACCCATAATAAAATCAGGATGCAGGCAGTCATTCCTATTGCCAGGCCGAAGATATTGATGAAGGAATATTTTTTTTCGGCTATTATGTTTCTTAAAGCGGTTTTAATATAGTTACTATACATTTATTCTCCATTTTATTTTTAACCGCGGATGAACACGGATTTTTTAAAACCTTCCGAATGGTCCTATGACCTTAGGAATGGTTGTATTTTTAGGATACAACCAATGTGAAAACAACACCATTTCAACAGTCTAAAGACCATTTGAAAGGTGGTTTAGATCATTCATATTTCAATGACTCCACCGGATTTGCCAAAGCTGATTTAATTGAATGATAACTCGTCGTAAGTAGGGCGATTAGTAATGCTATCAAAGCAGCATATAGAAAAATGTAAATATTGAGTGAAATCCGATAAACAAAATTTTGTAGCCATTTATTGATAGAAATCCAAGCGATTGGCCAGGCTATGATATTTGAAATTAAAACCCAAATCATCAATTTTTTATTAAACAATAATATAATCTCCATGAAAGAAGCACCCAGGATTTTCCTTATTCCGATCTCTTTGATCTTTGATTCTGAAGTATAGATTGCAAGACCCAAAATACCAAGAGATGCTACTACAAGAGATATAATAGTGAATATATTAAACGTAATATGCAGTTTCCTTTCACGTTCATATAATTTTTTAATATTATCGTCTAGAAAAGTGAATTCAAATTGCTCTTCAGAGTAAACATTTTTCCAGGATTTTTCTATCAATGCTATTGATTCCGGGACATTACCTTGTGCAATTCTAACAGTAATCTTATTGACCCATTCAGGTGCCAATATCAATGCAATTGGCTCGATTGGAAAATGAACAGATTTCAAATGAAAATCATCTACAACCCCTACAACATTGCCTAAACTATTTCTACCATAAGTCAAATTTTGATTAATTGCTGTTTCTGGTTTCCAACCCAAAAGTTTTGCAGCAGTTTCATTTAATAAAATAGAACCCGATGTATCAGAACCAAATTGTTGTGAAAAGTTTCTGCCCGATAGCATTTTCATTTGAAATGTTGGTATGAAATCATAATCAACTCCCATTATTATCATACTTCTTCCTTGTTCTGGATTTGTTTCCGAACGAAAATTAGTCGTACTAAATGCAATTTCACCCGGTAAATCTGATATTCTACAAGATGAAATAATCTGTGGATATTGTTTTAATTCATTTTTAAAGGCATTGTAATTATTTAATACTTGTTCACTTCTAGCAGGTAAAACAATCATATTTTCTTGATCAAAACCTAAATTATGGTTGCGAATGAAGTTAATCTGTTTTGACACTGCTAATATTCCAATGATCAAAAATATTGAAATGCTAAACTGGATAATTACCATATTCTGTTTGAATTTTGCTCCTTTTGAAGTTGGATTTTTTAGTCCGGATAAAATGAAAACAGGTTCATATTTCGAAAGATGCAATGCCGGATATATTCCTGCCACTAGTCCAATAACAACAATCAAAATTCCCATTATCAGAATATTTTTAAAACTGAAGGAATAGGTCATCGATAATGTTTCTTGGAATATTTTTTCAAAAATAGGAACGAGAAATATATTTATGGCAAATGCAATAATCAGGGCAATTACAACGTAAAGGATTGATTCTAAAAGTAATTGATATTTGATTTGATTTTTGTCAGCACCAACAGTTTTCCTGATGCTTATTTCGCGAGACCTTTTGATTGATCCGGCGGTTGTGAGATTGATGTAATTGATACAAGCGATAATCAATATTAGAATAGCGATTGAAATAAAAATGTAAACGAGGAATGCGTTTCCTCCAACCTGAAGTTCCCAATGTTCACTGGGATTAAGATGAATTTCAGTAATAGGGAAGAGGTGCATTTTTAATACTTTGTGAATTTCAAATCCCTGGGCCAAGAGGTCACCATAATGTGCCTCCAAATGGTTTTCAACAAAGGATTTCAATTTTCCTTCCAACTCATCTATTGCAGTACCATCTTTAACAAGGATGTATGTATAAAGATAATTGCTCCGCCAACTACCAAATCTTTCTTCAGGATAGGTAGTTATTGACATTAACATTTTGAAATCTATATGTGAATTTTTAGGAACATCTGCCAGGATACCTGTGATTTTGAAATCAACTGGTTCTCCTTCAATATCCAAAGTAAGATTTTTATCGACCACATCTTCAGTATTGAAGTATTTTATTGCTAGTTCTTTTGTCAAAACCAATGTGTTTGGTTCGTTTAGTGAGTTTTGCTCATTACCTTGAACCAGGTTGAAATCAAATATTTGAAAGATAGCATTGTCCGCAGCATACAAACTTTGAGTATGTGAAAAATTATTGAAATCTTTGATTGATGTCGTCCTGCTCCAAATACGGGTTGCATTTTCAATCTCAGGAAAATCATCAAGCAATGCCTGTTTGTATTTTCCACCCACAATTGGCCACCGACTATATAAATTTTCACGAAAAAGTTCACGTTCAACTCTAAAAATTCTATCAGATTTCTGATGAAATTTATCATAACTGAATTCTTTTGATACCCACAAACTAATGATTATACATACAGCAAAACCAAGAGCCAAACTGAATATGTTTATAAAAGAAAAAAATTTATTTCGAGTAAAATTTCTGTAAGTACTTTTTATGTAATTTTTGAACATTCTGTCTCCGTTTACAATTAACATTGATCATTGTTAATTGTTTACTGTTCATTGTAATCATTCGTATTTCAAAGACTCTACTGGATTTGCCAAAGCTGCCTTGATAGTCTTATATGCCACTGTTGCAAACACAACTACACAAACCATGATGATGGAAGCCACAAATACTATTACAGACAGGGAAATCCTATTGGCATAAGTATTCAGCCAATGATTCAATCCATATATTGCGAGAGGTGCTGCAATGACAAAGGAAACCAAAATCATCACAAACAAGTCCTTGATGAAAAGCAATACCAGACGAAATACACTTGATCCTAACACTTTGCGAATGCCGATTTCTTTTTGTCGTTGTGATATGCTAAAAGAGGATAAACCATAAATTCCAAGTGCTGTAATGATAATTGCCAGTACAGCAAAAAGTTTAAATACATTTCCTAACAATTCATCAGATTTGTATTGCTGATTGAAATAATCATCTAAAAAAAAGTAATCATAGGAGTTTCCTGGAAACATTTCATCAAAATGTTTTTTCACTAATTGGACGGTTTCGCGAGCATCTGTAGAATTGATCTTGATAGCAATCTGTCCTCTGGTTCTGCGTCCATGAGGCATGAACCTGTATATATGTGGCTCGAATTCCATCTTTGGTGATTCCTGATGATAATTTTTCAAAACACCGATGACATCATAAATATTGCCCCAATAATTGATCTGCTTACCAACAGCATTTTCAGCACTGAGAAATCCCAGGTGCTCAACTGCTTTTTCATTTAGCATTACAGAAGAATCATTGGAACCGAATTCCCTGGAAAAATTCCGTCCAGCTACAAAATTCATATCAAACATATCAGCAAAATCATAATCACAACCAATGATTTGGTAATTTTTCCCTGACTCCGGATCTTCTCCAACCCGGATAATTCCTCCAGCATCCCAGAAAGTCTGTTTGCCGGGAACTTCAGTTGTATGGGAAATCTGCTCAATATTTGGGTTTGCAATCAATTGGTCTTTGAAACTCTGAAATTTACTGGCAAAAGCATCATCCCGAACACGCGGTGATGTCACAACCAAAACCTGGTCAATTCTGAATCCCAAATCCTGTTGTCGCATGAACTTGATCTGTTGAAAAATTGTGAAAGTAGAAATGAGCAAAGCAATTGCAATAGCAAATTGGAAAACCACTAAAATCTGTCTTAATTTTGAGCCTTTGCGAGATGATGCAAATTTGCCCTTCAGCACTGTAATGGGCTTAAATGAGGTCATAGCAAATACAGGATAACTTCCAGACAAAATTACACCAAATACAAACATAATTGTCAGTGAAATCCATGTTGATGATTGCTGCCAAATGGAAAAATCATTGGGAATATTAGTTAGATTTCCAAAAACCGGTGACAACAATAATATTAGGATTGCAGCAAATAAAAATGCGAAGAAATTTATAATTACAACTTCGATGAAAAACTGAATTGAGAGTAATTTTTTAGAAGCGCCGGCAACTTTTCGGATACCGACTTCTTTGGCTCTGGAAAGTGAAAAAGCTGTAGAAAGATTGATGTAATTCACCCAGGCCATGATTATGATAAAAATTGCAATGATGGATAGAAAATTTACAGTGTTTTCATTACCATTGACTTCATATTCCTGCATGAAATGGGAATTGAGATGAATTTCTGATAATGGCTGAAGTGGTAAGAACATTTCCATTTTGTATTCTTTGAGCCATGGGCATTCACGATTGACAATTTCACCAAACTTTTCTGGTAATCCATCAATAGTATAGCCTTCCTTGATCAAGGTATAGGTATAAGAACCGGTGTGTCCCCAGGCTTCATAGTAAGATGGACCATATTGGGCTTCAAGATCTTTCCATGGTAGCATGAAATCTATTTTGATATGTGAATTTGATGGAGAATCCTTGAAAATTCCCACCACTTGATAATTGTGGGTTTTGTCTGTACTGATGGTTTTTCCGATAGGACTTTCATCACCGAAATATTTCTTTGCCATAGATTCAGAGAGGAATGCATTTCCTGGTTCTGAAAGAGAGGCTTCAGCATCACCAATGACAAAGTCGAAATCCAAAATCTTAAACAATTCAGGTTCCACAAAAAATATCCGTTCTTCGAAAAATCGTGTATCAAGATAACTGACACTGGCTCGAGTGCTCAGTAATCGTCCAATTGCTTCAATCTCTGGAAATTGTCCGCGGATATTTGATGCAGCAGGTGGACAACAGGACGCAAAACGCACAGCATTACCATCTTCTGTCTCTCGCTCGTAACGAATTCTGTAGATGCGATCATAGTTTTTGTTAAATTTATCATAACTTTTTTCATAATTCACATAATGAAAAATCATCAGGCAGACAGCAATACCGATTGCCAGTCCGAAAATATTGATGAAGGATCCGGTTTTTTGTTTTAGGATGTTTCTCAAAGCGATTTTTAAATAGTTTTTTAGCATTTAATGCCTCTTTTTTTTACATCAAATTTTTTCAAATCTCTTCTCATTGCTCATTGTTAATTCTAATCATTCATATTTTAAAGATTTTATAGGATTCGTTGCTGTCGCTTTTATTACTTGAAAACTAATTACTAACAACGCAACACCCAGCACCATTATGCCACCTAAAATAAATATACCAATTCCAACTTGTACACGATAGGCAAATCCACTCAGCCATTTTCCAGATAACCAAAAAGCAACTGGCCAACTGATAAAATTAGCCAACAAAATCCATTTGATAAAATATCTAGAAATGTGAAGATAAAGGCTAGCCCCTGAAGCTCCCAATACTTTTCGAATACCAATCTCTTTAGTCTTTTGCACCAAAACAAAAGATACCAGCCCCAACAATCCTAGACAGCCCAGTCCAATGGCCAGAAAAGTTGCAACTTGAGTAAGTTTTAAAAAACGAGATGTAGATGCATAACGCATTCTTAACTCATCATCAAAAAAACTATATTCAAAATTTTCATTGGGATATTGATTACTCCAAACAGCACCAATATTTTTAATGGTTGTAGCAAGATCAACATCATCAAGTTTTATATGAGCATATCTATTAGATCTAGGCCATAAATTAAATAACACAACTGGCCTAATTTTTTCATGTAACGATAATGTATGAAAATCTTTAACCACACCAATTATAGGTGCAATTTGTCCATTAATTTTAACCAACTGACCAATGGATTCTTGTGGACTTGAAATACCAATTTTCTTTAGAACATCTTCATTGACCACCCATTGAGGATTATCATTATTCCCAACATTATTTTTAAAAAATGAACCTGCAAGTAATTGAATTTCATATACATTTATATAATGATTATCACAGGGTTTCATAACAATTCTATATTCAGTATCATCTTCATTTTTCAAAGACTGAAAATTAGTATTTATAGAATTTTCACTAATTGGAGTACTATAAGCAAAACTTACATCCTGAATATGTGGATTTTGCATCCAGCGCTCTCGCAATGACTCATTAGATGTTTGATTATAAGAAGGACATTCTACAACGAGAATACCTTCTTTTTTAAATCCCAAATCTTTTTTACCAATAAACCGAGATTGTGCAGCAATAATAAGAGTAACAACTATCAAAATCTGAGTGACTGTAAATTGTATAAATACTAGAGTATTTCTCATCCAGGTTGATTTTTTACTTTTACCAAAACTAGAACTTTTGAATGCTTCAATAGGTTTATAGCGTGATAATACCATTGCTGGATAAATGCTATTGATTCCAACTAAAAATAGAAAAAGAGATAAAAAGAATACCAAAGAAATTCCACTGAAGACTCGGTTAATATCTATGACGACATTAAGATGAGAAACGATAAAGGGAAAAACAGAAAAGACTCCTATCAAACCAAGAAATAATGAAAATATAATAAAAATTGCAGTTTCAACAACTAACTGAAATACCAGCATTTTCCTATTTGCTCCAAGCACCTTTCTAATACCAATCTCTTTTGCACGCCTGAGAGCTCTTGCTGTAGTAAGATTGATAAAATTGATACAAGCAATAATTAAAATTAACATTCCAATTGAACCCAGTACCCATAATGTACGACGACTTGTTATATAACTATAAGAGCCATATTTGGCATCAAAATGAATATCTTTAAATTGTTGCAAATGAAAGGAAAGTGTTTCAAAATCATCTTTATCAATATATTTAAATTTAAACTTATCCAAAAGTACTTCGAATTCACCCATACTTCGTGCTTCAGATAATTGAATATAGGTCTGACTGGTACCGGATGTATAATTCCATCTTGATAAATCATCATTACTAATAAAATATTTCATAGCGTTGCACGAAATTAACATTTCATAGGGCAAACTACTTCTGATCGGAGGATCGGCAACTATTCCGGTTACAGTAAATTCTAGAGAATCAAGTAATGAAAGCCGTTTACCGACACTATTAATGCTACCAAAATATTTTTTTGACAAACTTTCAGTTAGGATAACACTCGATGGATCAGTACCTCTATTAAAATCCTCAAAAATCCACTTTACCTGCATCATTTTATAAAAATCTGGTTCAACAAACAGAGCTAGGTTTAAATTGAACTCTTGATTATCGATAAAAACAGGTTCATCGATAATCTGATTCGTCTGTGTTACAGCAGTCAATTCTGGAAAATCATTCCTCAAAGCAGCTGAAAGTGGATAATAATTTGAACCATAATATTGTAAACCTGATGGTGTATTATAATGCTGCACTACACGAAAAAGATTTTCCTTGTTGTTTATATTAGAATCAAATCCTAATTCATAATCAATAAATAGAAAAATGAAAATTACAACTGCTACAGCTATAGCAAGTCCTGCTATGTTGATAAAAGCAGACATTTTTTCGTTTTTCATAATTCGTAATGCAGTTTTCAAATAATTTTTAAACATAATGTTCTTTCTTGTTATTCATACTTTAATGCTTCGACCGGATTAGATCTCGCTGCTCGAAATATTTTCCAACCCAGCGTAACAAATGCAATTGTGAATGACATAATTCCAGCAACAAAAAATGGTATTGGTGTCAGATTGATCCGATATGCAAAAGATATCAACCATTCTCCCATAAATAAATATGCCAGCGGCCAGGCAATTATATTTGCTATAGCAATCAGGATAATAAATTCTTCAGATATTGTTTTTATGATGGAAAATTCTGATGCACCGAGAACTTTACGAACACCTACTTCCTTGATTTTGCCAACTATGATAAAAGAAATCACTCCGTAAAGTCCAAGGGCTGTGATAATGATTGCTAATGCTGCAAAGTATTCAAAAATTTTAAGCATACGATTTTCTTTGTCATAAAGATTTGAGATTTCCTGATCCATAAAACGAAGTCGAAGTGGTGCACCGGGATAATGCTGTTTGAGAATTTTGTCGGCATCAGCAATCTTGTTAGAAATATTACCCGGTGTAAAACGGATATTCATCCAACTACATTGATTAACCATCATGAAAAACAATGGCTCAATTTTTTCTTTTAAATGCTCAAAGTGAAAATCTTTCACAACACCAATGATCCGTCCTGATATATTCCACACTTTTAATTCTGTCTCAAAAGGTTTTTCCAGATTCATTGCTCTCAAAGCAGTTTCATTAACAATAAATGCATTTGTTAAATCCGTCGTGATTTCTTTATTGAAATTCCGTCCTTGAATCAATTTAATTTTATAAGTATCGATAAAATCCTCATCAACACGAAAAGCAGCAAAAGTCTCTCTTTTATCCTCACCCTTATCATTCCAAATAATACTAGTAATCATATCTGTATCAGTTGGAATTTGATTTGAGCCACCAATGCTGATGATATTTGGATTTGACTTCAATGAATTTTTAAATGATCGGTAAGTTTCATCCGGATAATTTCCCGGAACTGCAATATATATTAGATTTTCCTTATCAAACCCCAATTTTTTATTGTGGATGTAATTAATTTGCTGAAAAATAATAATTGTTGAAATGATAATGATAATTGATAGCATAAACTGGCTAACTACCAATATTTTGCGAAAAGAAAGATATTTTCGTCTATGTTTGGAAACCACTTTATTTTGAAGTATTTGGATAACTTGAAATGATGATAAGTAAAGTGCTGGATAAACACCCGACAATGCGGTGATGATGATGAATAATATTACCCCTGTAATTAGAAACCACCTGTCGAATAATTGAAATGTATATTCATTTCCTGTGATATTATTGAACCATGGTAAAGATAATTGTGTGAAAATAACAGCAAAACAAAGTGAAATAAAAGTCAAAAGAATTGTTTCGGTAAAGAACTGGATAATTAATTGTTTTCTGCTGGCTCCAACAACTTTTCGCACGCCGATTTCTTTGGTACGAGCCATGGACTTGGCGATCGTAAGATTGGTAAAATTGATACAAGCAATAGAAATCACAACAATAGCGAGCAGTGAAAAGATTATCACATATTTAATATCACCATGAGGACCGTCCCAACGATGGGTGTCAGGTCGAAGATGGATTTGCTTCATTGGCTGAAAAATCCAACGTTGTTTTGTATTTGGATCATGTTGTTTCACCAACTCAGCCATTTTTTGAGTTGTAATTTTAGGAGAAGCATTGTCCACCAATTTTACCCAGGTTTGATAATCAGAACTTGCTGTCCAACTGTCAGGTTCACGCCAGAAATAATAAGTTCTGAAGGGAGCAAGATATTCGAATTGTAGGGGCTCACTGGAGTTTTTGGGAACATCTTTGATAATAGCTGTGATCTTTGCATCCCATTGGTTGTCCAATTTTACCATTTTCCCCAGCGGATCTTCATCACCAAATAATTTGTTGGCTGATGTTTCTGTCAACACCATTGTTCCTACTTCTCCAAGAGATTTTTGTGCTTCACCTGCAATAACTGGAAATGTGAATACATCAAAAAATGCTGGCTCAACATTGAGTCCATGGATTTTGATGGTTGTTTCACCGTAAGTGATATTGGATGATCCGCCTTTGAAACGAGTGGTAATTTTAATCTCGGGAATGCTTTCTTCCAGAAATGCAGCCATTGGTCCAGGAGTAGTCGGAACACGAAATCCTTCATAATCGCCAACTACACGACAAATATTATCCAGATTTTTATGAAAATTATCATAACTCAATTCATATCGAATCCAAAGCATTATCAACAATGCACAAGTCACTCCAATGGTCAGTCCAAATATATTTATAAGTGAAAATATTTTCTGTTTGCTGAGATTTCTGAATGCGATTTTAATGTAATTTTTAAACATTTTGTACTTTTTCAATTATCAATTATCAATGATCAATTATCATTTTTTATTCGAGTGGATTTTAAAATTGAAAATAATATTTTTGCTATTTCATCTGCATCAGGATAAATGCTATCGTAAGTTTTTACGTCAATATATTCTGTATCTTTTAGCAAGTTTAACCAATATTTGGTTTCAAGACATTCTTTGTATGAAATTGATATTTTATTAGAAAAGTCTGATTTAGAAATAGCTCCATTTGCCTCTGAAATATTTGCACCAATTGAAGTGCCACATCTTAGAAGTTGTTTTGAAATAATATATTCATGGTGTTCTTTGGATAAATATTGGAATGCTTTTACTATTCGAATAGCAAATTTATAAGCTTTATCATATACTACATTTTCTTTACTCATCCATTCCTCCATGTAATTGTTCATTGTTCATTGAAATCATTCATATTTTAAAGCCTCTATTGGATTTGATCTTGCTGCTTGCACTGCCTGCCAACTCACAGTCAACAATGCAATCGCTAATGCCGCTATCCCTGACATTAAAAAAGGCCATATTGTTAAATCAATTCGATAAGCAAAGTTTTGTAACCATTTGTTCATAGTGTACCAGGCAATAGCCCAGGCAAAAATATCTGCAATAATAATCAACCAGAAATAATTTTTTAAGAGTAACAAAATAATATTAGGAACAGTTGCTCCCAATACTTTATGAACACCGATTTCCTTGATTTTTTGCTCAATGGTAAAAGCAGTCAGGCCATAAAGTCCGAGACAGGCAATAAATATGGCTAAAAATGAAAAATATTTAAAAATAGATCCCATACGCTGTTCTGCATGATAATTCGCACTCAGACTGTCATCAAAGAAATAATAATCAAACTTTTCCGTGGGAAAATATTCATTCCACTGTTCCTCTAAGAAAACCAATGCTTTGGGGATTGAATGGGATTGTAATCTAACAGAGAATTCCCAATAATATAAATTTTCTTCCTGTTTATCAGGAATTCTCATAACCAAGGGATCTATTTTATAATGAAGTGGGTAAAAATTAAAATCCTTTACAATTCCGATAATAGTGCCTTCCTGGTTCCAAACATTCAGAGGATGCCCGATTGGTGAATCAATCCCCATTTCCCTGGCTGCAGTTACATTTAACACATAGGCATTTTTTCGATCCGACGGAAATTCATCCGAATAAAACCGTCCTTCAGCCATTTCAAGTTTATAAGTTTTGTCATAATCCATATCACAGTGAATCATCTTGATACTGATTTTTTTAGTTTTGCCGGGCCAGTGGATCCCTTCGGTGGATCCAATTGAATGGATATCCATTGGTTCTGATCGGGTCATGCTGACAATATTGGGATTTTTCAATATTTGAGTTTTAAAGGCATGATATTTCGTTTGAACATCCCCTCGTGCCCTCAGGCAAATGATATTTTCCTTGTCAAATCCCAAATGACTATTTTGCATATAATTCAGTTGCTTGAAAACTAGGATTGTGCTAATGATAATTATGATGGACAAGGCAAACTGAAATATGATCATTCCTTTTCCAAGATTAAATTTTTTTCCTCCGGTTTTGAATTTTCCCTTTAAAATTTGAACAGGTTGTAGTGATGATATCATTACGGCAGGAGCCAAACCGATTAGGAAACTTGTTATCAATAAAATCAGAAATGTCATCAATATAAATTTGGGATCGGTGTAAGAGATGCTCAATAATTTACCAGATATTTCATTCAAGAGAGGCAATGAGAGTTGGCTCAATAGTAATGATACTCCCATAGCAATGGCGGTAACAATAAATGATTCTCCTAAATATTGAAGAACAAGCAGGATTTGCCTGGCACCAACAATCTTCTGAATACCTATTTCTTTTGTCCGTCTAAGCATAAGGGCATTTGAAAGATTGATATAATTCATACATGCAATAAGTAAAATAACACAGGCAATGATTGAAAATATATAGATGTATTTAATATCTCCCGTTGCATGTAAGTTTTTAATTTGATTTCCATTTAAATGTATATCCACCAAAGGTAATAGGGAATAACTTAAATTCTTCAGATTCTGCTTAGGTAAATGCGATATTTCACAATTTGATAACTTTGGCCCTAATTGTGAAATATCTGTATTCGGCTGAACTTGAATATAGGTTCTAGCAGGACGATTTTCCCAGTGGTCCCAATTAGAAACACCAAATTGTTTTATAAATTCAGTTAAAAATCTTCGATTAAGAAATACTTCGCGTTTAATATGTGTGTTTTTCGGTAGATTTTTCAACACACCTGTGATATTTAAAACACTAGTTTTACCAAACATTGAAAATTGTAGTGATTTCCCAACTACATCAGAATTACCAAAATATTTTTGTGCTATCTGTTCAGTGATAATAAGTGAATTCAGATCAGTTAGAGACGACTGAATATCCCCAGAAAGAAATTCATATGAAAATATATTAAAAAATTGCGGATCAACCAGGCCAAGTAATTCATTAAATCCTTTTTCTCCATGCTGTAAAAAGCATTGATATGCAGCAGGAAGCGTCACATAAGCAGTTGCATTGAGAACTTCTGGAATCTCTGCTGTTAAAGTGGGGCCAAGTTGCATAGATGTAGATACCGAAGGATCTCCAAGTTCACTTCTTACTGAAAGATAAATTTGCTTACTATGTGTATGAAATTTATCATAAGACAACTCATCCTGAACCCAAAGCAGAATCAATATTACACTGGCAAGTCCGATGGCAAGACCTAATATATTTATCAATGAATATTTTTTATATTTTATTAAGTTACGAAGGGCTATTTTAAAATAGTTTTTTAACATTTTGTCTCCAGGTTAATTCTCGCACTCATCGATCATTGTTTACTGTTAATTGTTCATTGAAATCATTCATATTTCAAAGCCTCTACAGGATTCGATTTTGCTGCTTTTATACTCTGCCAACTGACTGTTAATAGGGTAATGGCAATTATTAATAAAGTTGCAATGGGATAAATCCAGTAAACATAGTCAATTCTAAAAGCGTAATTGTGAAGCCACTTTTTTGTAAAATAATAAGCAACTGGCCAGGCTAGAAAATTGGCAATGACACCAAATTTGATGTATTGAATTACCAGTTGAAACCAAATATTATTTACAGAGGCACCGAGGATTTTTCTCACACCAATTTCTTTGATCCGTTTCTCTGTGTTGTGCATTACCATGGCAAATAATCCCAAACAGGAAATGATAATTGCCAAAACAGTAAAAATTATGAGAATGTTATTGAGGTTTTCTTCCTGTTTATACAATTGATTAAAAAGATCATCCAGAAAATGATATTCAAAGGGTTGTTCAGGGAAGAGTTCAATCCAAGTACTTTTAATTCCTGCAATTGTTTTGGGTATATCTTCTGAAGAAATCTTCACCATTACATGACCAAAAAATCTTGGATCAGTAACCATGACAAATGGTTTTATTTCTTTTTCCAATGTTGAAAAGTGGAAATCCTTTACAACACCTACAATCGGGCCTGGTTGAAAGTTTAACACAGAATTTGACCAGGTCATATTTTTACCAATTGCTTCTTCCGCAGATTGAAATCCAATTTGGTTTAATGCTTTTTCGTTTATGATATATTCTCTGGGAGTGTTATTTACTTCTTCTAAAAATTGTGCATTTTGTTCAAAAGTGATGTCATGATAATTGAAGTCATGAGTAAAATTTGTACCAGCAATAAATGATATATCAAAAAGATTGAAAAAGTTTTTGTCAACGGGTAATAAGTATAAGAAAACAGCATCATCTTCTTCTCGAATATTTTGGATAGTACTTGGTCCCATATCTTTTACTTCGTAAGATGGATTTTCCATAGATCCACAAATATCAATTATATCTGAATGCCGGATTAATTTTTCCCTGAAAACATTTACTTTGGCCTTTACTTCTTGTGGAATATTTTGACCAAGGCTCAGGACATATTCTTTGTTAATACCTAAAGGTTTGTTATGAATAAAATTCATCTGTCTATTCATGATAAATGTAAAAATTATTAGGAAAACTGCTATACATAACTGGAGTATAACTAAAGCATTTCTTAAACTATCAGATGATTTTTTATTTACTAATATATTTGATTTGAGGTTTTGTACAGGATCAATTTTAGAAAATAAATATGCCGGATAAAAACCAGAAACAAAGGTCAAAATCACTAGAAACACTAGATATTGCAAAACAAAGATACCATTAAATTCAAAATAGATCATTTGTCCAGTAATCTGTTTGAAATCCGGTAGTAAAACAGCAATTAAAATAAATGAAATGGCTGATGCTATTAATATTGTTAATAATGATTCTATAAGAAATTGAACTATAATATTATTTCTGGAGGCACCTATTGACCTACGAACACCAATTTCTTTGATCCTTTTGAGTAATCTGGATATATTCAGATTGATATAGTTTGTTCCTGCAATAATAATCATCAATATTGCAACTATTGATAATATATATATTGAATCAATATTTCCATTAACTTTCAACTCTCTATCCAAATTTGAATGAAGATGGATACTTGTCAAAGGCTGTAAATGGTATGATAAATTGTTTTCATTATTATCTTTAAATCTTTCATCAATATAATCGGGAAATTTACTCTCAAGTTTTTTGTAATCAACATTCTTATTTAATAACAGATAACTATATGCCCAGAGTCGGTCTAAATCATTAATAGTACAAGAAGCAAGAAAGTTAATTTCTATATGTGAATTCCCGGGCCAATCTTTCATTACTCCTGTTATTTGATAAAGTTTTTTATTTCCTCGATTGTCCTTTGTTTCAATGGTTTTTCCTATTACATCAACAGAATTAAAATATTTTTCGGCTAATGATTTTGTAATAATTATTGAATAAGGATTTGTTAGAACTGACTTTTGATCGCCTACAATCAAAGGTATCGAAAAAACATTAAAAACATTATTATCAGTTAAATAAAATGATTCTTCAGAGAAAAATTGATTGCCAATTTTAATTGTGAATCCTCTTACTCTTGATAATCGTGATATCTTATTTATTTCTGGAAAATTATCAACAAATTCTTGCATCCCTGGTTGCCAGGCGCCTGGAACTCTTGCAAAGTGATTGATTGTTTTGGCATTTGGACTAATACGGCGAGTTAAGCGAACAACTTGATCTTTTTCATCATGAAAATTATCATAACTCAATTCACTCCTGATGAAAAGATAAATCATAAAAGCACTGGTAATTCCTATTGTCAACGAAACTATGTTGATTGCGGAAATGACCTTGCGTTTATGGAGATTTCTAAAAAATATTTTGAGATAACTTTTAAACAATTTTAATGGTCTTTCTTTGATTTAAATCTTCTATTTAACAATTCAAAAGTTTATTCATATTTCAATGATTTTACAGGATTTGAATTTGCTGCTTTTAGAGCATGGAAACTGATAGTGGTCAAAGCAATAATTAGGGATAAAAAACCAACCATAATAAAAAGTGAAAAATTAATAGGTGTTTGATAAGCAAAATTCTGCAGCATTTTATTCATAAATAACCAACTTAAAGGCCAGGCAAAAAGATTGGCAATCAGTATTAATTGTATCACTTCTTTATTCAAATTAAATAAGATATTATTAACAGTAGCCCCTAATACTTTTCGAACACCTATTTCTTTGATTTTTTTCCGAATATTCAATGCAGCTAAACCAAATAATCCAAAACTTGCTATCAAAATAGTAAGTAAAGCAGCTATGCCGGTAATTTTGCTAATAATTTTGATACTTTGATATTCATCCATTTTAATGCTATCTAAAAATTGATATTCAAAAGGGGCATTAGGAGAATAACGATTATAAATATTACGGATATTATCAATTGTACTATCATAATTACCAGGAGCAATCTTTACAAATATATATTTTATAAAAAAATGATGTTGTGGATTTGGATCCAATATTAAAGGCCCAATTTCATATAATAATGGTCTATCATGAAAGTTTTTTACAACACCCATCACAACGCCATCAACACCCCAAAAATTGATATTTTTGCCAATTGCAGATCCATTAGGAGCTATTAATTTTGCCCCAAATTCATTAACAATATAACCCTCTAAATCTGATTTGATATCTTTAGAAAAACTTCGTCCTTCGGCCATTTCCATTTCAAAAGTCTCAAAATAATCAGGTTGAACCATGGCAAAATTAAATGAAATAGTACTATTCTTATTTTGATCATTTACCCAACTCATATCTGAACTATTATCTATTGAAGTAGGAATAGTTGAGGCTGCAGATACATGTAGAACTTTTGGGAACATCTCCAAATCATTACGCCAATTTTCAAAATTATCAGAGATTTCTTTAGTAATTGGTAACTTAACTACACCTTCATAATTAAGTCCCAGATCTTTCGACCTAATGAACAAAATCTGCTTTGAATAAATAAGTGTGCATATTAAAAGAAAAATTGTAACTGCATATTGAAAAATCAACGAAAATTTACGTAATCTTCCTTTATTTGATTTATGAGTTGAATTTCCACGTAAAATTTGAATTGGATGCTTATCAGCAAAATATAGTGCTGGATATAAACCAGAAAGAATCATAGTAAACAAAATTATTCCAGAAAATACTGAGATATTAAATCCAAAATTCGAATATTCAAAAAAGCGTAGAGATTGTTGCATTAGATTATTAAAAAATGGCAATAACAATTCAATTAATATTATTGATAAAACTGTAGATATTAAAGCCATAATAAATGTTTCAAACAAAAATTGTTTAACAATTTGAATTTTCTCAGCACCAAAAACTTTTCTCACCATTATCTCTTTGAATCGTGTTAACCCTGATGCAATTGAGAGATTGATAAAATTCAAACAAGCCAATATCAGTATGAAAATTCCAATGCTCAAAATGAAAACTATCCTGGTTTGGGCTCCAAAATGTAGATGTATTGAAGAAAGTGGCAGAACATCTAAAAATGTTTTTTCATCTCCATATGGATTTATTTCATGGTAAAATCCACTGATACTTTGTTGAAAATGCTTTGCATTAGTTCCTTTATTCAATGAGAATATTCCAGGACCATCAACATCCCAAGAATTTACTTTGTTAGATCTGAAATCATGAATTGATCCCAATAAATCGAAATTGATTGTTGAATTGTTTGGGATTTTTATCACACCTGTAATTACTAAATCTTTATTATTATTATGTGATATTATTTTACCAATTGGATTTGTATCACCAAAATATTTTTTAGCAACTTCATCTCTAAGAATAATTGAATTTGGAGAATCAAATGCATGTTCAGCATTTCCATGAATAAATTCAAAGGGCAAAACTCGAAAAAATCCTGTATCAGCGACACAAAATTTCGTTTCATAAAAACTAATGACATTATTTGATTCTTCCGAATTATCAACAGTAAAGTAAGAAGTCTGAAAATTGCTTTGATTCACAAATCTAGTAAAATCATGAATTTCTGAAAATCTATCTTTGAGTTGAGGTAAAATAGCATAATTTATTCCAAAAGAACCATACTCACCTATTGATCTTTTTTTACAAAGATAATAGATTTTGTTTTCTGTCTTAAAAAACTTATCATAACTAAACTCGCTTCTACCCCACATAAATATCATAAATGCAGAACATATTCCAATCGATAAACCTAATATATTAACAAACATATTAAGTTTTTGTTTTTTCAATTGTCTAAAACTTATTTTCAGATATTCTTTAATCACTGAATAGCCCTTTTATATATAGTAATAATCATACATTTAAGAAATTTTTATACATGAAATTTCTTTTTCATATTCTCTGTCACAATATTTCCATCAAAAAGATGTACAACTCTCTGAGCATAATCAGCAAATGAAGGAGAGTGAGTTACCATCACGATGGTTGTTCCTTTGTCATTCAGTTCAGTGAGGATGTCCATCACTTCTTCACCATGTTCGGAATCAAGATTTCCTGTAGGTTCATCAGCAAGGATCATTTTTGGATCTGCTACGATTGCTCTGGCTACAGCGACTCTCTGTTGTTGACCACCGGATAATTGTTGTGGAAAATGGTTCTTACGATGTGCCATATTCATCTGATCTAGGGCTTTGAGAACACGTTCTTTTCTCTCAGTGTTTGATATTTTTTGATAGATCAATGGCAATTCAACATTTTCATATACTGTGAGTTCGTCGATAAGATTAAAACTCTGGAAAATGAATCCAATGTTGTGCTTGCGTAAATTTGCACGCTGTTTTTCGTTGAATTTTGAAACTTCTACATCATCGAAAAAATAGTCACCACCATTTGGATTGTCGATCATGCCGATGATGTTCAGCAGAGTAGATTTACCACAACCGGATGGTCCCATAATAGCAACAAATTCACCTTCATAAACTGTGAAGTTTACCTGGTTTACGGCTAGTGTTTCGATTTCATCTGTTCTGTAAGTTTTGATGAGGTTTACTGTTTTGATTAATTCTTTTTGACTCATGTTGTACTCCTTTTATTTTTTTTATTCAAAATTTAAACTAAATGCAGAGGTCGCTGATAACGAAGACTGCGTTGAATATTTTTAGTGTTTTTCGCCTGTTTAGTTGGCGATAATTCTTACTCATATCTCAAACTCTCAATTGGATTATTAGTGGCTGCTTTTAGACCCTGAAATACAACCGACAGTATTGCAACCAGTAAAGATATTATTACTGAAATGGCAAAAACAGTCCATGAAATATTTGTTTTGTAGGCAAATCCTTGTAGCCATTTATCCATAATGATCCAGGAAATTGGCAGAGCAATGATATTTGATATTATTACCAATTTTGTGAAATCCATAGATAACATTAGTACGATATTTTTCACTGAACTCCCTAGAATTTTTCTGACACCGATTTCTTTTGTTCTCCGCTGTGCCATAAAAGTAGCCAGGCCGATCAATCCTATACAGGAAATGAAAATGGCAAGTATTGCAAAGGTGTTAAACAACTGTCCTAATTGGTTTACAGATTTGTACAGGGACTTGTGCTGGTCATCGAGAAATTGGTATTCAAAAGGAAAATTTGGGGCGAAATTGAGGATTGTTGTTTTAATATTGTCGATGGCTTCTGTGGGATTGTTCGGATTTATTTTTATTGCCATGTGTAGCATATCTCTTGGATCGAGAAAAACAACGAGCGGTTCAATTGGTTCTTGCAGAGACTCAAAATTAAAATTCTTGATAACACCAATAACCGGGTATTCGTTGAAGAGTTTTACACCGATAGGATCGTCCAGGTTTAAAGCTTTGACTGCAGCTTCATTCAAAACAGCTGCAGCAGTGTCAGTTGTAAACTTCTTCTCAAAAAACCGTCCTTCAACAAGAGAAATATTAAAAGTTTTCAAAAAATCATATGATCCTGTCATCATATTCACAAGCACTTTCCTACCATCATCATTGCCAGTCCATTCATCAATATCTACAGAACCGATTGCATGTACTCCCAGATGAGATGATGTGACACAAACAGAATTGATATCAGGATATTGTTCCAGTTCATTTTTTATCAGATCATATTTTTCATTGATTTCTTTGTTTAGCGGGCAATAAACAATATTTTCCTTATCAAATCCCAGGTCTTTATTGTTAATATAATTCATTTGTCTGGATACAATAATTGTTGAAAATATCAGTACAATTGATAATATGAATTGAAAAATTACAAGAATTCTTCGTAATAAAGGTGATCCTGATGCTTTGTTATTTTTAATGACTTGCACAGGAGTGATTGATGATAGGTAAAAAGCCGGATAACTTCCAGCCAACAATCCTGTAATCACGGTAATAATAAAAAGTACAGGCACCAGCACACCATTAAAAAGAACACTATAATTGATGGATTTTCCTGATATTTCATTGAAGGTTTGCAGCATCAATGTGGCAAAACCATAAGCAATTACCAATGCAAAGATAGACTGGAAAACAGATTCAGTAAGGAACTGAAAAATCAATGATTTTCTTGATGCACCACTTACTTTCCTGAGGCCAATTTCTTTACCCCGTAATGATGCCCGGGCTGTAGCCAAGTTCATATAATTGATACAAGCAATGACAAGGATAAAAATAGCAATAAGCCCAAAAATGTAAATGTAAACAATTACGCCACCACCATTCATATCTCGAAGATGAATATCTTCAAAGGTTTGAAGTTGCAATGTAGGTTGCCAGGTGTAAGTGTAATACTGATCAATATAGTGCTCAATTTTTTCATTGAAAGCATTAATATCAATATTGTCAGGGAGCATCAGGTAAGTATTGATACTCCAATTGATCCAAGTCTCAACATTTTGATAAGGTGAAAAAGTTTGCCGGGTTTCAAACAATACAAAAAAATCACTGGAAAATGTGCTGTTTTTTGGGAAATCTTTCACAACTGCAGATACTTTGAAATTCTCTTGATTATTGATTACCAAAGTCTTGTTAATCGGATTTTCATCACCAAAATATTTCTCTGCAATCTTCGCTGAAATAATAATTGATGACGGATCATTTAAAGCTGATGTTTTTTCACCTTGAAGGAAATCAAGAGTTAGCATATCAAGTATTTCTTCATCAATATAAGTGAGTTTTTCTTTGAAAATTAAATTGTTAGATTTTACAAATTGATATCCGCCGTCATAATATCTTCCGGCATTTTGGATTTCCGGAAAACTTTCTTTCATGACGTTGGCTAAAGGTGGAGGAGTAACAGGGTATTTTCTACCTTTGTCATAGGTTTCATCTACGAGTATAACCCGATATAGATTTTTTGAATTTTTGTGATTTGTGTTCACACTCAATTCATCTTGAATCCAGAGACTAATTAGAATCACACATACTAATCCAATAGCGAGACTTGCCAGATTAATTGCGGAGTATCCTTTGTACCGGAGGATATTTCGCATGGCAGTTTTTAAATAATTTTTAATCATTTTATGCTCTCTTTATGTGTGTTTTGTTTCAACGCAGAGTGCTCAAAGATCGCAAAGGACACGCAAATAATTATTATAATAAAACTCTGCGGCAATCTCCGCGTTCATAGCGACCTCTGTATTGAGTCTATCATCATTTCAATACCAACTTCTCTATATCACCGAAGTTATCATAACTGGAGATGATCACTTTTTCGCCAGGTTGTAAGCCTTCAGTAATTCTATAATATTTTGGATTTTGACGACCGATTTTGATTTTGCGTTTTGTGGCAGTGTTTGTTGCTTCATCCACAATAAATATCCATTGTCCGCCGGTTTTTTGAAAAAATCCACCAGTTGGAATAACAACGGCTTTTTCTGCATCACCAAGTTCTAATTTCATATGAATTGTTTGGCCACGACGAATTTTGGCAGGTGTTTCACCAACAAATGCCATATCGATGTTGAATTTCCCTTGAATTACTTCTGGAAAGATTTTTATGATTTCCAGATTATAGGTTTGGCCATTGAAATCAAAACTTCCTTTTTGGCCAAGATTGATACGAGCGATGTAATGTTCATCCACTCCTGCACGGATTTTAAAACCGTCAAGCACATCAACCTGGCCAATTCTTTCGCCACGACTGATGGATTCACCTATTTCTGGATTGAGTGAAGTTAATTGTCCGGTTACTGGTGCTTTGATTGTTAGTTTGTCGAGATTCTCGCGTGCGATTTTAAGATTATTTTCCATTCTATCGAGAGAATTTTCAAGTTGAATAACCTGGATCTCTCGAAAGGTTGAGTCTTTTTCATTTTGGAGGATAGTAAGTTTCTCAACCTCATTGAGATAATCGTAATGTTCTGCAACTTCTAACCATTCTTCTTCAGAAACTAATTTTTTTGCATACAGTTCTTTGTACCGATTGAATTTTCGTTCCTGAGTTTTTAGGTTGAATTTTACCTCAGTTAATTGCATCTGCAGATTCAATTGATTCTGTTCCATTTGGAGACGTGTATTTCTCAAATTATTTGATTGTTGAAATACTTCTGCTTCACGAAGCATGATATTGAGCAAAAGATCGATATTTGTTAGAGAAATTATTGGATCACCTTCATTTACCATAGCACCAGCTTTAAGGAATTTTTTCTCAACCTGTCCTCCTTGAATGGCATCGAGATAAATTGTTTTGATTGGGATGACTGTACCAATAGGAGGGATGTATTCGATGAAATCATCTTCTGTTACTGTGGCAATAGTTATTCTATCTTTGTGTACAATTAATTTACTTTGAAAGTCATGGAAAAAAATGTAGTAAACTAGTAAAATTCCAGCAACAACACTTCCAGCAATGATTCCATATTTCTTAAGGTTTTTATTTTTCTTTTCGATTATTCTATCCATTTATTTTCTTTCTATTTTTTTTATTTTAACCTCTGAAGTTTTCAAAACCTGGAAAGTTTTACTTATGAAATTGGTTCTAGAAAATTAAACTGCTTAGGTCGAATTCAGTGAGGAAAATAGTGATTATGGAAATTGTTAAAACAATTACAACTAAAATACTCACTTGTTTTATTTCATTTTCATTTTTCATTGAATTCATTTTTATTTCCTCTGATTTATGCCTGTGTGAAAATTGTCAATTTTGAAACCTCTTAAGTCTGAAAGACTTCGGAGGTTTCAACTGCCAAACTTACCATTTAAAAAATCACCTGCTATAAGACATAACATGTGCCAAGTAAGTTTTATCGAGGAGAAATAAAAAATTACATCCATTTTAAAACTGTACGGATTTGAAACTTTTGTGTACGATAATGAACACTAAAGTGAGATGTGAGCAAATTATAAAAAAAGTATTGTTTTTAATTTAGCGAATGGTTAAAGTTGATACAACAATAGTTGATATATCAACTATTAAATATAACTAACTAAAAAAGGAGATGGAAATGAGTAAAAATCCATTAGAAGTATTTATTAAAAATGACAAAGAACTGATTGATAATGTTATGAAATCAAGAGAATTGGCATTTGCTGAGGGAGCATTATCACCTAAAGTTAAAATGTTGATGGCATTGGCATTAGATGCATCATTGGGAGCAGATGCAGGTGTAAGATCACTGGCGACACAAGCAATTGCTGCTGGTGCTAGTAAGGAAGAGATTCTGGAAACCGTAAGAGTTACTGGTTTTGTAGTTGGAGCGCATTCAATATTTACAGCGGCAGCCGGACTGGACGGATTGATCTAATTTATTTGCCACAGATTCACACAGAAAAACCATTCACGTTGGAATCTGTGGCAAAATTATTATGGAGAATATATGGAACCGTATAATACATTAGGTGCATTTATTTCAAAAACAAATTGGTACTTAAACAATTACTTGAAAAAGATATTTAGGGAAAACGGTATAGAAATAACTGTGGACCAATGGATTTTGACTATCATTATCAATCGGAATCCAGGAATTACTCAAACTCAATTAGCCAACTCTGCCCAGAAAGACAAAGCGGCTGTCACACGTATGCTGGATATTCTTTCAAAAGGTGGGTATTTAGAGCGTAAAAATGATGAAAATGATCGTCGCTCATATAGAATATTTTTAACACAAAAAGGGACAGATATTTTTGAGAAAACCCTGCCATTATCCCAAATTGCAGAACAGGAAATGTTTCAATGTTTAAATGAACAAGAAATTGATGTATTAAAAAAAGCCCTCACAAAGATTTGTGTAAAATCAAAGGAACTGTTGAGTTAAATATTCTCATTTTGACTTTTTGGTAATACTTTCTTTTGTTGATTTCTTTTTGGGTTCCGTTCTTGTTTTAGTTTGAACCTTTACGGGTTGTTTGATAATGGGTTTAGAAATACTTCTAGTTGGAGTACGAGGCCTTTCAGATTTTGTATCCGTTTTAACCTCTACTCTTTTTCTGGATGAAGAATTTGAACTGGAACTAGAACTAGAACTAGTTCTACTGGTTGTTGGTTTTATAATTTTCCTTTCCTGTGGTTTGCTTCTGAGATTATTATTGGAACTTGAATTTCGATTGGATCTATTTCTTGATGAATTAATAGATGTCGAATTAGTTCTGGTTGTATTTCTCTCTTTTTCTTTTTCATATTTTGTTGGCGTCGGTTTTACTGGCGTTGGTTTAATCGGTTTCGGATCCGGTTTTGGTTTCGGATCTGGTTTTGGATAGACAATAGGTTCACGTTCCTTAATCGGTTTTTTGTCGAATCTGGAATCAGGTCGAACAGGTTTTGGTTTTCTTGGTTTGTCGATTGGGATATTCTGTGGAACAATATAGCGATCATCGACTTTATCATGTTTATCGTTTATATCGAATTTTACGGGATCAGGAATAGGTTTTGGCTTTGGACCAGGTTTTGGACGCGGAATTGGTTTTGGTTCTGGCTTCGGTACTGGCTTCGGATCAGGCATTGGTTGAGGTCTTGGGATTGGCGTGGGATTAGGATTTGGAAATGGTGGAACGGGTTCTGGTTCCGGTTGTGGGTTGGGATCTGGTTGTGGTTCAGGTTCTGGTTTCGGATATTGGGTAATAGTATTTATATCATCATCACTAGGATTTTCGTTTGGCTCATCCTTTTCAATTTTAAACCAAGGTGTGGAATTGTCATCTTCTTTATTTTTTTGAAGGCTGTATTGTTTAGATTTGCTTCTCTTTTGTAAGGCCTTTATTGATGGAGAAGTAGCAGGCTCTTCACTAATTTTGGCTAATGCAACATCATATTGATGAACTGCCAAAATCTGTTTTTTATACTGTGGTGTATTGGTTGGTATATGGGTAGAATTGATTCTGCTTTTTTCTTCACTAATTAATGCTTGTGCCAGTTGTATTTCGCCATTATCGACACTGTGAAAGGCTTGTTGCATTCTTTGTGAAGATTGAAACAACCGAACATTAGATTTTACTTCATAATTAATATTTCGCAGGACTTCATTTGGATAGCGACTACAATTGATATTCAAATCAGCAAAGTCTGTGACAGTATTCCCATCTGAAGCAATGTCATTATATTCCAAAACAACTTTGGCCAATTTTTCCTTACCACTATAATCTTTTGGTGGTTTGAGGCTTATCATAATTGTTTTGTGATCATTAGAAAAGAGGTCACCCAGATTTATAATTGTTCGATTTTCCACCTGTGCAGAGAGATAGCCGGATACCTTTTCTACAACAACGCCATTTTCCGGCTCTATCACAAGGGAGACATTTTTGGCAGATACAGCAAGTAAGCCATTTAATTCTTTGTTGAATATTGCTGGAATTTGATCCGGGGAATCAATGTAGTAGTAATTGCCTTTCCCATGTTCAGCAAGATTCAATAATAAATCTTCATTAAAATCATAACCCACTCCGAAACTGGAAATAGACACACCTTCGTTGTTTTTTTCTTCACATAGGGCATTTAAAGTTTCTGACTCTAATATCCCACGATTGGCTAAACCATCAGACAGCAATAATACACGATTGACTTGTGTTGACTCCAGATAGTTTGATGATTGTTTATATCCTTCGATTAAACCAGCACTCAGATTAGTTGAATTACCCGGATAGATTTTTTTGATTGCCCATTTTATATAATCCAAATTTTCAACTTTTTGTGCACGAATAGGAACTGAAACAGTATCATCATAGCAAACCAATGAAAATTTATCTTTAAATGTCAGATTGTTGGCAATATATACAGCAGCTTGTTTCGCGTAATTCAGTTTGTTTTCTGTAGCCATACTACCACTTTTATCAATAACTAATGCAATGTTTAATGGAAGACGCTGGCCTTTATCAATTTGTTTGGAATAGAGGTCGACTTGTAAATTAACAGTTACATCACTGCCGGATAACCAGTATTCATTATCCAACTTGGTTTCCATAGCGAGACTATTTCCACCGGAATAATTTATTTCAGTTTCCTGTTCTTCAAAGATGATTGTTTCCCCTGAAAGGTTGTAAATGATCTGTTCTGCCAAAATATCAATAGCTGAAATAATTTCATCTTCCGAGAGCCAATTACACTTTTCAGCCAATATAATTTCACTGCTTTCAACATCTGTTAACCTGGCATCAATTCTAAAAACATCACCGGCTTTTATGATGCTTCCCACAAGAATAGCATTTGCACCAGACATTTCTCCTACTTCTACTACTTGATCGTCATCGATCATTCCAGAAAGGGAGAGCTGCATTTCTTCGAGGATTTTATCTAGTTGTGAGCGCTCAACAATTGTAATTTTTTGGCTTTGCAGCAAATCAGTAATTAAAATTTCAGGAATTGCTCTTTCAAGAAAATTCAAGTCTTCTTGTTGAGTGAGATTTTGAAAATCTAATATTGCAATTTGAAGCGTATCTTGACCAAACATAATATTTGAGATGAGTAAAAAGGAGATTATTACTTGTACGTAAATCAATTTGATATTTCCCGTCATACTTACCTCCAAATATTTTTATTCTGTCAAATAAATACGTTCTAATGATTTTTTAAATATGAAAATATTAAAAATATTGAATATTTATAATTTTTAAATAGCTAATATTATTTACATTAACATAACATTTATAATATACCATAATCTGGAAAAAGTATAAAGTCAAAAATTAATTAGTGTGATTTATATCACGTAATATACTTTTAAAAGTTGCCAAATGATATTTTGTGATGGAAACAGTGAATTATCGAGAACTGTTTACATCATAGATAATATGATAGCAAATCCAATAAATAATAATCGCAATCTTTTATTCATCATCATTTGTTTATCTGAATCAAGTTTCATTCTTTTATATGCAAAATTTACAATCCAAATAGAAATAATGACAAAAAACATAGCTATGGCAATTCCACCTAAAACATCACTAAGATAATGTTTTTGCAGTGCAATTCTGGAATAACAGACCATTAATCCAATGAAGAGAACAAGTGCTTTTATGATTTTATTGAATAAACTTTTATTTGAAGCCATCAAAACAAAGGGCAAAGCCAAAGCCATGGATTTAGTGGAATGTCCCGATGGAAATGCGGAGGTTTCTGAAATATCTGTATTGAGTATTTTATCACCTAATTCAATTACTGGTCTGCTTCGGTCTATAATTTCTTTCAGAAGGTCTCCGAAAATACCACCTGTTGCAAAGCAGATTATTATAAGGAAAAACATTGATCGATTACTTGCTAACTCATCATGATTTACAGATTTGAATACTGTCAAACTATATAGAAGCATGATAATACTCATTCCATATTTTGTGAAAAATCGAAAGAATTGGTAAATGTTTGGGTTTTGATAAACAAAATTATGCTCTATCAATAGTTTGTATTCTAAATCTTGTTGAAGCCAAATAAGTATGGCAAAAAGGAAAATAATAATTGATGAAACTAATGTTCTAATCATTTTCTGTCTTGAAATATCAATTTGTATAAAATTTGAATTCATTGATTTTCTCCCTCTTGAATTATTAATAATTCCTTCAAAAATAAATATTTATATTTGAAATTACAATATATAATTAAGTGAGGACGAATATCATTTCATTAAATACAAAAGTCCTTTTGAAAAGGTTTTTCTGGAATTAGACCAATCATGCCAACCATTAAATTCTGTATATTTATAATCATATCCTTTTTTATCCAAAACTCTAACCATTCTTCTATTTGATCCCAAAACCATATTTTCCTGTAATCCCCAATCTAAATATAATTTTAAATTTTTTTTTCAGAGATTAGAAATTGGTTGATCAGCCAGTCTTTTCGAATTTCATTATCATGTGAATCTGTCAGTACTTTATCACGCCAAAATGATCCTGATTGAGACAATACTTTACCAAAAATATCTGGATGGTAAAAACTAATATAAAAAGCTGCTAATCCTCCATAACTCATACCACCAATTATATTATTTTCAGGCTTCAAACTTGTACTATATTTGTTACGAATAATCGGTAGTAAATCTGTGACAAATTCATTTTTAAATTCATGATTTAATGGTAGTAATATTTTCCTGGAATCTCGGTAAGTACCAAACATCACGGCAATCATGGGTTCAATTTTCTTTTCATCAATAAGATTATCTAGAATATGTGGAACTTCAACGCGATTCAAATAAATGAATGCATCAAATAGATAAATCACAGGATATTTTTTGTTATGATTATATCCAGAAGGTAAATAGATATATAGATTATGTTTTCGGTTCACAATTTTATCAATATAAACCAATGTATCAATTTTGCTGTCTAATCCTTTTTGATTTTCACAGTTCCATTCCACACCATGCTTACCCAGGTCAAATGCAGAAAAACTATAATTCTTTTCTTTGCCAGTTGGAATTCTATTTTTATTGAATTTATCTCTTTTTTTCCAAATTTCACCTGTAAGTGTGTCAGTAATTAAATAATTATAAGCAAAACATATATCTTTCGGAACCATGTAACAACGATAGTAGAGGTCTGTATTTTTAAAACGATATAATTGTCTATCACCTAAATGATAATCACTATAAATACCAAATACATTTAATTTTACCCGTAGATTTTCCCTATTGTCCTGATAAGCGATTGTAATATAATTATAGTTATCATCTAGAGAATCAATTTCAACCAATGGCAAACCAGTAGAGTAAGCATTTTTCCAAAACTCAGTTACCATATCAGCATCAGATTGATCCTTTGTGTTCAATAATTTTTCAATTGCAGGTGTTACTGTTTCATAAGGTCTTTTAATTTCTTTGAATTGAATTTCTTCACCATTAGAACTTGTAAAAAGTAAAAGCAATAATAGTATTGGAGTATTTCTAAATACTGACATCATTTTTTTCTCTCTTGCAGTGAATAATACATTTCAAAATATTCACTCAAGTCAGGTTCTTTTCTCATTAGAGTTTTTCTTGTATCAGAATTATCCATCCATCTATACAGCCATGAAATACCATATTTTCCATGATAATGTATTTCCTGAGTATAAATTTTATCTTTCATTGCTTCATCCATAGGAATTATATCATATCCAATATCTATTAATTTTGATATAATTTT
>Ga0070729_10001528_pt1 | contig 34637 bp, 21 predicted proteins | sample tdDd472_FD_66725 | JGI IMG/M metagenome (GOLD analysis project Ga0070729, IMG submission 66725) | Marine sediment microbial communities from the Atlantic coast under amendment with organic carbon and nitrate - tdDd47.2 | ecosystem: Environmental > Aquatic > Marine > Coastal > Sediment | place...
CGACACGGTGCACGTCGCCGGCGACTTCAACGCGACCGATGACGTGTGGCCGCCCACGATCGCCGACGGCGGGTACGCGCTGACCTGGTACCCCGATGACGGCGTGTGGTTCGGGCGCTTCGACATCCCGAACGGCTCGTACCAGTACAAGCTCGTGCTCGATGAGGACGCGTTCGTCGCAGACCCGGCGAACCCGGACACGGTGCCCGACCCGTTCGGCGGCGTGAACTCGGTGCTGACCGTCGACTGCGCGTCCGGTGGCGCCGGCGCCTGTGGCGACGTGGCCGCCTTCGACTGGCGCGACACGGTCATGTACTTCGTCATGGTCGATCGGTTCTACGACAGCGACGACACCGCCGTGCCCGTGCCGGGCGCGACGGACGGCGACGCGGACACCGGCGCGAGCGGGCAGTACGAGGGCGGCGACATCGCCGGCGTCACGGCTCGCATGCCGTACCTCGTCGACCTCGGTGTATCCGCGCTCTGGCTCTCGGCGCCGTACGACAACCGGGACGCCGCCGGCGACGCGATCGACCCCCGCGCCGACACGAACGTGTACTCCGCGTACCACGGCTACTGGCCGTCACCGGACAACATCGACTACAGCGATCCGATGGCGCCGTCGCCGACCCCGCAGGTCGAGAGCCGCATCGGCACCGCGGCCGATCTGCGCGAGATGATCGCCGCGGCGCACGACGCCGAGGCGGCGAACGGCCACGGCGTGCGGGTGCTCTTCGACTACGTGATGAACCACGTGGACATCGACTCCGGGCTCTACGACGCCCATCCGGAGTGGTTCGCCCGGCAGGACGGACGCATCCGCCTCTGCCAGACCGAGAACCTGTGGGACGACCCCGAGTGGGGCGTGAAGTGCGCGTTCACCGACTATCTGCCGCCCTTCGATTTCGCGAACGCGGACGCTCGCGCGTGGTCCGTCGCCGACGCCATCTGGTGGGCGCGGGAGTTTGGCATCGACGGGTACCGGCTCGACGCCATCAAGCACGTGCCCCTGTCGTGGCTCACCGACCTGCGCGACGCCCTCGACACGGCGATCCCGGAGCCCGAGGGCGACCGCTTCTATCTCGTCGGCGAGACCTTCGCGTACGACGACGCCGGACTCATCCGTCGCTACGTCGACCCGGACGAGATGCTCGACGGGCAGTTCGACTTCCCGTTCAAGGCGCGGCTCTGCGAGGCGCTCTTCACCCCCGGCGGAAACCTGGGCTCGTTCGCGTCGTGGATGACGGGCAACGACACGTTCTACGGGGACGGCGCGCTGATGACGACGTGGATCGGCAACCACGACATCCCGCGTCCGATCCACTTCGCCAGCGGCCAGATCGACAACTGCCGGCAGGGCAGCTTCGCCGGGGATCCGAACACCCCGGAGTATGACGGCAACGGCTGGACGAACCAGTACGACCAGCCGCGGGACGCGCGCCCGTACGAGCTGCTCGGGCTCGCGTTCGCCGTGATGATGACGAACCCCGGCATCCCGCTCATCTACTACGGCGACGAGATCGGCCTCGCCGGCGGCGGTGACCCGGACAACCGGCGCATGATGCCCTGGAACGACGACGACCTGCTGCCCGCGCAGATCGCCCTGCGTGACGACGTCCGGGCCCTCGCGCGGATTCGCGCCGAGAACCCGGTGCTGTCCCGCGGGCAGCGCATCAACCGCACCACGTCGCAGAACACGTGGGTGTACTCGATGATCGGCTGCGGCGACGACGCGCCGGACGTGACGGTCGCCGTCCACCGCGGCGACGCGGCGACGACGGTCGACCTGCCGTCCGGCAGCTGGCGCGACCTGGTGACCGACGAGGTCGAGTCGGGCTCGATCCAGGTGCCGGCGCGCGGGTGGCGCGTCCTGCGTCGCGACTGACCCGGCAATTCCGCTGTGTTCGCAGGGGACTGCAGGGCAGCGAGCAGTGTAATGAAAACCGATTTCATCTTCGCTGTGCAACCTGCCGAAAATGCGACGGAATGCCGCACAGGTTTTCGGGCCAAAATCGTTGCGGACCGTTCGAGCCGGGTCTACGAGTGGGGGGACAGCCGCTCGTTGGGTCGGGCGGTCAGGCAGATGCGACCGCACAGGTTTCCGGTCGCGCACCCAGCATGGAGATCTACGATGACGAAGCTCAGCCGACGGGCGTTCCTCGAGCGTGCGGCTCTTCTTGGCGCCGCAGCGGTGGCCGGCCCGGCGCTCCTCGCGGCCTGCAACAGCGGTGGCGACGAGGGCGGCGGCGGGGGCGGTGGTCTCGACTGCACAGACACCTCGGGCCTCACCCCGCAGGAAGCCCAGATGCGGACGTCGCTCAACTACGTCGACGCCAGCACGACCGCGGGCCAGACCTGCGAAAACTGCACCCTGTACACGGCGGCCAATGCCGGCGAGTGCGGTGGCTGCACGGTGATCCAGGGGCCGATCAACCCGAACGGGTGGTGCTCGAGCTGGGCCGCCGCGACCTGATCGCATGGCGAACCCGCTGATCATCGAGACGCCCGGACGGGGCCTGGTCGACGTGACCGGCCGCGTTCGGGCGCTCGTTCGTTCGTGTCGAGTCGACGAGGGCGTCGCCGTGGTGTTCTTGCACCACACGAGCGCGTCGTTGCTCATCGGCGAGAACGCGGACCCGGACGTCCCGGTCGACACCGTCGGCTGGTTCGATCGGCTGGTGACCGACGGCGATCGGCACTTCACGCACACCGCCGAGGGGCCCGACGACATGTCGGCGCACATCCGCAGCATCCTCACCGGGGTGTCGCTGTCGATCCCGGTCCGCGGTGGTGACCTCGACCTCGGCACGTGGCAGGGGATCTTCGTCTTCGAGCACCGATACAGGCCCCACCGACGTCGGGTCTCGGTGACCGTCATCGCCGGTGTTTCGGGCTGACCGACCGTCGTGAACGACGCGAACGACGGAGCCGCACGAGCATCTCTGTCAGGCGCCGTCGTCTATCGGATGGGGCAAAGCCGCGCGGCGAATCTTGCCCGACCGCGTCCGTGGCAGGGCCTCGACAAAGCGCCATGCGCGCGGGCGCTTGTAGTCCGCGATCCGTGTGGCCACGTGGGCCTCGAGGGCCTCGACCGTCGGGGGCGTCGCGGCGTCGGTGGGGACGATGAACGCGCAGATGGCGGTGACGTCGTCGCGGACGCGCCGCTCGACGACGGCGACATCGGCGACCCCGGCCGCGCCGTGGATCGCGGCCTCGACCTCCGCCGGCGACACCCGGTGCCCGAATGCGTTCATGAGGTCGTCGGCGCGCCCGTGAAACCAGACGTAGCCGTCGTCGTCGAGGTGTGCGAGGTCGCCGCCGACGAACCACTCGCCGCGCTGCACCGCTGCGTCTTCGTCCGGCCGGCCGAGATACGCGACGAAGAGCCCCGGGTCGGTCCGGTGCACCGCGAGCAGGCCCGTCTCGCCCGCGGGCAGCGGGGTGTCGCCGCCGTCGACGGGCAGGATGCACACGCGGCGCCCGGGTTGGGGGCGTCCGGGGGACCCGGGGCGCGTCGGCGTCGACGGTCCCGCGCTGATGTACGTGGACACCTCGCTCATGCCGAGGGCTTCGAACATCGGGCACCCGGTCGCCTCGGTCCAGGCGGCGAGCATGGCGGGGCGCAGCGCCTCACCGGCGGTCAACACGTGACGCACGCCGGTGAACGCACGAGCCGTGTCGTCGGGCGCGTACTTCAGCATCTGCCGATACACCGTCGGCACGGCGGCGAAGAGGGTCACACCGAGGGACTCGACGATCCCCGGCCACACCGTCGGGTCGTGTGGTCCGGTGCGAACCACAGCGTGCGCGCCGGTGCGCAGCGCGTCGAACACGGCGATGCCGAGGGTGTACGTCCAGTTCAGCTTGCCGGCGTGCAACACGACGTCGTCGCGGCGCATCCCGTGCCAGTGGTCGATGACGGCCCGTCGGGCATCGATTGCCCGATGCGCATGCAGCACGCCCTTCGGGCGCCCGGACGTCCCCGACGTGTAGACGAGGTACGCGGGGCTCGCTGCATGGGCAGGGCCCGGAGCGGCGAGCCGGGTGCCCGTCGCGGTCTCGGGGCACACATGGCGCGTGTCCGGCGCGTCCGATGCCCGCTCCGGCAGGGTGACGAGCACGTCCAGGGCGGCGTCCCGGGCAATGAACGCCAGCTCGCCTGCCGTGAGGCTCCACGAGAGCGGAGCCACCGTGCGCCCTGCGTACAACGCGCCGAGCACGAACTCGGCGATGGCGACCGAGTTCGGCAGACAGACGCCCACGCGCCCGTCGACCGGCACGTTCGCGGCGATCCATCCAGCGCGGGCGCGAGCGGCGGCGACGAGCTCGCCGCGGGAGTGCGTCGCGTGTGTACCGTCGGCGTCGACCACGGTGAGGGCCGGTGCCGTCGGCGGCGCGATCGCCGGGTCCAGCAAGGCGGCGCCGGCGTGAAAGTCGGGGGGGCAGGTCAGCATCGATTGCGAGAGTCGCCGCTGGTGCGCAAGGCTTCGGGGCCGCCCGCGAGGGCTCGACCCGGATCACCATGGCACCCCGCACTCGCATCGTCACTGGCGCCGTCCTCGCCGCGCTCGCCGTCGCGCTCGGCGCGTTCGGCGCGCACGCGCTCGAGGGGCACCTGACCCCTCAGCGCATGGCCACCTGGGACACCGCCGCCCGAATGCACCTGGTGCACGCCGTCGCGCTCGTCGCGCTGGGCGCGGCCGGGGACCGTGTCTCGGGTGCGGGCCCGGCGCTGCTTCTGGCCGGCACAATCGTGTTCAGCGGCACGCTCTATGCCCTCTGCCTCACCGGCATGGGCGTCCTCGGCGCGATCACGCCGATCGGTGGTGTGTCGCTGATCGCGGGGTGGGTGACGATCGCGGTCGCGGCCGGCAGAGGCACTTGAGGTTTTCGGCGGTTTCGGGCACGACGTGCGGTCGAGCATGGCCGCGCGCAGGCACCGCGCCGCAGCCGCACCCTGCTCGCAAGGCACACCCCGTCGGTGTGTGCCGACCCCAGGCATCCAATCGCCGCTCGAGCGGCGCGTCGGGTCGAGAGGCCCAACCACGGTGAAGGAGCAACGTCGCATGCGTACCCCCATCACGATCACGGTCGCCGCAGCCGGTGCGCTGCTCGTGGGATGTCAGCACCCGTCGCCGTCCCCCGGCGGCACGGGGCAGTACGCCGAGCCGCCGACGGGCGTCGTCGATGCGCTCCCCGAGGGCGTGTACGCCGGTGCGATCGAGAAGGCGGTGGCCTGCGAGTCGGGCGACTTCTCGGCCTGCGGTCAGCTCGCGTATGCCTTCGAGCACGGCCAGGACGCGCCGTACACCGGCTCGCACGGTGGCCACGGCGATGACCACGGCGACGACCACGGGGATGACCACGGCGACGAGCACGCCGAGGACGACCACGGCGATGACCACGGCGACGAGCACGCCGAGGACGACCACGGGGATGACCACGGCGACGAGCACGCCGAGGACGACCATGGCGATGACCATGGCGGTGGCCACGGCAGCTACGGCATCGGCATCGAGCCGAACCCCGAGATGGCCGAGACCCTGTACCGCGCGTCGTGCGATGCGGGCTGGGAGACGTCCTGTGTCGCCGTCGCTCGCATGCGCCTGACCATGGGCGGCAGCGCCGAGATGATGGAAGCCGAGTCCCTCATGGACGACGCGTGCGACGCTGGCATGACCGAAGCGTGCTACGAGCTTGCCGGGCTCTACCTCGACGGCACCCTGCCGGGCAGCGTGCGAGCGGCGATGCCGTACCTGCACGAGGCCTGCGCGATGGGCCTCGCGGACGCCTGCGCCGACCTGTCGGAGCGCATCCGCTGACCCCTTGTCAGAGGCTGCGGATCGGACCCACCCGGCGTCGACGGGTGGGTCCTTCGCTTTTCGTGCCTATGATGGTGGCGTGGCCCTCGCTCCGTATCCCGCGGAGCCGCATCCGAACGGACGGACATGAGCCGAGAGAAGGATCCCGAGCGCAGAGGAGAGACGGCGCTGAAGAGCCGTCCGAAGACGAAGAAACCACGGATGTTCAAGGTGTTGCTGCACAATGACGACTACACCTCGATGGAGTTCGTCATCGACGTGCTGCAGCGGTTCTTTCAGAAGGATCGAACCGAAGCCACGCATCTGATGCTCTATGTTCATACCCGGGGACGGGCTGTCGCTGGCGTCTACACGCGCGACGGGGCCGAATCCCGGGTTCAGAAGGTGACCGAATACGCCCGTTCGAACGGTCACCCCCTGCTCGTCACGATGGAGCCCGAATAGGCTCCCCGGAGGCCCGATGCTGTCGGACGAAGCCCAGATTGCCATCAATTTCGCGCTCATCGATGCCGGTGAGCGCCGTCACGAGTTCGCGTCCCTCGAGCACCTGCTGCTCGGGCTGGTACACGACGGCGACATCAAGCGGCTGCTGCGCGCCAACGGCGTGAAGCCGTCGACAATCAAGAAGGAGCTCGAGGAGTTCCTCGAGGGGCAGCTCGAGCCCGTGCCGGACGACCGGCTGCTGCGCCCCGAGCTGAGCGTCGGCGTGCGCCGCGTCGTGTCTCGTGCCGTACACCACGTCGCCGGCTCGTCGCAGGACGAGGTCCGCGCGCCGAATCTGCTCGTCGCGCTCTTCGCCGAGCCCGATGCGTGGGCGCTGTACCTGCTCGAGAAGTACGGCCTCAGCCGGCTCGACGTCGTATCGTGGATCAGCCACGGGGACGACGAGGACGCGGACGACATCGACGGCGACGATCCGGCCGAGGGCGCGCTCGAGCGGACCCACGACATGGACTTCGACGCCGACGAGGACGCCGAGGACGATGCGTCCGGCGACCCGCTCGAGCGGTTCACGCGCAACCTGAACATGGACGCGGTCGAAGGGCGGATCGACCCGCTGATCGGCCGGGATCTGGAGATTGAGCGCGCGATCCGCGTCCTCGCGCGTCGCCGCAAGAACAACCCGCTCTTCGTCGGCGAGAGTGGCGTCGGCAAGACCGCCATCGCCGAAGGGCTCGCGCGCCGCATCGTCGACGGCGACGTGCCGAAGGCGCTCGCCAGCGCGACGATCTACTCGCTCGATATGGGTTCGCTGATCGCCGGTACGCGGTACCGCGGCGACTTCGAGGCCCGGTTGAAGGCGGTCATCAAGGCGATCGAAAAGATCGAGGGCGGCGTGCTCTTCATTGACGAGATCCACACGATCATCGGTGCCGGTGCGGTGTCCGGTGGCGCGATGGATGCGTCGAACATGCTGAAGCCCGCGCTCGCGGCCGGTCGCCTGAAGTGCATCGGATCGACGACGTTCAAGGAGTATCGGTCGTACTTCGAGAAGGACCGGGCCCTGACGCGGCGGTTCCAGAAAATCGACGTGCACGAGCCGAGCCTCGATGACGCGATCCAGATCCTGCAGGGCCTGCAGCCGACGTACGAGGCGTACCACGAGGTCACGTACGAACCCGACGCGATCGAGGACGCGGTGCGGCTCTCGGACCGTCACCTTCACGACCGGCACCTGCCGGACAAGGCGATCGACCTCATCGACGAGGCCGGTGCCTTCGTGAAGCTCGATCCCGAGCGAGACCCGGTCGTCACCGCCGCGGACATCCGCGAGATCGTGTCGCGCATCGCGATGATCCCCAGCGTGGACGTCACCACCACGGACCGCGAGCGGCTCGCCCGGCTCGAAGACGAGCTGAAGGCGGCGGTGTTCGGTCAGGACGCGGCGATCGAGCAGGTCGTGCGCGCCGTCCACATGTCGCGCGCCGGGCTGGGCGCCCCCGAACGTCCGATGGGTGCGTTCATCTTCACGGGGCCCACCGGCGTCGGCAAGACGGAGGTCGCCCGCCAGCTGGCGAAGACCCTGGGCGTCGAGCTCCTGCGCTTCGACATGAGCGAGTACATGGAGCGCCACTCCGTGTCGCGGCTCATCGGCGCGCCCCCGGGGTATGTCGGCTACGACCAGGGCGGCCAGCTCACCGAGGCGGTCACGAAGAACCCCCACGCGGTCATCCTGCTCGACGAGATCGAGAAGGCGCACCCGGACGTGTTCAACATCCTGCTGCAGGTGATGGACAGCGGTCGCCTCACGGACAACAACGGGCGGACGTCGGACTTCCGCAACGTCGTGCTCATCATGACGAGCAACGTCGGCGCCCGCGAGCTGTCGAGCTTGCGCATCGGCTTCTCGAAGTCCGTGCAGAGCGGGGACGACGACAAGGCCTTCAAGAGGGCGTTCAGCCCCGAGTTTCGGAACCGGCTCGACGCGCGCGTGCGCTTTCAGCCGCTGCCGACGGACGTCATGCACAACATCGTGCGCAAGTTCGTCGCCGAGCTCGCCGGTCAGCTGCGCGAGAAGGACGTCGAGCTGCACATCGATCAGGCCGGGGTCGAGTGGCTCGCGAAGGAGGGCTTCGACCCGCTCATGGGCGCGCGTCCGCTGGCGCGGACCATCCGCGAGCACGTGCGGGCCGAGATTTCGGAGCAGCTGCTCTTCGGGGCGCTGACCGATGGCGGCCGCGTCGACGTCTCGGCCGACGAGATGGGCGTGACGTTCGCGTACACCAGCGCGCCGCCGGCGGAGCCAGCGGTCGACGCATCGACGAACGACGCGGACGCGGACGAAGCGGACGCGGACGAAGCGCCGACGGCGGACGAGACGCCGTCCGACGACGAGTCCGCCGCCGTCGTCGAAGCCGACGCGGCGAGCGCCGACGATTCCAGCGACGCCTGAGCGCGTCGAGGCACCGCCGGTCGGGGCGGGGCAGCACACCAGCGGCCGGGCGCAATCACGCGCTCGGCCGCTCGTCGTTCTACGCCGGTGAGCCGCCGTCGACGAGCACGCGGGGGTGGCACAACAACCCGACGGTCGGGTCGCTCCGCTCCGCCCATCGCGCCTTGTAGGGCAGCTCGGATCCGAGGTCGTACGAGCGCGCTCCGTCTTCGCAGAGCCAGCGGATGGCGGTGGCCTGCATGAGGCTGCCCACCCCGGCGTCCCGCCAGGCGTCGGCGAAGCTCATCTGCAGCCCGCGGAAGTGTCGGCCGGCGAGGACCCCGTGCAGGTAGCCGATGTCTCGGCCCTCGGCCCGGGCGACGATCCACCGGACCTCGGCGTCTCGCGCGTGGAGCGAGCGCGTCAGGACGTCGAACGTGAACGAACGCATCGGTTCGCTGTCGACGCCCTGTTCGCTCAGGCCCTTCCAACTGACGGCCTCGAGGGCCATCGCCCGATCGTAGAGCGACCGCAGGGTTTCGGCGTCGTCGACGACGATCGGTTCGACCTCGATCCCGCGGTCGCTGGCGCGTCGCGCCTGGCGCCGCAGGTTCGCGCGGAACTTCCGCGTGCGGCGCCCGAGCCAGCCGTCGTATCCACCATCGAGGGACGCGACGTTGCGCCGGCTCGTCGCCGCCGGGCGCAGGACGTAGTCCGGCTGGAGTTCGCGGACCAGAGCGCGCCACAGGCGCCGCCCGGGCCGCAGGCCAGAGAGAAGAGCGACGGACACGCGTAGATCCTCGTCGCGCAGCGCCTCGCGAAGCTGCACGGCGAACCGATCCGGGTCCCACGCGACGAGGCCCGAAGCGAGCCCCCAGGTGGCTTCCATCGGGGTCAGAAACTGCCCGACCACGTCGTGGTGCCCACGCACGAGCGCGGCCATGCCGGAGTCACTCGACAGAATGACGGGCTCGTCGTTCGGGTGGAACGCATCGAGAGCGGGCAGAATCCACCGGGACGACGAACAGAACCGGTCGACGTCGTCGCTGATGGCTACGGCCGCGTCCCAGTCCGCGATCCAGGCGGACTCGGGGGCGCGGTCGAGCCGGGTCAGCCCGATGCTGGCCGCCGTACGGTTCAATCGGGGCAGGGCACGGTGCGCGTCCCACGCGCGCCGAACGGGTCGTTCGAGACAACGCGGCAGCGGCGATCGCGTCGGCCGCGTCGGCTGTCGTCTTCGTCTTCGTCGTCCTCGTCGACGGCCGGGGTGGCCGGCGTCGCGGCGACCGGCGTCTCGGCGGCCTCGGGCTCCGGCTCGGGGTCGTCGACCAGCGCCTCCATCGCGTCGCGCTCGAGGGACGCGTCACCGATGCGCTCCATGAAGAGCGGGTGCTCGCTGCCTGCATCGTCGGTCGAAGGTTCGGCCTGCGTGGCCGGGGTCGCCTCGGCCGCCGCGTCGTCCGCGGCACTGTCGATGGTCGCTTCGATCGTCGTGGTCGCGTCTGCGGCGGCAGCTTCGGCTTCCGCAGCAGCGGCGGCTTCGGCCTCCTCGGCCGCGAGCGCGGCTTCGCGCGCCTCGATGGCGGCTCGCTCGGCTTCCAGCGCTTCCCGCTCGGCCTGCAGCGCCGCGCGCTCGGCTTCGAGGGCTTCGGCTTCCGCCGCGGCTTCTGCCTCGGCGGCGGCCGCAGCTTCTGCAGCGGCGGCCGCTTCGGCGGCGGCTGCGGCTTCGGCAGCGGCGGCGGCTTCGGCGTCCGCCTCTGCAGCCTCCGCTTCGGCCTCTGCGGCTTCGGCTTCCGCCTCGGCCGCTTCGGTCTCGGCTTCTGCAGCCTCTGCCTCGGCCTCTGCAGCTTCGGCTTCCGCCTCGGCCGCTTCGGTCTCGGCTTCTGCAGCCTCCGCCTCGGCCTCCGCGGCTTCGGCTTCCGCCTCGGCCGCTTCGGTCTCGGCTTCTGCAGCCTCCGCTTCGGCCTCTGCGGCTTCGGCTTCCGCCTCGGCCTCCGCGGCTTCCTGCTCGGCGATCAGCTGCTCGATCTGGGCTTCGGCCTCGGCGAGCGCGGCTTCACTGGCGTCGGCACGGGCCGTGAGGGCCTCGCGCTCGCGCGCCTGCTCGATGGCCTCGGCTTCGCGAGCGGCGAGCTCGGCTTCGAGGGCGTCGAGGCGCGCCTGAGTCTCCGCGTCTTCGTCGTCGGCTTCGACACGCTGCCGCGCCAGCTCGAGCTGCTGCTCACGCTCGGCGAGGGCGCTCTCGAGCTGCTCGACCTGCAGGGCCATCCGCTCCTGCTCGTCCGAGCTGGATGCCAGGGCGGCCTCGCGAGCGGCTTCGAGCTCCGCGAGGCGCGCGTCCCGGGCTTCGAGCTCGGCTTCGAGCGCCGCGAGCGCGTCGTCGTCTTCGCCCCGGCGCGACCGGCGGTCCGAGTCCGCCGCTTCGATCTCGGCCTCGAGCTCGGCCAGACGCGCTTCGAGCGCGGCGACGGTATCGTCGTCGGCCGGCTCTTCGGCAGCGTCGTCCGTCGACGCGACCGTAGCGGGTGCGGACTCGGGGCGCTCGAAGCGCACCTCGAGAGTGGTCTCGTCGTGGTCGACGTCCCAGTACACCGAGGTGTCGAGCGCCACCACGAGCTGTACGCCGCCGGACTCACTGGCTTCGAGCCGGATGGCCGTCAGCAGCGGGTCGTCGATCTCGATCGCGCCCATCGCTTCGCTCGACGCGTCTGCGAGGTCGACGAAGACCCGAAACGGATCATCGAGGGTGTACACCGAGTAGGTCGGCGCAGCGGTGCCCGTGAGGGACACCACGGCAAAGCCGTCGGCTTCGCTCAGGGTCGGCGCGTCCACCTCGTTGGACTGCGCGTGCGCAGCCGAGGCGGAGCCCACGAAGAAGACGGCAGCGATCGTCGTTGCGATTCGGTTCATGACGCTCATGCACGCAGGGGGATGCCCCCAATCTGCGCGGACGGGGCGGCCGGCGCAATGATTCGGGGCTGGAGCCGCGAACCGCGACCGGCTGCAATCAGGGGAACGGAATCGGGAAGGGCAGGCATTCCGGGTCGATCAGGCAGACCACGTCGTCGCAGTCCACGTCGCCATTGCCGTCGTCGTCGATCCCGTTGCCGCAGTCCTCGAGGTCCCGGCAGGTCGCGTCGAGCGCGCAGCTGGGGTCCTCACAGTCCGTGAGCCCGTCGCCGTCGTCGTCGCGACCGTTGCCGCAGTCTTCGGAGCCGAAGCACGCCGGGTTCACCGAGCAGCTCGGGTCCGCGCAGTCGGTGAGCCCGTCGCCGTCGTCGTCGACGCCGTTCGTGCAGTTCTCGTCGAGGAAGCACGCCGGGTCCGTGAAGCACTCGCTGTCGTTGCAGTCGATGTCGCCGTCGGCGTCGTCGTCGCGGTCGTTCGCGCAGTTCTCGTCCACGTCGCAGACCGGCGCGTCGAAGCAGCTGTCGGCGTCGGCGCAGTCGACGTCGCCGTCGCGGTCGTCGTCGATGCCGTTGTCGCAGATCTCGTCCGGGATGCAGACGGCGGCGTCGCGGCAGTCGAAGTCGTCGCAGTCGGTGTCTCCGTCGCGGTCGTCATCGATGCCATTGTCGCAGACCTCGTCGGGCACGCAGGCGAAGAAGTCCACGCAGTCGGCGTCGTCGCAGTCGGTGTCTCCGTCGCGGTCGTCGTCGATGCCGTTGTCGCAGACCTCGTCCGGCAGGCAGACCGCAGCATCCGCACAGTCGGCGTCGTCGCAGTCGGTGTCGCCGTCGCGGTCGTCGTCGATGCCGTTGCTGCAGTTCTCGGGCGGCAGGCACACGTCGGCGTCGGCGCAGTCGCTGTCGTCGCAGTCGATGGCGCCGTCGCCGTCATTGTCTGCACCGTCGTCGCACACCTCGGGGTCCGCCCCGCAGATCGGGTCGTCCAGGCAGTCGAGGTCGTCGCAGTCGGTGTCGCCGTCGCGGTCGTTGTCCTCGCCGTCGTCGCACGATCCGGCCTCGCTGGTGGGCAGCAGGGCGTTGTTCAGCACGAAGTCGCCGCTGCGACCGCCGAAGCCGTCGATGTAGATCGTGAACGTCTCGCCGCCGCGGGCAGTGAAGACGATCTCGGACCGCACGCCGAGCCCGGCCGTGTCGTCGTTGCAGGTGACCTCTTCTTCACCACACTCGCCGCGGCGCGCGTAGAGCACGGTGTCGTAGCTCGAACCGATCGTGTCGAAGACGTACCGGCCGTTGCGCGGCGCGGTCCACAGCGCGGTCACCTCGGGCGACTCCGCCGAGCGGCCGCAGGAGCCGCCGTTGTCGCTGCCCGCGTCCACCGTCGACCCGGTGAGCACCGCGTCGCCGAGACGCGAGCCGAGGTTCTCGTTCGGGCAGGTGAGGGCGCAGGCGTCGTCGTCGGCGCAGTCGGTGTCGTCGCAGTCGATCGCGCCGTCGTCGTCGTTGTCCTCGCCGTCCTCGCAGAGGCCGCTCTCGGACTCGAAGATCTGGCGGATGTTCAGCACGTAGTTGCCCGAGCCGGATCCGAACCCGTCGATGAAGACGAGGAAGGGATCGTTCGGGAACCGGGCCACCACGTCGATCTGCGACGCGCGACCGAGGCCGCCGGTGTCGTCGTTGCAGGCCAGCTCGGCACCGCTGCACGCCGCGCGGCGCGCGTAGAGCAGGGTGTCGTAGTCCGAGCCCGCGGTGTCGATGCGCCACGTGCCCGCGGTCGGCGCACGCCACACGTACGACACCTCGGGGGCGCCGCCGCCACCGCACGAGCCCTCGAACCCGGCGGGCAGGCCGACCGTCGAGCCTTCGATGACCGCCTCGCCCGTACGCGTCCCGATGTTGCCCGTCGGGCAGCTAGCGACACAGGCCGCGTCGTCGTCGCAGTCGCTGTCTTCGCAGTCCACGTCGCCGTCGCGGTCGTTGTCGACGCCGTCGTCGCACACCTCGGGCGAGGGCGCGCAGACCGGGTCGTCGACACAGTCGGTGTCGTCGCAGTCGACCGCGCCGTCGCCGTCGTTGTCCTCGCCGTCGTCGCAGACCTCGGGGTCGGGGGCGCAGATCGGCGTGTCGATGCAGTCGGTATCGGCGCAGTCGGTGTCGCCGTCGCGGTCGTTGTCGACGCCGTCGTCGCAGATCTCGGGCTCCGGCAGACACGCCGGGTCCTCGATGCAGTCCGTGTCGTCGCAGTCGATCGCGCGGTCGCCGTCGTTGTCTTCGCCGTCGTCGCAGACCTCGGGGTCGACACACGCCGCGTCGAGCGCGCAGTCCGTGTCGGCGCAGTCGATGTCGCCGTCGAGGTCGTTGTCGCGACCGTCGGCGCACGCACCGGCTTCGGTCGCCGCGACGCGCGTGATGTTCAGGACGAAGTTGCCCGCCGAAGCGCCGAAGCCGTCCACCACGATCGTCACCGTGTCGCCGCGCACCACGTCGATGGTCACGGCCGAGCGAAGGCCGAGGCCCGGGGTGTCGTCGTTGCAGGCGAGCTCGTCGCCCTCGCAGGTGTCGCCCTCGAGCACGTAGAGCAGGGTGTCGTACGACGAGCCCTGCGTCGTGATGCGGAACCGACCGCTCGTCGGCGCCGTCCACGTGAACGCCACGTCCTCGGCGCGGTTGCCGGCGCACGAGCCGGACGTGTCGTCGGTCGCACCCGTCGTCGAGCCGGACGCGACACCCGCGCCGACCAGGCCACCGAGGTCCTCGTTCGGGCAGATCGGCAGGTCGCAGACCGGGTCGGTCGCGCATTCGCTGTCGTCGCAGTCGATGGCGCCGTCGCGGTCGTTGTCGATGCCGTCGTCGCAGATCTCGTCGATGCCACACTCGGGGGTGCGGATGCAGTTGAGGTCGTCGCAGTCGATGTCGCCGTCGCCGTCGTCGTCGATGCCATTGCTGCAGTCCTCGGTGCGGCACACCGGCTGCAGCAGGCACTCCGCGTCGGCGCAGTCGATCGCGCCGTCTCCGTCGTCGTCGACGCCGTTGTCGCAGACCTCGCCGCGCTCGCAGAGCGGGCTCGCGATGCAACTCACGTCCTCGCAGTCGATGAGACCGTCGTCGTCGTCGTCGATGCCGTTGTCGCAGATCTCGGTCCGCAGGCACGCCGGCTCGAGGAAGCACTCGACGTCGGCGCAGTCGATGTTGCCGTCGCCGTCGTCGTCAACGCCGTTGTCGCAGATCTCGGGCACGGCGCAGATCGGCTCGCCGGCGCAGTCCGCGTCGTCGCAGTCGACGTCGCCGTCGCGGTCGTCGTCGAACCCGTTGTCGCAGACCTCGTCGGCGACACACTCGGGGGACAGCACGCAGTCCGGGTCCTCGCAGTCGACGCGGCGGTCTCCGTCGTCGTCGATGCCGTTGTCGCAGATCTCGACGTCGGCGCACGCCGGGTCGTCGACGCAGTCCTCGTCGGCGCAGTCGATGCGACCGTCGCGGTCGTCGTCGAACCGGTTGTCGCAGATCTCCGGCGGGACGCGGCAGAACGGGTCCGCCTCGCAGTCCGTGTCGCCGCAGTCGATGTCGCCGTCGCCGTCGTTGTCGAGGCCGTCCCGGCAGAACCCGGTCTCGGAGTCGGTCTCGGCCGGCTCCACCGTCAGCACGTAGTCGCCGACGCTGCGTCCGAAGCCGTCGACGAACACGATGACGCGCTGGCCGGCTTCGAGGTCGAGCACGATGCGCGACCGCAGGCCGAGCGGCGGGGTGTCGTCGTCGCACGCCAGCTCGGCGCCTTCGCACGAGCCGTCGCGGATGTAGAGCAGGGTGTCGTACGTCGACCCCTCGGTCGAGAACGCCCACAGGCCGGCCTCGGGGGCGACCCACGCATACGTCGCTTCGCCGGCGCCCGCACCGCCGCACGACCCGCTGAAGTCGCTCTCGCCCGCGGTCGCGCCCTCGACGGTCACGGGGCCCTCGGGCAGCTCTTCACCCGGGCACACCGGCGGCGCGCACGCCGGATCGGCGGCGCAGTCGAAGTCGTCGCAGTCGGCGAAGCCGTCCCGATCGTCGTCGATGCCGTTGTCGCAGACCTCGTCCGTCACGCAGTCGGGGTCATCGAAGCAGGTCGGGTCTTCGCAGTCCGTGCGCCCGTCGCCGTCGTCGTCGATGCCGTTGCCGCAGATCTCCTCGCCGCGGCATGCGGGGAAGAACCGGCACGCCGGGTCGTCGCAGTCCGCGAGCCCGTTGCGGTCGTTGTCGATCGCGTCGTCGCAGATCTCGCGCTCGGGCAGGCAGACGGGGACGCCGACGCACTCGTCGTCGTCGCAGTCCACGGCGCCGTCGCCGTCGTTGTCGAGGCCGTCGTTGCAGATCTCGTCCACGGCGACGCACCCGTCGAAGTCGGCGCAGTCCGGGTCGTCGCAGTCGATGGCGCCGTCGCCGTCGTCGTCGCGGCCGTTGTCACAGACCTCGTCCACGGCCACGCAGCCGGGCGCGCCGATGCAGTCCGGGTCGTCGCAGTCGATGCGGCGGTCGCGGTCGTCGTCGCGGCCGTTGTCGCAGATCTCGTCGGGCAGACAGACCGGCTCGAGGCGGCAGTTCGCGTCCTCGCAGTCGATCGTGCCGTCGCCGTCGTCGTCGATGCCGTTGTCGCAGATCTCGACCGGGATCTCGCAGCTCGGGTCGTCGATGCAGTCCGGGTCGGCGCAGTCGGTGCGCCCGTCACGGTCGTCATCGCGGCGGTTGTCGCAGATCTCGTCGGGGCGGCAGACCGGATCGGCGCCGCACTCGACATCGTCGCAGTCGATCGCGCCGTCGCGGTCGTCATCGACGCCGTTGTCGCAGATCTCGGGGATGACGAAGCAGACGTCGTCGTCGCGGCAGTCCGCGTCGTCGCAGTCGGTGTCGCCGTCGCGGTCGTCGTCGATGCCGTTGTCGCAGAGGCCGGCCTCGGTCTCGACGACCACAGGCTGGATCGAGAGCAGGAATTCGCCGGCGCGCTCACCGAACCCGTCGACGAAGATGACGTACGGCGTCCCCCGCTCGGCGTCGAACTCGGCGCGAGGCAGGATGCCGCCGTCGTCGTCGTTGCAGGCGACCTCGGGGCCACCGCACTCGCCCTCGTGGACGTACACGACCGGGTCGAACCCGGCGGCGTCGGGCACGAAGACGGCGTAGCGGCCGGTCGTCGGCGCGATCCACGCGAACGAGCGCTCGGGGCTCTCGGACCCGCCGCACGAGCCGGCGAAGGCGTTGGCGCCGTCGCGGGTCGTGCCTTCGACGAGCGGGTCGCCGACGACGCGGCCGAGCTCGAGCTCGGGGCAGACGAACGGCTCACAGGCCGGATCGCCGACGCAGCTGCGGTCGTCGCAGTCCACGAGCCCGTCGCCGTCGTTGTCGACGCCGTCGTCGCAGATCTCGGGGCCGAAGGGGCAGGCGGGGTCGCCAGCGCAGTCGCGGTCGTCGCAGTCGATGGCGCCGTCGAAGTCGTTGTCGAAGCCGTCGTCGCAGATCTCGAAGCCACCGGCGCAGTCCGGGTCGTCGAAGCAGTCGAGGTCTTCGCAGTCGACGAATCCGTCGCCGTCGTTGTCGACACCGTCGAAGCACACCTCGGGCTCGCCGCCGCAGAAGTCCGTGCCGAAGCAGTCCGGATCGTCGCAGTCGAATGCGCCGTCGAAGTCGTCGTCGTCGCCGTTCGCGCAGCGGTCCCCGGTCTCCGGGCGACCGATCGAGAGCTGAACCGGCAGGCCCGGGTTGTCCGGCGGGATCTCGACGAAGAGGTACACGGGGACGCCGGCGGGCACGTCGAGCAGCATCCGCGGCGCGTCACCGAACGGCACACACGTCAGCTCGGGGCCGAAGCAGTCCTCGATGCGGGCATGCAGGGCGGTCGGGACCGGCGAGAGCTCGGTCGACACGAGCCACTCGCCGTCCTCCGGCGGAATCCACTCAACCACCGCTTCGGGGAACCCGCCGCCGAAGCACGAGCCCTCGTGCAGGTCCGGCGAATCCGGGTCGACAAAGCCGAGCCAGACGCCCGGGCCGACCGCGTCGCCGATCGACTCGAACCGGCAGGTCTCGCCGCAGAACTCCGAGCCGAAGCAGTCCGGGTCGTCGCAGTCGACGAGACCGTCACCGTCGTCGTCGAAGCCGTTGGCGCAGTCCTCGAAGCCGGGGCCGCAGTCCGGGAATCCGAAGCAGTCCGGGTCTTCGCAGTCGATCGCGCCGTCGCCGTCGTCGTCGACGCCGTTGAAGCAATCCTCGAAGCCGCCACCACACTCCGGCGCGTCGACGCAGTCCGGGTCGGCGCAGTCGACGAACCCGTCGCCATCGTCGTCGACGAAGTTGCCGCAGTCCTCGCCGAGGCAACCGATCGTGCCGGCGCAGTCGTCGTCTTCGCAGTCGACGAGCCCGTCGCCGTCGTTGTCGCGACCGTCGTCGCAGACCTCGTCGAGCACTTCGCTGAAGCCGACGTTGAGGCGCCAGCTGCCCGAGTTCGAGCTGAAGCCGTCGACGACCACAACGAGCACGTCGCCCGCGCGGACGTCCACCTCGATGAGCGACTGCAGGTCGTTCGTGTCGTCGTCGCAGTCGATCTCGCCGCCCGCGCACGTGCCGTTCAGCGCATACAGCACGGTGTCGAAGTCGGACCCGAAGGTGTCGAACGTCACCGTGCCGTCCGCCGGCGCCGTCCACGACATGGCGTGGTCCGGCGCGGTGTCGCCGCCGCAGCTGCCGCTGAGGTCGCTGCCGCCGGTCGTCGTGCCGGTCGCGACGGCGGAGCCGACGGCGCTGCCCAGGTCTTCGTCGGGACAGTTGTCGACCGCGCACGCCTCGTCGTCGAGGCAGTCACCGTCGTCGCAGTCGACGAGTCCGTCGCCGTCGTCGTCGTCGCCGTTGTCGCAGATCTCGATGCAGGACCCGTCCTCGCAGTCGACGTCCCCGCCGATGCCGTCCCGGTCGATGCCCGAGTCCGTGCGTCCATCGGTACCGCCCGGATCGTAGGCCGAGCGACCGCAGGACGCCGCCACGGCGGCGACGAGGAGCGAGAGGGCGAACAAGCGTGCGCGTGCGGTCATTGCCGTCACCAGTGCAGGGGAGCGCCGTCAGGGGCGTCCCCCCGTGCACGGCGCGATGTGGTGGAGCCAGACGGGACCGATGGGATGCCCTTCACTGCGGTCACGGCGAGCTCGCCGCTGCATTGTGGCGAGGGTGGCGACTGCGGTCAACGCACCGCATGTCCAGCGCGCGCGCGAGGAGCGATCCTCTCGCGCCAGATCGATAGCAAATCGCCGGACCGTTCAGGGCAGGGCAGGCACCCGGATGTCGAGCCGCGGGCCCACGCCCGTCCCGGCGGGCACCCACGGCCCCTCGGCGCTCGACCCGATGAACACGTCGAGATCATCGAGAATCGCTGTCCCCGAACCAAAGTCGCAACCGCCCACCTCGAGGACCGCGATCCGGTCCCCGGTCTCGAGCGGATTCGCGACCTCGACCACCAGGAACCCGGTGCCTCCGAGCGACACGAAGCCCGTGTCGACCCGACAGGTGGACACGTCCGGCCACGCGTCGAAGGCGTCCGGGGCGCCGAGGGCGGCGTCTGGATCGTCGGACACGACGGACGCCGGCGTGGCTGCGTACCCGGTCACGCGGGTCGCGTACGTCTCGCCGGCGCCGGGGTCGACGACGATCGCGTCGATGTCCGCGCCGGGATCACCGCCGCCGACCGCCTCGGACACGTCGTCGATGCGAATCCACCGCCACTCGCGCTCCGGCGGCGGGTCGCTCGACACGGTGAAGTCGAGGCTCAGGGTGTCGTCGAACCCGACCCCGCCATCGTCGAACACCTGCCACTCGCTCTCGTAGGTGCCCTCGATGCTCGGGGCGTCGAAGGTGATCGACAGCTCGGTCTCGCGGTTCGCGGGTACACAGGCGATGTCGATCACGGAGTCGTCGACGGCGTCGCCGCCGATGCGCGCGAGGGTGTACCGCCACCAGTTGATCGAGCCGGCGTTGCGGACACGCCACGTGCTCGTGACGCGCTCGCCAGGCGCGACCCACGCGCCCGGCCCGAGGGACACGTGCTCGAGCAGCTCGAGGTCGTGGTAGAGGATCGCGTCGTACCCCTCGTACGGCGGCAGGTCGTCCGCGCCGTACCGCTCGGCGAGTAGCTCTTCGGTGTTCAGCGCGCACGAGTTCATCGCGTCGGCGGCGTCCACGCCGACGTATCGGAAGTGCCACGGCTCGTACACGTACTGGGTCTCGACGACACGATGGGCGTCATAGGTCAGAACGATGCCGAAGCGGTGCGCGTTGCGAAACACCCACTGAAACGCGGTGCTGGCACCCATGATCTGATCCAGTCCCTGAAAGACGGATCCGGTCTCGGTGCGGTACGTCAGGTCGGCCGTCGTGCCGAGCTGATGCTCGCTGTGACCGGGGCGCGCGGAGTAGGTCGACGCGAGGATGCGCGCCTGCTCTTCGGTCGCGCCGTCGGCCATCTCCTGTTCGACGTAGTACTCGTGCAGGCCCTCCTGCGTGGCGTGCGAGCGGAACCCGGACACGACGAAGAGGTCGACACCGGCCTCGGCCCGCGCCGCCTGGAACATCGCCTCGAAGCCGACGCGACCGTTGAAGCCGACGGGGCGCCCGTCCCACGTGGACCGCCGGTCCGTCGGCGCGGGGCTCGACCACGCCACCTGGCGCAGGGCACGCGGCGGCCCGGACGCATAGCGATCGGGGATGCAGACGAGGTCGTGCGGGACGTCCGGGCCATCCGGGGCGTCGCAGGGCGTCCACGTGCTGCCAGACGGGATCGGGTAGTCGTCGGGGACCTGGTTCCACCGGTTGACGTAGAAGAGCAGCTCGCTCGGGTCCTCGGGGGCCGGGGAGGGATCGATGAGCGGGCTGTCGCAGGCGGCCACGCGGGCGTCGCGGTTGCAGAGCCAGTCGTCGGGGCGCTCGGGCTCGACGACGTCGGGCAGCGTGTCTTCGCGAAACACGTCTTCGGGCACGTCGAAGCCGAGGTCCGGCGACACGTCTTCGGGCGCGTCGGGCCCTGCGTCTGACGGTGGCGCGTCGAAGCCGGCGTCGGTACCCCCGGTCTCGGTGCCGCCGACGTCCGAGATCGGGGCGTCGGTGCCGGCATCCGCAGCATCGGTCGTCGAGCCCGTGCCGCCGGAATTGCGCTTCTCGTTGCCACCGCAGGCGGCGAGAAGGGCGATGGTCGCGAAGGTGAGGATGCGAATCGGGGCGCGTGCGGGCACGGCTCGGTCGGGGATCGGGTTGCGAGAACGTCGCTCGGTCGTGGCGCTTGTTCGCAGGGTCGACACGAAGTCGTCACCGTTGCGTGCTCTCAGCGCGACACGCGGTCGGGTCACCGCGGACGAAGCGACGGTCACCCTGGCCGGGGCGCGCACGCGGCGCAAGCCGCCGTGGACGGAGTGTGCATGAACGCCGACGAGACGAGCGACAGGTCGACGGAGTCAGGCGGGGCCGAGATCCTCGAGTCAGGTAGGGCCGAGATCCCGGCCGCATCGAGGTGGCCGCGCGGCGACGCGTCCGCGTCGCGTCAGCCGATCACCTTCGTGCACGTCAACGACCTGCACGGCGCGTACACGCCGGACGGCGAGGGGACGAGCCCGCTGGCGCGCATGCGCGGGTTCTATCTGAACGCGCTGGCTGAGAATCCGTGGACGGTGTTCACCAACGGCGGCGACGACTTCGAGAAGGGGTCCGTCATCGAGCTCGCGTCCGAGGGGAGGGCGAACGTCGCCTTGACCCACGCGATGGGCTTCGACGTCCGCTGCGTCGGCAACCACGACTTCGCGTGGTCGATCGAGACCCTGTGCGATCACGTCCGCGATCCGCGGGCGCTCACCGTGCTCTCGAACGTCGTGTGGTCCGGCGAGCCCGCAGGGGCCTGGGCCGCCGTGCCCTTCGGTGTGCATCAGGTCGGCGCCGTGCGGGTCGGGTTCTTTGGCATGGTCTCGAACCCGTGGGACGAGCGGAACGAGCAGATCGGCGGCAGTTTCTATGACGAGCTGCCCCTCGACGCCGGCGTCCTCGCGCGCGCCGCAGCGCTCGTGGCGACGCACCGCGCCGAGGTCGATCTGCTGGTGATGGTCTCGCACCTCGGGCTGGCGCTCGATCGTGCGATCGCCGCTTCGGTGGACGGCATCGACGTGATCCTCGGTGCCCACTCGCATTCGGTGATGGCAGCCGAAGAGGTGGTGGACGGCTGCATCATCGTGCAGGCCGGGGTCAGCGCGGCGTGGATCGCGCGCCTCGACCTCGTCTTCGATCGAGACACCGGCACGATCGCTGACGTGGCGTACGTGCTCACCGCGAACACCCCCGACACGGTGCCTGCGGACCCGGCGATGCAGGCGATCGTGGAAGCGACCTTCGAGCAGTATGCGCCCTGGGCGATCGAGCCGGTGGCACACACGCGGGCGAATCCGTGTCAGGACGGCACTGCGGACGTGCTCGGACGGGCGATCGCAGCGCTCGAGGGCGTCGATGGCAGCCTCGTCGACCGCGACCTGCTGTGGACGCCGATCCCCCGGGGTGCGGTGACGCCGCAGGACCTGCTCGATGCGTGGAAGGTCGAGCGGCAGCCGGCCGGGACGCCGGGCTACACCGGGATCTACACTGCGAAGATCACCGGCACCGTCGCCCGACGCCTGACCGACCTCGGCCCGCGCTGGCTGTGGACGGGGCCCACCCGTTTCGACGACGGCGACGTACTCACGATCGCGGTGCAGAAGCAGGCGGCGTGGAACCCGGCGCACTACCTCGGCGCCGGTGTCGCCTTCGAGGAGGTCACGTTCGTCGCGGAAGCGTGGGACCTCGTCACGCAGTATGCTCGCCGGTGCACGGCCGCGGGCCGATGCCTCGACGACGTCGCGCCGCCCGTCACGAAGTGAACTCCGGGGTCGCGCGGGCGAGCGCGCGTGACTAGAACCGGTCCATGGCCCGATTCGCCGCGATCCAGTTTCACCCGGAGCATTCCGCCCCGGCTCAGAACCGAGCCCACCTCGAGGACCTGCTCGATCGGGCCGGCTCGATGGGCGCGAACCTCGCGGTGGCCCCCGAGATGGCGATCACCGGGTACGTGTGGCCCGACGCCGACGCGATCCGGCCGTACTGCGAGCCCGGTCAGGGGCCGACGCACGAGGTCGTCGCCCGAGCGTGCCGACGCCACGGCATGTGGGCGGTCGTCGGGTTCGCTGAGTCCGCCCCCGACGGACTGTACAACTCGGCGATGGTGGTCGACGGCGATGGCGCCCTGCGCGCGGTCTACCGCAAGAACCTGCTCTTCGAGCTCGACACAACCTGGGCCACGCCGGGGCAGGACCGGGTGATCGTCGACACGCCGTGGGGACGCGTCGCGCCGGCGATCTGCATGGATCTGAACGACGACCGGTTCACCCGCTGGCTGAACCGCGAGCGCCCGGACATCGTCGCGTTCTGCACGAACTGGGTCGACCAGGGCGTCGACATCCTGCCGTACTGGCGGGCGCGGCTGTACGGGTGGCGCGGCTGGTTCGTCGCCGCGGACGCGTGGGGGCTCGACAGCGGCGTGCGCATGTACGGACGGTCCGCCATCCTCGGCCCTCGCGGCCGGCTGGTCGCGCTCGCAGAAGCCGAAGGGGACGCCGTCCTGCTCGGGGAGGTCGACGTCGATGAATGAGCCAACGAAGCCGACATCGTGCCCCGTCGTGTTTCTGCACGGGCTCGAGAGCGCGCCGTGGGGGCGCAAGAGCATCGGCCTGCGCGATGCGGGCTTCGACGTCCGCGCGCCAGACGGGCAGGGGTGTTCTCTCGCAGCGCGGATCGACGCGGCGGTGACCCTGCTCGAGGGTATGGACGTTGAGCGTACCGTGCTCGTCGGGTCGAGCTACGGGGGCGCCGCGGCGGTCGTGACGGCGGCGCGGCTCGCCGAGGCCGGACGCACGATCGCCGGCGTCGTGCTGTGCGCGCCGGCGCTCTACCTGCCCGAGCCCCCTCTCGACGCGTCGCCACCGGCTCCTGTCGCGCCGACCTGGCTCGTCCACGGTCGCGCGGACGACATCGTGCCGATCGCGTGGTCGCGGCGGTGGGCATCCGAGCATTTCGCCGCGACGCTCTTCGAGGTCGAAGACGGGCACCGGCTCGGCGACAGCCTGCCGACCATCGTCCGCGCCGTGGAGCTCGCGAGCCGCTGAAGACGACCCACGCCGCGAGAGCGCAAGCGGTCGTGGATGGTTCGCGATACGAGGGGCCCGGCAGCGGACGGCGGCCAGGCTGGCGTGCGCGCGATCAGTCCCAGCAGGACCAGTCGTACGAGCTCGACGTGCGCAGCCGCAGCTCACCGGTGCCCGGGTCGGACTTCTCGCCGCTCGCGCCGGTGACTCGCCCGTTGGAATCGAAGGTGTAGTCGGTCCGGTCGTCGTCGTCGCCGTCGAGGCCACGGTCGATCGTGGTCGTCAGGGCGGACGCGTCGTCGCTGACCGTGAAGAGCAGGGACGCGACCTGCCCGTTCTCGGTCTCCTGCGTGCCGTCCAGAAGGCGGCCATCGTTGTTGTACCGGTACGACCACCGCTGGCCGAGCCAGGTGTCGCCAGCGTCGTAGACGTCGGACGCGATCATGAAGCCGTTGGGATCATACAGGTACAGGTAGCTGCGATCCGCCGGCGCCTGGCGCCCGTCGCCGTCGCGATCCGTGTCGACCCGCGAGGGGCAGCCGACGAGGTCGAGGAACGCCTCGTTGTACTCCTCGGGCGGGCGACGACACGCGCGTTCGCTCTCGATGTCGCGGTACGTGAAGATCTCGGCGTTGCCGTCGCGGTCCGTCCGCGTGACCACGACACGATCGGGCGCGTCGGCGTAGTCGAAGTCCATCGTGTAGAACGGCGTTTCGGTATCCCCATTCGTATAGACGAGGCGCTGGCACGGGCCCGGCACGTCCGGACGTGTCAGCGGCGGCCCGTCCGTGGTGCCGCCCGTGTCGACGCGGCCCCCGGTGTCGGTGGCGCCGCCGCCGGTATCGTTCGCCGCGGTGTCGCTCGAGCCCCCGGTGTCGGTGGCGCCCGCATCCGTCGCGGTGTCATTCGTCGAGTCGTCCCCGCCGCACGCGGCGAGGGCAGAGAGGGCGATGAGAGCGAGCAGACGACGCATCGGGTTCACCGGGGGGCGAGTCGGGCGCAGAGCCTGGCACGGGGTCCCGGTCGGGTCCAGCTTGAGCCCGCGCGGGAGGCCGCGTATGGTTCGCCGGTGGCTCTCGACGAGGGACGATGACGATGGGCAAGACGGCAGGATTTCAGGTCGCTTCGGTGCTTCTGGCAGGGGCGCTCGTCGCCTGTGGTGGGGGTGGCGACGACGGCCCGAGCGGACCGGAACCCGAGGATATCACGGTCGCTTCGGCGGACGTGCTGGCGTCGGCGTTTGCCGTCACCGACGATCTGCTCGGTGGGCGCAGCGCGACGTGGGTCCCCGCCACGGACGCCAGCCTCGGCACGTGGCCGGCGGATGTCGTGACGAGCGTCGAGCTGCAGCGGCCGTTCACCGGTCGCGCGACGACCCTCGACGTGCACGTGTTCGGCGACGGCGCGGCGGAGTCCGTCGAGGTCCTGATCGGATCGTCCGGCGTGACGTTCTTCGCGTGGACGGACGACCTTTGTCGGCTCGCGTGGCGAGACGGCGACACGATCGGCTACGCGCACAGCGCATGCGACGGGGCCGGCGGGGTCTTCTGCGAGCTCGCGCCCGACGGCGCCTCGTGCACGCGGTGCGATGCCGAGTACTGCGCACCGTGCACGGTGTCCGGCGACGTCGCGACCTGCGATCCGATCATTCCGCCGGAGCCCGAACCGGAGCCCGATGCCGGCATGCCCGACACGGGTGGCGGCGAAGACACGGGTGGAGGCGAGGACACCGGCGGCGGTGAAGACACCGGTGGTGGCGAGGATACCGGCGGCGGTGAAGACACCGGTGGCGGCGAAGATACCGGCGTCGGCGAAGACACCGGCGGCGGCGAGGACACCGGCGTCGGCGAAGACACCGGTGGCGGTGGCGGTGGCGGTGGGCCCGTCGGTGACGTGACCGAACCCGGCGGCCCTCCGGTCTGCGATGCGTCCTGCACCGCAGAGCAGGATGGCGTGTGCTGCACCGAGTGTGGCTGCTCCATCGCATCGTGCCGTCCGGTCTGTCCGAGCGGGTACGAGTGGGACTGCGCGCTGCAGTGCTGCTTCAACTACGACGTGCTCGTGTGCGACTGCGCGCCGGGCACGACGTGGGACCGCGAGCGGTCGTGCTGTGTCGATGGAGGTGGGTCCTGTGCCGAGTGACGGACGTGACGCACCGCGGCACGAGCCGAGGGACCAAATGAAGGCCCCCGCAAAAATGCTGCACGTCAGGTCTGGTGCGCCTCGTGACCGGCTGCTAGTCTCCCCGCAGTAATCTCTTCAGGACATTCTTCTTTCGAGACCGGTTGGAGGTCAGCGTGACCCTGAATCGACTCTACTTTGCAGGCGCTCTGCTCGGTGCCACCTCGATGCTCACCGCGTGCGGCGCCGAAGTTTCGGAGCCCGGTACGGACGATCCTGTCGTCCTGACCAGCGACGAAGTGGCAGAAGCGACGATCGTTGATCCGCGCGCCGAAGACGGCGCGGTGCTCGTGGCCGAGTTCATCGGACGCGCGGACCCGGGTGCGATGACCCTCGACATCGAGATGGTCGACCAGCGGGTCATCCTGCCCGACCACATCATCGAAGCGCAGGAAAGCGGCCTTCGTACGGTGTCGCTGCCGGCCTTCTGTACCGTCCCGATCATTCAGGACGGTGAAGCCGGCGTCGGTCCGCGCAACACGGTGGAGCTCGAGACGGCCGACGGGTCCGTGCGCCTCGACGAGGCGTGCAACCTCGACCCGGGCGATCCGGAGCCGCTCTTCGGCATCCTCGGGGCGTTCTGCGCGGACATCACCCTCCGCTCGTTCTACATCGAGTCGCAGCTCGCCGAAGCGCACGCTGAGATTCAGACGCTCTTCCCGCGTGAAGGCCACACCGGCTACGCGTACCCGCTCGGCACTGGCGCTCGCCCCTACGGTGGCCTGTCGAACGAGCTGGGCCTCTGGGAGTACGGCACGCTCGGCATCGCCGACGGCCACATCGGTGCGCCCTACGGGGATCCGCCGGACGAGAACGAAGTCCGCTGGATCTTCCAGCGGGGTGACGACGCGCCGTTCGAGTTCCGTGGTCTCATCCGCGCGACCTTCGAAGAGGTCTGCGACGGCGGCGACAACGACTGCGACGGCTGGGTCGACGAAGGCGGTGGCTGTGTCGAAGACGGTGGTCGCTGCCGCGACGGAGCCGACTGCGAAGCGGGCGCCTGCATCGACAACGTGTGCGGCCTGCCGGCCTCGATGGTCCTCGACCGCGTGATCCCGATCAGCGGCGGTGACCAGATGACGAACCGGTTCCGCCGGCTCGAGATTCGCGCGGGCTCCACGCAGCCCGGGACGTCGAGCAGCGGTTCCTACGACCTCCGCCTCGGCCCGATCAGCGACTTCTGATGGGGCGTCCCGCTGACGCGGGATGCGAAGGGCAACGCCGGCGCTCGCGCCGGCGTTGGTCGTTTTTGGTTGGGTTCGGTTGGGTTGGGTTGGGTTCGGTTGGGTTCGGTTGGGTTCGGTTGGGTTGGGTGGGGGAGTGAAGGGCTGGGGTGGTATGGGCTCGGCGCAGTGCGACTGCGCCTCTACAGGGTGGTGGAGGTGGGAGGTCCGGGCGGTGTGGGCTCGGCGCAGTGGGACTGCGCCTCTACAGGGCGGTGGAGGCGGGAGGTCCGGGTGGTGTGGGCTCCACGGGTGGTGGAGCCGGCCGGGGCGAATCGGGACGGAGGGGCCGCCGGTGAGGGCGGGGCGGCCCCTCGTCGTCGAATCCTGGCGACAGGCCTGGGTGCGTGAGGCGTCGAACCCTAGCGACAGGCCTGGGTGCGTGAGGCGCGGCTTGCCCAGCGGCAGCCGGTCGAAGGCGGCCACGCCTCGACGTAGAACTCGCAGTTCTGCTCCCAGGTCGCACTGCCGCCGCAGGCCGGCGGGCTGCCCGCCCAGCCGGCGTTGCCGCCATCGCAGAGGTCGCCGAAGAGCGAGCACGTGCCCGACCGCTGCGTCCAGCGACGCTCTTCGACGCCGTTGCAGTTGTAGTCGTAGTTGCCGTCGCCGCGGCTCGACGTGAAGTACCCGGTCTGGGCCGGATTTGCCGTCGCATTCCCGTCGAAGCAGTCGCGGTCGTTCACGACGTCGAAGACCCCGCTTGCCATGCAGGTGCACTGTGAGGATCGGGCGTCGCCGTACCCGTCGCCGTCGCCGTCCCGGAAGTACGTCGTGCAGCCGACGGCGCCGGTCTCGTCGACCGTACGATCGCAGTCGTTGTCGACGCCGTCACACACCTCGACGTTGCCAGGGTACGACCGCGGCTCGGAGTCGTTGCAGTCGTCCGCTGGCGTCGCGCAGCTGCCGATCGCGTACCGGCCGTCGCCATCGCGGTCGAACGAGAGCCCCTCGTCGGTCTCGTCGTCGCAGTCGTCGTTCACGCCGTTGCACACCTCGGTAGCGCCGGGATAGACGGCGGGATTGCCGTCGTTGCAGTCGCCATCGCGATCCACGAAGCCCGTGGGCGCCTCGCAGTCGACCCGCGCACCCGCGGCGCGTCCGTAGCCGTCGCCGTCCCGGTCGTCGTACCAGGTGGGCGCGTCGATCGCGCTCTCGTCGATTGAGCCGTCACAGTCGTTGTCGAGGTCGTCACAGATCTCGGTCCCGCCGTTGGTCACCGTGCACTCGTACTCGCAGCCGTTGCCGGCGTCGCCGTCGAGGTTCACGTAGCCGACGGCGCACCGGTCGAGGAAGCAGCCGTCGTCCGAGCAGCCGGCGATGCCGTTGTCGAACGCGCAGACGTTGCCGCAGCGCAGACACGAGGTGACGTCACGGTCGCCGGCCTCGCAGCCGTCGCCGAGGTCTCCGTTGCAGTCGAGCCAGCCATCGTCGCAGCGGCCGATCCCGCAGGCGCTGTCGACGCAGGTAGGCGTGCCGTTCGCGACGGCAGGGCACGCGGCGTCGCAGGCCCCGCAGTGCATCACGCTCGCGCTCAGCGTGATCTCGCAGCCGTCCTCGACGTCGCCGTTGCAGTCGCCGCGGTCGGCGTCACACACGCCGACACCGCAGACGCCGTCCGCGCAGGCCGCGGTCGCCGACGGTACGTCGCAGACGACGCCGCAACCGCCGCAGTGGTTCACGTCGATGTCTGTGTCGATCTCGCATCCGTCGTCGACGGCGCCGTTGCAGTCCGCGCGAGGCTCGACGCACTCGGCGACGGCGCACTCGGCGTCGATGCAGGCCGCCACGGCCGCGTCGAGGGCGCAGGCGCGCTCACACCGGCCGCAGTTTGCGACATCGGTGTCGAGGTCGAAGTCCTCGTCGATCTCGCCGTCGCAGTCGTCGTCCACCTCGTTGCACACCTCTTCACCGTCTTCGGACGGGGTGCACGCGTACTCGCAGCCGTTCTCGTAGTCGCCGTCGATGTCGTAGTACCCGGCGTCGCACGTCTCGATCGCGCACGCGCCCTCGGCACAGACGGTGTCCGCGTTCTCGGCGTCACATGCGTTGCCGCAGCGGCCGCAGTGGACGGGGCTGCGCTGAAAGTCGAAGCCCTCGTCGATCACCTCGTCGCAGTCGTTGTCGGCTCCGTCGCAGAGCTCGGCCGCGCCGTCGTAGATCGACGGGTCGAGGTCCTCGCAGTCTGGCCCGAGGCACGACGGTCCCTCGCCGTGCCGGTCATCGTCGGCATCGAGGCAGCCGCCGCAGATGCCGAGCTCGGGCACGCACTGGTCGCCGCGGCCGCCGACGGATTCGACGTCCTGGCAGATGAAGCCGGTCGGGCAGTCGTCGTTCGTGTCACACGCGAGGCCGCAGCCGTTGCCGTCGAGCTGGGGCACGCAGAGGTCGTCGAGTCCGCCGCAGTCCACGTCGCGCTCGCACGCATTGCACAGGACATCCCGCGGCGGCACGCAGATTTCGATCAGGTCGCCGCCGGAGCCGGCGAGCAGGCGGCACTCCCAGTCAGGATCCGGGCACTCGCCGGAGCACCGCTCCGTGCAGACCCCGCCATCGGCGAGGTCGAGGCAGAGGCGGCTGATGCAGTCATCGTCGTCCTCGCAGGGCGCACCGAAGTCGCCGGGCTCGTCCGGCACGTCGGCCTCGGCATCCGTGGAGGGATCCACGTCGTCGGCCGTGTCGGCGCCGGTGGTGTCCCCGGGGTCGGTGTCGTCGCTGGTGTCGGCCCCGCCGCCGTCGTCTCCGCCGTCGTCCCGACCCGCGTCGGTCGCGGCATCCGTGCCGCCGCCGGAGTCATCGGCCACGCACAACCCGCCGACGCACGTGCCGTTCGCGCAATCGTCGTCGGAGGTGCAACCGGACGAGGATTCGGATGGCGTCTCGCCACCGCAGGCCACGAGAGCGGTCACCGCGGCGGCGGCCAGGAGCAGTGGAAGTCGGCGTTGCATCGTGTGGGGTCCCCAGGTCAGAGTGCGTGGCGCAGAGTATAGCGGAGGCCCACGTGCACAACGAGTCCACCGAACGTCTCGAGCGTCGAATCGTCGAGCTCGAAGAGCGCATTGCATGGTACGAGACCGAGCGCGCCGCTCTGGATGACGTCGTACGCGAACTCTTCGATCGCGTCGACGCGTTGAGCCGTCGCCTCGAAACCGTCACCGCGCATGGGACCCCCGCGCACGCCACCACGATGGAGCCCGAATGACCACGGCGTACGAACAGCTGACCTCGACCTTCGCGACCCTCGATGCCATCGAGGGGTCCCTGTCGATGCTCAACTGGGACATGCAGACGATGATGCCGTCCGGCGGCGCCGAGGCGCGGTCGCGGCAGATGGCGACGCTGAAGGGGCTCGCGCACCAGACGATCGCCGACCCCCGTGTCGGGGATTGGCTCGATGCCGCCGAGGCCGACGCCGACCTCGGCGAGTGGGAGCGCGCCAACGTCGTCGAAATGCGGCGCATGTGGCGGCAGCGCGCAGGCCTCGACGCGGACCTCGTGCGCGCGTTTTCCGAGACCGGGACCCGGTGCACGATGGTGTGGCGCGAGGCGCGTGCGGCGAACGACTTCGCCATGCTGCAGCCCGTGCTGACCGAGATGTTCGACCGCGTCCGTGACATGGGCGCGGCGATGTCCGACCTCACCGGGTTGTCGCCGTACGATGCCCTCATGGACACGTTCGAGCCGACGATGACGGCGGCCCGCGTGACCGAGCTCTTCGCGCCCCTCGAGGATCGCCTACCCGATCTTGTCGCAGCGGTCCTGGACAAGCAGGCGGCGGCGGCTCCGGCGCCCGTGGCCGAGGGGCCGTTCGCGATCGACGCCCAGCGCGCGGTCGGCGTCGAGCTGATGGGTGCGCTCGGGTTCGACTTCGACCACGGTCGCCTCGACATCAGCCACCACCCGTTCTGCGGTGGCGTGGTCGGCGATGTCCGCATCACGACGCGGTACGACGAGTCGGACTTCTCGAGCGCGATGATGGGCGTGCTGCACGAGACGGGGCACGCGCTCTATGAGGCGAATCGTCCGGCGGACTGGTTGGGTCAGCCGGTGTCCGTCGCCCGCAGCATGGGTGTGCACGAGAGCCAGTCGCTCTTCGTCGAGATGCAGCTGTGTCGGTCGCGGGCCTTCCTGACCTGGGCGGCGCCGAAGATCGCTGCGGGGCTCGGCCGGGCCGGGGACCCGGGGCTGTCGCCGGACGCGCTCATCGCGTCGGCGCAGCGGGTCCAGCGCGGCCTGATCCGCGTCGATGCGGACGAGGTGACGTATCCGCTGCACGTGATGCTCCGGTTCCGGCTCGAACAGGCGCTCGTGGCCGGCGATCTCGATGTCGCCGACCTCCCCGGCGCCTGGACCGAGGCGATGGAATCGCTCGTCGGTGTGACGCCGCCGAGCGACGCGATGGGGTGCATGCAGGACATCCACTGGATGGACGGCGCGGTGGGGTACTTCCCCAGCTACACCCTCGGCGCGATGCTCGCGGCGCAGCTCTTCGAGCAGGTCGACGAGGCGATCGGCGGCGTCGACGCGTGCGTAGCGCGCGGCGATTTCGCGCCGGTGATCGGCTGGCTGCGCGAAAACGTGCACGCGGTCGGATCGCGCTACTCGACGGACGAGCTCGTCCGCCGTGCGACCGGGCGTCCCCTCGACGCGTCTGCGTTCCTCGCGCACGTCGAGCGTCGGTACCTGCGCGAAGAGCGCTGAGCCGACTTCGGTCCGAAGGGCCGGAGCAAAAACGACAAGCGGACCGCCGGATGATGGGCGGGCCTACACGCCGTTCGTTCCCGTCGTCGCGCCTGGGCTCCACTGCGCGACGCACCAGCGTGAGGCCGCGCGGTGGTCCGACGGCCCGCAAATGTCGTACCGACCGTGGTCTCCGACGCCGTACCGACGAGACACCACAAAAGCGGTGGGCGTCGGGCATTGCCTTCGATTGAGCCGGGAGTCCGAATTCAGGGAGGGCGCAGGCAGTCCTATCCCCGTCTTCTCGAACACAGTACACGGCCCCTCGGGTTCGGGAAACCGATTTGTGCCGGTTTCTCTCCGAGCGACGCAATCCGTCACTCGCAGCGCAGAATCGTGCGCAGCCTGACGAGCGCGGGCTCGGGCCGCACGCGCACCACCCGGGCCAGATCGTCACAGCGCAGGTCGGCCGAGCGGTTCGGATCGAGCCCCCGAACGAGGCGAGCCCGCGGGTTTGATGGGTCGAGCCGAACGGCGCGGTCCGCGGGGCGGGGATCGACGTCATCCGGGTGTTGCGCCGCCGTGGTCAGGGCCGGGTAGAGCGCGGCGTCCGAGAGCACGCGACGTGCGGCGAGCGTCCCCGAGACCGCGACGGCCACGACCAACGCGATCACACGCCAGTCGCGCACGCTCGCGGCGGATGTCGGCGGTTTCGACGAACCTTCGGGCGGGCGATCCGGTGCTTCGTCCGAACCTTCGGGCGGGTGATCCGACGAACCTTCGGGCGGGCGATCTGGTGCTTCGTCCGAACCTTCGGGTGGTCGGATCGACGAACCTTCGGGTGGGCGATCCGGTGCTTCGTACGAACCTTCGGGCGGGTGATCCGACGAACCTTCGGGCGGGCGATCTGGTGCTCCAAACGAACCCTCGGGTGGTCGGATCGACGAACCTTCGGGTGGGTGATCCGGTGCTTCGTCCGAAGCTTCGGGTGGTCGGATCGACGAACCTTCGGGTGGTGATTCGAACGAACCTTCGGGTGGGGGGTTGTCTCGTCGAATCAGCGATGTAGATGCGTCCGCTCGGGCGATGCGCCAGGCGGCGGCGGCAACGGCCAGCGTGGCGTGGACGAACAGGACCGGCTGGGCGAGGCCAGCGATGGCGAGCGTCGTGAGCATCGCTGCGCCGGGTCGTGACGCGTCGCCGGTGTGGAGTCCGCGCGTCACCCGCAGCACGACGAAGCCGAGGGCGAGGGCGGTCACCGGGCCGCCGATGGCCCACGCGATCTCGAGTGCGTCGAAATGCAGGTGCTGCAGCATCGGATCGAGCGTGTCGTCGCGCGCGGCGATGTTCGGCCACGCGCGACCGAACGCGCCCGGCCCATCGCCGACCAGCGCCACTCGCGCAGGCATCGCCTGCACGCTCGCCCAAACGGCGTCCCATCGACCAGCCACGGCGGCGGGCGCCTCGGCGACGCGGTCGATGACCGACGCTCCGAACGCGAAGACAGCGGCGAGACCGACGCCACATCCAATCGCGAGAGCGCGCCGCGCACCGAGCGCGCCGTGGCGGCCCGCGAGGAGCACGCCGGCGAATGCAGCGAGCCACGCGACTCGACTCGTCGAGACGACGACACCCGCGGCGAGCAGGGCGATGGCGGCCTGCTCGTACCGATCCGCGCCCCTGCCGCGCGCGCCCGCCAGGCCGGCGGCCATGGCGATACCGGCGATCGTCGGGTTGCCGATCGTGCTGATCGCCCGGCGACCATCGAACGGCGCGTGGGCGGCGCCGAAGAGCGGAGCGCCGACGTGCTGGGCGAGGGCGACCGCAGCGACGCCGGCGAGCGCGAGCACGACGGTGCGGCGCGCCGTCTCGGCCGGCACCGACGACCACGCCGCCACCAGGGCCGAGCCCAGCACCCATGGGAGCCACGCACCGGGGTCCGCGCCCGTATCCGCGCCGAGGGCTGCCGCGGCGATGCCGGCCGAGACGAGGGCGACGAACGCGGTGGTCGCCGGTGCCTCCGACACTCCGTCGGCCACCGCGCCAGCCGATGAGTGCGGCCGCCGAAAGGCACGGACGATGAGAATCACGCCGCAGGCGATGAGCAGCGCGGAGCCCCGGAGCACGTCGGTGGTCAACACGACGGGGGGCATCGGCGCGACCATCAGCACGGCGAGCGCGATGGCCGAGACGCACGGCGCGCTGCGCGTCACGGCTGCTGCTGGGCCGCCGCGCGCGCGCCGATCGGCTGGATGCGGAGCTCCATCCCGGCATCGGTCTGGGCGATCCATGCGACCCGTGTGGCGTCCGGCGACACACACGGACCGATGGGCCCGCTGTGGTCGCCCGTACCGCTGATCCATCCGCCGGCCTCGTATCGCCACGCCGGCGTCTCGTCGACGACGACCGGCGCTTCACCGTCGAGCGTCACGATGAGGCCGGTCGGGCCTGCGCTCGCGGTGACGTTCGCCACCTGTTGGACGCACCGGTCGATGACCAGCCCGGCCGGGACGTCCCACGACAGCCCGGTGGCGAGCGAGCCCCGAGAGATCCCGGCGTCGACGTCGAAGAGCTCCCATCCGCCGGGGTATCCGCCGTTGTGGTAGAGCAGCCCGCCGGCGCGCGCGGCCTGCAGGTTGTACGCGCTGTCGTCGGCGACGAGGGTCGACGTCGCGCCGTCCATGCCGTGCAGGTGCACGCCGGCGTCGCAGTCCTCGTACATCGAGCACACCGACGCGACCCGGTCGTCATCGACCCAGACCGGATGGTACCGCTGCGCCGTCGTCAGC
>Ga0070729_10001529_pt1 | contig 34629 bp, 26 predicted proteins | sample tdDd472_FD_66725 | JGI IMG/M metagenome (GOLD analysis project Ga0070729, IMG submission 66725) | Marine sediment microbial communities from the Atlantic coast under amendment with organic carbon and nitrate - tdDd47.2 | ecosystem: Environmental > Aquatic > Marine > Coastal > Sediment | place...
TCCACTCGACCGTCCAGGCCGATTCGTTCCCCCGGAAGTACGGTGAAGTGGGTCCCAACCGCGACGGTCGACGGGTCGACATCGCGCGTCGAATCGTCTGGGCCTGCGACGCGAACCGTATCGGGGGCGAGCCGCATCAGCGCCTCGACCGCGCGACGCGCACGCCCAACGCTCCACGCTTCAAGTGCTAGCGAGAGCGCGAACAACGACGACACCGTGGCCGCTTCGAACCACTCTCCGATGGCGATCGCGCCGGCGACCGCGACAGTCATCAACAGATTCATGTCGGGCCGCAGAGAGCGGAGCGAGAACCACGCTTTGGGGAGTACAACCCAGAGCCCGGTGCCGACCGCCACGAGGTAGATCGCACGCGCTGCCCACGGAACGTGGTGCGCTATTCCCGCGCCCTCCGACCCGATCGCCGCCGTCGCGCCATCGATCGAGGCGTGTGTTGCGAATCCGGCAACGGTCGCAACAATGCTCACCGCAGCGAGCAGGTCTCTGGCCGTCGGGCCCTTCCGCGGATCGGCGCTCGCACGATCGTCGGACCAGATCTCAGCCCGCATCCCCGTCGCGGACACCGCATCGATGACCGATGCGACGTCTACCGCTTGTCGGACGTGCATTCGTCCCGCGAGCACGTCGAAGGTCAACGAGTCCTCGGCGACGACGCCGGACAGCGCGCGTTTCAAGATGGCGACCTCTTCCGCGCAGTCCATGCCATGGATCTTGAACTGCGATTGGTCCGTCATTCGACCCCTCCGGTCGGGCGGTACGCGACGATGTAGCCCAATGGAAACAACCCCGGCATCTGTTCTGAGAACTGAACGTCGAAACCGCTCTCCGTGATCAGCTGCTCGAGTTCGTCGAGTTCGAAGCGGGAGTGGGCGACGAAAGGCGAGACGAGGCTCAGCGTGCGAGATAGCACTCGCCGAAGAACGCCCGCGCCATGCAGAAACGTCGGAGCGATCAGAACTCCGCCAGGGCGGAGTACCCGGCGGAACTCCGCGAGCGCGCGCTCCGGGTCATCCATCACGTGCAGGGCGTTGGCGCAGAACACGACGTCGACACTCGAGTCCGACGGGTCGATCGCGTACGCACTGGCGACGTCGCAGCGCACATCCGGGAAGCCCTCCGAGTCCAATCGCGTCCTGAGTCGCGCGACCATTTCGGGGGATAGATCGGTGGCGCGTACGGACGCCGCCACACGAGCCAGGTCGGCGGTGAACTGGCCGGTCCCGGCAGCGACCTCCAGGATATCGCTACCCGCGGGGATGTCCCGTGACAATCGCGCCCGGACCCGACCGTAGCTGGTATCGAAGAGCCGGACGACGCGGTCGTAGCGCATCGCGAACCCATCCCAGAGCTCGGCGTCGCTCATGCCGGAGCGTCCGAACGGGTCGGGTCCGGCGCGTCGTCCCACTCGTCGTCCTGCGGGGCGCCGCCCAGCCAACTGTAGACGGCGGGCAGCACGAAGAGTGTGAGGAGGGTGGCGGTGACGAGGCCACCGATGACGACCGTCGCCAGGGGACGTTGAACCTCGGCTCCGGCGCTCGTCGAGATGGCCATGGGGAGGAATCCGATCCCGTCGGTCAGCGCTGTCATGAGGACCGCGCGAAGCCTCAGGCGCGCGCCCTTCTCCGTGGCGTCCATCAGGGACAGCCCCTCGCGCTGAAGCTCGCGAATGTACGTCACCATCACCACGCCGTTGAGCACGGCGATTCCCGAGAGCGCGATGAAACCCACCGCGGCCGAGATCGAGAAGGGCATTCCCCGCAGGTACAGGGCGAGAACCCCACCGACCGCCGCCATCGGGATGTTCAAGTAGATGATGAGCGCCGGTCGAACCGAGCCGAACGTCGTGTAGAGGAGGAGGAAGATCAGGATGAGCGCCGCGGGGACAGCGAAGGCCAGCCGTTGTGTCGCGGCTTGCAGGTTCTCGAATTGACCGCCCCACGTGATCGCGTAGCCGGGCGGCAGGTCGAGGTCCGCGCGCAGACGCTCCTGTGCCTCTGCGACGAACCCGGCGAGATCTCGCCCGCGCACGTTCACTTGGACCGTCATGCGGCGCTGAGCGTTCTCGCGGTTGATGACGGCGGGCCCCTCGTCCAAGACGACGTCGGCCACCTGGCCCAGCGGCACGCGTTCGCCGCCGGGTCGAGAGATCAGAAGGCTTCGCAACCGCTCCGGGTCCGAACGAGCAGACTCGTCGAGGCGCACCTGGAGCGTGAAACGTCGCTGTCCCTCGAATACCACGCCCACTGGGCGCCCACCCATCGCAGACACGGCGTCGAGTACCTCCGAAGCGTTGATGCCGTAGCGAGCAGCGGCACCGCGATCAACGATGACTCGCAATGACGGCATCCCCGCCACCTGGTCGGCGTTCACATCCGACGCACCCTCGATCTCGGAGAGCAGGGCGATGATCTGCGAGCCCGTCGCCTCGAGTTGCTCGAACTCCGGCCCGTACAGATTGACCGCGACGTCCGACCGGACGCCGCTGATGAGTTCGTTCGTCCGTAACTCGATCGGTTGGGAGAACGAGTAATTCTGGCCTGGCAGGGACTCGATGAGGACGTGCTCCATCTCCTCCACGAGTCCGGCCTTCGAGGTCGCGGCGGTCCAATCCTCGATCGGATGCAACATCACGAAGATGTCGGACACCTCGACACCCATCGGGTCCGTCGCGATTTCGGCGCGGCCGGTTCGCGAGATGACCGTCTCGATCTCATCCGGAAACGCGTCGAGCAGGACCGCCTCGATGCGCGTGGTCGCCGCGATCGACTCTTCGAGGGAGACCGAAGGTAATCGAATCGCCTGCATAGCGATCGCCCCTTCGTCGAGTCGTGGGACGAACTCGGCACCCATGCGCGCGCCGAGCCATGCACCGCCCCCGATCGCGAGTGCGGCGACCAGAATCACGGCGGGACGGGCTCGAAGTGCCAGACTCAGGAGCGGTTCGTAGATTCGCCGTACCACCCGGGCGAGCAGCGGCTCCTTCTCCGACAGTCCGTTCCGGTAGATGAGCGATGCCGCCGCGGGGACCAACGTCAGCGCGAGCACCAGCGCCGCCATGAGGGCGGCGAGGACCGCGATCGCCATCGGGCGGAACATCTTGCCCTCGATACCCTGCAACGAGAGGATCGGGATGTAGACGATCATGATGATTGCCGTGCCGAAGAGCACCGGACGGATCACCTGCGATGTGCCCCGTCGGACTTCGCGTCTCACCGCCGCGCCCTTCGCACCGGATTCCGAGACGCGGCGCGAGACGTTCTCGATCACGACGATCGCACCGTCGATGATCAACCCGAAGTCGAGTGCGCCGAGGCTCATCAGGTTGCCGGACACGCCGAAGAAGCGCATCGCGATCAACGTGACGAGAAGCGACAGAGGGATGACGGCGGCGACGAGTAGACCGCCACGCAGGTTTCCGAGCAGGAGGAGGAGCACGACGATGACGAGCGCGCCGCCCTCGATCAGGTTGGTTGCGACGGTGCGGATGGTGCGATCGACCAGCTCCGACCGATCGTAGTACGTCTCCAGAGTGACGCCCGGTGGAAGGCCGGGTTCGAGCTCGCGCAGACGCTCATCAACGGCAGCCGCGACCTCGCCGGAGTTTGCGCCCATGAGCATCATCACGACGCCGGTGACGGCCTCGCCGCGCCCGTCCCGGGTCACTGCACCTTGGCGGACCATCGGCGCGAACTCCACGGAAGCCACGTCGCGCACGAACACCGCGGTGCCATCGAGGCGCGTCGCGATTCGGACATTGCGAACGTCGTCGATGCTCTGGATCAGGCCCTCGCCGCGTATCACCCGCTGTTCGCCGCCCCGCACGATGTAGCCGCCACCGGCGTTTGCGTTGTTCGCCTCGAGCGCCTCGAACACGTCGCGGAGAGCGAGGCCGAGCGCGTTGAGGCGCGCGGGATCGACCTGCACCTCGTAGGTTTTCAGCTCTCCGCCGTAGGCGTTCACCTCGACGACCCCTGGTATCGGACGGAGCTGAAACGCGACGTACCAGTCCAGCACCGTGCGTAGCTCCATCAGGGTGTAGCAGTCGTCGGTATCGGGACTCCCCGGGGGGCACATCGGCTCGCCGCGAACCTCGAACTGATAGATCTCGCCCAGACCCGTCGAGATCGGGCCCATTTCCGGCGATCCGTAGCCTTCAGGGATCGACTCCCGAGCTTCCGAGAGGCGTTCCGACACCAGTTGCCGCGCGAAGTAGATGTCCGTGCCGTCTTCGAACACGACGGTGACCGCCGAGAGCCCGAAGCGCGAGAGGCTTCGAACCTCCTGCACGCTTGGCAAACCGCTCATGACGGTCTCGACCGGGACCGTGACGTACTGTTCGACCTCGATCGGCCCGAGCGCCGGGGCGTTCGTAAGCACCTGCACTTGAACGTTGGTGACGTCGGGGACGGCATCGATCGGCAGTTGCTGCGCGGCTCGAACACCAACCGCGCCTACGAGCAGTACGCCGAAGATCACCAGGAAGCGGTTCTGGATGCAGAACCCGACGAACTTGTCGGTCAGGCTCAGTCTAGTGCGATGCACAGCCATCTCCCAGGTCTCCGCGGAGCAACTCGGACTTCAGGGCGAACGCGCCCTCGACCACGACTCGTTGTCCCGGCGTGAGCCCGTCTTCGACTTCCACTCGCGTCGCGTCCTGGGGTCCCAGCGCCACCCTTGTCGCCACGTACTCGCCAGCGTGGTCGCCCTCCACGAAGACGACCGGGACGCCGTCGATGTCTTGCACAGCGTCCAGAGGTACGAGGGCGCTCGAGCGGGCTGTCGTGTCGGAGGAGAGCGCCAGCGTCCCGAAGAGACCCGGGCGGAGCGCGCCATCGGGGTTCTGGAGTTCGACGCGGATCGGGAGGGTGCGCGTCCCTTCGTCGAGCGCCATTCCCACGAAGTCGACCCGCCCCGACCACTCCCGCCCTGGATAGGCACTGAGCGTCAACGTTGCGCGCATGCCCGGCGTCACCCCGGCGATCTGCTGCTCGTAGACCCTGCCGATGACCCACACGCTGGAGACGTCCGCGACGACCAGGAGCGTCTCGTCGGGGCTGACGTTCTCTCCCCGGGTGGCGTGACGCTCTACGACGACGCCTCCGATCGGACTCTGCAGCGTGAGCGAAGGGCCGGATCCGCCGCGAACTCCGAATACCCGCAATCGAGACGAGGCGGCATCCCGTTCGGCTTGCGCTTGCTCGTACGCCAGCTCTGCCTCGAGGTAGCTGCGCTCGGAGCTGATTCCCTCGGCCCGAAGTCGCTCCTGCCGTTCTCGATTCTGCTCCGCGACGTCGAGCATCGAACGGGCCCGCGAGAGCTCCGCTCGCGCCTGGCCCAGTTCGACGCTATTGAGCTCGATCATCGGTTGATCGGGCGCAACGCTGTCGCCGACTGCGACCTCGACGGCCTGAATCTGACCGGACACCAGCGAGCTGACGTGGGCCACCTGGTCTGGGTTGAATTGGATTTCGGCGGGCACGTCGACCTGCACTGCGACGGCTCCAAGGGCCGCGGCTTGAAGGCGAATTCCTGTCCCCGCGAGGGCCGAATCCGTCAGGTGAACCGTGCCAAGGGCGGACGCGCCAGCGGGGGCGGGTTGGGGACGGCAGATCGGGCAGACGGACTCCGGAAACCCGTGTTCTTCGCACCAGTCGCCATCGGTCTGGAACGCCTCGATCAACCCGGGGTTGCACGCGGTGCAAGCTGACTCTGGAAGCGCGTGCTCCGCGCACCAGTCCACGTGGGCCTCCTCGTGCTCCCCGTTCGCGTGGTCGTGTCCGGCGTGGTCATCGTCGCCGTGGTCGTGGCCAGCGTGGTCATCGTCGCCGTGGTCGTGGCCAGCGTGGTCGTCGTCGCCGTGGTCGTGCCCAGCGTGGTCGTCGTCGCCGTGGTCTTCGTCTCCATGGTCGTGACCGGCGTGGTCATCCTCGCCGTGATCGTCATCACCATGGTCGTGGCCCGCATGCTCGTCGCCTCCGAGCGCAGGCGACTCGGCGGCGCAGCCGGCCGCCAGCAACGACAGCGCGAAGAGGAACGAACTCAGAGATTTCATCGGCCACTTCTGTAGGCATGTCATTGGCCACTCCCATCGTTCAGCCAGGGGTCGTCGCCCACTAGTCCTTCGAGGACCGCGACAGACTCGAAGTACACAATGCGCGCGTCGACAAACGCGGCGGTCGCTTCGAGCAGGCGTTCGCGAGTCTGCGAGAGCACGTGGATGTCTACTTCGCCCAGTTCGTACGCGCGTCGCAGCAGCTCGAGATTCGCTTCGAGGTTGGGTACGACGCCGCTCTCGTAAAGGGCGACGCGGTCTGCCGCTGCGTCGAGCGCGATTACGGCTTGCTCTAGTTCGCCGCGAAGCGTCCGTTCTGCGGCGCTGAGGTCTGTTCCCGCGGCATCGAGCTCCGCCTCGGCGCGCGCTCGCCCGGCCTGATTGGTTCTCCATATCGGCAGCGGTACACCCACCGAGAACATCCACACATTCGCTTCGGGCTCCGGCCCGGGCGCGGCCTCGCGACCGTAGGAAAGACCGACGAGGGGCTCCGGACGGGCTTCGCGGTCCTGCAAGGCCAGGTTTGCGCGCGCCGCGGCTATCGCCGCGTCATGTCGACGCAGGGTGGGGTGACGTACGAGCATCGTTTCAGTGAGCCCGTCGAGTCCGGGTGCCCGGACAACCTCGGGTACGGTTCCGACCAGCTCGGGTATCGCCCCCGGCCAGCCAGCAACGGCCGCGAGGCGTGAGCGGAGCGCGGCGTCGGTCTCGTTCGCGGAGATCTGTGCCTCCCGCGCTTGTTCCACGTCGGCCCGCGCGACCAACAGGATCAGCGGTGCCGCCTCCCCCGCCTCCACCTGCCGCTCGGCGATGAGAAGCAGAGACTCGGCAAACTCCACGAAACCCGCCGCCTGTTGCCGACGTTCTTCAATCACGAGGAGATCGACGAAGAGCCGGTGCACCTCGACATGCACCGCCCAGCGGACCTCGTCGACCACCGCTTCCGCCAGGGCGCGTTGAGCTTCTGCCTCCGCGAGCCGAAACGTCGGCTCCCGAAACACCTCAAGTCGTTGCTCGACAGCCACCTCGAACTCGAAGCCTGTGTGTCCCCCGACGCTACGACCGCCGCCAGCGACCGTCACCTCGGGATTCTCCGGCACCCGAATCTGTGCACCGACGAGCTCCGCGTCTGCGACTCTGGTCTGGGCTCGCGCAGCAAGCACCGCTGGCGCGTGCGCGTCGGCAAACGTGAGGAGTTGGTCCAGCGTCAGCTCCGCCGAATCGACCGCCGGGGCGTCGATGTCGGGTGCGGGCCGGAACTGGACAATTTCGTCCAGAGGCTGCGGAGGCGTGACGGCCACCGTCTGCGGGGCGCCGCAACCGAACGCGAGCGAAATACTACACGCAATAGTAGTTGGGAGTGACAGAATCCGCGTGAAGAGCCGAGAACGCATCAGCTAGGAAGGGTGATGGAGGAGTCGTTCCACTTCCAGGTGGAACGCGGAAAGCAGCTCGAGACCCTCGACGTGCGGGGCTGCCGCGCTCGCGAGAGCAAAGAGCAGGAGCGCGACCGCGCCGAAACTACGCGACGTGCAGCGCGAGCCTTCGACGAGGAGCATGACCCGAAGACGCAGCGCGGTGTGATCACGACCGCACAGGCCGACGCTTGCCGCGTGGCAGGGGCGCTGACAGTCGAAGCGTGCGGCGCTGAGAATGCTGTCGGCCAGCGCGAGCGCGTCACCGCCTGACGCCACGGCGTCGGCGTCGCAACCGGCCTCGCGAGCCTGCCTCCATCGGGCGAACTCCGGTTCGAGCAACCGTGACGCTGGATTGAGAGCCAGACAGATCTGCGCCAGGAACACCCGCACGGTATCCCGACCGCGCACGTGCGCCAGCTCGTGTAACAGCGCCGCCAACAACATCTCGTCGTCGGCTTCACGCATGAAGCAGGAGTCAACCAGAATTCGCGGCTTGAAGAGCCCGCGCGTGCTGACCGGCGTGGCGGACCCATGAACGGCCAGGATCGGAAGGCCAAGCAAGTTTGGGTGGCGCGCGGCGACCCGGACCAAACGGCCCGCCAGTATGTGCGATTCAGGCAGCGTCTGCGGTCGGACGGCACGCCGCTCGAGCCACAGTCGCGAGCCGAACACCGCGACCGCGCCGATGCTGAGCAGGGCGCAGAGCAACAGCGTGTCGATGCACGTCGGGTCCGAGTGATCGAGTAGGCACGAGTGCAGCGCGGTCCCCGCCTCCAGCTCGTGTAGCGTCGATGAAACCAGCCAGACGACGGGTACCAGCGTCGGCCCGACGATCATCGCGTACGTGGACGCCGAACCGAAGTCGGCCCAAATCCTCGCTAGCCGGCGCCTCCGCTCCAGCGCTCGCCGGCTCGCAAGCGTGAGCACCGGAACGAGCACGAAGAACGTGAGCGCGATCGCGGCGATGGGGAAGACAAGTTCAGCCACCGTTCGACTGCCTCCGTTCGCGAATCATCTGCTCGAGTCGATCCAGCTCGTCGTCGTCAGACTCGGCCACCCGCTCTACCAGAAGCGCGACCGCGGTGTGCGAGCTCACCGGTGGGAGACTCTTCAAGACTTCCCGAGTCATCGCCTCGAGGAACTCCGCACGGCTCATTCGAGTTCGGTAGACGTACTTCCGTCCGATCTTCTCGCGCGACAGGAGCTCCTTGTCGTGCAGGCGAGTGACTGTGGTCATGATCGTCGTGTAGGCCACCTCGCGGCGGCGCTCCAACGCGGCGTGAACATCCGAGACGGCGAACGTCTCCCACGCCTCGTCCCACACGACCTCCATGATCTCGGCCTCAAGGTCGAACAGTGATGTTCGAAGCCCGGTCTGTTCGGGGCGAATTCGGATTCCTTTCATCGTCGTTCCTCGTGGCCCGCTTCAAACTACGATCAGCGATAGTAGATGTCAATCGGAGGCTCGCCCCGCCGCGTGGGCATCGATCCGGACGCCACCCACGCCCCAGCGTCATGCGCGGGCATCGGCCGGGCATCGTGCGGAACCGCTCCTACGCCAAGCCGCTGAAATGCAACGCCTTTCCTACCGACGACGACCCGCGTACGAAATCCGGCCCCATGAACGCAACAGAGCCCTGAAATCACCAATGATTTCAGGGCTCTGGGAAGGTACCGCGTACGGGATTCGAACCCGTGTTACCGGCGTGAGAGGCCGGCGTCCTAGGCCTCTAGACGAACGCGGCAGATTGTCAGTTCGGGGACCAGGATTCGAACCTGGATTGACGGGATCAGAACCCGCTGTCCTGCCATTAGACGATCCCCGAGTGGGGTCCCGGGCGGGCATTCATCCCGTCAGGGGAGCGGCGTTGTATCTGTGGACGCGCGATCGTGTCAACAAGAAAAGGGGCCGCCTCGTGTCGACGTCGTCGGCCTGTGGCAGGGGTCGACCGACCTGCTCGCAGCGCCCGGACGGTGCCCTCGTCGTGCACCGGGGACGTGGGCCCGCCCTGCCCTGTCGAAGCAGGCTCCGGACGCGCGAACGCCACCGGGCCGGGGGCGGCGCGGTGGCGTTCGTAGGCAGCGTCGACGGCGTCGAAGCCACGGCGGTCAGGGCGTCTCGCCCTCCCGCTCGCCGAAGGTCTCGCCGAAGCAGGCCTCGACCACGTCGCCGGTGCCCTGGCGGATGCCGCAGAAGCCCGCGACGAAGGGCGTGGGCGAGCCGCCGATGTTGATGTTGCCGACGTACTGGCCGTCGCGCAGCTCGTCGACGTCGAGGTTGTCGTCGGTGTTGATCAGGTCCACCGACCCGCGAATCTCGAGCACCGCGTCAAAGCTCAATGCGTCGACGAAGCTGCGGAAGAGACCGCCGAAGGTGAACGAGATGAACGAGCGGCAGAAGCCCTCGACGTCATCGTCACAGATGCACGCGCCGAGCGCGCAGCGGCAGTCGCCATCGCCGCCGCCGACAAAGTCGCCGATGGCGTCGCAGTTGATGATGGCGGCCATCAGGTCCTCGAGGGTGACCGGCGCAGGGTCGCCGGTGATGGCCGGCAGCACCAGGTGCTCGAGCACGTAGAGGATGAGGCGACCGTACTCGAAGTCGACCGGGTGGCGGTCGATGTCGAGGCGGTTGTAGCCGAGCACGCGGCCCGTCCACTCGCCCCGGAGCAGACCGAGGTCGACCGAGTCGAGGACGATGGGCAGGCGGCCGCAGTCCGGCGGATCCTCGGGCTCACAGTCGAGGCGCCAGTACAGCGAGATGCCGATCCAGTGGTCGACGCCGAAGACCTCGAAGTCGCTGCCCAGCTTGCCGATGTTCAAATCGGATATGACCTCGAGCTCTGCGATGATCGCTCGCAGATCGCGCCCGATCGTTACGATGTCGGACAAGAGCGGGGACGACTCGATGAGGTCGTTGATGCCGTCACCGATGACGTCGTCGAGCCCGGTCAGGTCGAGGAAGAACCGGATGCCTGCGCTGATGATGCCGCCGACGAAGTCTTCGACGAGGTCGAGGATGAAGTCGACGATGCCGCGGCCCGGATCCTCGAAGATGTCGAGGACGTCGACGATGAGACGGCCGACCTCACCGGACTCCGCGATCGCGTCGCGGAAGTCCCAGAAGCTGAGGACGTCGTAGTCGCCAGCCGGGTTGAGCGGCAGCAGAAAGAGGTCGATCGTCTGCTCTGTGGTTCGCCCTTCTCTGGGGACCACGTTGTCGGCGCACCCCTGCGCCGCCCGCTCACCGTGCTCGCCATAGCCGGTCGCGATGAACGTGTACGGCGTCTCGGCGAGGAGCGCGTTGAAGGTCAGCGTGCCGAGGGTCGAGCCGGTCTCGAGCGTGACGAGCGGGTCGGCGGGCAGCTCGCCGGGGGCGATGTCGCTGCAGCGGAGTTCATCGGCGAGGAAGACATCCACCCGCAGCGGCGACACGTCATAGATGTCGCGGAAGGGGTAGTTGAACCGCACCATCACGTTGCCGGTGGGCAGCTCGAGGATGTCGACCTCGATGTCGAGGCTGTTCGCGCAGTCGCTGAAGGCGCGGACGGTGATCGTGCCGGACACGACGCCCGCGTTCAGGCGGACCGCGCCGAGGCCGTCGGTGTCGGTGCGGACGCGCTCGCTGGACAGCCGCGCGTCGGACTCGTCTTCGAGGATCTGGAAGGTGACGCGCTGGTCCGCCATCGGCTCGCCCGTCTCGAGCGAGAACTGGTAGACGCCGATCTGAACCGCGGACTCGACGCCGACGAACACGTCGCCGCCGACCGAGGGGATCAGGACGCAGGTGAGATCCTCGGGGTCGGGCGTGAACGGCTCGTCTTCGGGGAACCCGCCACCGTCGTCGTCGATACCCCCGCCGCCCCCCCCGCCGTCCGCCGGGCGCGCCGTGCGGCCGGAGTCGTCGAACGAGGGGGTGAGGCTGTCGGACGACAGGGTCGCGTCACCACATGCGGCCATCGCGAGCGCCATGAGCGCCGCAAGCGTCAGAGACCAGAAGGACCGTGCGTGCATGGGACCGTCGGGAGCGACCGGGTAGCCGACGCGATGCGTCAGAGACGCGTCAGCGCCCGGACGGTACCAGCGACCTCGGGTGGTGTCCAGCCGAGCGGCGCGGGTCCGCGGCCCGCAACACCGCGTCGTGGCGCCCGAATCGGCGGGATTCGTGCCGAAATCCGCGCCAGCGGATCGTGCCGATCCGCGCGCTTGTGTTCTCGCAGGGCCGTGATCTAGTATCCCGGGCTCGATACGCCTCGGCGCTCTCTCATCCCTGACGAGCCGACCATGAATCGTACGATCACTCGCTGGATCACCCCCCTCGTGCTCCTGTGCTTCTCGGCCCTCACGGCCGGTTGCTACAACAAGTACACGATCACGACGGACGAGCTCGAGAAGCTGTCGTCGGGCAACATCGCCGAGACGGTGACGGTCGAGACGGACTCGGGTCCGGTCGAAGTGCGCGCGACGACGCCGATCGAAGTGGTGACGAACGACGGCCGCCGCCACGCGGTGACGCCGTTCAACTTCGCGCTCTCGTCGCAGCAGCTCGTCGCGCCCGACTACGACCTGCTGCTCGCGCGCGACCAGGTCGAGAACGCCCGCGTGTCGGAGTTCAACAAGGGCGCCACCATCGGCGTCATCGTCGGCAGCGTGCTGGCGGCCGCCGGCGCGTTCGTCGCCGTGTCCGTCCTCGCCGGTTCGTCGAACGAGGAGTTCTGAGCCGACCCCGGAGGACGGACGCATGACCTGCACCCGCGCAGGCTCGAGCTGGGCCGCTGGCGTTCTCGCCGGCGGCCTCGTCCTATGGGGCCTGTCGAGCGCAGCGTTCGCCGACGAGCCCGTCGTCGCCGACAACCCCGGCGGCGAACGCCTCGGTGAGGACGAGGACTGGCCGGGCTATCCGGCGGATTCGGGCGAGCCGGGGGACGCGTACTACGACCCCAGCGCAGAGTACCGGCGGTACTCGCCGAACTGGACCGGCGCCTTCGTCGGCTTCGGCGCCGAGGTCGGCGGGACCTCGTTTGGCGGCGATCCGATCGACGGACGCAGCTTCGCGCCGTCGGCGTCGGTCTTCGTGCAGGGCTCGACGGTGAACCACATCGGCGACGTCATGCTCGACTGGCACATGGCGTGGCCGTCGGTCGAGTTCGAGGGCCTCGACGACCCGGTCGCGATGCGCCGGATGGGCACGTCGCTGAGCTTCGGGCTGCACCCGCTCTTCTTGTCGATCATCGGCGGGGACACGCTCAGCTACATCGTCGCCGACTTCGCCGTCCTGATCGGCCCCACGCTGGAATGGTCGCGGATCGACACGCCCAACGGCGCGACATCGTGGCGCAGCCTCGGCTGGCACATCGGCGCGTCGATGAACCTGCCCCTCGACAGCGTGCACGACGGCGGCTCGTCGTGGCTCGGCCTCGTGTACCGGTACCGCAACGTCGCCGGCGACCCGTCCGACCGGCGCGTCGATCGGCAGCACCTGCGCGAGCACACGATCGCTCTTCGGTTCACGCTGCGCCGCAACGGCAACGTGACCACCGGGTTCCCCGGCCCCGACTCGCCCTGACGCGGGACGCCTGTCGGCGTTGGATCCGGCTTCACCCGGCAAGAGGCCGCGGCGCGACCTGCGTCGCTCGCCACGCCGTGCGGCTCAGAAGAGCGCGCTGACCGAGCGGCCGTCGTGGATGCGGTTGATCGCCGATGCGAAGAGCGAGGCGACGGGCAGCACGTCGAGGGACTCGAAGCGCTTGTGCACCGGCAGCGGGATCGTGTCGGTGACGACGACGCGCTCGAGGGGCGCGCTGGCCAGCCGCTCGGGGGCGCGCCCGGTGAACACGGGGTGCGTCGCCGTCGCGACGATGCGCTCGGCGCCGAACTTGCGCAGGGTGGCGCAGGCTTCGAGCAGCGTACCGCCGCTGGCGACCTCGTCGTCGATCATCACCGCGGTGCGGCCATCCACGTCACCGATCAGGTTCTCGGCGCGGGCGCGCTCGTCGTCGGCGTATCGGCGCTTGTCGATGATCGCCAGGTCGAGGCCGAGGCGCGCGGCGAACTTGCCGGCGTCCTTGGCGCCACCGGCGTCGGTGGCGACGACGACCGCGTCCTGCATGCCGGGGATCGTCTGCAGGTGCGACGCGAGGATCGGCTGCGCGGTGAGCTGATCGAGCGGGATCTTGAAGAAACCGCCGATCTGCGGGCTGTGCAGGTCCATCGTGAGGACCCGGTCGGCGCCGGCGGCTTCGAGCAGATCGGCGACGAGGCGCGCGGTGATCGAGATGCGGGGCCGGTCCTTCTTGTCGCTGCGCACGTAGGGGAAGTACGGCAGCACGGCGGTGACCCGGCGTGCGGACGCCCGCTTGAGCGCGTCGATGAAGATCAGCATCTCGACGAGGTGCTCGTTCACCGGCGGCGCGCTCGTCTGGATGACGAAGACGTCTGCCTCGCGGACGTTCTCTTTGACCTGCACCATCAGGTTCTCGTTCGAAAACCGGATGACGTCGGCGCGCCCCAGAGAGAGCCCGAGCTCGGCGCAGATGCCGTCCGCGAGCTCCGTGTGCGACCGGCCAGAGAACACGAAGATATCGTTGCGCATCGTGGGATCCGGGCTGGTCGCGGCGTGGCGTGCAGGCGGCTCCGAGATACCGGTTGGGCTGCTGGATCGTCAAGGCGACCGCCCCCGGGGATCATCGGCGATGAATATCCGGGGGGCGTGGCACGTCGGACCGCACGTTGGTCGATCTCTGCACTTGCTCGTCCCAGGGACCTGTCATGTTCTCGTCGTGTCCTCAGCGCCTTCTGCCCATGGCGCTTGTCGTGTTCGCCGCCCTTGCCTTCGGGCAGGGGTGCAGCGGTTGTGGTGATGGTGGGATGGGACGCGGCACGCCGGAGCCGGACTACCTCGTGGACGGCGGCCTGTGCACCGGCGACCACGAGTGCGAGGTCGGTTCGGAGTGCATCAGCGGCCGGTGCAGCCTGCCGTGCGACGACGAAGAGGCGTGCCCGACGAACGAGTCGTGCACGATCGGCGGCTTCTGCATGCCCGACCTCGGCACGCTCGACCCGATCCCGTGCGACGACGGCGAAGTGTGCGGCAGCGGCGTGTGCGACGGCGGCAACTGCGTCGAGCCCCTGCCCTGCCACGCCGACACCGACTGCTTTGAGGGCGAGGTGTGCGGCCCCGACGGCCTGTGCGAGTCCGGCTGCATCGTCGACACGCACTGCGAGGACGGGTTCACCTGCCTCGACGGCGCCTGCACCCTGGACGCGCCGTGCACCGAGGACGCGGAGTGCGGCGAAGGCGGTGTCTGCGACGAAGCCGACGGCCGATGCGACGCCCGGTGCCTGACCGACGACGAGTGCGGCCCGTACGCGGCGTGTGGCGACGACGGCCACTGCCTCGAGCGGTGCACCGCCGACGAGGACTGCGGCGACGGATTCTGCTGGCGCGGCATCTGCACCGACGAGGACCCGGGGGACCTGCCGCCGCTCGACGGCGCCGGTGGCGACGGGACGGACGGTGACGCTGACGCGGGCGCCGACGACACGGGCATCGGCGGCGACGACGCCGGCACGACCGACGCGGGCATCGATCTCGACGCCGGCACCGGTGAAGACACCGGCATCGGCGGCGGCGACGGCGAGCCGGATGGCGCGCTCGGCGAGCGCTGCGCCGCGACCGAGCAGTGCGCCGACGGCCTCGTGTGCCGCGCTGGCGTCTGCGCCGAGCCGCTGTCGACCTGCATGACCAGCGACGACTGCGCCGAGGGCGAGCGCTGCGAAGACGGCCTGTGCGCGCCGGAGCTCATCTGCACCGACGACCTCGACTGCGGCCCCGGCACGTACTGCCAGCGCGGCCAGTGCCGGCCCTTCTGCTCGGACGACACCGAGTGCCGCGACGGCCAGGTGTGCGACGACGGGCGGTGCCTCGAAGCCGACGCCGAAGAAGGCCTCGCGTGCAGCTCGAGCGCCGACTGCGAGCCCTGCGAGGCGTGCATCCGCGGCGTCTGCAGCCTGACCGAGTACTTCTGCCGCGAGGACGTGGACTGCGGGTACGGCAAGGCCTGCACCGACGGGTTCTGCGCCTTCACCTGCGGCGACGGCGAGACCTGCCCCGGCGGCCAGGCGTGCGTGGACGGCCTGTGCGTGGACGACCCGGACCGCCCGGCGGAGTGCGTGTACAACACCGAATGCGCCGGCGACGCGGTGTGCATCGACGCGGCCTGCAGCACCCGCTGCGACGCCCACGACGACTGCGGCCGCCTCGAGATGTGCGACCACGGCATCTGCCGCCCGGACATCCGCCCGGGGCCCGAGTGCCGCCTGTCGACCGACTGCGACGGCGTCTCGTCGTGCGTCGACGGCGTCTGCCGCGAGCCCTGCTGGGACGACGACGAGTGCACGAGCGGCACCTGCGACCAGGGCTTCTGCACCCGCTGACCGCCGCGCCTTCGACGCCGCGCCGCTGCCCGACCCCGGGTGGCGGCGCGCGCCGTTTTTGCCCGGACGCGGCGAGATCCTTCGGCAGGTTCTGGCGGGCTGCGGCGTTGTACGGCAGAATCCCGCGCAGGACTGCCTGTTGTTCACACGCCTTCGACCCATGCGCATCGCCCCCACCCTCGCCTTCGCCGTGACCGCGGCCACGATCGTCGTCGCCGCTGCCGCCGCCGAGGCGCAGATCTATCGGTACGAGCAGCCCGACGGCACCGTGGTGTTCACGACCGAGCCGATGGACGGCGAGACGCCGTCCGAGGTGTACGGCGAACAGGAGGCGTCGTCGCCGTCGCGTCCGATCGCGTCGCCGCCGGACCGCCCGAACCCGAACCCCGAGCGCAATCCGACCGCGTTCGACCCGTGGATTCGCGAGGCGTCGGAGGCGTACGACATCCCGTTCGAGTTCATCAAGGCGGTGATCCGCGTCGAGTCGGCGTTCGATCCGCACGCAGTGAGCCACGCCGGCGCGATGGGGCTCATGCAGCTCATGCCGACGACGGCGGAGTCGCTGAACTGCGACGACCCGTTCGATCCCCACGAGAACATCATGGCGGGCACGCAGTTTCTGCGCATCCTCGCCAACCGGTACAACGGCGACATCAACCTGACGCTGGCGGCCTACAACGCCGGCTCGGGCGCCGTCGCGCGGTACGACGGCATCCCATACGAAGCCACGCGGCGGTACGTCGAACGCGTGTTCCAGTACTACGAGGAGTACCTCGCGGTGTCCGAAGCAGACGAATGACAGCGGCGCCCCCGGTTGACACGCGTCCATCGCGCGACGACGCTCCGTCGACCCCGCACCCCGCGTCGTCGATGCCCGAGACCGCCCGTCGGTCGCTGCGGACCGAGCTCCTCAACGTCCCGAACCTGCTCACCCTGGCGCGCATCGCGGTCATCCCGCTGGCGTGCTGGCTGGTGCTGCAGCCGTCGGTGGGTGCGCACATCGCCGCCGCCGCGGTCGTCGTGGTCGCGGCGATCACGGACTGGCTGGATGGCTGGCTCGCGCGGCGGCAGGGGCTGGTGACGCTGACGGGGAAGTTCCTCGATCCGCTCGCCGACAAGCTGCTGGTGATGTCACTCTTCGTGACCGCGCTCTCGCTCGGCTGGCTGCCCGTCTGGTTCGTCGTGATCGCCCTCGCCCGCGAGCTGGCGATCACCGGGCTGCGCTCGATCGCGGTCGGTGAAGGCGTCGTCATCGCCGCCGGCCCGTGGGGCAAGGTGAAGACCGTGTTTCAGCTGGTCGGGCTGCCGGTGCTGCTGCTGCACGACACGATCGTGCTGCCCCTCGGCGAGCGTTCGCTCGAGGTCGGTCGTGTGGGGTTCGCCCTGCTCGTCGTGTCGCTCGGCTTCAGCCTGTACAGCGGCTTCGCGTACGTCGCCGGCTTCTATCGCGGGCTCGAGGGCGAGCCGAAGCGGGCCGGATCCGCCTGAACGGCACGGGCCCCGGGCGTACGGCGCAGGGCTTCGAGGTGGGCGACGTCGGATGGCGGCCGGGCGTCAGAGCCCGCGGCGCAGGGCCTCGATGCGGGCGCGCAGGTGCGCAGGGCCGTCGTCGGGCTGCATGGCGAGCACGGTGGCGCCGAGCTCGCGCAGGGTGCGCACGACGTGGCCTCGCTCGTCGCGTTCGGCCATCGCGAACGCGTCGTGCAGGATCTGGTCGAGGTCGTCGCTGGCGGGCACCCACTCGGGCGTGAACGGCACGACGAAGACGACGCGGTGCCGGCGGGCGTGCAGCAGCGCCATGGCCGCGCGGACCGGCTCGATGTCGAGCAGGCCGCCCAGGTCGGTGAACACGACGACGAGGGTCGCGTCGCGATCGGCGGCGGCGGCGCGTTCGAGCGCCTTCGCCAGTGCGTGCTCGCGGGCGCCGAACCGGGCCTCGACCCGTGGCGGCAGGTGCAGCCCGATCGCCCCGGCGTACTGCCGAACCAGGGCTGCGCCGCGCACGTCGACGCCGCAGGCCAGCTGCTCGTCGACCCAGCTGCGGACGCGCGGCCCGGCGTCTCGCTCGATCCACTTCTCGAGCAGCGCCCGGTCCCACAGGTCCTCGCCGGCGATCTGCCGCGGGCGCCCGCGGGCGTCGCGCTCGCGAAAATCGAGGCGCCGCTGCACGAGCAGGTAGCGGCCGACGCGCGACACGACGTCGTCGTCGCTGCCCTCGGTGGACGCGCCGTCGATCGGTCCGCCGAGCGATACCAGCAGACCGGTGAGGCGGCGCAGCTGGCCGGTGCCGGTGCCCGGCGGCAGGTCGGCGACGATCGCCTCGTCGAACGCGATGACGCCGACGCGGTCGCGCTGGCCGAGCGCCCCGGACGCGACGTCCCACGTGGCGTCGATCGCCGACTGCAGGCGGGACCCCTCGGCGCCGCCACGCATCGATGGCGAGGCGTCGACCACGAGCATCAGCGTCACCGACAGTTCGTCTTCGAGCTCGCGGACGATGAGGCGGCCGGCCTTCGCGCTGGCGCGCCAGGCGATGCGGCGCATCGAGTCGCCGGGCACGTAGTCGCGCAGCTCGCGCAGCTCGTATCCGAACCCCGGGCGGCGCGCGACGTGGGCGCCGGCCATCGCGGCGCGGCGGCGGCGTGGGCCGCGCCATGGCATCGACGCGGCCGCCGACCGCGCCGGCAGCACGACGAGCTGCAGGGGGCTCGGCAGCCACGCCGACACCCGCGTGAGCCCGAGGCGCCCGTCGACGTCGACGAACGCGCCGTGCCACCGCCAGCGGCCGACCCGCAGCGGGTCCAGCGCCCACGCCCGACGTGCCGCGCGCCCTCGCCGCGGACCGCCGACCTGCCAGTCCTCGTCGATGCGCACCCCGTCGCCGACCACCGGGCGCACCCGCACCGGCCCGACGCCGTGCACCGAGCGGTTCTCGAGCTGCGTGTCGACGACGACGTCGGCGTCCCCGCGGTGCAGCCCGCGACGGGCGGCGGTGTCGCCGAGGGTGAACGAGAGCGCGAGCCCGCCGTCTTCGATCGACGCGACCCGCAGCACCGCGGCGTAGTACGCCCCGGCGACGACCGCGATCAACACGGCGCCGAGCACGATCAGCACCGGCGCGCTGCCCCCGGTGCCGGCCACAAGGGCGACACAGGCGAGCGCGACGAGGGCGCGACCTCTGCGGGTCAGCCAGGGCGTCATCGGCGCCCCGGGGCTGGCAGGTTCGGGTGCATCAGGCCGGATCCCAGGCCACGGACGAGACGACGTCGCGGATGACGCGGTCCTCAGTGACGCCCGAGATCACCGCGCTCGACGTGAGCACGATGCGGTGGGCGAAGACCGGCTCGACGAGGCGGCGGACGTCGTCGACGTGCACGTAGTCGCGGCCCTGCAGCATGGCCCGCGCCCGGGACGCCCGCATCAGCGCGAGCGACGCGCGGGGCGAGGCGCCGAGGTGGGCGGACGCGTGGTCGCGAGTCGCGCGGGCCAGCCCGACGACGTAGTGGCGGATCGTGTCGCTCACGGCCACGCCCTCGGCGAGCGCGCGCATCTCGAGGATGCGATCGGTCGACAGGGTGGTCGCGATCGACGGGCGCCCGTGCCCGTGGCGGGCGAGCATCTCGGCCTCCTGATCCGCCGACGGGTAGCCCATCGTGAGCTTCATCAGAAAGCGGTCGAGCTGGGCTTCGGGCAGCAGGTACACGCCCTCCTGCTCGACGGGGTTCTGGGTCGCGAGGACGATGAACGGTTCGGGCAGCCGGCGGGTCTCGCCGTCGATGGTGACCTGGCCCTCCTGCATCGCCTCGAGCAGCGCGCTCTGCGTCTTCGCCGGCGCGCGGTTGATCTCGTCGCCGAGCACGACGTGGGCGAACACAGGCCCCGGTCGCAGCACGAAGGTGTTCGTCGACCGGTCGAGGATGCGGATGCCGGTGATGTCGCCGGGCAACAGGTCCGGCGTGAACTGCACCCGGCGGAAACTCGCGTCGAGGGTCTCGGCGAACGCCTTGACCAGCGTCGTCTTGGCGACCCCCGGCACGCCCTCGAGCAGCAGGTGACCGCCGGCGACGAGGCAGGTGAGCAGCAGCTCGGCGACGTGTTCGGGGCCCTGGTACACGCGGCGCAGCTGGGCGAGCACGGCGGCGGCGTCCTCGCGGACGGCGGCCAGCGTTTGCGAATCGAGAGCGGGGGCGGATCGGGTCACGGGATCACCGGTCACGGGGTTACCAGGGGCGGCGGGTGCGTTCGGTCCAGGCGTCGAGCTGCTTCATCGTGTCGAGCACGTCGGTCATCGCGTCGTGCAGTCGAACGAGGCGGCGTTCGTCGAGGGGGGTGCGCATGGCGGCGAGGATCGCGCCACGGCCGGGGATGCGGGCCAGCTCGTCGAGCAGGCGCACGAGGGCGCGGCGACGGCGGGCCGACGCCTTCGGCTCGAACCGGCGGACGTAGCGGTCGACCGCGGCGCGACGCCCTCGGGCACCGGCGGATCCGTGGTCGGGCACCGCGACGCCGAGCGTGCGATAGAAGAGGTGGTGAAAGGTGTCGCGCAGCAGCGCTGCGGGCAGCACGAAGCTGCGGGTGCCGTAGCGCCCGCGGTACCGGCGCAGGCCGAGCTCGAACTCGCTCGCGGACCGGCGTCGCACCGGCGGCACCGGAGCCCGGGGCCAGGCCGGCTTCGCCCAGGGGAACACCGCCACGACGATGACGATGATGCCGGCGAGCAGCAGCGCGGACGCGAGCCGCAGCGCGGACGGCGGCACGCGAGAGTCGCGGGCCCGCTCGAGCGACTCGCCGAGCGCCTGCAGACGCGCGTCGAAGGCGCCCCCGTCGGCGTTGGTCGGCGCCCCGCCGATCGCTCCGTTCTCGGCGACGACCACAAGCCGGCAGGTCAGGCGGTCGGCGCAGAGGCGGTCGAGGGTGTTGGCCAACCACCGGGCGTTGTCGCGCAGCGGCAGCATCAGGTTCGTCAGCATGCTGGCGTCGGCGACGAACACCGCGGCGCCGTCGCCGAGAGACAGGTCGTACACGAGCCCGGCGCCGTCGGGCCAGGCGAAGACCGGCAGGCCCTCGCCGCGCAGCGCCGTGGCGTGGTTCGCCGCGACGCTGCCGACCCGGTCCGAGAGCGGGTGCGTGCCGACGGGGCGAAAGTACGGCAGCGCCGGGTTGTCGAGCAGCAGCCCCTCGGCCTCGTCGGGGGGCGTGACCCGGGTGAGGCCGAACACCTCGGCGAGGCGGTCCGCGCGGCCGAAGTCGTCGGCGACGAGCAGCGCGCCGCCGCCGTGCACCCAGGCGGCGATGTCGTCCACCGGCAGCTCGGTCGTCGGGTACACGAGGACGAGCACGTCGTCGTCGCCAAGGGTGCCGAGGTCGAGGGTGTCGCGCTGCTCGACGGTGCGACCGCCGTGGGCCGCGAGGATCTCGAACGACGACAGGCCGTTCCAGTCCGTGTTGCCGACGCGGTAGTCGGCGAGCTCGGCGTCCTGCGCGGCGGCGGGCGCGCTCCCGCCCACGATGAACGCCACCGTGACGGCGAGCCCGAGGGCGGCCGCGCTGCGGCGCCGGATGGCGGTGCAACGACCCATCAGGCGGCCCTCGGGGTCGGGGCCGCGCCTTCGCGGACGAGGGCGGCGAGTCGCTCGGCGACCTCGATCACGGCGGGGGCGTACACGCGGTCGCTGAAGTACACGTCGTCGACGAGCAGGGTGAGCGCGTCCCATGCCTCGACGGTGTCGACCTCGCCGGCGTCGAGGCGCGCGAGCAGCGCGCCGAGGCGCCGGCGGGCGATGACGTCCACCTCGCCGTCGTGCCGCAACGTACGCAAGGCGCCGCGCACGGCGGACGCGATCTCGGACGTGGACGCCCTGCCCCACCAGGCGCCGCGGGCCACCTCGACGTCGAGCCCTTCGGCGACGTCGCGCAGGGCATCGCGGACCCGAGCCCGCACCGAGACGATGCGCACGACGAGGCGGTGGCCGGGGCGAGGCACGGCCACGTCGACCGCGAGCGGCAGGTATCCCGGGGCCGACACGTCGACGTGCCAGCGGGTGGCGCCGGCCGGCTCGACGTGTGCGGGTGCGGCGTCGATGCGCAGGGGCGCGTCGTGGGCGGTGTCGCCGGCGGTGGGTGTGAGCGTCACAGCGGCGCGTACCGGCCGCTCGTGGTGCGCGTCGAGCACCCGCACCTCGACCCGGTCGGCGACGGGAGCCGCCGCAGCTGCCGCTTCGATCGCGGCGCCGGCCACGCCGGTTGGCTTCGCGGCGGCGCGGCGGCGCCGGCCCGGGCCGCGGCGCCACTCGAAGAGCCGCGCAGCGAGGGCGATGAGCACGAGCGCTGCGAGCGCGAGGCCCACCAGCAGGGGCGCCTCGTCGATCGCCGTGCGGGTTCGGGTCACGGACGCGGTCGCCGTCGCGAGCACCGGATCCCCCTCGGACGCGTCGAGGATCAGCCGCGCCTCGACGGGCCAGGTGCCTGCGCCGAGCCCGGGGGTGACGAGCTCGACGGCCCAGTCCCCCGCTGCGTCGGTGCGGGCCTCGGCCTGCGCCTCGTCGCCCATCGTGACGACAACACGGGCACCGGCGACGGCCCCGGCCGGGTCGGTCACCTGCCCCGATGCGATGAAGCGCGGGGGCTCGAACGGGCCGCGATCTGCCTCGGTGGCGTCGAGGGTGAGGCCGGCGGCGCCGATGACGCGCACGACCGCGAACGCCTCACCGCCGAGGTGCCGATCCGACCCGGAGATCGAGGCGTGCACGTCGCAGGCGGTAGGCCCGTCGGGCACGGGCACGTCGACGAGGGCGCGGCCCGCGTCGAAGTACACGGCGTCGACCGCTTCGCCGCAGGCGATAACGTGCACGGCGTCATGGCCGTCGAGCGCGCGCCCGGCGGACCGGGCCTCGACGATCATCGGGACGGTGTCGCGCCCGACGCCGACGGTCTGCGCGACGTCGAGCTCGACCTGCACCGGGCGCCGGGCGAGCTCGATCGTTGTCGTCGTGTTCGCCGGCTCGTGCCACGGATCGCCGTCGAAGACGACATCGACCGTCCACGGGCCCTCGGCGAGGGTCCCGGACCAGGTGAGATCGCCGAGGCGATCGGTCTCGCCGGGCACCTCGATCGGCGCACCGTCCGCCGGCGTGAACGTCATCGTGACCGGGCGAAACGCCATGCCCTGCGCGACGTCGTCGACGAGATGCACCTCGACGTCGAGCACGCGCCCGACGGGGGACGCGTCGATCGTGAGCGCAGTGCGCGTGGCCACGTCGACCGGGACCGCGAGGGCCGGGGCCGCGATGACACACAGCAGCGCCTGTGCTACGACAATGAGGCCGGGCAGGAGCCGACGCATGCAGTCCGGGGTCGATGGCCCCGATCCGCGGGGCTCCTGTCGCCGCCGACGGCCGGCGCGCGACGTACCGCAGGGTACGTCACGACTCGCCGATGACAACCACGATGCCCCTCGGGGCCTGCCTCGTGATGCCATGCGCTGGTTGCTGACCGCCCTCACTGTTGCCTCCGTGGCCTGCCTTTCGGCAGCTGCGTTCGCTCAGGCGCCAACGATCGTCGTCATCCCCGGGATGACCGACGGCGTGGATCCCCAGGTGGCCGCGGACCTGTCCGAAGAGAGCGCCTGGATTGTACAAGACCACGGCGGGTACGAAGTGTTCCGGTGGTATCAGCTCGAAGAGCTGGCGGACCCGGCCACGGCGACCGCCGTGCTCGACTGCTACGGCGATCCGCGGTGCATCGGCAACGCGCTCTACGGCGGCGGCTGGGACGAGGCGCTCATCGTCGACATCGCCCCCGATGGCCCCGGCCTGATCGTCGAGTACACTCGCATCGACGTGGTCGTCGGCGAGGTCGCCAACGGCGCATCCGCGCGGCTCGTCGCGACGGACGACTTCGGCGCGCTGGTGCAGCCGTGCTTCGACGCCCTCGCCGCGCGCCAGATGGCGCCGCCGCAGCCGCAGGCCCCACTGCAGGTCGTCGTGACGGACGCGCCCCAGCCCCCCGGCATGATCGCACCTGCGGCCAACACGTCGCAGCGCCGCGAGCTCGGTTCGATGGGACGCGCCGGCCGCTGGACGGCGATCTCGGGCGGCGTGCTCACCGCCGGCGGGCTGCTCTTCGGCTTCGCCGCCGACGACACCCAGCAGGAGATCCAGTCCTCGCCGCACTCCCGCAGCGAGCTCGACGATCTGCAGTCGTCCGGCCGCACCCAGCAGACGCTGGCCAACGTCTCGTACGTGGTCGGCGGGCTCGCGATCGCCACCGGCGTCACCCTCGTCATCCTCGACCGGGGCAACGAGTCGGACGGCATCTCGCGCATCGAAGTGACCCCCGCGGGTCGCGGCGCCCGGGTCGGCGTCCGGTTCTGATCGGTGTCCCTGGCTCGCTGCGCCCGCTCGAATCGAGCACGGCTGCGCGCCGGATCAGCCTTCGCCGCGCTCGTAGCTCGCCGCGTTGACCCGCGTCTCCTGCACGTGGACGCGCCGCACGCGGACGTCCATGCCGCTCGGCCGCACCGTCGCGAGCACGCGCTCGGCCTCCTCGAAGAGGATGCGCGCGATGACCTCGGTCGTCGGGCTCTCGTCGAGCACCCACAGCCGGCTCTCGGGGTACACACCGAGCACCGCGTCGATCATCGGGTCGCCGCGGCGCAGGACGAGGTGGTGATCGACGTTCGCGTCGAGCCAGCCGCGCCACGCCTTCTTGAACGCGCCGAACTCGACGAGCATCCCGTCGGCATCGAGCGTCGGGCCGGCCAGCGTGACGGTCACCCACCACGAATGCCCGTGGATGCTGACGCACTTCGTGGGGGCGTCCGGCGAGTCGAGCCGGTGGGCGGTCTCGAAATTGTGGCCGATGTCGATCGTGTACATGGCGTCCTCCTCGCGGCGAGCCTGACCACCGCGACCGAATCGCGCAAGCAGTACCGCGCCGGGCATCGCCGGTTGCGCGAGGCACGATCGGCCCCCAGGTTCGTGGGGACCCGCGCCCCGACTGCCCATGCTCGCACGCCCGTCCTGGCTCGATCCTCGTCGTCGCATCGCGGTCCGCCACTTCGCCGGCCCGGCCGGGTTCGCGGACCGGTACGATCGCCCGTTGCGCATCGCGCACATCACCGATCAGCACGTCGGTCTCGTCACGCCGGAGTCGCTGCAGCGCGCAGCGGTCGAGCTGGTCAACGAGCAGGATCCGGACCTCGTCGTCCTCACCGGCGACTACGTCGCGCACAGCCTCGACTACCTCGATCTGCTCGAGGACGTGCTGCGCAACGTGGACGCCCCGATGATCGGCGTCATGGGCAACCACGACCACTGGTCGGGCGCCGACGGCGTGCGCGCGAGCCTGAAGCGTGCCGGCGTCCTCGTGCTCGACAACGCGTGGACCGAGGTCGAGCTGCGCGGCCAGCGGCTTCGGGTCGTTGGCCTCGACGACGCCTACACCGGGCACGCGGACATCGAGAAGGCGACGATCGGCCTCGACGGTCGCGTGCCGGTGCTCGGCCTCTCGCACATCGCCGAAGAGGCCGACGAGCTGTGGCAGCGCGGGGCGTCCCTCGTGCTCTCGGGGCACACGCACTCCGGCCAGGTAACCGTCGGCCAGCTGCACCACCTCACCCTCGGTCGCCTCGGCGGGCACAAGTACCTGCACGGGCTCTACGGCTGCCGTCGGGGCGAGCAGGCGGACGGCGCCGTGTACGTCTCGGCAGGCATCGGCGCCGCCGTGTTCGGCCTGCGCATCGGGGAGCGGTCGCGCCCCGAGGTCCCCGTGTTCGACCTCGGCGCGGACGCGGACCACCACGACGAGCACCACGCCGAACAGGCGCCCCACCCCGCTGGTCGCGAGGTGACGCCAGAGCTGCGCATGAAGCGCCGCGCGATGGCCGAGCGAAAGCTGCGACGGCGACGGCGGACCGAGAAGACCGAGCGCACCTCGCCCGAGTGAGGACGGGGCACACCGCACGCCTGCGTCGCCACGCTCTGCCCTGCGCCCTCTGCACGAACGCAACACGCCCCGCCGGCGAACCAGCGGGGCGTGACGCGTCAGCGTCGACCGGGATCAGTCGAGGTCGAAGCGGTCGGCTTCCATGACCTTCGTCCACGCGGCGACGAAGGCGTCGACGAAGCCGCCGTCGGCGCTGGCGTAGACCTCGGCCACCGCGCGCAGCACGGAGTTCGAGCCGAACACGAGGTCCGCGCGGGTGCCCGTCCAGCGCACGTCACCGGACGCACGGTCGATGCCGTTGAAGAGCGTCTCGCCGTCGTTCGCCGCCGTCCACTTCGTGCCCATGTCGAGCAGGTTCACGAAGAAGTCGTTGGTGAGCTGGCCCGGGCGATCCGTGAGGATGCCGTGCGACGAGCCGTCGTAGTTCGCGCCGAGGGCGCGCATGCCGCCGACGAGCGCCGTCATCTCGGGCGCGCTCAGGCCGAGCAGCTGGGCCTTGTCGACGAGCATCGCCTCGGCGAGCACGTCGTACGACCCGTTCTGGTAGTTGCGGAACCCGTCGGCGATCGGCTCGAGCCAGTCGAACGACTCGACGTCCGTCTGGTCCTGCGTCGCGTCCGCGCGGCCCGGGGTGAACGGCACGGTGACGTCGTTGCCCGCCGCCTTCGCCGCCGCCTCGATGGCCGCACAGCCGCCGAGCACGATCATGTCGGCCAGCGAGATGCGCTTGCCGTCGGTCTGGGCGTCGTTGAACGCCGACTGCACGCCCTCGAGGGTCGACAGGACCTTCGCGAGCTCGGTCGGGTTGTTGACGTCCCAGTCGTTCTGCGGCGCGAGACGCACGCGGGCGCCGTTTGCACCACCGCGCATGTCCGACCCGCGGAAGGTCGACGCCGAGGCCCACGCCGTGCGGACGAGCTCGGACACCGTGAGGTCGGTGTCGAGGATGGTCGCCTTGAGGGCGGTGACGTCAGCGTCGTCGACGAGCTTGTGGTCGACGGCGGGCGTCGGGTCCATCCAGATCAGCTCTTCGCTCGGCACCTCGGGCCCGAGGAACCGCGCCTTCGGCCCCATGTCACGGTGCGTGAGCTTGAACCACGCACGAGCGAACGCGTCGGCGAACTCGGCGGGGTTGTCCATGAAGCGGCGCGAGATCTTCTCGTACGACGGGTCCGTGCGCAGCGCGAGGTCGGCGGTCGTCATCATCGGCGCGTGGCGCACGTTCGGGTCGTGCGCGTCGGGCACCGTGTCCTTCGCCTCGGGGTTCTTCGGCGTCCACTGGTGCGCGCCGGCCGGGCTCTTCGTGAGCTCCCACTCGTACTTGAAGAGCGTCTCGAAGTAGCTCATGTCCCACTGGATCGGCGTGGGCGTCCAGGCGCCTTCGATGCCGCTCGTGATCGTGTCGTAGCCGTGGCCGGCGCCCTGCGGGTTCGCCCAGCCGAAGCCCTGCTGGGCCATCGGCGCGCCCTCGGGCTCGCGGCCGAGCTTCGAGTCGTCGCCGTTGCCGTGCGCCTTGCCGAAGGTGTGACCACCGGCGACGAGCGCGACGGTCTCTTCGTCGTTCATCGCCATGCGCGCGAAGGTCTCGCGGATGTCGTGCGCCGACGCCGCCGGATCCGGGTTCGCGTTCGGGCCCTCGGGGTTGACGTAGATGAGGCCCATCTGGACCGCGGCGAGGGGCTTCGCGAGGTCGCGATCGCCGGAGTACCGCTTGTCGCCGAGCCACTCCGCCTCACCGCCCCAGTAGATGTCCTCTTCGGGGGCCCAGATGTCCTCGCGGCCGCCGGCGAAGCCGAAGGTCTCGAAGCCCATCGTCTCGAGGGCGACGTTGCCCGCGAGGATCATGAGGTCGGCCCACGAGATCGCGCGGCCGTACTTCTGCTTGATCGGCCAGAGCAGGCGGCGCGCCTTGTCCAGGTTGCCGTTGTCGGGCCAGCTGTTGAGCGGCGCGAAGCGCTGGTTGCCCGTCGCGGCGCCGCCACGGCCGTCACCGGTGCGGTACGTACCGGCGCTGTGCCACGCCATGCGGATGAAGAACGGGCCGTAGTGCCCGTAGTCCGCCGGCCACCAGTCCTGCGAGTCGGTCATGAGGTCGGCGAGGTCCTTCTTGAGCCCCTCGTAGTCGAGGTTCTTGAAGGCCTCGGCGTAGTCGAAGTCGCCGAGCGGGTTCGCCTTCGCCGAGTGCTGGTGCAGGACCGAGATGTCGAGCTGATTCGGCCACCAGTCGCGGTTGGACCGGCCTTCATTCGTGACGTGCTGGGTATGCTCGCTGAAGGGGCACTTTGCTTCGTTCATGAACGGCTCCGTAGGGCAACGGCGCACCAGATCGGCGCGCGGTGGTGGGGTCGGATGGCGTCTGGTCCCGACCGCGCTGTTCAGAACACGCGGCCGGGGATCGTCAGGTCGTGTCCTTTCGATGCATCCACAGTGACCTCCGATACGCAGGAAGTACAACGGATTGAAAACACACCCTCGATAACCTGAACCTATCGCCCGTCACCGACACGCTCGAACGATGGAGTGGTCGACGGATCGGCCTCGGTCGTCGGCGCCCCACCTGCGCCGTCGTGCACGACGATCCCGACCGCGCGTCTTCGCCGGCTTCGGTCAGGCCGGGCGCCGCCGCAGGCGCATGCGGAACCCGAGCGTCTCGCCGAACGAGAACCGCAACACGGTCAGCTCGTCGCCCTGGACGCAGTACGCGCCGGACAACCGGACGCCGTCGACCTCGAACACGAGCGTGCTGCCGAAGGTCTCGATCGTGCCGACCTCGGACTCGTCGGTGTAGTCGAGGCCGACCTCGCAGGCGCAGTCCTCGTCGCCGACGCGCTCGCAGACGCCGTTGTAGTACTCGCCGTTGCACGGGACGGACGAGCCGCCGTAGCAGGCGAGCGGGAACCCGAAGCGCAGGTCGAGGCGACGCTCGGCGTACTCGATCAGGTAGGCGTCGTTGTCGAACACCAGCAGCTCGCCGATCGCTTCGCCCTCGCCTTCGGCCACGAGATCCGGGCAGGTGCCGTCGAGCGGGTCCCACGACTCGGCGAGGGGGCAATAGACCTCGATGTCCCAGGTGCCGACGAGGTCGCCCCCGCAGGGCTCGAAGTCCGACGCGAGCAGCGCGCAGGCGACGCCCTCGGACACCTCGGCGCCATCGAGGGTCGCGTCCGTCGCGTCCGCGCCGGCGTCCGCCTCGTCGACGCCGCCCGGACTGGCGTCGCTGCAGGCCACGATCCCCGTGACGGCGAGCAACAGGGCGATGAATGCAGAGCGTCGGAGCACGAAACCTCGAGAACCGGGTCGAGCGCCAACGGTGATGGGCCTGCCCATCGCACGCAAGGGGGGCACGCAAGGGGGCACGCAAGGGGGGCACGCAAGGGGCGCGCGACCGCGGGGCCTAGCGGTCGGTCGGGCCGACGCGGTCGATGATCTCGAGCCACCGGCCGGCCATGCTGCGTCGCCAGCTCGCGGCGCGGTCGGCGACCGACTCGCGCTGCGCACGCACACCGGCGAGCTGCTCCTCGAGCTCGGCGACCCGGTCCCGCGCACGGTCGGCGATCGCCTCGCGGGCGGCGATGGCGTCCCGCAGCTCGGCCGTAGTCGCCCGCAGCTCGCGCGCCTCGGCTTCGAGCGCAGCGCGGCTGGTCTCGGCCCGGTCCCGCGCAACGCGGAGCTCACGGACCGTGTCGAGCGCGGCGTCGAGCTGGGCCTGCACCTCGTCGCGCTCGGCGGCGGCACCGGACAGCTCGGCGGCGTTCGTGTCTCGGTTCGCCAGCTCGTCCTGCAGCGCACGCACACGCGCCTCGGCGCGCAGAGCATCCGACCGTGCCGCGGCGGCGCGACCGTCCGCCTTCTCGGCTCGCTCCTTCAACACGTCGCGCTCGGCGTGCAGCGCCTCGGTCGCGGCGCGCACCTTCTGCTGCAGCGTCCGCACCTCGTCTTCGAGGGTGCGGATCCGCGCGGCGGCTTCGGCGTCCACCTCGGCCTGCGACGGCGCGTCGATCGGCGCGGTCGCGGTCTCGGCCGGCAGATCGGCACCGACGACGAGGCTGCCCGCACGCAGTCGCTCGAGGGCGTCGTCCCAGGCGATCCCGGCGTCGGCGAGGTCCTTCAGGTGCTGCCGCGCCCCGTCGATCGTGAACCGCTGCTCGTGCAGCAGGGTCTGGATCACGAGCAGGAGACGGATGTCCCCCGGCCGAAAGAGCCGCTGCCCGGACCGGGTCCGCGACGGACGGACCTCGCGGAACTCGCTCTCCCAGTACCGGATCACGTACGGCTTCACGCCGACGATGCGCGACACCTCTCCGATCTTGAACCAGCTCTTGTCGGGGATCTCGACCAGCGTTCGTGCCCGTGCAGCGCGTTACGTGTGCGAGGGTGCCACACCGAGCCGAGGGCGAAAAGCAGAACGCCGCCGCCTCGTTGGCGGTCGGCGTTCAGTCCCCGGGGCCAATCCCCGCGGTGGCGTCCGGTGCCCCGGCCGAGCCGGGGCCGGCGCTCAGGCGTCGCCGTTGCGGCGGCGCAGGGTGTCGTTCACGTGCTGCTTCAGCACCGGCGACGCCTTGAAGGTCGCCACGTGCCGCGCCGAGATCGTGATCTCCTCACCGGTGAGGGGATTGCGACCGACGCGCGGCTTCTTGTACCGCACCACGAAGTTGCCGAATCCGCTGATCTTGACCTTCTCGCCGGACGTCAGCGTCTCCTTGAGGATGTCGAACGTCATGTCGACCAGGGCCGCGCTCTCTCGCTTCGAGAAGCCGCCGACCTGTTCGTACACCGCGTTCGCGATATCGGCCTTCGTCGTGGTGGTGGTGGTGCTCATCGTTTGATTCCTCGACAACGTTTCGACCGCCCGGCTGGGCGGGGGCAGCCCCCTACCCCGTTCGCAGGGGGATGACAATAGAAAACCACGGTGCCGCGCCAGGTTGCGCGGGCAGGTCAGGTCCGGACGCGAGCGTCGAGCCCCTCGGTGAGGTGCTCCACGAGCGCCCGCTGGCCCTTCTCGACCTGCTTGTCCGTGAGCGAACCGTCGGCCTTTCGCCACGTGGACCGCAGCGCAAGACTGCGGTGCCCCTCGTCGACGCCGGGCCCCTCGTACACGTCGAAGAGGCGCACGTCTTCGAGGAACTTGTGGCGGAACGTCGCGAGGACGTCCTCGACGCGAGCCCAGGTGACCTCGTTCGGCAGCAGCAGCGCCACGTCGCGGGTCGAGGCCTGGGTCCGCGGCACACCGGAGTGCCGCCCCGGGTCGGCGTCGATCTCGAGGATCGCGCCGAGGTCGAGCTCGAAGAACGCGACACCCTGCTCGATCTCGAACGGATCGAGCCGATCGGGGTGCAGCGCGCCGACGCGCCCCACCTCGGTCTCACCGAGCAGCACGCGGCCGAACACGCCGGGGTGCGCCCACGCGGGCGGCGTCCCGGACACGACGCGCAGCGGGCGACCGGTGGCCCGCGCGACGACGGCGACGAGCGCCGAAGCGTCCCGCCCGTCGAGCACCGCGCGGTCGCTGGCCCAGGACGTGTCGCGCACGCCGGTCAGGACCGCGGTGAGGTGCAACGGCTCGGGGGTGCGATCGCCGTCGGTGTCCTTCGAGAACACGTGGCCGAGCTCGAAGAGCACGACGCGCTCGGCCCCACGGGCGAGGTTGTGCGCGACGGACTCGAGCAGCCCGGGCAGTAGCGTCGACCGCATCACGGACGTCTCGACGCCGAGCGGGTTCTTGAGCGCGAGGGGCTCGCGATCGTCGAAGAGCGCGAGCTTCGAGGGATCCGTCATCGCCCACTTCACCGCCTCGGACGCGCCGGCGCCGGCGAGGGCGTGGCGCACCCGCTCGACCGTCCGCAGCGTGGCGTCGGACTGGATCGGCTGGCGGTGCTGCTCGATCGGGGCGTCGTCGCGGCGGACGACGTCCACACCCGGCGTACCGGGCGGCAGGCTGGCGGGTAGCGCGTCGAAGCCGACCACGCGACCGACCTCTTCGACGAGATCGATCGGGCGGGTCAGGTCCGGACGGCGCGGCGGCACGCCCACACGGTACTGCGTGCCGATGCCCTGCAGGGTCTCGAGCACGACGTGCAGGCCGAGGGCCTCGAGGGCGCCGGTGATCTGATCCTGCGTGAGCTCCATCCCGAGGATGCGCTCGGGGTAGTCCGCCGGCATCGTGATCTCGATCGGCTCGATCGCGCGGGGCACGACGTCGATCGAATCGCAGGCGACGCGGCAGGTGTGACCGAGCGCCTGCTGGGTGGCCACGATCAGCTCGAGGGCCCGCTTCATCGCCCGCGGCACGCCGTAGATGTCGACGCCGCGCTCGAAGCGGTGCGACGAGTCCGAGTGCATGCCCAGGCGCCGCGAGGTGCGGCGGACGTCAGACGGTGCGAAGTTCGCGACCTCGATGGCCACGTTCGTCGTGTCGTCCGAGATCTCAGAGTCGACGCCGCCCATCACGCCGGCGATCGCCACGGCGCGCTCGGCATCGCTGATCACGAGGTCGCCGGGCTCGAGGGCCCGCTCGACGTGGTCGATGCTCTCGATCGTCTCGCCGGGTTCGGCGCGGCGCACGAGCAGGGTGGCGTGCGAGAGCTTGTCGAGATCGAACGCGTGCAGCGGCTGGCCGTACTCGAACATCACGTAGTTCGTGACGTCGACGAGGTTGTTCACCGGGCGCTGCCCGATGGCGCGCAGGCGACGCTGCATCCACTCGGGGGACGGGCCGACCTTCACGTCGCGGACGACGCCGGCGGCGTAGCGCGGGCACCCGATCGGATCGACGATGCCGACGTCGAGCACGGCGCCGGCCGGCTCGTCGTCCTCTTCGTACTCCGCACGGACGATCGGCGCCTTCATGGACCGACCGAAGAGCGCGGCGACCTCGACGGCGACGCCGTAGTGGCTGAACGCGTCGGACCGGTTCGGCGTGATGCCCAGGGTGAACACCGTGTCGCGGAGCCCGAGGGCATCGGCAATCGGCGTGCCCGGCTGCATCGCCTCGTCGAGCTCGAGCAGCCCGTCGTGGTCGTCACCGAGCCCGAGCTCGTCGGACGCGCAGAGCATGCCGTGGGAGTCCACGCCACGCATCCGGCCCTTCTTGATCTTGAAGTCGCCGGGCAGGCGGGTGCCGACGGTCGCCACGGGAGCGAGCAGCCCCTCGCGGGCGTTCGGGGCGCCGCAGACGATCTGCAGCGTCTCGTCGCCGCCGACGTCGACGCGGCACACCGAGAGGCGGTCGGCGTCCGGGTGCTGGGACCGCTCGACGATGCGGCCGACGACGACGCCGTCGAGGTCACCACCGAGCTCGTCGATCGCCTCGACTTCGAGGCCCGAGAGGGTCAGGCGGTCGGCGACCACGCGGGGGTCGAGGCCGTCGAGATCGACGAGCTCACCGAGCCATTCGTAGCTGATCTGCATGGGTCGTCTCTCAGCCGAACTGCGCGAGGAACCGCAGGTCGTTGTCGTAGAAGTGGCGGATGTCGTCGATGCCGAGGGTCAGCATCGCGACGCGCTCGACGCCGATGCCGAACGCGAAGCCCGAGTAGACATCGGGGTCGATGCCGACGGCCTCGAACACGTTCGGATCGACCATCCCGGCGCCGAGGATCTCGATCCAGCCGCTCTGCGAGCACACGCGGCAGCCGGAGTCGCAGAACGGGCAGGTCACGTCGACCTCGACGCTCGGCTCGGTGAACGGGAAGAAGCTCGGCCGCAGGCGCACGTCGAGCGAGCGCCCGAAGAGGCGGCTGGCGAACGTCTGCAGCGTGCCCTTGAGGTGCGCCATCGTGATGCCCCGATCGACCACGAGCCCCTCGACCTGACGGAAGTTCGGGCTGTGGGTCATGTCGAGGGTGTCGCAGCGGAACACCGCGCCGGGGGCCGCGATGCGGATCGGCGGCTCATTGGCGAGCATCGTGCGGATCTGCACCGGCGACGTATGCGTGCGCAGCAGGCGCCCGTCTTCGACGACGAAGGTGTCCTGCATGTCCCGCGCGGGGTGGTCCGGCGGGAAGTTCAGCGCTTCGAAGTTGTGAAAGTCGGACTCGACCTCGGGGCCCCACGCGACGCGGTAGCCCATCTCGGCGAAGACCTCGAGCATGCGCGCCTCGGTCTGCCGCAGCGGGTGCAGGGCACCTCGCGGGACGGCGGGGGGCGGCAGGGTGACGTCGATGCCGCCCTCGGCGAGCTCCTTCGCGCGGGCCTCGGTGCGCAGGGCCGCGCGCCGATCGTCGAGGGCCTGCTGCACGGCCTGCTTGGCGGTGTTCACCGCCTGGCCGAACGCGGGGCGCTCGTCGGGCGTGAGGTCGCGCATCTGCTTCATGAGCGCGGTCACCGCGCCGGACTTGCCGATGAAGCGGGCCTTGACCTGGTTCAGCACGTCGTCGTCCGCCGCGTCGGCGAACGCGGCGATGGCGTCGTTCACGATGCCATCGAGCTGCTGTCGAAGTTCGTCGAGCATGGTCACACCGTTCGGGTGGGGCGCCGGATTCGCGGGCGCTCGGCGGGGGATACCCGACCCCTGGCAGGCTCGCAAGCGCGCGCCCGTGATTCGGTCGGGGGGTGACGCGAGGGCAAAAACGTCCGCGCGCGGCTCGCCAGAGACGAGCCGCGCGCGGCGTGGTGCGGCGGGCGGGTCAGCCCAGCTGCGCCTTCGCCACGTCGGCGATGCGCGTAAACGCTGCCGGGTCGTGCAGGGCGATGTCGGCGAGCACCTTGCGGTCGAGCTCGACGTTCGCCTTCTTGAGGCCGTTGATGAAGCGGCTGTAGGCG
>Ga0070729_10001534_pt1 | contig 34522 bp, 27 predicted proteins | sample tdDd472_FD_66725 | JGI IMG/M metagenome (GOLD analysis project Ga0070729, IMG submission 66725) | Marine sediment microbial communities from the Atlantic coast under amendment with organic carbon and nitrate - tdDd47.2 | ecosystem: Environmental > Aquatic > Marine > Coastal > Sediment | place...
CCGTTTGATATTGCGGTTGCAATTTCTCAAGAATCGCAGAAGACACTGAAGAAACGAAATGTGAAGCCGATTGATAAAAAGCTAAATATTCAAGTTAAAGTAATGCAACAGCCCGTTGAAAGAAGGGTTGATTCACAATTCAATCAGGCTGTACAAAATACTTTAGATACTCAGCAGCCGGCAGGCTCGCTGAAAAAAATCCACAAGTAGCTATTGGCGTCTGTGCTGAGCTGCTGCTGCTCTGAATGCATTGACAGCCGGTCCTGCTACAGCGTGTATCTGCTGGAATTGGACTGCTTGAAAAATAATAGATCCGAAGAGACTCATAATTCCAAAGCTTAGGCCTGTAGCGATTGCTGGCATGATCACAGGAATTGCAACAATAGCTTCTGCCATGTAGACAACGGTAAGAGCTATGGTAGCAAGGGCGATACTATTAACGATGGCTTCGATAGGGCGTTCTCGTGCCGCTCTGTGTTGATCGTTCACAAAACCACCAAGATTATGCACCAAATCATCTCTCATATTTTGTGGAAGAAGTCCTACTAAATTAGCCATAATTTCATCTCACTTTTGTCGTAAAGACAACCATGGTATAGAGAGGATCAATATTGATCTATGTGAAATAATATTTATTGGTCAGTGTTTTTTTTAACACGAAGCCCGATATTTCGATGGTACGCACCTTTTATGAGCTTTGATTGCATATCCCTTGCATGTTGAAGCATTGCAATTCCTAATTCGATATGCTCGGGCATGTGTTCATCAAAGACGATTCGTGCAGACTTTTTTGTTTTAATACCACTTCTATTAAGTGGAAGGTCTGAAATGAGTAGAAGTGCACCGAGTGTAAACTTCCTTTTATAGCTCGCGGCAAAAAGCGTCGCGCACTCGAGTTCGATGGCTTGCGCTTTTGTGTCTTTAAGCCTTGTTTTGAACTCTTCGTTAAACTCCCAAAAGCGGAGGTTAGAGGTAAAAGTGATGCCGATGTGGTAGGTCATTTTTTTCTCTTCCATCACTTCTGTTATCGCTTTTGACATGAGGAAATTTGCAAGAGCAGGGACTTCTTTTGGAAAATAAAAATCTGAAGTGCCTTCACCACGGATACTAGCAATGGGGACCAGATAGTCACCCACTTTGTATCGTCTTCGTAACCCTCCACACATTCCGAGTAATATGGAGGACTTAATGTTTAAGAAAGAGCAGAGGTCAATTACAAGTGCAGCAGCAGTCGAACCGATCTTAAAATCGAGAATAGAAATATCTGCCTCTTTTGCATGTGCAACCTTGAACATGCTGCCCTCATAAATTTCCACATTATATTTTTTTGCAAAATAATCAACATACTGCGGGAAATTCGTGATGATTAAGTTCTCTTGGAACTCACTTGCGGGGCAACCTGAGTATCTCTCAAGGGTTTCTTTTGCGAAAACTTCTTCAGTAATTTCTTCCATAGCTTCTTCATACCATAAATAGAGACTTTTGAAATCAAAAATCTCACGCTTTATCAAATCTTTAAAAATTTATTTAAAATATTCACATCTCTCGTTAACCTACCCTGTATGCCAGAAAGCTACATTAATCCAGTAAGAATACCACTTGTTTTACCCAATTTTGCAGCGGATGAAGAGGTTCGTCTTCCTGTGCCTCCAGGAAATGATGAGAGCCAAGACTGGAGAGATTTGTCTCTAAGGCTGGCTCAGGTGGCTGCGGGTATATTTTTTGCTCGAGAACTTTTACTTGGATCTGCTTTGGGAACGATTGGTGCGGGTGTGATTACTGGAGTTACTCTTCTCGCGGGAGTTTGGCTTGATGAATCGAGGGCATTACGGGTATGGCAACGTTACTCAAACGAATGTGAGAAGCAAATCAATCAATTTTCTCGTAATAATGCGCGACTCAAGAGGCGTCACGAGGAACTGAAAATTGAAATAAGTACCTTGAAGTCTCAGGTTGCTACGTTGGTCGATCTGCAAAGGACGGTTGGCGGACACATAAGCAAGCTGGAGAGTGTGGAAAAAGCCCTTATATCGGGGCACCGCAAGATGGTCGCGATGCATGGCTCAATGGCTTCTTTGAGTAAGAAATACAAGGAGCTACACCGTAAGAATCTGGAGCTCTATTCTAAGAATAAATCTTTACATTGTAAGAACGTAGAAGGTGTGCAAGCTCTCGGAGGAAGTGTGGTGGAATTGCGCGAGATAGCTGGCCTTATGAGGCAGCATTTTGGTTCAGCCTCCGGTCATTGACTTTTTGTTATTATAGGGGTATGGTAGAGCTGTTTTTCTCTTGAACTAGGAACTGCATGAAACAGAAACGAGAGCACTGGGGATCAAAAGTTGGTTTCCTCTTTGCTGCTATTGGATCTGCCATTGGATTGGGGATCTTATGGAAATTTCCCTACACTGTTGGTCAGAATGGTGGCGGACTATTTCTCATCACGTACTTTATTTGCTTGGCAATTGTTGGCTTGCCTCTCCTTATTGGAGAGCTTATTTTAGGTAGGGGATCTGAGCGAGCAGCAGTTGGGTCATTCATGGTGCTTCACAAGGGCTCTACCCCATGGAAACTCGCCGGATGGCTTGGTGTTTTGGCTTCTTTTTTGATCATGTCATTCTATAGTGTGATCGCCGGTTGGGGAATGAGCTACATCCTGATGTCCCTCACAGGGTTTTATCAAGGATTAACCCGTCCCGAAGTGGCGAGAATGTATACAGACCTCTCTCAGTCTGGGAGTATCTCCCTTTTTTGGCATTTGCTCTTTACTGCTGTAACAATGGGGATTGTATTTTCAGGTGTCCGTAAAGGGATTGAATTTTGGACGAAACTAATGACCAGGGTCTTTTTAGTCTTAATGGTCTGCTTATTTCTCTATAGTTTGACGCTCGACGGTTTTGGCAAGGCGTGCGACTTCCTCTTTTCTCTTAAAACAGAAAATTTTCAGTTTTCTAGTGCAATTGAAGCTCTCGGCCTCGCCTTTTGGACACTTAGTATTGGACAGGGAATTATGATCTCTTATGGAAGCTACATGCGGCACGAAGCAGATGTGCTTCAGCTTGCCGGTATTGTTGCATTCTCAGTGGTTGTTGTCGCAATTCTTGCAGGGCTTACTATCTTTCCAATAGTGTTTAGTTTTGATGTTGCGCCCGATTCAGGTCCGGGACTTGTGTTTCAAACCCTTCCGTACCTTTTTGCTCAGCTACCAGGTTCTTTGGTGATATCGACTATTTTCTTTTCTCTGTTTGTATTCACAGCATTAACCTCTGCTATACCTCTTATCGAAGTTGTGGCGACAAACATTATGGAACTGCACGAAATTTCACGAAAAAAAGCCGTAATGATAGCAGGCGGTGGAACGTTTCTTTTAGGGATACCGAGTGCGTTTGCGTATAGTGGAACTCTGTTCCCTGAGTGGAAAGCTGTATATGGAATGAACTTCCTCGACACTGTAAATACACTTGTGTCAATCTGGATCATTCCTATTTGTGGTCTTTTGACTTCGCTCTTTTTGGGCTGGATACTTGATAGAAGTGTCGCCTTCAAAGAATTTACGTCAGGAACTCGTTTTGGAGTTCTTTTTTCAGTGTGGTACTTTTTTGTTCGGTTTATCGTACCTCTGACTATCATTGTGATCATTATTCAAAAAAGTGGTCTCTTTAACTTTGACATTATCTTTTCATCTTGAGGGCAGAGCATGAGTACTGTACGGGAACATTGGGGATCACGCATTGGATTTATTTTAGCAGCAGTTGGATCAGCGATTGGTCTTGGCGTCTTATGGAAATTTCCATATACCGTTGGGCAAAATGGAGGAGGGCTCTTTCTCCTCATGTATATCGTGTGTACGATTGCAATTGGGATTCCTGTCTTTATTGCGGAGTTGATGATTGGGAGACGGACACAAAGAGCAGCTGTTGGAGCATTCTCTAGTCTTTGCCAGGGACAAACTGCATGGAAAGTTGCTGGTTGGTTTGGAGTCATTTCATCGTTTCTGATCATGTCATTCTATAGCGTCATTGCTGGCTGGGGAATGAGTTATGTGCTTATGTCGCTTACAGGATTTTACCAAAACTTGAGTGAAGCACAAATTGGGGGTGTTTTTGATACGCTATCCCATTCAGGAAGCATTACTGTGTTTTGGCATTTTCTCTTCACCGTGATCACAATGGGTATCGTCCTTTCAGGTGTTCGAAAAGGGATAGAATTCTGGTCAAAGATAATGACGAGGGCTCTTTTCATAATGCTTGTCGTGCTCTTTTTATATAGCATAACGCTTCCAGGTTTTGGAAAAGCGGCGGAATTTATTTTTTATCCTGACTTTGAGCGGTTTCATCTTTCGAGCGCATTAGAAGCGCTTGGGCTTGCTTTCTTCACGTTGAGCCTTGGTCAAGGAATAATGATTTCATACGGAAGTTACATGAGAGACAGCTCAGACATTCCTCAAATGGCGGGAATTGTTGGTGTTTCTGTAATACTTGTTGCTCTTCTCGCAGCGATGACCATATTCCCTGTCGTTTTTACGTTTGGGCTTTCTCCTGACGCTGGTACCGGAATGGTGTTTCAAACACTTCCCTACCTGTTTGCAAAAATGCCGGGAGCTCTGGTCCTTTCAACCTTATTTTTCACTCTTTTTGTTTTTACAGCCCTTACTTCTTCAATCCCTTTCATCGAAGTTGTCGCAACTAACATGATGGAGCTGCTCGGATGGACAAGAACAAAAGCAGTACTTACAGCCGCTTGTGCCACATTTATTTTTGGAATACCGTGTGCACTCTCTTCATCTGGAGAGTTATTTCCTGAATGGCAAGCAATCTACGGAAAAACGTTTATCGAAACGATAGAAGGGCTTGTTTTTGTGTGGCTTGTTCCTGTTGGTGGATTGCTTACATCGATCTTCGTTGGCTGGGTTGTGGAAAGACAAATTTCGTTCGATGAATTTTCTGAAGGCGAATCGAACAAGTGGTTATGGAAATTGTGGCATTTTGGTATGCGCTGGGTAATTCCTTTTGTCATTCTACTAATAATTCTTCAAAAGAGTGGGTTGATTGATGTTGATAGACTTAGCTAATCAAAATTTCAGTATCAGAAAAACCCATACTTCACTATCTTGAACAGAAGTATTCAAGTATTGGTGAGTACGGATGTCAAAAGGGAAAGAATATCAAGTGAATGTTTTGGATCACTTTGTTCTCACAGCAAGCGATATCGATAAAACGATCTCCTTCTATACACGTTACCTCGGCATGACTGTTGAAGAGTTTAATGGAGGACGAAAAGCGCTTAAATTTGGAAAGCAGAAAATAAACCTGCACCAGAAGGGAAAAGAGTTTGAGCCAAAAGCAGACAAACCAACTCCTGGCGGGCTTGATCTCTGCTTCCTAACGACATGCTCTGTGCAGGAATATGCCGCCTTTCTGGATGATGAGGGTGTTGAAATTATTGAAGGTCCAATAGAAAGGACCGGTGCTCAAGGGCCAATTCTCTCAATCTACATACGTGATCCAGATAATAACCTGATCGAGATCTCTGAAAAAATTCTCTAAATTGTATTGCTGTAGCAATTCAAGTATTTTATTAAAATAAACTGAGATTTATGGTATACTTATCTCCATTAGTAAGGAGGGAATATGTCATCAATAGGTGTTTTACCTGTAATTGACGACGATACAAGAGGGCGTTTGACAGCGCTTCTTGAGGACGCGCGTCTGGAAGAGAGCCCAAGTGTGGCTACGGATGTTGGAAGATTAGGGCACAAAATTGTGGTCCTGCTTTCAAGCGAGAGTGAAGGGGATACTGCGCTAGGAGAAACCCTTTTTAACCGTCTGCAGGAACTCAGAGATTCACCAAGCTCTCAACGAATTACTCTTTCGCCAGAACTTATGATTGCAACAAATGAGCGGGGAATTCTCGAAACTGATGAGCTACTCGATGAGTTTTACGGAGCGGCTGCAGAAGATGATTCTCATACCCTTTCTCGTTTACTTTATAATGAAGAGGGTGTAGTTAGGCCAACACTGAGTCCTTTTATTGGACCTGCGTTGTCATTTGCTGCTGAATCAGGTTCTGTACATTCATTTAATGTTCTTTTTTCTCTTGTTCCAGATGAGTCAAGGGATATTGCTTTTGCACTTGAAAAAGCTTCAGCTGCAAAGCATGCAGGAATCATTCAATCAATACTGCAAAGATCCTCAGCGGTTGAGGTCCTCGACTCAGGATTACTCAGCTATGCATTCCTTGCGTCTTCATCATCACCTCTCTGTGTTGAGGCGTTTATGGAGCACGATACAGTCATTGCCCAACTTTCTTTAAAAACCCTCATTGAGGGAGAGTTAAATTGTGAGCGCGGTTCTGTTCGAGATCGCTTGGTAGCGATAAGAGAAAAAGCAATGTTTCGAGAGTCGATGGAAGGTGAGGGATCCCATTCCTAAATGTAAGGGAGTTATTACGCTGATTTGAGGAGCTTCATCTGCTCAAAGAGGCGCTTCATTCCTGCTTCGAGTTCTTGAGGAGTATCATACTCAGCTAAGAAGAGCTGCGTCTTCGCAGCTTTTCCACCTTTATGCTGCTCAAGTGTGAGCGTTTTCTTGCCAAACTGCATCAAGATAATGTGTTGCTCCATTGCCATCACTCGAATTCTCGTAAGATGATAGAGCCACTGTACCTCGATTGGAGGTTTGCCAAATCGGTCCTTCATCTCTTCGAAAATTTCATCAACTTCCTTCTGAGTGAGCGCATCACCAAGGCGATGGTACAATTCAATCCGGAGTGAAGTTTCAGCGACATACGAGGCAGGAAGGCTTGCCGGGTAATTGAACTCCATTTTCACATCGGTGAAATCAGGTTGGATATTCTTTTTCATCGTGTCGATGGCGCGCTTCAGCAGTTTACAATAGAGGTGAAAGCCAATGGTAGAGACATTGCCAGACTGTTGTGTTCCAAGGAGGTCTCCTGCACCACGAATCTCCAAATCACGCATAGCCAGTTTCATACCGCCGCCAAACCCAGACGCTTCGACCAGCGCGTTAAGACGTTTTCTTGAGATTTCTTGCAGCTCTGTGTTTTTTGGTACGAGAAAATACGAATAGGCAGGCTTATTCCATCTTCCAACGCGTCCTCGCAGCTGGTAAAGATCTGCTAAGCCATAATGGTGTGCTTTGTCGATTAGGATGGTATTTGCATTCGGGATATCGATACCGCTTTCTACGATTGTTGTTGCACAGAGGATGTCGGTGACACCAGATTTGAAAGCATGGAACGCAGTGTCAATTTCATCACTTGACATTTGACCGTGCACGATTCCAATTTTTGCTGCAGGGAGAAGTTCTCCAAGCTCTTTTGCTACGCCGTAAATTGATTCAACGCGGTTGTGGATGAAATAGGCTTGTCCATCATGCGCAAGTTCTCGAAGTAGTGCGTTTTTTATCAATTCTGGTTGTCTATCAGCGATAATCGTTTTAATTGGGAGTCTGTCTTGCGGGGGAGTGTTAATGACAGACATTGGTCGTGCACCCACAAGTGAGAAGTACAGCGTTCGAGGAATCGGTGTTGCGGAGAGTGTAAGACAATCAACCCCAATTCTCATTTTCTTTAAGTGTTCTTTAGCGCGCACGCCGAATCGTTGTTCTTCATCGATGATAATGAGGCCAAGCTTCTTAAAAGAGATGTCTTTGCTAATCAATCGGTGGGTCCCGATTAAGATATCAATGGCACCTTCTTTTACCTCCTCGATAATCTTTTTTTGTTCTTTCGGCTTCACGAAGCGAGAGAGGGCACCGATCCGAATAGGGTAGTTTGCCATTCGTTCAAGAAACGTTTCATAGTGTTGCATTGCAAGAACTGTTGTGGGAGCGAGAATAGCGACCTGTTTATTCCCGTCGACAACAGCTTTAAATGCTGCGCGCATTGCGACTTCTGTTTTCCCATAACCAACATCACCACAAATCAAGCGGTCCATAGGGGCCTGAGACATCATATCTTCTTTTACATCACGAATTGCTTTCTCTTGGTCTTGCGTTTCAGTAAAAGGGAAGTCACTTTCAAACTCCAGCATCTCTGCTGTATCTTTTGGGCATGAAAAACCGCCGTGAACATCACGCATTGCCTGGTATTTAATGAGATCTCGCGCATAGCCAATGATCGCTTTTTGGGCTCGAACCTTCTGGTTGTGCCATGTTTTTGTTCCAAGCTTGTGAAGCGAAGGCATCTCTTCAGAGGTGCCGATATACCGACTAATCAGGTGGGACTGTGTCAGCGGTGCAAAAAGTGTTCCACCCTCGGCATACTGAATCATCATAAACTCTTCTTCTTGTCCGAGGTGGTTTGTTTTTTTCTCAATCCCTAAAAACTTACCAATACCATTATGAAAATGAACTACGAGGTCACCTGATTTGAGCTCGTGAAATTCAGAGGGAGGTGTCGTGTAATTATTTCGCCATTTCTGTCGTGTTACCTTATGCTTCTGGCTAAGCTCCGTATATGGATAGATAAGAAGGTCGATGTCTACAAGCGCGACACCTGAAGACAAATATCCCTTGTGGAAAGTGGCATCGTCCGGTAGGGGGAGCTTTCCCTTCATAGCTTCCTCTTCCGAGTGTGTTGAAGCTATGAGATGGACATCTGAAAACTGTTTAAGATCCGCGGCTCCAGAGATTGGTACAAAGGCATGTTGATACCGCTCAACGGTGAGTTTTTGATTGAGCAGTTCAAACGTCACTTCTTGAAGAGGGGCTTTCCCTGAATAAAAATCTCGTCCAGTCTTTTTCACATGCACATCGGGACTGAGTTTTTCAGCAGGGGACTCTGAAAAAAAGAAGCGAGGGTAGGACTTCGTTTGTTCGCACAGGTCTTTGAATGGAATGACGAGCGGAGATTTTGCACTCGGGAGTGATTCAAGAGAAACCGCTCTATCTTCGAGCGCAACTAAATTATCAAAAACAATAATCGTATCATCGGGTAAGTAAGAAAGAAGTGAGGTGGTAGTGTCTTGTTGTTTTATGATAGCTAGTTCTTCTGCGGGAGGGATTGTAACGCTCTCCACTTTCCCTATCGTCTTTTGTGAAACAGGATCGTAGGTACGAATGGAATCGATCGTATCACCAAAAAAGTCGATACGCACAGGATCGAACGTGGAGACTGGATAAATATCAATAAGGCTGCCTCTTACCGCGAACTCACCCTTGTCTGCTGCTACCGCACATCTTGTATAGCCGTGTGCTTCGAGCTGTTCACCAATTTTGTCAAAGAGGACATCTTGATTCAGTTTCAGCTCAAGCGTCTGTTTTGAAAGGAGCTCTTTCTTGATTACCTTTTGCATAACCGATTGTAAAGGAGCAAGGAGAACGAGGTCTTCTGTTGAGCGGGTAATCTCATGAAGGGTTTCTAGTCGTCTACCTACAATGTCGGAACTTGGGGCAATTTCTTCCCCGGGAAGTGTTTCCCATGCGGGGAATGTGAGTACTTTTTTGTGAAAAAAAAGGAGGTCATCAAAAAGTTTCGTATCCCTTTCAGAGCTCGTAATGACAAGAATTGGTTTCTTTGCAAGGGCAAGAAGAAGTGCTTTGGGAGTATCCCAAAGTTCCTCGAGAAGTATCGTTCTGCCTTTTTGAATCGATTCGAGTAGTGTGGTGAGTGATGGACTTGATGATAACTTTGCTAGCACGACTCTTGTACAATTCGTTTAAATGTTTGAATAGCATCAGGAATTCCGGCAGCATTCTGTCCGCCTGCTTGTGCAGCATCTTTTTTGCCACCACCGCCACCCTTAATATGGCTAGATACCTGCTTGATAAGGGTATTTGCGTGGAGTCCTTTTTCAACAAGTGTTGGAGCAACGCGGATGAGCAATTGACACTTTTCTCCATCGCGTGCAGCGAGAAGGATTGCGCCAGTTGTCATTTTTTCTGACAGAGAATTAGCAAGTGTTGCTAAGTGCTTGGGATCAACCGAAACCTCTTCAGCAAGAACAAGGGCATCTCCGATTTGCTCACCTTTCTCAAAAAGAGAAACCGCTTTTTGTGTGAGCAATTCATCGCTCAGTGCTTTGTTATCGGTTTTTAGTTGTGCATTTTCAGCTAAAACGTGCTGGAAACCGCTCTCTAACTTACTATATGGAACACCTAATTGATCAGATATTGAAAGGAGCTGTTTCTCCTGCTGCATAACTAAATCATATGCAGCTCGTCCTGTAACAGCTTCAATCCGGCGGACACCTTTTGCTGTTGAAGACTCTTTCGCTATCTTAAAGAGTGTAATCTCACCGGTCCATTTCACATGTGTACCACCGCAGAGTTCATGGGTCGAATCTCCAGTACTCACAACACGAACCGTAGCGCCGTATTTGTCTCCAAAAAACTGCTTAATGCGGGAGTCTTTTTGCGCTTCAGTATACTTCAATTCTTTCGTGTGGACATGTTCATTTTGAAGGATATGCTCATTCACCAGCCGTTCGATCTCCCAGATCTCCTCATTTGAAAGAGGCTTATGGTGATTGAAGTCAAAACGAAGCCGTTTAGGATCTACTAAAGAGCCAGCCTGTCTAATGTGCTCGCCTAGGACCTCAGTCAAGGCAGCATGGAGCAAGTGGGTCGCTGTATGGTTTCGCATAATATGAACCCGGCGATCTGCATCGATGGTAGCATCAACTGGGTCACCCAAAATGAGTGTTCCTTTTTTCATGACGCCGGTGTGTGCAATAATTCCAGGGAATGGGGAAAAAGTGTTATGCACATCGAACTGCGCAGTTCGACTTTTCAGCGTTCCTGTGTCGCCGACTTGACCTCCCTTTTCTGCATAAAAAGGAGTTTGATCAAGCAGGATCAAAACCTCATCACCACCTTCGACGTGATCTACAAACGTGCCGTCTTTAACAAGTCCGGTAATGGTCGCGTCGACTTCGTAGAGGTCATAGCCAACAAAAACAGATTCTTCATGCTTCTCTAAAAAATCTTTGTAGATAGTTTCCGACACTTCTTGTTCATGTGATGAGCGAGCCTTTCGTGACTTTTCTTTTGCTTCCTCTTCGAGAAGAGAATAGGTCTCAAGATTGACGGTAAGGCCGTTATCTTTTGCGATGAGCAGGATCTCTTCAAGGGGGAATCCGTATGTATCCTTCAGTTTAAATGCATCGTGGCCGCTTATTTCCTTTTTTGAGCCTTCTACCGAATCATCGATGATCGTTTGGAGGATATTTCCACCGCGACGAAGTGTTTTCAAGAAGCTTTCTTCTTCTTGAAAGAGGAGCTCTTCAATACGTGTTTGCGCAGAAGAAAGTTCAGGGTAGGTTGCGGACATTTCTGCGACCACTTTTGGCACGAGCCTTGAAAGAAACGGATCGTTGAGCTCTAGCTTTCGTCCGTACCGTACAGCGCGACGAAGTACTTTCCGAAGAACATATCCTCTGTCTACGTTACTCGGTTGTGCGCCATCGGCAATAGCAAAAGACAGAGCCCTAAGGTGATCGGCAATGACATGAAATGCCGGAGCAAGGGGATCATTCGGGGTGTATTTTTCCCCTGAGATATTTTCTACTTCAGCAATGAGTGAGCGAAGAATATCTGTTTGGAATACCGTATCAACACCCATCTTCAGCATTGCAATGCGTTCTAGCCCAGCGCCTGTATCTATTGACTGTTTTTTAAGGGGGACACGCCCATCTTTTCCCTGATTGAACTCCATGAAAACAAGGTTCCAAAACTCTAAAAAGCGCTCTCCCTCTGGGTCTTCTGCTGGACTGCGCGCATTCCCATACGAATCTCCTCGGTCAATAAAAAGCTCTGAGCAAGGACCGCATGGTCCAGTGTCGCCCATCGACCAGAAATTGTCCTTTGCGCCGATGCGTGCAATTCGGGATTCATCGATATGGGTTTTCCAAAGTTCAAATGCTTCTTCATCTTTTTCGTATACAGAAACCCATAACTTCTCTTTTGGGAACTCGAAAACAGAAAGGGCTACTTCCCACGCAAACTCAATCGCTTCTTTTTTGAAATAATCACCGAATGAAAAATTCCCGAGCATTTCAAAAAATGTCATGTGGCGAGTCGTATGCCCAACGTTATCTAAATCGTTATGCTTTCCTCCAACGCGAATACATTTTTGAGACGTTGTGGCGCGGTTATATTCCCGCTCAGCCGATCCTAAGAAGACATCTTTGAACTGATTCATTCCTGCATTGCAGAAAAGAAGGGTTGGATCATCGTGTGGAACAACCGGTGATGAAGGGACAATCGTATGTCCTTTTTTTTCGAAATATTTAAGAAATGCTTCGCGTAGATTTTGTGAGACCATATACCACTCAGTTTTTTCTTGATTCCTTCAAGGATTGCTGGTTATTGTAGTAAAAACAGAAACATATTTCATCTAATTTTTTAGGTTTGTGATGGACGAAGCAAAAAAAGCAGTTTTGAGTAAAGTAGCAGATACAATTCGACAACTCTCGATAGAAGGGGTAGAAAAGGCAAATTCAGGGCATCCGGGGCTTCCCATGGGGTGTGCTGAACTCGGTGCATACCTCTATGGGCACTTGCTACGGCATAACCCTAAAAATTCAGGGTGGATAAATAGAGATCGATTTATCCTCTCGGCTGGACACGGGTCGATGTTTCTCTATTCTTGCTTGCACCTTTCAGGGTTCAAGGTAAGCCTCGAAGACTTAAAAAACTTTAGACAACTCCATTCAATAACCCCAGGTCACCCTGAATTTCATGAAACAGACGGCGTAGAATCGACAACTGGACCACTTGGGCAGGGTGTTGCGAATGCAATTGGTCAAGCGCTCGGCTTGAAAATAATGGAAGAAAAATTTAACCGTCCTGATCACAAAATCATCGATGCGATGGTTTACTGCTTAGCAGGAGATGGTTGTTTGATGGAAGGGGTTTCTCAGGAAGCGAGCTCGCTTGCAGGGCATCTCCAGCTCAACAATATTGTGCTTCTCCATGATGATAACAAAATCACGCTGGATGGTCCTCTAGAACAATGTAACTCAGAAAACACAGCAGAGCGGTATCGAGCATATGGCTGGGATGTATATGAGTGTGATGGAAACAACCTAGATGAGCTCAATGAAGTACTGACAAAAGTACATGAGGGGCCCCGCGCAAAACCGGTATTTATCGAAATGCATACGGTTATTGGGAAAGGCTCTCCAAACAAAGCCGGAACGCACAAGGTTCACGGCTCCCCACTCGGAGCAGAAGAATTAGAGCTGACAAAGAAAGCGCTTGGACTTCCTGAAGAAGACTTCGCTGTGGCACAACCGGTACTAGATTACTTCAAAGATAAACTCAAAAAAGATGAGGAAAAAGAGAGTACCTGGAATAAAGATTATCAGGCGTGGAAATCAGCGCATCCTGACCTTGCAAAAGAATTTGAGGCAATGAAAGAGCGCCATATCCCAGACAATATTGAACAGATATTAGATGGTGTCAAAATCGAGTCTCCGATTGCAGGGCGTTCAGCATCACAAACGGTACTGACAGAGCTTGGCAATCAACTTCCATACCTCTATGGAGGATCAGCCGATCTTTCTGGATCTGACAATACAATGATGAAACAATTTCCATTGATTGCTCCTGGTGACTTTGCCGGCCGAAACATTAAATATGGTGTACGTGAATTTGCTATGGCTGCCATGGCGGCGGGTCTTTTCCAGACACATATGATTCTTCCATTTGTTGGGACTTTTTTGACCTTTTCTGACTACATGAGAAATGCGATTCGTCTTGCATCCTTATCGAAGTACCATGTGATCTATCAATTCACACACGATTCTATTTTCTTGGGTGAAGATGGTCCAACGCACCAACCAGTCGAACACTATGCTGCACTGAGGGCAATTCCTAATCTGCACGTGTTTAGACCTGCGGATGCAAATGAAGTGAAGAAGACGTGGATGGCTATGCTTCAATACGAAGGGCCGTCTGCTATTATCTTAACACGCCAAAAATTGCCTGAACTAGAGCATACGGCTGTTCCATTCAAAGAAGGTCTTGCTCGTGGTGCATACATTATCCATAAGGAAAAAGGGGGCGCGCCTGATGTGACATTGATGGCGACTGGTTCCGAAGTATCTCTTGCTATTGAGGTGTGCCAGGCTCTTGAAAAAATGGATAAAAAAGTTCGTGTGATTTCGATGCCGTGTTGGGAACTTTTTGAGAAACAAGACCACGCATACCAAGAAAGTGTAGTGGGTGGGGATCTCGGAACTCGAGTAAGTATCGAAGCAGGTATTAATATGGGCTGGCATAGATGGGTTGGTCATGATGGTATTACCATCTGCATGGAAGGCTTTGGGCTTTCCGCGCCTATAGCAGATTTACAGAAAGAATTTGGTTTTACAGCAGATGCAATCGTCGATCGAATCCTTGGCAAGCGATAAGCTGCTTTTAGCCCTTCAGGGAAAAAATAAAGGAAGGCCTCCTATTTGGCTCATGCGCCAAGCGGGACGGTACCAGCCCTCCTATCAGAAACTGAGGGCTGAATATTCGATTGAAACGATGTTTCATACACCTGAGCTTATCGCTCAGGTGACAATGCTTCCTGTTCGTGAGTTGAATGTCGATGCAGCGATCTTATTTTCAGATATTCTCATTCCTCTCGAAATGCTTGGATATGAAGTTACCTTCCCTGTAGGGGGGCCACGTGTTCTCCCTGAATCAAGTATTCCTCCATGTCGAAAGGGCGTTGAAGCGGTTCATTTTGTTGAAATAGCAATTCGAATGCTTCGCAGGGATCTTTCAATTCCACTTATTGGATTTTGTGGCGGACCGTTTACGGTGGCGAGTTATATTTTTCAAGAAAAGGTAAAGGGGCTTAAAAAGCTCTATTTAAAAGAGCCTCATAGAGTACACGCTCTCCTTGAAAGTATTACACAGGTAAGTATTGAATACCTTCAGATGCAAGAAGCTGCCGGGGCTCAGGTGATACAGCTGTTTGATTCTTGGGCTGGGACACTGCCGAGAAAGTTGGTTGAGGAGTTGAGTATTCCGTACCTACAGCGTCTTGTTTCGGCTGTGAAAGTTCCTGTTATCGTCTTTTCAAGAGGGGCGGGAAGTCATCCGTTTGAAAAAACGGGCGCGCACTGTATTTCTCTTGATTGGACAACACCGCTGCATGAGATGCGTGAAAAACATCCAGGGCTTACCCTCCAGGGAAACCTAGACCCCGAAGTGCTCCATGGTTCGCATGAAAAAATTGCAGAAGAGGTGTCGCATATCTTAGCCTCAATGAAAAATGACCCTGCATTCATCTTCAATTTAGGACACGGGCTCACGCCCGATATCCCATACGAAAATGTGCAATTTCTCTGTCACCATTTCAGACAAATGTAAATCGGCTTTACAGCTACCAAGTGGCTGTAGGCGGCATAGAGCAAAGAATCGCTTCTGGGTTTCCCCCAGACTGAAAACCAAATTTTGTGCCTCGATCATAGATCAAATTAAACTCTACATAATGTGCGCGGAGCATGTTCTGTTTTATTTTCTCTTCTTTCGAGTAGGGGAGGTCCTTTTTTCGTTCATAAATTGGAAGTATTGAGGGGAGAAAAGAGTCGCCAACAGACTGAACGAGAGAAAGACCCTCTTCAAAGGTATTGGGAGCATATTTATCAAAAAAAATGCCGCCAACACCCCGTTCTTTTTTTCGGTGCTTTATGTAAAAATATTCGGAAGCTTCCTCTCTCCACTTTGAATATAAGTCCTCTCCAATCGCCTCTTGAGCAACACTATGAAAGTGTTTTGTGTCGTCATCATTAGGGAACCCCATTGGTGTGAGGTCATATCCTCCACCAAACCACCACTTCTCCTTCGTTTCAATATACCGTACATTCATATGAACAGTTGGCATCAAAGGGTTCATCATGTGGGTAATAAGACTGACTCCCGTTGCGAAAAAAGGTGTTTCCTTTTCCTGCATGGGAAGTTTTGTTCCCTCAACAGCGGAAAAATTGACCGCGCCCTTTTCGAAAACCGTTCCTCGAATAACACCCATTTCGCCCCCCCCGCCGGAATGGTGATTCCACTTTGTTCGGACAAACGGTGTCGAGTCTAAAGCTTCAAATGCAGCGATAATCTGTTCGCGAAGCGATCTAAAATATGAGGCGGCGCTATCTTTATTTTGCATAGAAACTCCAGTTGTGTTTAAAATTTTTTGCATATGAATACTAAACGAGTTGCGATTTTAGGCGCAGGAATTTCAGGACTTTCTGCTGCACACTTTTTGAAAACATTGCGTCCTGATGTTGAGTGTGTTCTTTTCGAAAAAGAAGAACGTGTAGGCGGTGTTATTCAATCGTCGAGAGAAGATGGAATATTCTTTGAGCATGGGCCTCGTACTTTTGCAACGAATCGTACGCCTCAACTCCTTGCACTTATCAAAGATATGGGACTTGAAGATGACATCCATTTCTCAAGCGCAAGAAACCGATATGTTCTCCACGATGGAAATGTACGAAAAATCCCCGATAATATTGTACGGCTTCTCTTTTCTCCATTTGGAAAAGGGATAATCCCAGCGATCTTCAAAGACCTTCGTCATCCTCCAGGACTTATTCCCGATGAAACAATAGAGTCATTCATCCTTCGACATGGAAATAAAAATGTTTTAGAGCAAATCATTGATCCAATGGTCATGGGCATCTTTGCGGGAGACACCTCAAAGCTCTCCGTTGGAGCTTGCTTTCCATCCTGGAAGCGATTCGAGTATAAACATGGGTCCATCATTAAAGGTGTATACAAAACAAAAAACAAATCAACACTTCCGCCGCTCTACACCCTGAAAGATGGGATGCATTCACTTCCAGAAAAACTTGCCGCATCGCTCCCATACCAAATGAGGCTGAACACACACGTTGAGTCGATTATCGAGAAAGAGGGTGGTGTAGAAATTAATGGAGAGTTTTTCGACCACGCTCTCGTATGCCTTCCTTCGAAAGTAGCGTCATCAATGCTGCCTGAAAAGTACTTCCCTTTTTTCCAGGGAATAGAGCACATAACACTCAATGTAGTAAATGTAGCATTTGAAAATGTCTCTGTACCAAAAGATGGTTTTGGCTACTTAGCTCCAACGAAAGAGCGTGCAGATATATTCGGGGTCGTCTTCGACTCGAGCGTATTTCCTGAACACCATATGAAGGACTATACCCGCCTTACTGTTATGTTACCTGGGGATGACAACCTTGAATCGAGAGCGCTTTCAGCTCTGAGAAGTCATCTGAAAATCACAAAAGATCCCCTTCAAGTGAAGGTCAGAAGGTACCAAGACTATTTACCTCAGCTTCTCGTTGGCCATCTAGAGCGTCGTGATCATCTTGCAGCAAAGCATCTTTCTTTCGTTGGAAACTACCTTCATAGCGTGAGCGTTGAGTCGTGTATTGTTGAAGCGGAAAAAGCGGTCAAGGCTCTCTCCCTCTAATTAGGTTGTGTATGCAGTGGCAAGCGTTGGTTTTGAAATAGAAAGCGCTTCCATTCCTTCTGCAAGCGCTGAACACAACGCATCGATATCTTCACGCGTATGCCACGCAGAGATAAAAATTCGAAGTGCTGGAATATCTTGGAGCTTTTTTTCAGATGTTTGGAGATAGATTGAATGTTCTTCAAGGTACTCAGCCATTTTTTGTTTTGTCTCATCACTCTCAAAGGTAATCGGGATGATGTGAGAGCACGATTTTCTATACTCTAGCCCAATTTTCCCAAGGGATGACCGGGTGTAATCCGCAAGTTCATCGATAGTTGTTCGTTCATGATTCATATTTGGAATCAGCGTGAGTGAAGCGTCAATTCCCCCAAGAACAGCAGGAGGTAGGGGAGGTATTGATAAAAGAGATGGGGTGGAAGAGGTTATATAGTCCTTAAGAACTGTTGGGAGGGTAACAAAAGCGCCAAAACATCCTGCAGCTTTTCCAAAAGATCCGACAACGCAATCAATCCCCCGTCTCAATGCGCAGTGACCGAGACCACTTTGTCCTTTGACTCCCATCGTGTTCGAATCATCGACATAAAGGAGGGTATTTTGTCTCGTTGTAACATCAATCAAGCCTCGAAGTGGTGCATAATCACCAGTGGCAGTAAACAGTGATTCGGTGATCACGATTTTTTGATGAGAGGGAACGTCTGCATGTTTATGTAAATGACGTTCCAAATCATGGATATTATTATGCTCATAGCGGGTGATTTTCTGAGTGAATTGGGAAAGAGTCGAATAGAAAAATGGTGAAGCAAAGCGATCGATAAAAACATGAGTCTGCTTTGTTATCAAAACAGGGAGAATCGCCATGTGTGCTTGAAGGGTACTCGAGAAAAAAAGCGCTTCTTCAAAGCCCATTTCTTTGGCAATTTTACTTTCAAGCGTTTGCTGAAATTCTATGTGACCATTAATTCGTCTTGACGCGGTAGACCCTGCGCCCCATTTAAGAACTGCTTTAATCGATTGTTTTTTGACAAAGTCGTGTGTCGTGAGGCCAAGAAAATCATATGAGGTGAAATCAAACGTTCCGGTTAGCTTCAACTCATGCGGAACAATGCAGCGTAGTTGTTGAAACCGGCGCTGTTCAAATACCTTTTTAATCCGATCTTCGAAATAACCATACTTAGCAGTCATAAGGAAGAGACAGTACAAAGGATTCGTGTTTCACGCAATATTTATCTGTACACGATTGGATTCAACTCTTCTTTGAGAACATCACCAAAGGAATATCCCAGTGTTTTTGGGAAATGGGCTAGCGGATCGGTTTCACTTCGACGATAAACAGTGTTACTCTCACCGTACACCAGCATCAAATGCGCCTCATTCGGTGACGAATAGAGTGGTGCAAAAGAGAGGGGACTTGACTCATTGACCAATACCACGTTTCCAACTTCAGTAGCAGTTGGGCAGATAACCGTCACGTCATCTTTTATCGAGAGCTCAGCATGAGGTAGGTTCGTTCTGGAAGTCGAGAATGTGATGATAATAGCGCCATATATTCCTTGGAAGGAACCGCTCTCCCCAAGCATGTGGTCGCTGTGCAAGAATGGGAGTTGTTTTCCTTGAGGGGCGACCTTGTCAAAAGTTCTCAAATATTGTGTATAGAGGAGTCTGAGGGGTTTTTTGTGTGAAATTTGAGAGAACAGTTCTGCAAACTGTCTTTTTTGAGCAAATCGCTTAATCTCTGAATCGTGTCGGAAGAGGTCTCGTCCTGCCAAAAATAGCTCTTCCTCAGTCATTGTACGGTCTAGATGTTCGTCCCCGAGTTGCTTGAACAGCACCCGATCACACATTGCCCGCATTGTATCGCACTCCTCTTTGGAAAGGAGGTCAGCTAGTTCTATAAAATGGCGTTGAAAAAAGAATTCACGGTGATGGCTTGTCAGTTCAAATCGCATTTTTTTCTCTCTAAAAAGGTTTTTTGGCTATACTGCGTGCATCATAACCACTTTAAAAAAGATAGATTACCATGACGAAGGATATACTAGCCTACTTGAAATCTGAATTGAAAACAATCGAAGACAGGATAGGGTATACCTTTGAAAATAAAGACCTTCTCATTCAGTCATTTACCCACCGATCGTATGTGAATGAAAATAGGAAAATTCTCGATTCTCACAATGAGCGTCTCGAATATTTGGGGGATGCCGTATTGGGTCTTCTCGTCACTGATTACCTCTACGTAAGCTACCCGGATAAGGCAGAAGGAGAGCTTTCAGATCTCAAGTCAAGAATGATCGAGGCGAGCTCTTGCTACGAATATATTCAAAAACTAGATGTGGCTGAATTTCTTATCATGGGAGTTGGTGAGCAAAAAAATATGGGAAGAGGGAGAATCACCATCATTGCTGATCTCTTCGAGGCCATTATGGGGGCGCTGTATCTGGAGAAGGGGTATGAGTTCGTCAAAGAGTATTTTTTCTCCCACTTCAAAGCAGAAGCGCTACGACTAATAAAAAAGAAACATTACAATTGGAAGGCGGAGCTTCAGGATTATTCGCAGAAGCGGTATAAAGAACCGCCAACGTATAAACTTATCAAAGAAGAAGGCCCCGATCACTTAAAGACCTTTTACGTTGAAGTATATGTTGGAGGAGAAAAACTCTCCTCGGGGAAGGGAAATTCGAAAAGAGAGGCGGAGCAGTATGCTGCACAAGAGGCAGTTAAACAATTAAAAGGGTGCTGCTCATGACAAAACAAAAAACGCTCTGGTCCTGTTCTAACTGTGGACACATGGAAAGTAAATGGGTGGGATGCTGCTCAATGTGCAAAGAGTGGAATACCTTTGAGGAAGAGGTGTCGCTCCCTCAAGAAGAAGCGCGCTATACCGGCAAAATTGGTGAAATAAAGCCGGTCCGAATCGAAGATGTCGATATCTCGACAGCACCAAGGATGCAAACAGGATTTGAAGAGCTTGACCGCCTTCTCGGTGGCGGCCTCGTCCGCGGATCTCTCGCTTTGCTCGGCGGGGAACCAGGTATTGGGAAATCAACCATTCTTCTTCAACTGGCGGGAAGGCTAGCTGCCCAAGGGCTTGTTGTCCTCTACGTTTGTGGAGAGGAATCGGCTGAACAAACATCGCTCCGTGCGCGCCGTCTCGGTGTTGGGAATTGCTCAATCTACCTCCTTCCTGAAACGATCTATAGTTCGATACGGAAACAGATCGACGTGATCAAGCCTGATGTACTGATCATTGACTCGATTCAAATCGTTTACAAATCAGAACTCTCTTCTTCTCCCGGAAGTATCACCCAGGTCCGTGAAATTGCAATGGAAGCAATGCAGGTTTCAAAAGGGCTCGGGATCACAACGCTCCTTGTTGGTCATGTGACCAAGGGTGGCGAACTTGCGGGGCCACGAGTGCTTGAGCACATCGTTGATACCGTACTTGAATTTGAAGGTGATCGAACACAAGGGTACCGGATGATCCGCTCCCTCAAAAATCGATTCGGTCCAACAGATGATGTCGCTCTTTTCCAGATGGAAGAAAAGGGGCTTCGAGAAATTACGAACCCATCTGAAGCACTGTTGCATGAACGTATTCTCAATGTTTCAGGATCGGTCATTATTCCCACAATAGAAGGAACTCGTGCGCTCCTTGTTGAAGTACAAGCGCTCGCTTCGTCATCGGCCTTCACAAACTCCTCACGTCGATCAACTGGTATTGATGCAAAACGACTGAACTTATTACTCGCCGTACTAGAAAAAAGAATGGGCTACCAAATGCACGCAACAGATGTTTTTGTTTCTGTCGCAGGAGGATTACGTATTCATGAACCCGCCACAGATTTAGGGATTGTCCTTTCAATTGCATCTTCATTCCTCAATAAAATTATTCCACCAGATACCGTTGTAGTAGGGGAAGTGGGCCTTAATGGGGAAGTGCGCAGTGTGCCTCGCATTGAAGCTAGAATAAAAGAAGCGATCAATATGGGATTTAAGCGGTGCGTTCTTGCGAAAAAAAATCTGAAAGGGGTATCAAAAGCAGTAGTAGAAAAAATCAAGCTTCACCCGGTTGAACGGGTAGAAGAAGCGATTGAGGTTTTGATTGGTTAAACTGCCCTTATCTATTGGCTGTAGAGCATCTCACTTGTCAATCACGCAGGTAGAGGAAATCGCCTGCATTTTTTTGAAAAGAGGGATTGCAGTTCAATCTACGGTACATACTTTTTCAACAACTGGTGATAAAGACCTCCTTACCTCACTGAGAGATTTGGGGAAGACTGATTTTTTTACGAAAGAGATCGATGATGCCCTCCTGGCAAAACAGTTTGATCTTGCTATTCACGCTGCAAAAGATCTTCCTGAAACCCTTCCCAAGGGACTCTCTCTACTTTATATGACTGACTCAATTGACCCCCGTGATGCGCTGGTTATCAAACCAGGATACGTCGCAAAGCAAAATCCAGTCGTTGGCGTTTCCTCTGAGCGAAGGGAAAAAATGGTTACGCGCGTATGGCGCGATGCAGTATTTAAAGATATCCGTGGGACAGTTCCTCATCGTCTTTCGCTTCTAGACAAAGGGGAGTACGATGCCGTGGTCGTTGCCGAAGCGGCACTGCTTCGCCTTGGCCTTGAAGGAAGACAGCGGATTTATCTACCAGGAGAGACGGCAGAGCATCAAGGACGGCTAGCGCTTCTTTGCAGAACAGAAGAGCTAGATTCCTTTACGCGCATACTCAAACTACCCTCTGAGGTTGTGGTATGAGTACGCTCTATTTCGGAGTAGATAATAGTTCGCATCCGGAATCAGTGCATATCCCACTCATATCAATAGAATATCGCACAGAAAAAGACCTCGAGGTTCGAGCATTTCTCGATGACATAGACGCCTTTACCCATCTTGTTTTTACGAGTAAACATGGTGCAATTGCGCTCCTAAAGCATGTTTCGGTTAGTGCTATTCAGAAAAAAACAATAATCTCAATTGGGAAGGCAACGACCAAAAAACTCACTGAACTTGGGTTACATGTAGATCGTACTGCTGAAGAAGAGACGCAGGAAGGGGTGCTGCACGAACTTAACCTTCTAGATTTAAATGGAGCATACATCGGTATTCCTTGTTCCTCACGCGCGCGAAAAACGCTTGCAACACTCCTCGCTTACAGGGGTGTTCGCCATCTTATTGGATACCTTTACGATACACGCCTTGTTAAAGACGCAACGCTTCCCGACCTTAATACAGTGCAAGAAGTCATATTTACGAGTCCTTCAACGGTTCAGGCTTTTACTTCTTATCATACAATACTCCCACAACACCTTAGAACAACCTTTCAAGGAACCGTTACAAAACGGTGTTTCGAAGAAATCTATCAAGTGTAAATTTTACTACTGGCTGAAAAGTAAATTTTTATTTTTTGCTGAATTGATTACTATCTCCTTTTTTGCTACACTAGATGCAACATTGTGTATTACGGTCAGGTATGGGGTTTTTTAATCTATTCAAGCGGCAGAAGCCAAAGATCAACGTACAGATTGAAAAGAAAGATAGTTTTGATGGATGGATCAAGTGCTCAGGCTGTTCTGAGATGATACACACCTCGGAGCTTGCTGAGAATCTTCAGTGCTGTCCAAAATGTGATTTCCATTTCAAATTCTCAGTCAAAGAAAGAATTGACCTTCTTGCTGACGAGGGAACATTTCAAGAAATGTTTACCAAAATTGGTCCGAAAAACCCACTCAAATTCGTCGATTCTGAATCGTATGACGACCGGATAAAAAAAGCGCAGAAAAAAACAGGCGTAAAAGATGCTGTATGTGTTGGGCGTTGTACTATCGATAAACAAGATACAATGCTTGGTGTCCTGAACTTTGCGTTCATGGGTGGATCTATGGGGTCTGTTGTCGGAGAAAAGATCACTCGTATGATAGAGCATGCGATAGAGAACAGTTTACCAGTTATCATGGTCTGTTCTTCTGGTGGTGCTCGAATGCAGGAGTCTATCCTTTCGCTTATGCAAATGGCAAAAACGTCTGCTGCTCTAGCACGACTTGGAGAGAAAGGGCTTCCATACATTACTGTTCTCACTAACCCAACGACGGGTGGTGTTACCGCGTCCTTCGCTTCTTTGGGGGATGTCATCCTCGCTGAACCAAATGCGCTTATTGGATTTGCCGGTCCTCGCGTGATCGAGCAAACGATGCGTCAGAAATTACCTGATACTGCTCAGAAATCTGAGTTTCTTATTGAGAAAGGGATGATTGATGCAATCGTACCGAGAAAAGAGCTTAAGGAAACCCTGAGCTTTTTTATCAACATGTTTACCCGTGAGTCCGAATCGCAAGCAACTGCAGCTGAACACCTCGATGATCTGATCAAGGCATCACAGGAAAACAGGCAAAAAAACCAGATCGAAATTCTGTCGACAAAATAATCTACGGTGCATAATCTTGTGCCCTGCAATTTAATACTGAAGTTAAATAATTAAAAAAATTATTTAACAAACTGCCTATTTACTTTGAAAATGAGAAGAGTTTTACATGAAAGAAATTGATATACCTGTTCAGATTGAGGATGAAGGTTGCCTACCGTATTACGGTTCAAAAGAGGCAGCTGGTGCTGATGTGAGAGCGAATATTACTCGCGATCTTTCTATTGAACCAGGTGAACGAGTGCTCGTACCAACAGGGATATGCATGGAAATTCCAAAAGGATATGAAGTACAAATCAGACCGCGAAGTGGTCTCGCATTAAAACATGGAATCACCCTTGTTAATACACCTGCAACGATCGACTCAGATTACCGTGGGGAAATAAAAGTAATCTTAATTAACCATGGGGAAGATACTTTTTATGTAACTCCAGGAATGCGGATTGCACAAATCTTACTTGCTCCTGTTTTTAGAATGAACTTCATTCAAGCAGATGAGCTACAAGAAACAGGAAGAGGATCTGGGGGCTTTGGCCATACCGGACTAAGTTAGTGATGGAAGATATTCAACTAAAGAGATACCTCAAGCCAGCATTTGTTGTGTTTTTAAACCAGGAATCGCGAGATGAGGCGATTTCTTCTTTAGTAAACTGTATAGATGGTAAGGAAGGGATACCAGATAAAGAGTCATACCTTTCTGCGCTGAAGAAACGGGAGGGAATCATTTCTACAGGGATTGGAATGGGCGTAGCAATACCTCATGCCAAACTTGATTCCTTTTCTGATTTTTTTATTGCCATTGGAATCAAACAACAGGGAATTGGAATCGAGTGGGATTCCCTCGATGGTTCACCGGTGCGCATTGTGTTTCTTATTGGTGGTCCCAACAAGAAACAAACCGAATACCTGAAGCTTTTATCTCAGCTTACAGGGGCAATAAAAAATGAAGAAAAGCGAAAGATGTTGCTTGCTGCTCAGAATGCTGAAGAAGTGATAGAGATATTGTGTAAAACTCAAACTTAATATATACAGTTGGCAGTGCTTGGCGGGTGTTACACCTGTCTTTTAAGCTCTACCCCTAGCTGAATACAACGAGGCCAAAGATGGATTTAAAAATTAAAGATGTCGCTGAACTTCTGAACGTTTCTGAAACAACAATACGTCGTTGGCTTAATGAAGGAAAAATTCCTGCCTACCGATTACACCATCAATACCGATTTAGCCGCATCGAAATTGAAAACTGGATGCTGAGTTGCCGTCTGAAAGGGGAAAGTGAACAGGAGCAAATCTATCCTGTTAAAGAAGCAGAGAGTGAGGAAGGGCATACAAGAAAGGGGATGCAGCAATTTTCTCTTTACCGCGCGATCCATCGTGGAGGTATCATTCCGAACATGCTTTCTGAATCAAAAGAAGAGATAATAAGAGAAACAATGAAGCATATAGGTCCCCATTTGGGTCTTGATCCAGATGGAATCTCTGAACTGCTTCTCGATAGAGAAAATTTAATGCCTACGGCGCTCAATAATGGGATTGCTGTTCCTCATACTCGTGATTTCCTCTTAAAAAAACCGTATGATGTCGTTTCAGTTGTTACACTCCGTCAACCAGTTGACTGGGGTGCACTTGATGGCAAGCCAGTACACACACTGTTTTTTCTCTTTGCTACCAACGACAAAAGGCACCTACATCTTCTTGCGAAGCTCGCTCACCTCAGCAGCAATGATGAGATGATTGAACTCTTGCGTTCAAATGTCGATAAAGATGAACTCCTCGAACAAATAAAGGTTTGGGAAGGAAAAGTTCGACACCTTTCTGAATAATTTTTTTTATTTTTTACGTAAATGAGCTGTAAAAACCCATCTCTGCTATTATTTTTGATAGCGTAAATTCAATGAAAAGAGAAAAGGGTTTGTATGGCAGCAATTCCTAGATCTTTGAAGCCGGCTGAAGGAGTCGTTTTAGATGACTTTGATCTTTCTCCTTCAACACCTGTAGAGGATGAGGGAAAAGTTGAAGAGCCTTCTCCTCCATCAACTCCTGAAGCTGTGCGTATGAGTACAGTGACCAGGGAGGTATTTTCAAAATTTCCCGACACGGCTGATGGAGTTCAAGCATGTGAATTCCTCACGGTTGTTGAAATACTTATACGAAATATGGGCAGGATACGTTCAGTTTGTTTTGCCGATGAAGCATTGCTCCGAGAGATTATTGATCGATCGGCACTCATGCATCATAATTTGAGGCCGATTTATGAGTATGGGGAGCGTACCTCAGTCTTCACAAAAAAGTTTAGCTTGCGAAAAGAACTGGTACAGGTCATCAGGGGTTTGCCACTTTCCGAATCGCTATCTGCTGTCGGTATTGAGCTGGGCAACGGGGGATTTGGGAGAGTGACTCTCCATGCATACGAAGATATCAGCTTTGTAAGAAAACGAGTTCCTCGAACAACGCGTGAAGGTACGGCTATCTCAAAAACTGTCATCATGACGGAATCGAAATACCTCTCTCGACTCAATCACCCAAATATCGTTACTGGTTTTGGTCACCTCCACAGAAAAGACTTCACAGATATTTTTATGGAGTATGTTCCTGGGCCAACCCTTTCAAAAATGCTTCGGAGAAAATTACTCTCTCCCTTCTTACTGTCGCAGTGTGTACAAGATATCCGAAGCGGACTTGAATACCTTCACTCAAAGAAACTTGTCTTTGGAGACCTTAAGTCAGACAACATTATATATGACGTGGACAAAAGAAGATTTCGCCTTGTTGATCTGGGAAGTATTCGCGGATGGGGCGAGCCAACAGGCCCTCAAACGCTCTCTGTTGCTCCACCAGAAGCTCAAGAAAGGGGATATGTCATGGATCCTTCATATGATTATTGGTCTTTTGGAGCACTCCTATACAAACTCGAAACAGGTGGAAGGACGCTCTCAGGCGCGCATACAGATTCTGAAGTGTTTGCCTTTTTAAGTGTTGTTCATACTGATGAAGGGAGAGCGCTCATTCGAAAGAAATATGAAGGATTGTCAGCAAGAATTGGGGCACAGCTCGATCTACTCCTGGCGTTAGATCCAAAAGAGCGAGCTATGCCTCATGTCGATGGTCGTTAAGGGCTCTTCGCAGCTTGCTCGAGCTCTTTCGCTTCCTTTTTCGTCTCTGTAAAGACAAGCTCATCACTTTCAACTGTGACGTGGTATGTCTTTGGCTCTTCACCGTCGAGAAGGATTTTCTCAGCGAGTGGATCTTCAACTTTTTGCTCGATTATGCGGCGCATAGTCCGAGCTCCCATTTCTGGTTGGAATCCTTGGTTAACAAGAAGATCTTTCGCAGCTTGATCAAGCTCGAGGTGGATCTCTTTACGCTCAAGTCTGAGGCGAAGCTTATTAAGTTCCAGCTCAATAACATTCGTGAGGTGCTCTTTATCAAGTGCTTTGAAGATAACAACATCGTCAAGTCTGTTTATAAACTCAGGCTTGAAGTGCTTCTTCACAGCTCGATCGATTTCTTGCTTCATTGAATCAAAATCCATCATCCCTTCTTTAACGCCGAAACCAACCTGAGTAGATCTTCTAATAAGATCTGAACCTAGGTTAGAGGTAAGGATGATGATTGTGTTTCTAAAGTCGATTTTTCGACCGAATGAGTCAGTGAGGCGTCCTTCTTCTAAGATTTGAAGGAGAATATTCATTACATCAGGGTGTGCTTTTTCAACCTCGTCAAAAAGAATTACAGAGTATGGTCTTTGGCGAACGCGCTCAGTGAGCTGGCCACCTTCTTCGTGCCCAACGTATCCTGGAGGCGATCCGGTAATTCTACTGACCGCAAATTTTTCCATGTACTCAGACATGTCCATCTGAATAAGTGCATCTTCCCCACCAAACATATTCACTGCTAGCTGGCGAGCAAGGAGTGTTTTACCAACACCCGTTGGCCCTAGGAAGAGGAAAGCACCGATAGGACGATTTGGATCCTTAATATCAGCTTTACTTCGTCTAATCGATCTACAGATTGTATCGATTGCATTATCCTGACCGATGATGAGTTCTTTTAGCTTCTCATTCATCTTAAGGACTTTTGCTGCTTCACCTTCTGTGATTCGAGTAATTGGAATACCGGTGTGTTTAGAGATGATGCATGCCACTTCATCTTCATCCACAATAACCTGGTGCTCTTCTTTATTTTTCTCCCACTCAGCAATAACAGTGTGGAGTTTTTCTCGGAGTGTTTTTTCCTTATCGCGAAGTTTCGCAGCTTTTTCATACTCTTGCTTTCCGATAGATTCCTCTTTCGAAACGCGCAATTTCTCAATCTCTTGCTCGAATTTCGTTATATCAGCTGGTTGATGTAGCATTGAAATACGTGCTTTTGCACCAGCTTCATCGAGAAGGTCGATCGCCTTATCTGGAAGGAATCGGCCGGTAATATATCGGTCTGACAGGTACACGGCACTATGCAGGGCATCTTCAGTATACACACACTTATGGTGTTCTTCATACTTCAGCTTCAGTCCCATAAGAATTTCAAAAGCTTCTTCATTAGAAGGAGGTGCGACATTGATTTTTTGGAATCTTCTCTCAAGAGCAGCATCTTTCTCGATATGCTTTCTGAACTCATCGATAGTCGTTGCACCAATACACTGAATTTCTCCGCGAGAAAGCGCAGGCTTTAAGATATTTGAAGCATCGATGGCGCCTTCTGCAGCACCAGCACCCACAATAGTATGGATCTCATCGATGAAAAGAAGGATATTTCCATGCTTCTTCACTTCATCCATAACGGCTTTAATCCGCTCTTCAAACTGACCGCGGTACTTTGTTCCTGCGATCATGAGCGTTAGATCAAGGGCAATAAGTTTCTTCTTTGCGAGGTTATCTGGTACTTCGCCGTTGATAATCGCGTGAGCAAGCCCTTCAACGATAGCCGTTTTACCAACTCCTGCTTCTCCAATAAGAACTGGGTTGTTTTTTCTTCGTCGGCAAAGGATGAGAATAAGGCGTTCTACTTCAGACTTTCTTCCAATAACAGGGTCAAGCTTTTGCTCTTTTGCCATCTCAGTAAGGTCATGTCCATAGGCCTTGAGGGCAGGTGTTTTTTCGCCACCAGGAGCAACTCGTTCGCCTGGGGCGCCTGGTCGCTGAGGGTTAGAAGCAGACATTCCCATCGGTGGAAGTTGAAGATTAAATGTTTCAAGTTCTTTAAGGACTTCTTTACGAACTTCCTTAAGATTCACCCCTAGATTTTCTAAAATTTGCGTCGCAACGCCATCGGTTTGGCGAAGGAGAGCTAAGAGGAGGTGCTCGGTTCCTACGTAATTATGGTTAAGGGCTGAGGCTTCTTCGTTTGCGTATTCAAAAACTTTTTTCACTTTTCCTGTAAGCGCAGGGTCACCATACACCTGAATTTCTGGGCCAAATCCAACAAGTCGTTCGACTTCACTAAGGACAGTGTCATAATCAACGTTCAGGTTCCGAAGAACATTTACAGCGATTCCTTGACCAAGTTTTAAGAGTCCGAGCAGGATGTGCTCAGTTCCTAAGTAATTATGGTTCAAGCGCTGCGCTTCTTTCTTCGCGAGTTTTATGACTTGTTTAGCTCTATTAGTAAATTTATCGAACATAAGCCTCTCTTACTCAATCTTTGGGGATATATTAAAGTATTACAGGAAATGAAGCAATCGAACTTCATCTCCCTTCTTCCTCTTTCAATACTTGATTCAACAAGAATTTTCAATTGGAAATTTGTTTCTTATACTCTATCATCCTATGTCAATGATGCAAGTTATTGATACTGGTGCCACAAGACCTGAAAAAAATATGGCCTATGATGCCCACTTGCTCGACGTGATGCGGCCGAGTGATAGGCCGATCCTCCATCTCTATGATTGGAGTGTACCGAGCATCACGTATGGATATTTTACTAAAGTGGAAAACCAGTTTAACCTGGAAGGGATCAAGGAAAGCGGCCTTTTTATCGCCAAAAGACCAACGGGCGGAGGCGCACTTTTTCATACCGTAGACCTCGCTTTCTCCTTCCTCATCCCAGCTAATCACAAGGGGTGCCATGAAAATGTTCTCGATAACTATCGATACATCAATACTATCGTAAAGGATGCTGTGCTCTCTCTTATTAAAGAAGAGGGGATTCTTTTACCGGATGAAATCCAAGATGCTCCTACGGAAACTGAACGGTTTTGCATGGCGAAGCCTACGAAATATGATGTGATGGTGAATGGTAAGAAACTGATTGGCGCAGCGCAGCGCAAAAAAAAGCAGGGATACCTCCATCAGGGGAGCATCGCTATTATGCTACCGGAAGATGAGCTGCTCAGGGCTGTATTGAAACACCCGGATGTGGTAGTATCGTCGATGGAAAAAACAACGTTTCAACTCCTTCCTCGAGATGCGAGTGCAAATGACCTCAAAGAGATGAGGGAAAAACTAAAACGGAAACTAGCGGAACACGTGCAATGAGTAAACAAAGAACAGCAATAGAGCCAACCCGAGAACAAAACTTTCCAGAGTGGTACCAACAGGTAGTAAAAGCCTCTCAATTTGCGGAGCATTCACCCGTTCGGGGCTGTATGGTTATCAAACCGTGGGGCTATGCTGTTTGGGAAAACATCCAGCGTGTACTCGATAATAAATTCAAAGAGCTTGGCCACGAAAATGCCTACTTTCCACTTTTTATTCCGCTGAGCTATTTCCAAAAAGAGGCGAAACACGTCGAAGGGTTTGCAAAAGAGTGTGCTGTTGTTACTCACCACCGGCTAGAAAGCAATGAAAATGGGGAGCTACTACCAGCAGGGGAACTTGAAGAGCCTCTGATCGTTCGACCAACCTCAGAAATGATTATTGGTGAAATGTTTTCAAAATGGATTGAATCGTATCGAGACCTTCCATTAAAGCTGAACCAGTGGGCGAATGTTGTTCGTTGGGAAATGCGAACGCGCCTTTTCCTTCGTACAGCGGAATTTCTGTGGCAAGAGGGGCATACTGCGCATGCAACGAAAGAAGAAGCGTTAGCCCATGCAGAAACCATGCTCCATGTCTACGCCGACTTTGCGAGTGATTTCATGGCGCTTCCTCTAATCCTGGGAGAAAAATCAGAGTCTGAGCGATTCCCAGGTGCAGATGTTACCTTTACTATAGAAGGTATGATGCAGGATGGAAAAGCGCTCCAAGCAGGGACCTCTCATTTCCTTGGTCAAAACTTCTCGAAAGCTGCAAACATCGTCTTTAAAACAAAAGATGGTGAAGATGAATTCGCGTGGACTACCTCCTGGGGTGTCACAACACGGTTTATCGGAGCGCTTATCATGGTTCACGGTGACGATGATGGAATGATTCTTCCTCCTCGAATTGCGTCTTCTCAGATCGTTATTATTCCTATCGTACACGATGAAGAAACGAGAGAAGAGATAGAAAGCTATGCCAATGGGTTAGCGGGTGAGCTTCGAGGAGTTCGTTATTTTGACGCGCCACTTAACGTTCGGGTTGATAACCGTGATATGCGCGGCGGAGAAAAGGGTTGGGAATGGATTAAAAAAGGTGTACCAATTCGGGTTGAAGTTGGTAAACGGGAAATTGAAGCGGACACCCTTTTTGTAAAGAAACGGATTAACCCTCCAAAAGAAGCAGAAAAAATTCCACGCGATCAATTTGTTTCGACTATTTGTGATCAGCTCGATGAGATTCATGACAAAATGTATCAAAAAGCGCACTCCTTTATGGAAGAGCGTCTTATCAAAATCGATACGAAAGAGACATTTTACGACTTCTTCAAAAAAGACAGTGGCGGCTTTGCATTGACCCACTTTGCAGGAGATGTTGCGCTTGAAGAGGCGATCAAAAAAGACTTGAGCGTGACCATTCGATGTATCCCGCTCAATCTTGATGATGGTCCAGGGACCTGTCCATTTACCGGTAAGCCGAGTAAAAAACGACTCGTTTTCGCAAAAGCATACTAGTAATTCATACCAATAGTCAGCATCACCTGGTTACTACGATACCCTGATCCGAATTCACCTGAATAGGTGATTCCCGAGATCAGGCCTTTCTTCGATCTAAAGTAGATATCAATCCCTGGTGTTGCGAGGTGTTGATCATCTGTTAACGCTTCAACGGTGAACGTATCTGTAATACCAACAAAGGCTGCAGTTACATCACCGGTGTGGATAACATGTCTATACGCATATCCAATCGTTTCACGAACAACGAATGTTCCTTTGTCTGTGTCACACACTTGGAATGCATTGACACCCGTTCCGAAGCGAAGAAGCGCCGCGTATTGACTCTCCTGTTCAACATTGAGAGGGCCTGCGCCTTTTTCATCGTATGCACTCTGCCAGGTGGCAGCATAGTCAACAGCTGCGTAAGGTTGCAAGGCACCCCATCGTGTGCAGAAATCGTACCCCAGACCTAAGTGTGGAGTAAGTTGCAATGTGTGGTAGCGAGCTTTTGCTTCATAATTAAGTGTACCGCCAACGATACGTCGTGTGCTGTGCACTTTTGTACCACCAAACCAGAGGATCGGTTCAAAGAAAAAGTTATTTCTATAATACGTTCCGTAGAAAGAACCAGCACCGGTGTTCATCGTTGATGAACCAAAGCTGTCATACTGACTCACAGAGGTATGTGCATACCCTGCAGCAAAACCTGCAATACCGTTTTCAAACAAGCGGTCGTAACCAACAAGTACCCCTTCGCTATCCATATTAAACGCTGGGTTTTGCTTCACCGCTTTATTGTGTGCGAACATCCCAAATGGCATTGCATAAAACGTGTTTCTTTTTTCTCGGTTTTCAACGGTTGGAGTTGGTCGACCAGCATATAACGGGCCATATTCTAGTAGCTTTGTTGCCGTTTCAAAACTATCACCTGCAGGAGCAAAGGAAGCAGATCCTAAACGAGACTGCAACATATCGAGTGTATTCAAACTTAATACTTGTGTTGCATAGGTATTTTCACTTGTGCGAGAAGGGGAGATCATCGCAAGTGCGCGTTCTAAATCTTCCTCTGATAAGCTTCGCAGCGCACTGATAACAGAAGCATAATTAGGATTACCGCTTAAGCTATTAATGTACTGTGCAATCACGCGATCATTTCCAGAAAGACCTGTCAGTGAGATAGTACTAGCCCCTGGTGTTGCAATGGCGCCAAGTATAAGTTGAATCGAATCGCTCAGATAAGAAACAGCGTATGTATTTCCTTCTTGCGAGGTAACTGACCCAAATTCACCTGTAACTGTGTTCGCTTCTAAAATCGTATACGTGGTTCCGTCTGTATACGATCCTGACTGTTCAATAATCGAAAGGGTTGCATCCGTAATGTTTGCAGTACCACTAACAACCACTTTCGATGTTTCGGTAGGGGAGAGTTCAATAGTTAATGTGTCGCTTGAACCGAGTGTTAAATCGCCGTCAACAGTGAGTGTTCCAATTGAATTACCAGGACGAACTGTACCGCCGCTACCGATTACATTTCCGGTGACGGTTCCTGTTCCTCCAAGGATGCTACTAACTGTTATATCACTTGTTACAGATCCGTTTACGTTGAGTCTTCCCGCAGAAACAGTCGTTGCACCAGTGTATGTGTTTGTTCCTGATAGATTAAATGCTTGGGAGCCTGTTTTGGTAAGCCCACCATTTCCACCAATTGCACCTGCAAACGTTGTTTCAGAAGAAGAACTGATAGTTAGTGTGTTATTTCCAAGTGTGACGGTTCCCGATCCTGTGAGGCCAGGAAGCGTTTGCGCAGTACCCAGCTGAAGGGTACCACTTCCGCCAACAGACACCGTTGAATTTGCGAGCGCTTGTCCAACATCAGGATTAAGCGTTAAATTTCCGGCGCTTACCGTGGTCGTTCCCGAAAGTGTGTTGTTGCCCGTTAATGTAAGCGTTTCTGCTCCAGTCTTTGTAAGGTTTCCAGATCCAGAAATTACCCCAGAAACAGTAACCGCAGCTAGGTTGATTAAAAGGCCACCGTTACTGGATCCAATCGTCATGTCTTTTGTAAAGTCAGTCGCAGTACCAATTTCGAGAATGCCACCATTTACAGTGAGTGTTGATTGTCCAACGTTTGATGTAGTGCCCACTCGGAGAGTTCCTTCGATAATGTTTGTTGCTCCTGAAAAAGTGAGCGACTGGTCTGCTCCAATAGTAATAGAACCACTTCCAGTTTTCGTAAGTGTTGAGTCTACAGTTCCAGTGAGAGCCCCACTTAGGGTGACCGTATTTCCGCCGTCATCTACGAAACTTTCTTCTGGATCTAAAGCGATATCTTTTACCAGAGTCACTCCGCTTGCAAAAAGAAGTGTTCCGCCGCTGAGTGTGACATCGGTATTTTGAAATGCATCGGCATTATTGATTGAAAGAGAACCAGCGTTAATTGTTGTGGTTCCCGAATAGGTGTTAGCACCTGTTAAAATAACGGTTCCGGTACCATTTTTAATAATTCCTCCGCCTGTACCGCCAGCTGCTTCATTGTCGCTTGCAATAGGGGAAGGTATGGTTACGGTACTTGAATTGTTAAACGTAAGAGTTCCACCCGACATTAAGAAAATATCAGTTCCATGCGTTTCTCCTGCGTTCGCGCCCGTTCCACCCTCAAGTGCATTACCAGTGAAAGAAACACCATCACGAATTTCGCATAGGCCGCCATCTTGTATAAAGATAGCTCCTCCCATGCCGGCGCCAC